>Ga0334898_1000087_pt1 | contig 177486 bp, 151 predicted proteins | sample GraSluR3_MG_10_FD_207228 | JGI IMG/M metagenome (GOLD analysis project Ga0334898, IMG submission 207228) | Sludge microbial communities from methane-producing bioreactor in Wageningen University, Netherlands - Granular Sludge_3_08-R3 | ecosystem: Engineered > Bioreactor > Anaerobic >...
TATGCACTGATCTTGTTATTGAGATCTCTGAATAACTTGTATGTTCTCAGATTCAAGAAATTGGTGTCGGGAGTTAAATAAATTGCTTTGCGAATATTTGGTCTTTCAAAATATATTCTTTGTCTGAAAGCTGAACATAATGTACAATGTAGTTAGTAGAGAAGAAAGTTCAGGAAAAAAATGGCATTTGATTTAAACTATTATACTCCTGAAGATGAGGGTCGACAGTCACTGGATCCTCTGCCACAGGGTGTATGCAATCAGTGTGGGCGGTGTTGCCGCTCAGCTACTACATATTATCCTTATAAAAAACTTCTTGAGATGGTTGAACAGGGCGAAAAAGAGGCTATAGATTTCCTTGAAATTTTTGAGCCGTATTCAAGTATTGAAGAAGCCCGTAAAGTGGTTCCTGAACAGGTAAACCATGTATTTGAAGTTATTAAAAGACGTGGAGACATTAATCCGGAAGATGTAACATTCTATAAGTGTCGTTATATTAACGATCAGAATCTATGCACGGTCTACGAAAGACGCCCTAGATGCTGTAGAGAAGCACCACGTCATGGATGGTCTGCTATGCCTCCGGGATGCGGCTTTGAAGGGTGGCAATTTGACCAGAGAGAGAAACAAAAAAAGCTTATCAGAACTCTAAAAGAGTCTCTGCATATAATGGAAATGCTTTCTCCGGATGGTAAAACTATGCCAACCAGAGATGTTCCGCTGGATGACCTGCGTCAGGTGGTCAAAGACAAAATTAAACCCTGGAGACGCTTCGGGGCTGATCTGTGGTAATCTTAAAAGGCAGGTATTCTTATGGATTTTGCTAAAAAAGTTGAAGAATTACTTAAAATGCCGCAGGAACTTTGCAATATGTGCGGTCTGTGCTGTAAAATTGCTACCTTTAAAGGGGGAATGTCATACGAAGAAATTAAAGAAATAGCCAGCGACTATTCTAACCCCTCTCAGGCTGACGGTGCAAGGGATTTTCTAACGATCTTCGAACCCATTACACAGGAACAAGCCAGAAATACTGCACCTGACTTCTTTAATATTGCTCGTTCACGTTTTCCTGAAGATAGAAGAGATAAAGTTGGGTTCTTTAAGTGTCGCTTTATTAAAGATGGTAGCCTCTGCCAGATTCACGAAGACCGACCGCTGCTGTGTAGAATGTATCCTATACCCCACGAAAGAACCGTCTATCATAAAAATTGCGGCTTTAAAGAACGGGGTGAGCAAAACTGGCAAGAAATTAAAACTATTATTGAATCTCTCCAGCAACAAAGCCAGGAACTTGAAGAAAAACGACAGGCTATAAATATAGATACAGAAAACGCTATCAAGGAATCAGATAAGCTTATAGCTGAGTCTGAAAAGTTAATTTCTGAAAAACAACAAAATAATAATCCACCTTATTAACATTTTCGTTGTTCAGGTCACCCCATAGCAACCACTTGAATAGAATATGTATTTGTAGAATATGTTTCTTTGGAATCTTTGATTGAGATCTCTGAATAATTTAAAAGTTCACAGATTCAAGAAATTAGTGTCGGGGGTTAAAAAAACCGCACAGCGGTTTTTTTAACCCCCTCCCTGTTTTTGCTGGTATCAGCAATTTCTTAATTAATCAGAGGTTCCAATTGTAGTTAACCGCACAACTTAACATAATTTGATTAGATTGTCACGCTCACTAAGTTTGCTCACAATGACAGTTTCAGGGTGTTTCTGAGGCCGAAGCATAGAACAACCAAGAAAGCACCCGTGTGGGTGCTTTCTGATACTTTACTTTGCACGCTTGAGTTATGCGAAAGTCTTGAAGGACATATCGATGTTTTTGTCGATAACCTTTTGAACAGCCTGAATTTCAGTTTGAACTGCCTGTTGCTGGGTGTCAACACGTCTAAGCATTAATTCAAGACGTTTGTCGACCTGTTGCAATGATTCTACCTGCTTTTGCAGACTTTGTGCCTGTGCAGATTCAGGATCATCCATGGCAGCCTGATTGTTCAGAAGTTTGCCGATAGCATTAGCAAGAGCCATTCTGTACTGGTTGATAGCTTGCCCCTGCATCTCGAGGTCAGATTTTCTAGCTGTTAACATTAAGAAGCGTGCTTGTGATGCTGCTAGTCCCATATGTTCCCTCCTTTATTATTGAACTTGGAATACCAAGGAAAATACTTTAAAGCTTCTTGTTTGTATAAAAACAATCATTTTAAAAAAGTTGATAGTTGAAAAAAAAATTGTTGAAAAATGTTTACATAACGTAATAAATTGATTTTGTTGAAGACCATACCCTCTATTTTAGATTATATCGACAAAAAATAAAATAGATTTAATAATAAATCAGAATTTATTATTTTTATGGCCAGGTTAAAAGCCTGAAAGCTTTATTGAAAAGGTTTTTTACAGAAACGTAAGTAAAATAGCTTTATACCGGTTGATTTTAGTTATAAGAAGATTAAGCAAATGTCTTGAAGGACATATCAATGTTTTTGTCGATAACTTTCTGAACAGCTGATATTTCAGTTTGAAGAGCCTGCTGTTGTGTATCAACTCTTCTCAACTGAAGTTCAAGAGCTTTGTCAATTTGCTGAAGGGCTTCTACTCTTGTTTGAAGAGTTGCTGCATCCTGTGAATCAGGATCAAGGTTAGTTTGAGCATTAAAAAGCATACCTACAGCGTTGGCTATTTTTAGTCTTTCCTGATTAATTCTTTGTCCCTGCATTTCAACATCAGACTTTCTTGCTGTTAAAACCAGAAACCTTGCTTGTGAAGCTGCTAAACCCATTTGTGACTCCTTTCTTATTTGATTTTTCCGGTTATCTCTTGTTATGCGTGTGGTATATATGGAATATATATTACATATATATAAAAACATTTTTTCTTGTAAAATTGCTTAAAAAGTTTCATTCATTAAGAAATGTATCATTCATACTTTTTGATTATGACAGGCATCACAGCTAATAAATTTCTTCTGAAGAAAATAATGTAGCTTTTTACTAATTTTTACATTTCTTAATCTTTTAACCAGAAAGCTCTTTCATTGTTCCCTGAGCATTCACAGCAAATTATTAAAAATTATTACATCACCGATCAGAACAACCAGGCATGAATCATAAATCCATGGCATAAAGGCTAAAAACGAAGACTTTCAGACTACATCTCTTTTTAAAAGCTTTTATATCCTGCCTTTAGAAGAAAAAAGCCTGTAGTTTTCCCTTAAAAACAAACTTATTTAAGTGTTAATGGCTTTTAATTGCTGCTTTTCTATGGTTTTAGAGAGAGACTAGTTTTTGAATCTCTTTGATCAAAAAGGCCTGTTTAGATTATAATTAAATTTCAAGTTAGAAAACATAGTAATAATAATTCTTAAAAAAGACAGGCTCAAAAGAGGTTTAAAGCCTTTATACTCTGCCAGGTCTACAGGTAAGGCGCATAACACATTATAAAGGGAGAAAATTATGAACAAAGACTTAGAAAAAAAACTCATTGAAACCAAGATTAAAATGCTGGAAACCATTGATGACGTAATTCAAAACTATGGCAAAGGTCTGACGACTAAAAATGCACTTCAATTAAGTCAGGCGATTGCCATTATTGAAGGTGAAGCCATCGCAGGGATGGACGATTAAGACAGCTATCAAAACAACCAGAATTATCAAAGCCAGAAGCCCTGCAGAGCAGCTATCTGGCTTTTAGTATACCCGGAAAAAAATTATTTAATTAGTAAGATCTCTGAATAATTAAAAGTTTACAGATTCAAGAAATTAGTGTCGGGGGTTAAAAAAACCGCATAGCGGTTTTTTTAACCCCCTCCCTGCTTTTGCTGGATCAGTAATATCTTAATTAATCAGAGGTTCCAAGTGACTTTTGAACAGAATCAGTGCATAATATCTTTAATAGTAATAATTACTGTTAAGATAGGTAAAAACCTTTGATTTCAAAAGACCAGCTTGAAAAGCTCTACAATAAATACAGCCATAAAAAATACGTTTACCCTGACCCGGTAGGGTTTCTCTATAATTATGAACACCCGGAAGACAGAGAAATAGCAGGACTTATAGCTTCATCTCTGGCTTATGGAAGAGTAGCACAAATACACAAAAGCGTTTCAGCTATTCTGGATAAAATGAACACCTCTCCATCTTCTTACATACAAAAAAAAACTAAAACCAGGTTGTTTGAAGATTTTAAAGGGTTTAAACACCGCTTTACAACCGATTATGAACTTTCACTTCTTTTATGCAGCATTAAAGACATTTATCAATCTTGTGGAAGTTTACAACAGTTCTTTCTGAAAGGACTTAAAGATGACGATGAAACCATAATACCTGCTGTGTGCCAATTCTCTCAGGGATTAATAGAAAACAGCAAGAACTTTAAAAATAGCCTGATGCCATGCCCATCAAAAGGCAGTGCCTGCAAGAGATTGAACCTTTATCTGCGATGGATGGTCAGAAATGATAATATTGACCCGGGCGGCTGGGATCAGGTACCGGCATCAAAACTCATTATGCCCGTAGATACTCATATCTACCGCTTTGCCATAGCTACCAGAATGACCGGACGAAAAAATGCTGATATGAAAACAGCCCTTGAAATAACTGCCGGATTCAAAAAATATTCCCCGGAAGACCCGGTAAAATATGATTTCGCCATTACCCGGGGATCAATCTTAAATGAGAAAGTCATTATAGAGATATTAAAGAATATTAAGCAAAACTAAATTTCTCTGCAAGCTGCGATTTTATTGTAAAATAACATCAATGTAACTTTCTATATAACAAAGAATCTGCCAGCTTTTACTGTAATGAGTTATGATAATAAGTTAATTACACCAGAAAACCGTATTATCGTTGCGATAATATCAAGTCTGTTGTTGATTATTTTTGTCATGCTGGGCACTCGCATTATTTTTAATGACCTCATCGAAAGAGTTGAGCTGAAATCCTATGACTGGCGAAGTCAAATAGCAGCCAAAAAAGCCAAAAACCAGAGTGATATAGTTATTCTTGTTGTTGATGATATCAGTTTGCAAAATGCTGTCTCTCATCCAGAACTTGGACTCTCTCGCTGGCCCTGGCCCAGAAGCGTTCATGGTGATATAGTCAAATATCTCAACAATGCAGGGGCAAAAGCAATTATCTTTGATATCATTTTTGAAGGCGCAGAAGGACTTTCAGAATCAAATAACGCCTCTGATCAATACTTTGAAAACGCATTACAGAACGTCGAAAACGTTTTTTTTGCCATTTCTTTTACATACTCAAATAAAGCCCTCGAAAACTATACCAATAAAAAACAAATCAAACAGAATATACTTAAAATAAGCTCTGATAGCCTGAAAAAGAACATTCAAAAATTTGCAGTGAAAAATAAAGAAATTCGCTTCAGTGAAAAAATTCTGAATAATATTGAATTCTATAATGTTTCAAACATTCTACCCGGATTACTCAAGCAGGCAGACGGACTCGGATCAGTTACGCTACCGCAAAGTGCTGATGGAATTATAAGAAAAACCAGGCCACTGGCATATTTTCAGGAAAACTACTACCCCAGCCTGCCCCTGTCAGTTTATCTAAAACTTAATCCTGATGTTAAATACAGGGTTGAAGGCAATAAAATGTACCTCAACCAGAGAATAATACCTCTTGACAACCAGGGTGCACGCTTTATTAACTGGTATGGGCCTGCTAATACTTTTAGTCACTTCAGAGCGCTAGATGTTATACTGGCACAAAGAGCTATTAATGCAGGCCAGAAAAACCCTCTCGATGCATCAAAATTTAAAGATAAAATTGTAATAGTCGGTCTGACAGCAGCAGCAACTGATATCCTCCCCACACCTATGAGCGGAGCCTATCCTGGCCCTGAAGTTGTTGCTAGTTCAATGTATAACTATTTTGAGTCTTCTAAATTCATTAGCAAATTAGAAACTATACCTGTATTGCTTATTACTTTTGTATTTGTACTGATTATTGGAAGCATTATACTGACAGTACGTTCAGGTTTTAAAGGTATCATGTTTTCTCTAACTGCTATTATTCTCTATGTATATCTTTGTATATACCTGTTTATTAATGAATACATCTGGCTTGATATCATTTATCCCTCTATGTCAATGCTTTTTGCCATTATGATTACATTTATGAGTAAGTATGTTACGACAAGGAAGGCCTTTGAAGATACCTATCAACTTGCAACAACAGATGGTTTGACCGGTCTTTTTAATCACAGGTATTTTCAGGAAACTATTACAGTAGCTCTTAAACGTGCCGGACGCTATCAACACGAGGTTTCGCTGATTCTTCTTGATATAGATTTCTTCAAAAAGATCAATGACGAATATGGCCATCGAGCTGGCGACAAAGTATTAAAGGATATAGCCGAAAGAATTCAAAACGTCGTCAGGGCTACTGATGTTGTAGCACGTTATGGTGGCGAAGAAATAGCTATAATACTGGATAACACAAGTTATGAAAATGCTTTTATAGCTGCCCACAAAGTTCTAAAGATTATTAATGGCGAAGAATTTGAAATCAGGCCCGGGTTCACAATACCTATTACTGCTTCTCTTGGCGTTGCATCTTTTCCAAAACATGGCAATTCACCACCTGAAATCATTGAATCTGCTGACAAAGGTCTCTATTTTGCAAAAGAAAATGGTCGAAATAGAATAGGAACTATCGAAGAAATAGAGCCAGAAGAAGAAGTGCTTGATCTGGCCCCGGATAAAAAGCCTGTTGAGCTGCTTTTACAACTGGATAAGGAAGAATTCGATCAACTAAAAAGCAAAACAAATCTTCAAAACGAAGAAGAAGTCATTCAGTGGATCAAAAAACAAATTGATAAAGCTAATATACCTTCTGACTAAATATCTTTCATTGACAGGCTGATTCTTTTTCTTTCTATATCTACGTTAGTGACCTTTACCCTGACAACCTGCCCCGGGCTTACAAAATCATTAGGGTCTTTAACAAAAGTATTTGCCAGCTCTGAGATGTGAACAAGTCCATCCTGATGAACACCTATATCAACAAAGGCACCAAAATTAGTAACGTTTGAAACTGTCCCCTCAAGAACCATATCTTCTTTTAAATCAGAAATTTCTGTTATACTATCGTTAAAGCTGGCAGTTTTAAACTCATCTCTCGGGTCACGGCCGGGTTTCTTGAGTTCTGAAATGATATCCTGTATTGTTGGCAGGCCAGCTTTATCATCAATATAGTCTTGAGGCTTAATTTTATTAATCAGGGCTGTATTATCAACAATCTCATTCAATTTTACTCCAAGATTTTCAGCCATTTTTTCTACAATGTAATAGCTTTCAGGGTGAACACTTGTATTATCAAGGGGATTTTCAGATTCACGCACTCTTAAAAACCCTGCACATTGCTCATAAGCTTTGGGGCCAAGCTTTGTAACCTTTAGCAACTCTTTACGATTTTTAAAAAAAGCGTTTTCATTTCTGTATTTGATAATGTTAGCAGCTATCGTTGGGCCAATACCTGATACATAGTTTAAAAGTTCCAGAGATGCAGTATTAAGTTCTACTCCTACATAGTTAACACAGGATTCTACAACTCCTTCAAGGGCCTTTTTGAGGCTTGACTGGTTAACATCATGCTGATATTGTCCTACACCTATTGATTTAGGGTCAATTTTAACAAGTTCTGCCAGCGGATCCTGAAGCCTGCGTGCAATACTTATAGCACCTCTTACTGTCAGATCAAGATCAGGAAACTCTTTCTGGGCAACTCCTGAAGCAGAATAAATACTTGCACCTGATTCATTAACTACAACACGCATTATGCTTAGCTTATTTTGTTTTATAAGAGAAGATATAAAAAGATCAGTCTCTCTTGAAGCTGTTCCGTTACCGATAGCAACGAGTTCAACTTTGTGTTTTTCAATCATACCAAGTATATCTTTTGAAGCCCTGTCTGTTTGATTTTGAGGCGGGTTTGGATAGATAGTTTGATATTCCAGAAATTTGCCTGTACGGTCAACAACAACAACTTTACAACCTGTGCGAAACCCGGGGTCTATGCCCATAGTTGTTTTTGAACCGGCTGGTGCTGATAAAAGCAGGCTTCTTAGATTTTTCGAAAATACTGAAATAGCTTCTTCGTCTGCTTCTGCTTTCTTATAATTCATCAATTCGGTTTCTATAGAAGGAAACAACAATCTCTTGTAACTGTCTTCTATTGCCTGAACTATGTCTGAATAAAAAATTGACCGTTTATCTTTTATTATTTTTGATTTTAGAAAATCAAGCACAAGCTCCGATTCTACTACAATTGTAGAAGTTAGTACTTTTTCTGTTATACCCCGTTTGATGGCCAGCATACGGTGAGAAGGTACTTTTTTCAGGGTTTCTTCAAACTCATAATACATTTCAAATTTTGTTTTCTGGTCTTTAAAGTCTTTTTTGACTCTGGTTATCAATATGCCATTCAGGTATATGTTATTTCTCAGCCATCCCCGTATGTCAGCCCTGTCTGCAATAGTTTCAGCAATTATATCAAGGGCTCCTGTGAGGGCTTCAGCATTTGTTTTAACATCTTTTTCAGGATTAACAAAGGCTTCTAAGATTTCTTCTTTTGTGCCTGAAGTTATTGTTTGAGAGATAATCTTTTCAGCAAGAGGTTCAAGCCCTTTCTCACGTGCTATTGTTGCACGTGTTCTCTTTTTAGGCTTATAGGGCAGGTAAAGATCTTCCAGGATAGTTTTTTCTTTGCAGTTGATAATCTGTTTTTTCAGGCTTTCAGTAAGTTTACCTTGCTCTTGAATGGTATCGATAACTGTCTTCTTACGATTTTCGAGATCTGTATAATATTCTAATTTGCTTTGTATGGTTCTAATATGATCTTCATTCAGGTTATTTGTTTTCTCTTTTCGATATCGGGCAATAAAAGGTATTGTAGCTCCTTCTTTAAGAAGGTTTATCGTATTTTCGATGTATCTCTGTGAAGTAAAATCAACGTCTTCAACCAGGTATTCTATTATTTTATTGTTCATATATATATATTCCTAAAAGATACTACTATTTGAGGGGATTAAAGGTTGCATCTACCTCTTTCCCTCCTGATACTTTGTTGCCAGATTTACCGATACTAAAATCTCCATTGCTGGTGATATATACATTAAAACTACCGGCTTTTTTCGGCAGAGTAACAGCAAAACTTGTTCCATCTTCAAGCGTATCATTGTTGCTGAACTCTATTTTACTACCGTTCAGCAGTGTAAAAAATTCTTTTTCGAAAAAAAGTTTTTCATAATTAATGTTTTGAATGATATGATTCACGGTTGAACATTCTTTATTTTCAGCTCTGGCCTCAGTTTTACAGAGTTTGTGTGCGCTATAAATTATCATAGCTGTTTCTTCGCCTATTTTTTGAGTTTTATTCGCTTGTTGGAAAGAGAAGAGTTTGGGTAATAGAAACACAAGGCAAGCTATAACAAAAACAAGAATAATTAAAAGTTCAAATCGTGAAATACCACTAGCTTTTGAGTGCATAAATTTACTCCAGATTATTAGGTTTACTTTTAATTATAGCAAATACGTAAAATTGTTAATCATATATTTAAAAGAGGTGCAAAGCTATGCTTTACACCCCTACTGATTTTTACTTATTCAATTATCTATCCTGATCAGCAAGCAGCGGATTAGTACCTGCACTTATCTCATCGCCGTCATTAACACCATCACCGTCAGTATCAGCAACTCTGGGGTTGGTAACAAAACCAGTAGAGCCTGAAAACTCCTGTCCGTCTGTAAGGCCATCACCATCGGTGTCAGAGTTATTAGGATTAGTGCCTATAAGCAGTTCTACAGGATCAACAATACCATCGCCATCAGAATCAGGAGCGTCAAAATCTATTATACGGCTATGATGAAGAACAGCAACCGTATCAATATCTGCTCCCGGTGATGAAGAGGCATGTTCACCCGGCAAAAGTACTGCTTCCGTCAGGTTAGAAGATAAAATGCCATCTTCTACGTTATCATCCATAATCATAATGTATTCAGCGTTATTAACAGTACCAGTATAGTTTACTCCGGGGCCAGAACAGGTAGCACCCAGGTCAAAAAGACCACTGCCATAGAACTTATACTGACCATTATCATCTGCATAAGCACCAGCAACAGAGCCCGGAACAGAGAGAGCACCTTCTGTAGGTATGCCTGTACAGCTTATGTTAGTCCATGATATTGAACCTCCGTTTTCAATACCTACATAGATATAATAACCTTCAAGATCTCCCAGTTCTCTGACATATATATCACCGCCCGGGCCATCAACAATAGGAGCTGGCATCCTCAAAGTAACTGATCCCCCGGGGCCCAGTGCTACAGGTACATTATCTGGTGGCCCCAGTATAAAACTTGCATCATCAGGTGAACCGCCTGAACACTTATAAGCATTATTATTTATACCGCCTACAGGGTCTTTAATATCTGAAGCAATGAGAGATCCTGTCGGGGCAGGCAGATTTCTAGACGGATAAGCCGGTAAATTAGTTGCAGCTGCCTGAGCATTTATCTGAAGGTTGCGAATACCTATTACTGCCATAAAAAAGGTAGGTACCTGTGCTCGTGTCTGCACTCTTACAGCTCTTGATGTAGGTATTGTTTGTATAAAACTGGGGTCATTTACTCCTGTTGCCTGAGAAACAGGGTTAACAAGAACGACACTGCCAATGCCCGGTATGGCTGAAACAGCTTCATAGAAAGAATCAACTGCTGCCTGTTTTGCAGCATTCTGATCAATATTACCCATTTCATCTGGTGCCATGTGCAAAGCACCTACCAGGGCAGAGGTTGTGGTTGCTTTTTGCAGTTCATTCTGAATATTGTTAGATATACCAAGGTCTATGGCAAGAGCAGCAAAACCTAATAGAGCCGCTAGGCCGAGTGCAAACACAACAAGTGATAACCCCTGTTCTTTTTTATTATAATGCATAATATTACTCCTATAACAGAACTATGGTGCGGTAGAGGTAGCTTTTCTGGATGGATCCAGAGTTGTTAGTGAGGTTTCATCCGGTACAGATAAGCTATAACCTAAAGTAGGATCACTTAAAGTACTTGGGAAAGCCGCTCCACCAACACTACCTTCAACAAACATCAGGCCACGTGTCGTATTTCCACCATCACTGAGAGGTATTGTATCAGCAAGGTTATTTATACTATCATCATTTAAGTCATCATCGCTTAAACTAATACTACCATCACCAGGGCCCGGTGTATATGTTCCGTCACCGTCCATATCACGTGAAAGAACTTCAACCAGATAAATACGCTTGTTCTGATCGGGTTCTTTATATTTTTCAGTTGAATAATAGGCAGAAGATCCTGCTGTTGTTGGTACACGCATACGTTCCCCTGTATTGGTAGTATATTCACTAACAACCCTGAGGAAAAACGGTGCATCATTTCTGCAATTTGCATTGAAACAGGCAGTATCTCCATTTGGACAGGCTGCACAACTATTCGAATCATATTGACCATCTGTTGCAGTACTGGGAGTAACAATAGAGCTGTTTACAATTACTGCACCACCAGTAGCAATATTTTCAGTCGGTATATTTCCTGTTTTGCCATCAACAGAATTGCCATAAACATCATATTCTGTTTTAGTAGTATCAGCAAGAAATGTTGCCACATCACCTGATTCAAACCCATCAAGTATTCTATTTTTGTTATCATCAGCATCCTGGGGGTTACCATCCCATTTGTTCGGTATGCCGTCACCATCTGAATCGATTGTCATGGCCAGATAGTCATCAAGGTGAGTTGCTATATCATTTCCTTCTGCTGGTGGATTAAATTTTGTACCATGAACCCCTTTGGGTGTATAAAATTTTAAACTGGAATAAGTTTTATCAAGGTATGTTGCGTCTCTGAATGTTTTATCAGCGACAAGGTCTCCTGAAGGCAGGGTTACAGAATCAATAGGCGAAGGTGATGGCACTGGAGGCAATATTTCAAAACCTGCACCCACTGCATTAATGCTTTCTGTTAAAAGATTATTGGCACCGGTAAGATCACCATCACAATCTCCACCACCTGCACTTGCAGGAACACACCAGCTTAATGAAGAACCCATATCTCCATCATGGATATTTAATGAACCGGGAAGCTGGATACTTCTTATGTTTAACCCTGAAGAACCATCTGTATAAATACCTGTAGTATATCCATTGGCAAGAAGAAGACCGGCATAAGATTCTCCTGTTGAGCCCCAGCCTACTTGAGATGGATCAGTATTGCCAAAATTATGATAAGGTGTTTTTACCCAGATGGTGCCATCATCAACGTTAATACCTGCATTGCCGGGCAGAATATCATGTCCCCACCAGTTAACAATTTTATCAACTGGCCCTGGCAGATCCACTATAAAGGCCATCTGTTTTCTCATTTCATTACCTAAAATAGGGTCAGGCTTTAAAATAGTTGTTGGTGAAGTAGTATTAACAGCACTTGGCAGAATTGTATCACCTGCTCCAAAATTATTACTTCTTATTACAGCACTGTTAATAACCTGCGTACTTCCCATTGTTACTGTATCAGGGAGAAGTTGTATACCGAAAAAGTTTGGCAGAGTAAAAGTCGGGTTATAAGAATATGTTACCTGAACCGTTGTGTAATCACTGGCATCAGGATCAGAAAGCGTAACATTTACACTGCTTGCATTGGGAACACCATGATTGGTTAAATAGTTTTGAATATAGTTTGTTAATGTTCCCTGAGCTGTTCCTACATCTGTACCTGCAATATTTTGCATTTGCTGTACAGATGCTTTAACAGCATCAGAGACAGTTCCCCTGAGGGTCCACATAAAACCCATCTCGGCAATGGCAATTAAAATAACTACCATTACTGGTAAAATAAGTGCAAATTCAACAAGTTCTTGCCCTTTGTTGTCTCTAAAATTTTTCATCGCATCACCAGCCTCTTTTTAACCTACTCTTGATAAATTTTCTCTATACAAACATAATACACAAGCGCTTGCTTGTTATTTATTTCTTCGGAATTTTAGGCAAGAACTTAAGAAAGATCGCTCAAAAACAATTTAAATTTAACAATTCTATATATTTGTTTATTTTACTTTGAATATCATAAATTTTTAATTTATTGTAAACTATAATAAAACTAGGCCGTGCTACACGGGGAACTAGCGATGCCCTGAACCTGCGATCGCTACAGCAGGGTGGACAGCCTATCCGTGAGGCTTATGTAGTTATGGTCGGCTTATTAAATTATTGTTGAAAGTCCGGTCTTGTAATGGCGCAGGCTGGTGAACCTTGTCAGAGCGGGAACGCAGCAGCAATAAGCCACAACCTGCGGGTGTTGCAAGGTAGCCCGACTGGAGATAGTTTAATAAGTATCACATGACTATAGGTGTCGAAGGATAGGGCACGGCTTTTATTTTGGTAAGATAATGTTAAAGCACTCTTTTGAGACAAAAGTATATTATTTTGACACCGATTCATATAATATCGTATGGCATGGGACCTATCTCAAGTGGTTTGAAGTAGGAAGAGTGGAGTGTTTTAACCTCCTTGGAGAAAAATTAACAGCTTTAACAGAGCAAGATGTACTGTTTCCTGTTGTTAATGTCAGTGTAAGATATAAAGCACCGGCCAGATTCGATGATTTACTTGAAGTTAAAACTTCAATCAACAAATATACAAGGTTTTCAATTCAATTTCACCATGAAATTATCAATAAAGAGACAGAAAAATTACTTGTCACGGCCACAACAGACGTAGCTGCTACTGACAGACAGGGCAGATTACTGAGAAAAATGCCCGATTTTTTGCTGAATAAGCTCAAAGCTACTGAAAAATAACATCCTTTGCCTTTAGTAAAGCATTAATAACACAGCTTAATCATTTTGTGTTTTGCTGGTAATAATTGTCAGGCCCTGTTATAATTAACCCCTGTAGAGAAACTGATGTATAACTATTATGTTAAAATTTCCTGGTTATACACTGAATTTTTGAATACTGAACCTATTTATTAATTTCTGGAGTAATTGATGGAAGCAATTGAAAAACTCAAACAAGCAAGAGAATTAATGGTTCAAGCTGAATCAATTCTTATTACTGAAAAAGGCTTTTGCCCCTATGAAGTGGGTTATTCGCTGCGAAGTCTTGAAGAAGCTATTAAACAATTAGAAGAAGGGTGTTTATAAAGATATTGAAATATCTTGCTTCAAGCCCTTTAAATATTTCAACAGATATATTATCATTGAATAAGCGTGCTTTATATTATTTGCAGCACACAATTAGATTAAAATAGGAGTTTTTGATCACGATGGTAGAAGATTTTCCCGGAAGCCTTCCAATAAATAAAAAGCCCAAGCCAGGAGAAAAAAGGTGGTATGACACTACTTTTGTAAAGAAATTTGTTGAATCTTTCGAAGAGGTACCACCGTATAAACGTGATACTATTGCAACAAAGATTAACGATACAATTGAATCTGTTTTCAAAAACGAGATTAACCGCAAGGTAAACACCAATAAAAGCATGATTCTTGGCATGTACAAAGAATTTGAAAAAAGACGCTGGTATGACAGAAACCCCAATATTACTAAAGCTATAAAAGGCATGTGTTCTCTAGTTGATCAGCGCAGAGATCTTCAAAAACTAGCCGTAGCTGGCATTATAGATGCCTTTGGTGAATACTATATCAAAGATGAACCCAAAGAAGTTGAAATCAGGCCACCTGAAATGGAAGCACCCAAACCCAAAGAACAACCTGTTCCTGAGCCAGAACCTGAAGAAGATACTAAAAAGAAAGGGCCTGACTCTAAAGTTATGGTATCAGGTGAAAAGCTATTCATTAAACGTGATAAACCTAAATTAAAGCCCAAAAAAAAGATTAATCCACAGGAATAAAAATAAGAAGTTTTCTAAAGCCCGGTAAATACCGGGTTTTTAAACGTTAGAATTGTTTAAGTCTTTAAGAGACTAATGCATAACTATAACAATCAATTTTCTGTTTTCGATTTTCAAAAATTTTAAAAGTGAAAATATGGGTTGAACGAGCAAGCAACCACTTGCTGAGAAAGATCACAAGAAATCACTCAATACCCCGGGGGATAGCCTGCTTTGCAGGCGAAAGAGGGCATAGCCCCCTTTATGGGGTCAGGTGCCAGTCATGGCACGGGTTTTGAAAATCGAAAACTTTTTAAGTTATCCACTGATCTTTTTAATGTCTTTATTTATTCATCTGTTAGACTTTTATCTATTTCTGATAGTTCTATAAGTTTGTCAACATTGGTTGTAATCCTGAGAAAATTAGTTTCTATTACTCTGTCAGGTATGTTTTGCAGATTGTATTTAATCTTGTTTGAGTTAATCCAATAGTCTCTAGAGGCTTTAGCAAGATTAACCGTTTGTTGAACCAGTTTATAAGTTTCATAATTTGACTGTGGGCGGTCATTATACTTTCTAGAAAAAATATCATTTAAAATAACTGCATTTGTTGCTTTTGCTGAATATACCTGTATGTCTACACCCTCTTTAATAGCTTTTTTTAGATCTGTTAACTCTGAAATCATTTTATTAAGGTCTTCCTGATACTTAATAAAAGCCAGCGTATCCGTTCTTTGTGGCAGGCTAAGCCTGGGAGAGCGCAAATCAAGCTGTGGTGAATCTATTGTCGTAATACCGGGTTCATTATCAGGTAAAATATTAATATTTTTCTGAGGTTGAGGTTTATTAATAGAAGGGGCTTTTTCAGTAAAGGCAGTCTTTTCAGGTAAAAGGTCAGGGGAGTCCTGAGAATAGTTGCTATTATCACTCATGGATGCTTTTATGGAAGGCCTGTCAATACGTCCATCAAGTAAAGGTAGACTGTCATATTCAGCCTGTGCAATGCATAGCTGAACACTAAAAGACATAATTATTACAGCGGCTATGATCTTTAATGTATAGTTCATTACACTATTTCCTCTATTGTTAATTATAATGAACTTTTGAATCTCAGGCAGTATTGTAAAAAGAATTTTTTTTTTGATAGTAAGTTATTGGCTAGATGTTCAAATATTATAATGTCATATATAATATAAAATAGCGTTATTAAATTCACGAAGGCAGTCTGTATATATTATGGGCTGCTTTCCCTTGTTCATTGAAGTTAGACCTTAACTGCTATTACAATAGAACTGTTTTCGTATACTGTAAATGCAGCCACAGTAAGTCTGACGATAAAGATTATATTGAGAAGCTATTTCACAGCTTTTTTTAAAACCGTCATTCTTTTTAAAATTGGCTTCAAAAAATTTAATTTCGTATTTGGCAGATAACTGATTGCCAATTTCATTTATTTTTGCTGCATTCTTATGAGGGCTAATGGATAAAGAGGTTGTAAAGATGTCAAAGTTATTTTCTTTAGCAAACTTAGCTGTATTTTCCAGGCGCATTTCAAAACATTTATAGCATCTTTTTCCTTTTTCTGGTTCGTTTTCAAACCCTCTGATATATTCATGCCAGCTTGAAGAGTCTGTTTCCTGAACAATCAGGTTGAGAGAGGTATTTTTGCTAAAATCTATCAGCTCATCCCTGCGGAGTCTATATTCTTTATCAGGGTGGATGTTGGGGTTAAAGAAATACGCTGTCACGTTAAAATCCTTTGTTAGCAGCACAGCAGTATAGGCAACGCAGGGCGCACAACATGTATGAAGCAGCAATCGTTTTTTTTCCATGGCAGGCCTTTTTTTAAAATATTAAAAATTGTAAACCAGATTAATTGTAAATTATACCCCTTTAAACTTAATGTCAATCAATAAAAGATATTTTTAAAGTAAGTAAGAAATATATATTTTGTGCGGAAGAGCTTAACATTTATTATTTTAAACTTAATAGAGGTATCAATTCAAATCATTTTTGGCCTTTTAACAGGTCAGGAGCATTTGATTAGAAAAAAGTGGTAAAGAAGAGGCAATATGTATTTGATTTGCAGCGAAAAACGAAAATCAAACAGGTCTCAGTTTGTTTTTTCGATACTTAAAAGCGCACAATTACGAAGAACACTGAAGTTCAAGCAAATTAAAAAAGATATCCCGGATCGCATAAGGATCAACGCACTCTAGGGCAATCACAAATATTTTGCATTGATTTAAAATCAGTGTCAACAGGTTAATTCAGGATTTCAGACAGGTCATTTCCACCTGCCAACAGGTGTTATCTCCATTTATAAGGGATAAAAAATCTCTTAAAAAAACAACCCCGATCACTTCGAAAAATAAAGTAACCGGGTTGTTATGATATTGAATAAAATCACAAAGTGATATTATTTTTTATCAGCAGGTTTAGAGAGGGAATAAAGGTATAACTTCACGCCATCAGATTCTTTGAGTGAGGCAGCCATCATATCTCCACCGGGACTGACATTAACAGAAAGCATTGGTGCCTTGAATTCCTGTGAAGTATATGTTTTCATTGTTTGCATTGTTTTTGGATTAATAAAATCAAGGGCTGAAGTAATGCTGCCATCATCTTTGAAGTTAAATGAGCTTGTCAGGATACCTCTGTATTGCGGAATATATTTTGCCATGGCAAGTCTAAAGTCGCTAAGACTTGTAGGGCCAGTAAAGGCAGACTTTTCAGTATTAATAAGGTATACACCAGCTGGTCCGTCAGGTTTAAAACTTCCTGCCGGAAGGTTCAGGTATCCTGCCAGAGTGTTATAACCGCCTATAAAATCTACCAGATGTACTTCATAGTTGGGCACATTGTCTTTGCTGTCAGCTGGAAGATTTGAAAGAGGCATATTACCCAGTTTCATTTCTGTAAGATTAACAGTTCCGATGCTATCTACAGGGCTACCTGATTTAGCGTATACCAGAAACTTTCCATCAGATGAGATATCCAGGGCATTGATTTTTTGTCCATCGAGGAAAGATTGATTTTTTTTGCCTTCAGAAAAGTTCCAGATATCAATGCCGTTTTGTTTGGCGACTGCCAGGTATTTTTGATCGGGTGTAAAAGCAAAATCAGTTATTTTAAAGCCTGTAACTCCTAAATCCAGTTCTGTCAAAACTGTTTTATTATTCCAGTCTATGACTTTAAGTGGTGCTTCGGCTCTCATCACGATTAATTTATCTGATTCCTGCCCTGAAAAAGCCATTCCATCAACAAATTTGTCATCATAAAGCAGTTCAGAGGGTAACAACGACAAAAGATTACCTGTTTTAGTGTCATAAATACGAATAACTTTTTCTCCATTGAAAAAAGCTGCCAGATATTTACCATCCGGGCTAAAGGTCGGGTTCATGATAGAGAAACTGTCTACCCCTTCAAGAACGTTCATCTGCTTAATGACCGGTGGTATTGGTGGTTCTTCTGCCAGAACAGCTATGTTAACTGTCAGAAGTGTAAAAAGCATCAGGCTAACTGCCATAAAAAACTTCTTCATTTGATCTCCTTTCTAAAGACCGATAAACAAATACATTCAAGTTATATTATTCTTCCAGTATTAGAGTGCTTACTTAAATCGCCTGTTTAGGGATCCAAACGCCTGTAATGATTGTTGATAGGTAGAAATATTATTTTCCTGGTCGGGTTCAAATTTTTTAAAGAAATTCGTAATTAATATTGTAATAAAAAAATACAGAAAATATACAGAAATTTTTTGCAGGTGGATTTTTAACACACCCCAGATTAAGTGTATAATATACAATTAATCTACTCTGGGTTATAATATCAACATCATTAATATCCAGAAAGGAAATCGGCAATGGTTGAAAATACCATACTCATTGTAGATGACGAAGAAGATATCCTCATGCTGGTCAGCTATAACCTCATTAAAGAAGGGTTTAATGTTAAAGCTGCGTCATCAGGTGAAGAGGCACTTGAAATCACCCGTCAGATCACTCCTGACCTTATTGTACTTGATCTTATGCTGCCTAACATTAACGGTCTTGAGGTATGCAAGCAACTAAAAAATGATCCGATAACAAGAGGTATCCCAATTATGATGCTAACCGCCAAAAGCGAAGAATCTGACGTCATAAAAGGTTTTGAAATTGGTGCCGATGACTATCTAACCAAACCCTTCAGCCCGAAAGTTTTTTGTGCCAGAGTTAAAGCACTCTTACGCCGAAGCGGGTATGATAATACCCGGAAAATTGATAAGATACAGATTCATAATCTTACAATTGATCCATCAAAACACGAAGTCAGCCTTGCAGGTAGACCCATAGAACTTACACATTCTGAATATAAAGTTCTCTATCTTCTTGCTAATAACCCTGGGAGAGTTTTTTCAAGATATCAAATTGTAGAAGCAGTTAAAGGCTCGGATCATTTTGTCACCGATCGCTCAGTAGATGTGATTATAGTAGGCATACGGAAAAATTTTGAGGAATACAGCCACTATATAGAAACAGTAAGAGGCGTAGGATACCGCTTCAAGGAGTAATAGTGAAAAAAACCCGTCTCTTTATAAAAATATTCAGACCATATACAGTATTAATACTTGTAGCTATTCTTATAGTTACTTTTTATGCAGGATCTACCATTAGAAAATTTTACTATGACCAAATATCATTAGATTTAGAAACAAGAGCTCGCCTTATTGCCTACCATATAGAAGATTCAAACCTCTCTATTGACTCAGATACATTAAATGTAATGGCAAAAGAACTTGGAAATATGTTTTCTATGAGAATAACTCTCATTATGCCTGATGGCACCGTTATAGGCGACTCCGGACAGGATCCCTCGCAAATGGATAATCATCTTAATCGCCCGGAAATACAGGCAGTGCTAAAATACCAGAAAGCAAAATCTGAAAGATATAGCCATACAGTACACAAAAATATGATGTATGTTGCTGTGCCAATTATAAAAGACAATAAAATATATGTCATTGTTAGAACATCACTACCAGTAGCTTTTATCAACGATATAATAACTAACATGATAATCAAAATAATTATTTTAGGATTTATAATATTGATAATAACAGCTTTTATAAGCTATTACTTTTCTCGTCAGATCTCAAAACCCCTCGAAGAGCTTGAAAAGGCCGCCAGACAAATTTCAGACGGAAATTTTTCAACCTCACTACCCGGCTCAAATATTGTTGAACTGGACAGGTTTTCAGACTCTTTGATAAGCATGGCCACAGAAATAAACAAAAGAATCAACACTATAGAAACTCAAAACTATGAGCAAGAGGCATTATTCTCTAGCATGAACGAAGGTATTATAGCAGTTGACAAAAATAAGACCATAATTAAAATGAATTATGCAGCTGCAAAAATGTTTAAGCTTAACCTTGCCTCTGTAAGAGGGCTTAACATAAAAGAAGTATTGAAAAATGACGATCTTAAAAACCTGATTTCTAAAGCTATTGAATTAAACCAGGAACAAAAAAGCTCTATAACTCTTCAAGAGCTTGAAGAAAAATATTTGCAGGTTAATATTTCTTTATTTAAAAACCCTGTTAACAAAAATATAGCTGCTATTGTAGTCTTTAACGACATTACTCATCTAAGAAAACTTGAAACAATCAGAAGAGACTTTGTAGCCAATGTTTCTCATGAACTTAAAACACCAGTAACAACCATTAAAGGCTTCGTAGAAACCCTGAAAGACGGCGCCATTAAAAACCCGGATGAAGCAGCCCAGTTCCTTGATATTATAGCCAAACACGTTGTTCGTCTCGAAACCATTATTGAAGACCTGCTTGCACTCTCACGCATTGAGCAAGAATATGATAATAACCAGATTTCTATGAGTTATGAACCTCTTAAAGACATTTTAGAAGCAGCAATTCACGATTGTGAAAGACAGGCAACTGCTAAATCAATAAAAATTAACTATCACATGTCAGAAAATATTTATGCTAATGTAAATCCATCTCTAATGGAACAGGCACTGGTTAATTTGATTGATAATGCAATTAAATACAGTAATGAAAAAAGCGAAATAAAAATAACCAGCTGTTATGATGATAGCAAGATAATCATTAGTGTAGCTGATCAAGGATGTGGAATACCTGAAAAGCACAAAGAACGACTTTTTGAAAGATTTTATAGGGTAGATAAAGCTCGCAGCAGAAAATTAGGTGGCACCGGCCTTGGTCTGGCCATTGTAAAACATATCTTACAGGCACATAGTGGTTTTGTCACAGTAGAGAGTGAAATCGGCAAAGGATCAAAATTTACCCTGTGGTTGCCACGTTAATTTATATTTAATATACAAATCCAACATTGATTAATATTGCCAAGTTTATTTTTAAACATCAGAGTATAGTTATTACTACTCCTAACAAAAACCTAACAATTTACTTATAATTCCCTAAAATTCTTTCAGTACGATAGGTTTAGAAACTTGATAAACCGGCGTTTTAGGTTGAAAACAGGCCAGCAAATGAAATGACTTCTTTAACAACAAACCTCTTAAGCAACATATACAGGCTCGGGCAGGATACAAAATCAGTAACGCTTTATAATACAGTGGCTTCAATGTCAATAAAACCACCTTTAATGTTGCTCGAAGACAGCATAGATAAAGAAACAAGATATCGTGCTGCAATATGGGAGTTTTCAGACAGGGCCATTGCTGTCATGCTTCAATTAAGCATATTTCCATTTTTACCAAAAATCGGAAAGCTTGCAGCAAAGAACATATTGAAACTTAATAACCCTGAAGCAATCCAGGGTGCAGTCAGGTTCACTGAATTTGCTCTGGGAACATTACTTTTAAACACCATGCTGGTACCTTTTTATAACAGCAAGTTTCTTACAAGAGGTATAAATTATATTAGTGAAAAGCTCACGGGTGAAAAATATATGCCCGGCAAAGAACTTGAAGAACAGGAACAAAAAGAAAAATTCCAGAATAAAATAAGAGAATGCTATGACAACAATGTAAATAACAGTTCTATCTCAGGAAAAGCATTAACAGCTACATCAATAGTCATTGATAGTCTTAAAAAAACTTTCTCAAACATTATGAAACCATATATCTGGCTTAGAGACAAAGCTATAGACGCTTTGGTGATGCCCTTTTCAGAAGAAAGAAAAACTCAAAATGAAATAGTTGATAACAAACCTGAAAATACTATTAAAAAAAGTCTCAAAATGCTTTCAAATGGTGCTTTTACACTCTTGGCACTCGGGTTAATATCACGAAAAATGGGACCTGCTGCTGGTAAAAAGCTAGAAAAGTTCTTTATTAAAGAATCAAAAGTTTCACTTGATCAAAATATACTGAGAATACTCGTTGCTGAAGCTATCATTAAGCCTGCATTGATTCTTGCTAATGGAGATCCATATATGGCTATGCGCAAATTCTTTGATAAAGTGATTGGTGTTGGTTTGCTATTTGCCTCCAGCCCGCTAATAAAAAAAATGACCGGTGTATTAAGTAAAAATTTAAAACTATCACCTAAAAATGCTGCCGGTTTAGGGTCACTGATCACAGCTGTTGTGCAGGTCGGTCTTGTATTAAATGTTGCTCTTACGCTCATAAACAATAAGATTACAGGAAACCTTTTTAAACTTATCAATAAAGAAAAAGAAGAAAATTATCAGGAAAATTACAGGCATATTTTATCATCTTTAAAGCTGAATGATACAAATAATAATCCATTTAAGGCTGGACAACCCAGGTCACTATGCTATGGCTCTAATAACAATCCTTTTAAAGAGTTCGAATCTGAAAGTTCCAGGTTTAAATTTATCCCACAGGGTTAAAATCGTTGATTTATTCCTGACACAAGAACTTCTCTTGATTATAAATTTTTAACATAAAACTAACAATTTATTCATAATTCCCTAATATTTTTACAGTATTCTTAAAGTATAGAAAATACAAACAAACTTTAACCTTACCAGATCATAATAAAGAAGGATAAATAATTAATATGATAACAGAACCAACTATTTTCAAGTTTATAATACTACTACTGCCACTGTATACAGGATTAAACAAACTATTTCAAACCAAAAATCTTAACCAGAGAAAAATTAAGAAAGCTATAAAAACCAAAATGCGATTCTGTCGTCAATAATGGGGGGATAATAGATCAGTGATACAATCACTGCAGGATGAGGAGGCTGGTAAACCCAGCTTTTTCTTTCTGTTTTATGTAACCATGCTTTTTCAAGTGTTGAATAGATATCAGTGCAATTCTATTTCAACCTTTTTACTTATACTTTAATTTATATATTAATATGATTAATGCAAGAATAAAAGTAACAAAATTGGCTGCAACTACCGGTAAATCGTGAATAAAAATACCATAAACAAGCCATGAAAAGACACCAGTGCAAAAAATTATAAACATCCAGAGCGAAATATCTTTTGTAGACTTTGTTTTAATAACCTTAATAACCTGAGGTACAAATGCAAAAGTCGTTAGAGTACCGGCCATAAGGCCAAGAAGCGTAACATAACTCATAAATAGTGCCTCATTCTATGGTATTTAACTGCTATTATGATAATACAAAAAGGTCTCAAATTCAATTAATATGCATAGAATACATTAGTATTTGTTTATGTGTAATATTTATTTAATGATTAATAAATACCTTTAAAGGCTAATAACTACCGGAGCGAACTTAGTTCGCTCCGGAGAGAGTTTTATTTCGGGATAATTCAGGCATTCAATAAACTATTGATATTGCGAGGAGGGCTTTTATCCCGACGTGGTAATCCAGAATAAGCATTTGATAGATCCTTCGGGCTTTGCCCTCACAATCTAATCAAATTATGTTAAGTTGTGCGGTTAACTATAAAGAAACTGGCAAAAATTATTTAACAGGGTTCAGTGTCAGAAAAAATTTAACCGGATAGTAACGAAATCAATACAAAAAATAGGCATTCTCAAACCTGCTTTTATGATATAAATATTCTCACCATATAAATAAAAAGAAAGGTATCATTTTGTTTAAAAAAATATCGGGCTTCAATTTACTTTTTATAATTGCATTAATGATTATTTCAATTGCTCCGGCCCTGTCAGAAGTGCTTGAAAAAGGGGTTGAAGAGTTAAAATACAATGAGGAAATATATGATACCCTGGATTTTGATGAGCTTGTCTCATTATCAGAAGATGAAGACTTTTATGAATCTATAAAAGACCAGGTAGACTTTGTTTTAAATAATGCTGTAGTAGATAATTCAATTAATCAAAACCCTGAGATTAATAAACATAATGAAATACTTGGTGATTACATCAGGGTAGCAAGCTGGAACATTGAAAGGGGCATGAACCTTGATGAAATTATTGATATATTTAATAATCCTTCAGTATTAACTGATAAAATTAAAAAAGAAAATCCTAAAAAGCTTAAAAGCGTAGCTTCAGAAATTTCAATACTTAAAAATGCAGATATAATTTTCTTAACAGAAGTTGATGCCGGCATGCCCCGCACAAAATACAGAAAAGTAGCAAAAGAGTTTGCTGAAGCAATTAATTTTAACTATGCTTATGCCGTAGAATTTCTTGAAATAGACCCTGCTCACCTTGGCCTGGAAGATTATAAGTGGTCAGAAGAGCGTGTTGTATTTGGTGACAACCCTCCACCTATTTACAAAGACAAATACAGGGGGCTACACGGTTCTGCAATCCTGAGTAAGTTTCCATTGAATAATGTACGTGTCCTCAGATATCCTAAAGTCTATGATTGGTATAATGGTGAAAAAATACGTATCGGTCAACTTGAGAAATTTAAAAGAATAACAGCATCAAAGTTTTTCAACGAAGACATTATAAGGGAAATACGCTTTGGCAGCCGTATGGCAATTATTGCAGATATTAACATACCTGGCTTTAAGGATCCCGTAACCCTTATTGCAACTCATCTTGAAAATAGAACAACACCACATAATAGAAAAAAACAGCTTCAGTCATTACTGAAAACTGTTAAAGAAAAAGAAAATCCTGTTATTCTGGCAGGAGATTTTAATACGGCTACCGCTGATGCAGCTCCACACAAAACTAAAAAGATTAACCAGAAGCATAAACACTTCATTCTAAGGCACTGTTTCTTTTACAACATACCCAAACATTATGTAATTGATCCTGTAATGTCTATTCCTAATACTTTAAGAAAGCATGATGATCCTACAGTTAAGAGTTTACCCGTCTTTTCATCCAACCCCGAACGTGGATTATTTAACCTGCTTAGAAAATTTAAGTTTGAGGATGGTTATCATTTTGACTTTCGATCCACACCAGGCAAGTATTCAGGACGTGGCGGGACTCTGGCTAACTCTAACAAGAGGGCATTTAAAGGTTTTGTAGCAACATTTATGCGCCAGAGGCCTCTTTATGTTGGAAAATTCAAACTTGACTGGCTTTTTGTCAAGCCATACATTAAAAAAGCCAATTGCAAAGATTGCTCGTTTAAGTTTGCACCCCATTTTGGCAAAACCCTATTCGATTTAAACTATGCCTTTAAAGAATCTATCTCTGATCATGCTGCCATAACAGTTGATATACCTCTACAAGAGCCAGTATCTGTTTCTAAAAAAGAAGCCAAACATATTGAAAAAGAAGAACACAGACTTGAAGAGCTTGAAGAAAAAGAATACAAAAGAAAGAAAAAACAGGAAAAACATAAACTCCATCAGGAGAAAGATGAACTAAAAAAAGAGGTTAAAAAGAATCTTAACGAGGAAAATATTGATGATAAAGATTAATAAGATTATTGTTTCTTTTATGACATTATTTGTAACTATATCAATGAGCATAACAGCTATTCAGGCTCAAAATAACAGTGTTTCAATTGACGATATACGAGCTAAGCACGTTATCAAGGTAGATGATGACTATTACCGGGGTGGCAATCTTAAACATAAAGAAGATTTCAATACCTTACAGCAACTTGGTATTAAGTCTATAGTTGACTTAAGATTGATAAGTGAACGTAAATACCTTAAACTTGAGCAGCTTTCAAATGAGCATGATATGACTTATTATAGCCTGCCGATGAGTCCGTTCAGGCCACCATCAGAAACTCAGGTAGAGTTTTTTCTTTATGTAATTAATGATCCGGCCAACCTTCCTGTATATCTTCATTGTACAAATGGTCACGACAGAACCGGTATTATGTCAGCATTATACAGAGTAGAAAAGTATGGATGGGGTTTTGATGAAACGTATAAAGAAATGAAAGAGGCCGGATATCATCCCAGGCTTTTTAGACAGCAAAAAAAATTCTTAAAGTTATATATAGAAAAAAAAGAACCAGCTGAAAAGCTCAATGAGAACTAGAATACTTATATTTTGCGATTTAATATTCAAAAATAAAAGGCTAAAATTTATGGATAAAAGAAAAATACTGGGTTTTATCATTTTTGATATTCTGTTTCTTGCTATAATACTGGGGTTTTTGTATTATTCTGGCTTTTTTTCCCCGGTTAACATCAAAGAAGAAGTAAAAGGGCCTCATAAACTGGTATATGAAGAACATACCGGGCCATACAGAGGCATTAAAGAAGTAAACGAGAAAGTTTTTAAGTCATTGCGTGATGACAAAATACATACACACCGTGGATTTGGTATCTATTATGATAATCCAAAAGAAGTGCCTGAAGCAGAATTAAAAAGCATCGGAGGTTGTATTGTAGAAATAAAAGATTATTCAAGAATTGAAGAACTAAAAGACAGGTACAATACAAAAAACCACCCGGAAAAACATAGTATTGTTGTTGAGTTTCCTTTCACAACACCTCTTTCAATTATGGCCGGTATAATGAAAGTATACCCGGAACTTGAAAATTACCTTAAGTCTAACGGTTATAAGCAGGCACCTGTTATGGAAATCTATGATATACCCGCCAAAAAGATTGAATACATTATTCCTGTTGTCAAAGAAATTGACGAAAACCTCTAAAATACTGCTTAAAAAGACTGATGCATAGCTATAACGATAGAATCTTTTGTTTTATAATTGTGAAATCATAAATTATATAAACAACAAAAGGGGTTGTAACAGCAGTGACAGATCTTTCAGAATTAAGAGGATATGCAATCATTGGCCTTCAGGAACCTTCAAAAAAAGTAAATATTGGCCATGCCCTTAGAGCAGCAGGCGCACTTAACGCCAGGATGATTGTTATAGCCAATGCCAAATATGATGGCACTATTACAGATACATCCAAAGCATACCGGCATATACCGCTTATTAACACGAATGACATGAGAGAAGTAATACCCTATGACTGCACCCCTGTTGCTGTTGAGATGACTGAAACCGCTATACCTCTCCCTGAATACAGACATCCGGAAAGAGCATTTTATATTTTCGGCAGTGAACTGGGCGTTTTAAACAATGAAGTTATCAGTTATTGCAAGGATGTTATTCAAATACCTTCAAATTTTTCTCTAAACCTTGGTGTAACTGTAAATATTGTGCTTTATGACCGCATCGCCAAGCAAATCGTAGTGGAAAAAGGTGTAAGAAATCGAAAGGAAATCTTCAGGCGAACACGAAATGCAAACACTCTTTAGCACTAACAAAAAGGTTTTCGAGAGAATAGCAAAAGAAAAAGTGCCAATAATAGTTATAACTACTGTTATTGCTTTGCTGGTTCTTGCTTCATGGAACCACTATGGGCTTTATTTGAGCTTTGATCAGACAAAAGAACTTTATATTCTCTATCTGCTAACAACCGGCGAAATTCTATACAGAGATTTCGTGTATTATTACGGTCCACTTATGCCCTATTTACTTTCCAGTATAATGAAATTTACGGGATTTCACCTGAATATTCTTTATTCAACAGGTATTATTATAACTATAACTTATTCACTCTCTCTCTATGGGCTTTCAAGATTTATTATGGGGAGTTTTTATTCTACTCTAGTTGTTATCCTGTTTCTGGTGCAGATTGCTTTTATCAACCAGGGCAATTACATATTTCCATATAGCTACAATGTAACTGTAGCAAGTATGCTATTTATTATAATGACTATTATGCTTATCTGTTACTTAAAATATGATAATCAAATATTCAAGTATGTAGCTGCAGGGCTGGTTATTGTATCATTTTATCTCAAACAAGATTTCTTTATTAGCTTTCTAATCACATTTATGCTTTTTATTCTCATACTGCCATTTTTAAAACATCACATTAACCTTAAATGGCCTTTTACTGGTTACTTTAAGAAATCTGACATTAAAGATACATTATTAACAATAGCATTCATTATTATAGCTATAGTATTACTATATCTTTTTCTTGGAATATTTACAGGGTTTAATTACCTTAATCAATGCATATTCCCGTTTGGAATGTATAAATCCAGTGCTATTATTCATTTTATAGATAACATAAACAGATCAAGTCTTACATACTCAAATATCAAATTATTTTTAATACATGCTATCCTTTCTTTTGCAATAATCACTGCTGTAATGGCAATACTTTATGCTGCAATTACAGGCTTTATTAGCCTTAAATCTAAAAATAAAATATACTATTACCTGATATTAGTTATTTCAACAATTATTCTATTCTTACCTATTAGCAATGGTGAGTCTTTATGCCTTATAATACTGGGCAAAGCACTAGAATCATCAAAGTATATATATTCTGGTATCAATATCTGGCTTCTAATAACGCTAATTTACTTTATTCGTAATCTAAGAAATAATGACTATAACATACTTTTGGTCATTAATATTTCTGCTCTTATTGTAAGCTACAGAATGTTCATGAATCTTGAACTTTATTCTTATTCTCTTTACTATCTTCCGATTAGCCTGATTATGTTTGTTTATTTGTTTGCAAGGCTTATACCTGATATAGTTTCTCATATTAACATGAAACACTGGCAGATTACAGTACAAACAACCCTGATATTGCTAATTTTGTTTTATGGAGTGCTTTCTCTTTCACTGTTTAACAGACCACAAATCAGCATAGAAAGCTTTTTTGGTACACATTACATTTTTAATAATGAAGAATCAAAACAGCTAAATATGCTTTATGAAGAGGCTGCATCTTTCATAAAAGAGAATACATCACCTGATGACAGAATTCTTAGCTACCCCGGAGGTGTCATTATCTATCTTTATTCTGAACGAAAGCCAGGCAGCAGACACTATCACCTTTTCCCTACAACAGTTCCAGGAATTAAAGCAGAGCAAAGTATTATTGAAGACATTAAGAAATTAAAACCAGAATATATCCTTATCTCTAATGAAGCATATTACAGAGGTTATAATACCGGCATTTTCGGATCTCAAGAGAATAATCCTGATCTATATAACTGGATAATTAGTAATTATAGCTCTGTTAAGCTATTACAGGCTGATAAAAATCACTGGTATAAAATAGAAATATTAAAAAAATTTACATAGAATATATACAAATCTATATAAATAATATTTAAAAACGATATCACTCTAACCTGAGTTTCAATATTCAGTATGCATAAATTTCAAAAAAGTTAAAAAAGAGGTTTACATACATTGTCAGGCTAAAAACTTTGTGTGAACATTATAAGAGTAAAAATTAAATAAGAAATTAAGCTTATGAATAGCTTTTTGCTTTAGCTGATATCCAGACAACCTGTTTTAGTGGTATGTATGGATTTGTAAAACTCTCCTTATTACCATAAAAGCTAAAATTCTGATCAATTAACTAACAATCATATATAGCTGCAAATAAATTAAACCAACCCCAAAGCACATTGTCTGAGGACGATTTAGAAAAAATTAATTCATACGCACTACAGCGTAAAACTTATATCGTCCTTAATGTATTTGCACTGCCATTTTTGGTGGCAGTGCAATAATTGTCAACCGGAGATTCCTATGCAAAAACTGTTTCTAGTCAATATTTCCTTTTTAGTTATTCTGGTACTGGCTTTTATACTTGTTGTAGCCATTGAAAATAGTCCTGTAAAAGTATCTTACAAAAGTATATATTATAAACTCAGGGGCACCATAGATTACATTGAATACATCTTTTTGTTTAATACCTTAAAGGTATTATTCAGCATCTTTAATATAATTATATTCTCTTTATTAGTGCTATCTGGCATTATTGATATTCTGATAGTAAACATTTTCTTTGTTTTAAACATATTTATTTATGTTTTATATCTGTTATATTTATTTATAAGAAACCCCAGATACATAACAGCAACAATTGAATATCATTTACCTGAATATGACACTCTAAAATCACTGGGATACAGTATTTCAGACTGTTCATTTTCTGTTGTTGAAAATCAAAACAGCGATAACAAAGAATACGGATTTTATTCCTCTGAATTCAACAGCAAACTAACCCTTCATGCTACTTCCAATAAACCTAAAATATACCCTGTTCAACTGACAAACAAACATCAAAAAATCAAAAAATTTCTCAAAGTCAATCAGAACCTGTTTATACCATTTTTAATCAACCGGTACTGGCGATTATTATTCACTAATTCTCAACTTCTTAACAACAAATATCTTTGTCTGTCTGATGATATAAATCTTGAATATAGCCGGGTAAACTGTCACGTTGGATCATACTTTGATACTGAGCTGACCAACTGTATCAGCTATGCAACAATACCAATTGACGGCTTTTATATACACGGTGAAGAACTTATCTGGAATACTGACGAGGTTAAACAATCAATATCCAAAGGATTTATGAATAATCAAATCGGTATAAGCTCTCTGGCCTTTACTGAAAAAGCTGGTAAATATTATTTGATACTATGGAAAGTCAATTATTCTATTGTAGAATCTCAAACAACTCTGGCATCTACTATTACCGGTTATATTGATCCAAAAGACCTTGATGAAGAGGATTTCTTCAATACATTAAGTAAGTCAGTTGAAAGACAGCTAAAAGAAACATTTCCTGAAGCCTATGTATCTGTTCAGTCAAACCTTTTAGGCTTTTTTAGATGGATAGACATAGGTGGTCAGCCATATTTTGTAGCACTATCAAAGATTAGCTACCCCGGTCCTTTGAATCCACGTTTTGCAGAGTATATAGATTTTGAAAATAAAGAAGATTTACTTAACCAATTGCGTATATTACTTGATACTGAAGAAAAGAAAGATGAATATATATTAACATTTCCTTTATATATGAATTTTAAGACTTTAAAAGATGCTCTCGAGTCAGACATAAGCCTGAACATTATCTAGCACCGGGTAATATCAACGATTGACAATATAAATTTGCAGCCCAATTTTTATATCGTCAATCGTAAGTTATTCTGAGAACCTTTTATACTAAACGACATAAAAAATTAAACAATTCGCCCTATATTTTCTGAAATATGATTACTTATGACGTTGATTATAGTACATTTGGCTCATAAAAGATGGGCCGTGCTTACTATGTTATTACATTTTTAATGCATTATTCTAAAAATATCAGGGGCAACACAGGGGGCAAAATCTGTGAAACTGAATTTTAACAATATGATGATACAATACACGCTGTATCGCCTCAAACCCGGAAAGAATAACCTGTTAACAAAGGTTATAAATAATACTAAAAAAGACTTTACAGTTTTAATTGACCTTTTTAACGGCAATATTAAAAGAAACTGTCAGGCTGAAATTGCCAGGCTTTCACGACAGATAAGTATTATAGAAAACAATCTTCATTCTCCTCTATCTTTCACTCCCCAGACCATTGACATTATTCGTTGAAACCTCATCTAACAAGCAAAAAACTTACTTGCCAGAAAAAGCCCGGCTACAGGAACAGCCGGGCTAACAATTTCGGATCTCCAAAATTAGCAAAATCCGATTTGACGAAATATTTTAGCAAGACCCTCATTAATACCGGCGAGGCCTTCTTTAGTAGCCCTGATAATTTTTTCAGGCACAGAATTTACAGCATCTATAAGTATCTGCTGGGCATTGCTGACAAGAATAAACCAGTATCCACTGGTAGCAAGACTTATATCGTTACCGGCATTACCGGCAGCTATGACATGATTTTTATCTATATTGAGGTCATCTCTAAGGTATTCAATAGCATCAGACTTGTTAGCTGCGCTTATAATCATTGCATAGACCCCTCCTTTATTATCCAGCAGAGGCCTAACTTTCTCTTGAAGTGGAGCAGGTAGTTGTGGTAAGCTTATTGCAACATCTTCAGGTGGAACATAATCCATTATGACTCTTGCTTTAATGCCATTTTTCTGTAAATAGTTTTCTATAGAAGGTTTTAGACCTTTAATGATTCTGTCACTTAGCAGAAATTCTGTATTATATTCTGACGGCCTGAAGTCAAACTGAAGCATAGCAGGTTGTTTTTCTGGCGGTATATTTTCAATAAACTGTTTCATAAGGCTTTTAACCTGATCTCTGTTGAAGCCTGTAGATGTAATATTCTGGTGCCAGGTAGCATCAGGAACCATTTTGCCATTATTATTTTTAAATATATACTGGCCATTGCTGGATATAAAGTAATCTGGCCGGGGTATTGTTATACCTTTAGCAGCATATTCGTCTATGATAATATCCAGTTCTTTTGCCATACGGCCAGAAACATACACCAGGGTATGGTCTTTTTCTTTTGCCAGAGAGAGAAACTTCTCTACATCCTTTGCAGTGCCCTTAAGAAAGGTGCCATCAAGATCAAATGCAAATAAATATTTGTTTTGCGTTAAAGCAAGAGCATTTGCTGATCTGAAACTAATTCTCTTAACAGGCTCTGGGGCAGCTATGTTAACCGGACTTATTTGAAATATACTCATTAACCCCCTGCATATATACTGTTTTGTGATGCCAGCATGAAAATACCTGAAGGTGAACAGGTGCCAGAGTGTAACTTAAAATTTACATCAGCTCATGAGCTTGGAGGATTGAGAAAAAAAGATTTATCATTATACTTATTAATATAAAAGACTAATGCATAACTGTAAAACTGAATGATAAGGTTAAACCTGTGAGTAAGATATTATAACATCCTGTATGCCAGGTATTGCCTTTAAAAGACAGAAAGAGAACCCTTTTCTGTATAGCTATGTATATTTTTATAGAGTCAGCTATCAGTTATGGCACTTTTTTCGTTAAACTAAGATATTTAAGAGCATTCTAAAAACAACTATGACAAAAAAAGCCCTGATATTGATAATAGTAATGCTTTTTGCATTGGTTCTTTCAAAGTTTTTCTACAATCAAAAAGCCAGTGCAGCAGAGGTTGAAGAGTTTGCAGAATATTCTACTGTAACCTTTCAGGCTGGTTCATATTTCAGGGTTATTCTGCAACAGCCCCTTGATAGCAGTATAACAAAAGAAGATGATATTTTTACTGCGGTGATGCCTGCTAATGTGTATATTAACGAACTTTTAGTAATACCTGAGGGTTCAAAGGCTATCGGCAGGGTTACTTTTCTTGAAAGGGCACACCAGGGAAGAGATGCCATGATCAATGTTCGCTTTATAGCTATCGTACCGGCTAACGGAACAGGTGAAATACCAATACAAGCAAGGGTTATAGATAAAAACAGCGATGGTTCTATAGGTGGAAACCTGACAGAACGAACAAAATACAAACGTATAGTTCACTATGTAGAGCGCATAGGAGCTTATTCTCAGGCTATTAGAACCGGCCCAAGGGCTATGGGGCAGGAAATATATATTCCACCCGGTGAACGCTGGGTTATTCAGCTAGAAGAACCAGCACGCTTTGTTATTCCTAAATAAAACGTTTAAAAATTCTGTATACTTTAAGATGCGTTAATTATATTCTAGGGCATGACTCAAGATTGTCTACATGACATTCAATATTCTGGTTATACAGGCAAACACCGGATTTGGGTTTGTAGAATTTGCAGATTTTGCAGGTGTCTTTTCTTACTTTTGATCTCAGAATCTCATCATTAAATAACTTAAGGTATTCTATTATAGTATTCATGATTTTCTGTTTAAGACTCCAATTATGTATTTATACCACTATTTTCTAATAACCACGGGGTTAGTCAACCATTTATTAAGGTAATTTTAAAAGCTATTCAGTTATTTGTATAGTATTTTAATTTGATTAACAATATACTGAAAGCCTTTAATGATAGGGGTTATACCTGTATTAAAACACAAGAAAAATAAAATTGCCTGTGCTTCATTATTTTTAACAAAGATTCATAAAAGTTAGTTTCTGTTTACACAAAAGGGCTAACATTGAATGCAAATTATTCCAGCATTCAGCATTAGAGGGCGTTTGTTAGTTTCTGGCCGGGCTTAAAATGCTTTTTAAGGTAGACTTTAGAAAAGAAAAGGTTAAGACCAAAGATTTCTATTTCTGACAGCAATAAGGCTTTAGTGGTATCTGTTGTGCTGACTATAATACCATCTTCTCTGACTTCAAGAATTGTTCCGGGTTCTTTCTTGTCAGTATTTTTATCAATCATCTGACTTTTTTTTATTAGTATAACTTTGTTTTGATACAGGGCAAACGCAAAAACCCAGGGGCTAAGGCCTCTTATTTTATTATGTATAGCTTCTACACTCTGATACCAATCAATGGCTCCATCGCTGGCTTTTAATCGTGGATAATACGTGGCTTTTGAATGATCCTGCGGGATAGGGATGGCCCTGTTATTTTGTATGTCTTCCAGAAGTCTGATAACAAGCTTTTTAGCGACTTCAGCACATTTATACCTGAGTGTATTACCGGTATCATCTATTTCAATAGGTATTTTTTCTTGCAGGATGATGTTTCCGGCATCAATTTCTTCATTTATTTCGTGGAATGTAACTCCTGTAAAGCTTTCACCATATACTATTGCAGACGCATAAGGATTACTACCCCTGTGATAGGGCAAATATGAAGGATGACAGTTAATACAATATTTTGAAGGTATTTCAATAATATGCTTTTTTAAAATTTGACCCCACGAACCAACCATTATGATATCAGGTTTAAGGTCTGTTGCAATACGTACAAATTCATAACTGTTAATATTTTGAACATCTATTGCTTTAACATTATTTTTTCTACGCAGCTTTTCAAGTTCATCAGGGAACAAATGGTAAGTAATACGTGACATTTTTTTTCTTCTGTTCCAGCTCAACAAGCCCTGAATTTGATTGTCAGTAGATAATATACCTGATAATAAGGCTGCTGCTAATTCTCCATAACCTACAAGTATTATTTTTAGCATAGATTTTGAATCACTATTGTTTTCATTGCTATTGATCTGGTGTTATTATACAAAAAGAATGGTTAAAGACTGATACATAACTTGAAAAACTTTCAGTTGGAACCTGAATGGGGGCAGGTCAGGAAGTTTAAAAACCGCTGTGTATTAGAAAATTTTACTGAAAGTTAAATGAAAAAACTAGCAAAACTTATTAACCAGGGATCCGCAAAGAAAGGTGTCAGGTTTGGTTTTTGTGACCGCAGACCTAAAAAATAAACCCGCAGAAAAAATTTAACCAGACAGTAATGAAGTTAAATGTATAATTTTCTGATACACTTTTGTTAATGTAATTAATTTAAGAATATTTATGAGGGTAGATAAATGTATATTTTTCTTAAAGGAAAAAAGAAGCTTAACTGGGCTATACCTTCCTGGATAGGTTTATTTGCAGGTATTTTTTTTCTTATTATAAGCCCACAAAAAGATATTTCAAGCATTTTTCTACACTTTACCATATGTTTTATAGGAGCTTTCACCTTTTCAGCCCATATTTACGGCATTATCAACATGTTTTTAAATGATGATTTCTCTAAAAATAGTTATTACCAAAACAGAGCAATTGTACAGGTTCTCTATTTGCTTGCTCTGATACCAATTACATACTGGCATACAACTCAAATTGTCAAACCTCTAAATGAAACAGTTATAAACGTAGTTTATTATATATTTTCTATTTATACTGTATTCATTGTTGCTGGTATACTTGTTTTAATTATTGCGGGCTTTATAGCTTTTGTTATAGACTTTTTTGTTTATCATGCCAGTGAGTTTCCTGATGTGCTAGAACCAAAGGTGAAGTATGATTCTGTATCCATATGCTATGCATCAATACCTGTTGCCATAGTGCTTGTATTTATAATCTATTTCTTTGCCTCGCAGTCTTACATAAGCTATAGTGGTTATTTGCCTTTATGGTTATTAATGCCTCTTATAGTTCTTTTTGCTGTAGATTTAAACTGTTTTCTTATACGTAGCCTGCCACGTGAGCAGGTTACAAATCTGAGCAGCAGTTTGTCTCCCAGAAAAAAGCAGATAGATACTGATATATAGTTATAATGACAGCGTTTGCTATGCAGGTCAAACAATAGATTATCCCCAAAATAAAACTTCTCCCTGTTTATTAAGGGAGAAGAACGCATAGGAGAAACATAAGGAATAATAAAGTGGGAGTTAATGGGAGCTTATATAATTCCTGTAAAATTTATCTATCGTAAAAACGCTAAATCTGTTATACACTTTCTGTTAACCTTCACTTACTCAACTACATTAAACTACGCTAATAATGGGCTAAATAGGCTATTAAATTTCTGAAAATTAAAAACTGCCTTGTTGTTTTGCTATTTAATCAGTTTCTCATTGTTTTTTCTTAAAATTCTTCTGTTAGATGATGCCTCGCTTCTTTTTGCTGGTATAGAAAGGGAAAACGCAGAAGATTATTTGTTAAGCTTTTTAGACACCTCTTATAACGCTTGATTAATTTCTTCTTCTGATACTTTTATTATAGAAAATTAACCAGTAAAAACCCTGAGCATCTGAATACAACTTATGTATGTATGAAGACTCAATTTTTAATGAGTATTAATATCTATGCAACAAACAGGATAGGAACCTCTGATTAATTAAGAAATTATTGATTCCAGCAAAAGCAGACACTAATTTCTTGAATCTGTGAACTTTTAAATTATTTAGAGAGCTCGATAATATTAAGACATTACAATTAACAAGGGTACAGGATGTAAGTACCTGCACCCCTTCTCTTCCCCCATTTAATTCTGTGGAAGACTTTTATGCAACAAGATTTAACTTTTGACCGGTGATCTCACTTAATATTTCTTCTTTTGTGTCTGCCAGTATGTATGAACTAGCTGCATTTTTTGCTACACCGAATTGATCCATGTTTTTAAGATAATCAAACAATGGTTTGTGGAATTTTTTACCTACCAGAATAATTTTTTCAGGAGCATGTTCAGCGTTATAATACTTGCTTTCACCACCTACTGCCAGTTCCTGAAGGCTGCCAGGCCCACCAGGGAACACTACCCAGTATTTTGCTATTTCTTTAAATAAATCTGTTCTCGCTGCACCAGTTTTAACTTCTGCAAGCACATTAAAGATTTTTTCCTTATGATCGTCAATCCACTCAGTAACGTTAACCGCCCAGCTTTTAGAAGGGTCAGCTTCCCAGGCTCCATCATTTGCAGCTTTCATTGTTCCATAATTACCGCCGGTTACCACATTATAACCACGGGATGCCAGCTCCTTGCCCATATCACGGGCCATATCAATATATAACTTGTTTTGGAGCGTTTCTTTTGAGCTACCCAGTATAGCAACAGTCTTTTCTGGTACTATTTCAGGCTTCTCAACAGGCCTACCCCTGAAAGATGAGACATTTGTTACATTAAACATGATTGCCCTGTTGTCCTCATCGTATTCATTTTCGCTAAAATTCCACTCCTGTTTGTATTAAATTTGCCCGGATTAAAAAATGCTAGTAAAAATAGTATATCGTTACAATTTTAATCTTTCTACCCTTTGATATTGAAACAGGATGAGTTGTGAAACACATACACAGAGACAGCGATACGGATAACAAAACCCAAAACCAGCATAAAACAACAAAAACAGGCCATGCACAGCCTGATAGTGTTTTTAATACCCCCAGAATTTTAATGTCGTATTACAGAGAATCAAACGACAAAAGACTTTCTGGTAATTTGTTTTCTGAACAAAAAAAATCTAAAAAAATTATTAAACCACTGGATTTTGGCGATTTCCAGACCCCGGTTGACCTGACAGATAAAATTTGCCAATTGCTTGCAAGCTTTAATATAAAACCTGATTGCATTCTTGAACCCACCTGCGGAAAAGGTAATTTTGTTGCATCTGCCCTGAAAAACTTTAATTCGATTGATTTTATCTATGGTGTGGATATTCAGGAATCTTATGAACAGGCTTTTTATACAAATATACTAAAAACTATACACACAAGGCAAAAGATCGAAAAAGACCTGAGTATTGAATTTCACAATAGCAATATATTTACTCACTCTTATTCTGAAGAGTTTATCAGGCATATTACACAGAAAAATCGATATCTTTTGATTCTGGGTAACCCGCCATGGGTTACAAATAGTGCCCTTTCGTTAATAGATTCTTCAAATTTACCTGCCAAATCTAATTTTAAACATATGAGTGGTATAGAAGCTCTCACTGGAAAAAGCAATTTCGATATTTCTGAAGCAATTATTCTTAATCTCCTGAAGGCTTTTGATGGTTTTAACGGATCTTTAGCCCTTCTTTGCAAGGACTCTACTATAAAAAATATTTATAATGATATACAGAAATCACATCTTAAAGAAAGAAGCCTGAAAATATTCAATATTAACGCTAAAAAAGAATTTAATGTAAATACATCAGCATCATTAATGCTGATTAATCTTAGAGCTGATAACAATAACAGCGCCTCAGTCCACTCTATATATAATCCTAATAAGCTTATACATAAATATGGCAGAATAAAAGAAAAATTCGTTTCTGATATTAGCCTCTATGAAAAATATTCTTACCTGGATGGAACTTCTCAATATACCTGGAGACAGGGTATAAAACACGATGCATCAAAGGTAATAGTTCTGAAAAAAGATAATAGGGGTTACCTCAACAACCTTAATGAACTGGTATCTGTTGAAGAAGATTTACTTTATCCATTTATCAGAGGGTCAGATCTTAAACAGAAAATTATATCTCAAACCTCTCATAAAATAATACTTACTCAAACTTCAACAGGTCAGGATATCAGCTATATAAAGCAATATCCTCAAACATGGTCATATTTAGAGTCTCATAAAAATTATTTCGATAGGCGTAAGTCTAAAATATACAGTAATAAAAATCCTTTTGCTATTTTTGGCATCGGAGAATATTCATTTAAGCCTTACAAAGTAGCAGTAGCAGGTTTCTATAAAGATTTTCGCTGTTCTCTGATTATGCCCATTGATGAAAAACCTGTAATGCTTGACGATACGGTTTATTACATTTCATTTGATTCGCTAAAAGATGCACAGTATGTCTTTTCGCAGCTACAAAAGAAAGAGGTCTTCAATTTCTTAAGCTCTATTACTTTTTTAAGCGCTAAAAGGCCATTCACTAAAGAGGTTCTAGATAGAATTAATTTCGATAAACTGTAAAAATTTGAGCGAACACAAGATACATCATACTTAATGGTACCTCTAATTAATTAAGGCTTACTGATCCCGGCAAAAACAGAGCGCATGGTTGCCACTGAACCCCATAAATGGACAAATAGTCACCCTTTAAGATGTATTTAACTAATTGCTAACACGTAACATTAGCTGCCTCAAGAACTTTTTTCGTTATGAGCTTGCCCATCTCTTTTGTGCCTACTACTTTACTTCCTTCGGTAGCAATATCTTTAGTTCTATAGCCTTCTTTCAATACAGCCTTAACTGCATTATCAATCAGATCATGTTCTTTGTTGAGATTAAAACTGTATTTAAGCATTAGAGCAGCTGAAAGAATGGTAGCAATCGGGTTAACAACGTTCTGGCCTGTGAGATCTGGTGCACTGCCATGAACCGGTTCATATATTGCCGGGCCTTCGCCACCAAGACAGGCTGAAGGCAGCATTCCGATAGAACCTGTCAGAACAGCAGCCTCATCAGATAGTATATCACCAAACATGTTGCCTGTAACAATTGTGTCAAACTGCCCGGGATTCAAAACAAGCTGCATAGCAGCATTATCAACGTACAGATGAGAGAGCTCAACATCAGGATAATCGCTGGAAACATCTATAACAACATCTCTCCAGAGTTGTGAAACCGCAAGAACATTAGCTTTATCAACAGAACAGAGTTTTTTGTTTCTTTTTCTGGCTATTTCAAAGGCAATTTTGGCTATACGACGAACTTCAGAGGCTGTATATACCATCGTATTAAACCCTTTTTCGCCGTCAGAGTCTTTTACTCTTCCTTTTGGATTGCCAAAATAGATTCCACCCACAAGCTCTCTGACTATCATAATGTCTACACCCTTAATTCGTTCTGGCCGCAGAGGAGACTTGTCAACAAGCTCATCAAAAACCTTTGTTGGCCGCAGGTTTGTAAAGTTGCCAGTAGATTTCCTTAATTTAAGAAGAGCTACTTCAGGCCTTATAGCCGGGTCAAGCTGGTCAAAACGAAAATCACCTATAGCCCCCAAAAAAATAGCATCAGCTTTATTAGCTATTTCAAGGGTTTCATCAGTTACAGGTATGCCATACTCTTCTATAGAAGCTCCACCTATGAGGCCTTCAGTATAATTAAACTTAACATCACTAACTTTTTCTATTGCATTCAAGACATTAACAGCTTCTCCAACAACATCAGGACCGATGCCATCACCTGCTAACAGTGATATATTAAAGTTTTTCGTCATTTTTAAATACCTCTTAAATTAATTAACACTAACTTTAGCTTTTGTGTATTCAATAAGCCCGCCAGCTTTAATGAGTTCTCTGAGAGACTCGGGGTATGATTTAGCCTGAAAAGTCATATTTTTTGTCAGGTTTTTAATTACTCCTGTTTCGATATTAACTTCAAGCATGTCACCTTTTTCAGTAGCATTAACTACTTCATGACACTCAAGAATGGGCAACCCAATATTAATAGAATTACGATAGAATATTCTAGCAAAGGTCTTTGCTATAATGACCGATATGCCACTTGCTTTAATAGAGATCGGTGCATGTTCCCTTGAACTGCCGCAACCAAAGTTTTCTCCTGCAACGATTATGTCACCATCTTTGACTTCTTTAGCGAATGTTTTGTCAATATCTTCCATACATTTTGCTGCTAGCTCTTCAGGGTCTGAAGTATTCAGGTATCGAGCAGGTATAATAACATCTGTGTCTACATTATCGTTGTATTTCCATACTTTTCCTTGAAAAACCTGGTTCAATTTCTTTCCTTTCGTGCTTACAGGCTATTAACATTAAGAGAGATTGTTACTTAACTGTGTTTATATACTATTTATATTGCTAACCTTCAGCAATTCTTGCAGCTTCTTTCTTTGAAATCAGCCACTTCAAAAGCGGAGGAGCCATCATTGTTGATATAATGACCGTAGTTACTATTATTGTATAAAGCTCATCGGTTAGTATGCCTGTGATCATACCCATGGCAGCAAAAATGAGGCCAACTTCTCCCCTGGGTATCATTCCGCTGCCAATGATGCTTCTGCTGGTATCTTTATCAGTACGTATAACAAAGCCGGCTGTAAATTTTGATATGACAGCAATGATTACAAGTATAACAACCCATAATAAAAGCTTGTGGTTAGAAGGATTAAAGATATTAAAGACAGATAAATTCATTGCAATACCGACAGAGACAAAAAATATTGGCGTAAAGAAGTCTACCAGTGGCCTAAGACCCTCTTCGATAATGCCTTTCTGCGGAGTTTCTGCAAGTAAAATGCCGGCAACAAAAGCCCCTATAATAATACTGGATTCTGCTTTTACGGCTAGCAAAGAAAGAAACAAGGCAAAGCAAACTGCCCCTATTGTCATAATACCCCTGCTGCGCATTTTTTCAAGTAGCTTTGTTAAAGGGTTTACCAGATGTTTACCAACCAATATTGCCAAAAGCAGGAATGATATTGATACAGTAATGATGTATAAAACAAACCATACGTCCATTTTCTGGTCTGCTGTCCCCAGTGCTGTAATAATACTGAGTATTGCCAGCGCAAGAATATCGTCAATAACAGCAGCTCCCAGAACTATTTGAGATTCTTTTGTACCCAGAAACCCGAGTTCAGCAAACACTTTAGAGGTAATGCCGATGCTTGTAGCTGTCAGGGCGGCTCCAACCATAATTGATTCCATGGTTGTTTTGCCAACAATAGAACAGAAAATCCAGGCTAAAAGAAACGGTAAAATAATACCAGTAAGACCTACAGCCAGAGATTTTCCTCCTACTTTTAAGAGGTCTTTCAGGCGTGTTTCAAGCCCAATTTCAAATAGCAACAGCAAAACACCTATTTCAGCCAGCAGATAGAACATATGTTTATGTTGAAAGAGTTCAGGATCTTGTATAAGGTTTAAAACATAAGGGCCAATGACAACTCCGGCAACTAGTTCTCCTAAAACAGCCGGTTGGCCGACCATTTGAGACAATTCTCCGAGTATTTTCGCTGCTATTAATACAACAGCAAGAATATAAAGAAATTGGGCAATATCCATAATTCATTCTCTTTATGAAACTTACAACCAGGTCTAATATATTACAAATTAGCCCGTAATACAAAACTATAAGTCTATCAGAAAACATTTCTGGTTAAAAAAACTTCATAAAACTGCCTTATGTATAACAATTATGACAGATGTTGTAATTTTGATATAAGGCCATTCTTGCAAGTATTTACAATTGTCAGCATGGTGTAACTTAGTACCAAGAAACCATCTGCTCAACACAGAAGAGAAAATGAGTCTTTAATATATATTTTTCCCTTATTCAATATACCTGAAACCATATAATATATATAATTTAGATAAGAAGATATTTATTTAAACGTCATTCAAGAATTATGATATATAAGTATTAAATAAAACATTACAAAAAGTTAATTGCTCTAAACGTAGTATTATCAGCCTTTAAACAAAAATATCCGCAAAAACTTTTCGAACAGGGCGCAATTAATTTTAATCAGACGTTTTAAAAAATCAACAAGGTAGTTATCAGAAATCTAATTATTACAGGGGCAAAAGGTGGCCAGTAAATACTTTAAATTTAATGAATATTTTTTTATAAATGCTTTAGCAAATTTGTTTGCTTTTAAAACATTTTCACCGGTTTATATTTTTGTAAGTAGGGATAGGGGGAAATTTTAAGGAGATACGTTCTCCTGAAAATTGCAAGACCTCTTAAAGAGGTCTTTTTTTTGTATTTTGTTTAGTAGTAATAACTCATTAGCCGGTTAAAGAAGCTATTGATCTTACTCTTCTTTCGTTAGATGATTATTTATGTATCCACTAAAATATTTTATATTTTTGCCTTGTATTTCACTATTGATTATGTAAGGTCAAATAATCGTAACAAATTAAGGGGGAATTACCTATGAAAATCGTTGAATGTGTACCTAATTTTAGCGAAGGAAGAGATAAAACAGTTATAGATGCTATTACTAGCGAGATAAAAGATACTCAGGATGTCAAACTTCTTGATGTAGACATGGGAGCCGATACAAACCGTACCGTAGTTACTTTTGTAGGAAGTCCTGAAGGTGTTAAAGAGGCTGCCTTTAAAGCAATTAAAGCTGCTTCACAGCTTATAGATATGACAAAACACAAAGGAGCCCACGCAAGAATGGGTGCAACCGATGTATGTCCTTTTATACCGGTATCAGGAGTCACAATGCAAGATTGCATACAGATTGCTAATGAAGTAGGTGAAAAGGTCGGCAGAGATCTTGAAATACCTGTTTATCTGTATGAAAATGCTGCCCGCAAAGAAGACAGGCAAAATCTTGCAATAGTTAGATCAGGTGAATACGAAGGTTTGCCTGAAAAACTTAAGAACCCTGAATGGCAACCAGACTTTGGGCCTGCAAAATTTAACCCTAAATCCGGTGCTACCATAATAGGAGCTAGAGAATTCCTCATAGCCTACAATGTCAACCTGAATACCAGAGATAAAAAACTGGCTACTGAAATTGCTCTCAATATAAGAGAAAATGGTCGCCTCAAAAGAGACAAAGAAGGCAATGTTATGACAGATGAACAGGGAAATAAGCTACGCCAGCCAGGTACTCTTCCTGCGACAAAGGCTGTTGGGTGGTTTATTGACGAATATGGAGTTGCACAAATCTCTATTAACCTCATAAACTACAAAATAACACCTTTTTATAAAGTATATGAAGAATGCTGCCGGCAAGCCAGAGAAATAGGTGTTGTAGTTACAGGAAGTGAGCTTGTAGGGCTTATACCTAAAGAAGCTATTCTCGAGTCAGGAAGATTCTATATGGAACAAATGGGCAAATCGCCCGGAGTACCTGAATCAGAGCTGATCTTTACAGCCATAAAATCAATGGGACTAAATGAACTGGGGCCGTTTGATCCAAAAAAGAAAATCATTGAATATGCTTTTGAAACTACTGATCCAAAACTGGTAGACAGGACAGTCAAAGGATTCACCGATGAGGTTTCAATGGATTCTCCAGCACCAGGTGGCGGTAGCGTTGCAGCCCTCAGTGGTGCTCTAGGAGCAGGCCTCTCTTCAATGGTTGCTAACCTGACTGTTGGTAAAAAAGGCTATAAAGAACATTTTGAATCACTTAAGTTAGCTGCTGTAAAATCTCAGGAAATCAAAGATAAGCTGATAACTGCTGTAGATGCTGATACAGAGGCTTTTAATCTTATTATTGACGCCAGAAGAATGCCCAAAAAGACTGATGAACAGAAAGAAAAAAGAGAATTGGCCCTGCAAAATGCCTATAAAGAAGCTGCTCTGGTACCACTTCAAACAGTTAAACTCTGTCGGGAATCTCTTGATCATATTGCTATTGTAGCACAGAAAGGCAATGTTAACTCCATTACCGACGCAGGAGTAGCTGCTCTAAACGCTAATTCAGGGGTCAAAGGGGCTGCCATGAATGTAAAAATCAATCTGGAACCTATTACTGACAATGAATTTAATACCAGACTCCTCAGAGAAACTGAAACTCTTGAAAAAGAAGCTGAAGAACTCACTAAATCAATTGTTGAAATGGTCAATAAGAAAATTTATGAACCCCTGGGCCAGCTTACACAATAATAATTTTTAAAGTAATTTATTAAAAGGGGTTTAAAGGTTATTATATTGTTAAGAAAGGGTTGAGATGAGTATTCAATCAAAGTATGTTATAAAAGCTCCTCGGGGCAACCAGCTTCAATGTAAAAACTGGATCTCAGAAGCTGCCCTGCGTATGATTATGAATAATTTAGATGCTGAAGTTGCTGAAAAACCTGAAGAACTAATAGTTTATGGTGGTAAAGGTAAGGCAGCAAGAAACTGGGAATGCTTTGATAAGATTATAGATTCCCTGAGAAGACTTGAACAAGATGAAACATTGCTTATATCATCAGGCAAACCAGTAGGCATACTTAAATCTCATCCTGATGCACCACGTGTATTGCTCGCAAACTCAAATCTGGTCCCGGCCTGGGCCACCTGGGAAAAATTTAGAGAACTTGAAAAATTAGGCCTCATTATGTATGGCCAGATGACAGCCGGCAGCTGGATCTATATCGGCACACAGGGTATTTTGCAGGGTACCTATGAAACCTTTGCAGCACTCGCAAAAAAACATTATGGAGGTACACTGAAAGGCAAATGGGTCTTATCAGCCGGTCTTGGGGGAATGGGTGGTGCACAGCCCCTTGCTGTAACAATGAATGATGGTGTTTTTCTTGGTATTGAAGTTGACAAAGAACGTATCAAAAGACGCATTGACCATAAGTATTGTGATATCTACTGCGAAGACCTTGATGAAGCCATCAAACTCATTCAGGAATTCACCAGAAATGAAGAGGCTAAATCCATAGGTTTGCTGGGGAATGCAGCTGAGATTATACCTGAAATCGTTAAAAGAGGCATTATACCGGATGTTGTTACTGATCAGACTTCAGCTCATGATACCCTTAATGGCTATGTGCCTGTGGGTAATTATCAAGAGATGCTTGAATTGAGAAAAACAAACCCTGATAAATATATTAACAAAGCCAGAAAGTCTATTGCAATGCATGTTCAGGCTATGCTGGATTTGCTAAAAGCCGGTTCAATTGTTTTTGACTATGGCAACAATATCAGACAGGAAGCCTATGAAGAAGGTATCAAACATGCTTTTGATTTCCCGGGGTTTGTGCCAGCCTATATTAGACCTCTATTCTGCGAGGGCAAAGGCCCTTTCAGGTGGGTAGCACTCTCAGGAGATCCTGAAGATATTTATAAAACAGATGAAGCTATTATGAAAGCCTTTCCTGAAAACAAATCTCTGATCAGGTGGTTAAAAATGGCCCGTGAAAGAATTCATTTTCAGGGGTTACCCTCAAGAATTTGCTGGCTGGGTTACGGTGAAAGGGCAATAGCAGGCAAAATATTTAATGATATGGTGGCAAGTGGAGAGGTTAAAGCTCCTATAGTTATCGGCAGAGATCATCTTGACTGTGGTTCTGTAGCTTCACCTAACAGGGAAACAGAAAGCATGAAAGACGGATCTGATGCTATTGCTGACTGGCCGATCTTAAACGCTCTTATAAACTCTGTAAATGGTGCCTCATGGGTATCTTTTCACCATGGAGGTGGTGTTGGAATAGGCTATTCACTCCATGCAGGCATGGTTATTGTTGCTGATGGCTCAAAAGAGGCTGAAAAACGTCTGGAACGGGTTTTAAATTCTGATCCTGCAATGGGTATCATTCGTCATGCTGACGCAGGCTATGATCTGGCAATTGAAAACGCCCGCAAACATAATATAAAAGTCCCTTTTTGCAGTTAGACAGACTGTATTTAAAATAAGCTATATACTATAGGAACCTCTGATTAATTAAAGAATTACTGATTCCAGCAAAAACAGGTATCAGCGAAAAAAGTTGTCGGCTCTGGTTTTTTGGCCTGCAAGCCAAAAAAAACTCGCAGGGATTCTGCGAGATTGTTGGTGCTTGGCAACTAAGTGGTATGTGTGGTTTTAGCTCTGTGCTTCAACCTGTCTAAGCTTGTTTTGTATGCTTATAGCCAGGTCGTGTCTTCCAGATTGTTTGTACATTTCGGCCATAGACTTCAGAAAATTAACACTATCTGTTGTATGTTGCCTTTTTGTGGTTGAGTTTCTTCTGTTTTGAGTGATAGCATTCTGAGTATTTAATGCCTGTTTTGAAGTATTAAGACTTCTGGCATTGTTAGCTCTCCTGGTATTCTGTGTATTATAGCCCTGCATAGCATTAAATTGATTAAGTTTTTTAGAAGGTTTTGCTGGTTGTTTTTTCTGTGCGGCATAGTTTCTGGATTTTCTGCTTGTGACACTGTCAAGAGTTGAAATTTTTGACCTGCCTGTTGTTCTGTTATAAGGGGCAGATAAGCCTGTTGAATCGTGAAGAGATCTGTAAATATCAAGGTGTTCTCTGTTGAGTACCTGATGTTTGCTTTTTCTATTGAAGGTAAGTGATATAATGTTTTCTTTTCTCAAGAATGCAACAAGCACTGTAACAAAAATGAAGATGAGCCCGAACCTTAAAAGCCATTCCTGTGGTATGAAAGGGGCTTTATTGCCTGATTTTTTAAAGTTTTGTGCAGTAGCAACAGCCGCAGATTCCTGAGACTTATTTTTGATGGTGGTTGTTGCCGTATTTTCTTCTGGCAGCTCAAGAACTGCGGCTGGTTTAAAGAAATCAGTTTCTGTTGAGGTTGCTTCATTTGAGGTCTCTATAGTATCATTTTCGCCTGTAGTATGTTTTTCCGGTGAAGGTGCTGAAATAACACCTGTTGTTTCAAGGCTTTCTTCTGTTGGTTCTGCTGTAGTTTCTGCTGGTTCTGCTTCAGTGTTAGTTTCATTGCTATAATTTTCAATGAAATCTTTTGCACTAACAGTTTCGTTACTGGCTATCTGTTTTTCCAGTGACTCTACTGAAGGTTTATTAATCAGTGAATAACTGTTATCCTGTGCATACCTGTCAACGACTACTGGTTCTTTGGTTGAGTCTATAATAATTTTGCTTTTTGAAACATTGTTACCACTTATATAAAGGCGTGTTTTATTTTTTCCTGTGGATTGAACAATTACATCATCAATTTTTTTAGCCCCACTAAAGGATGTTTTAATTAATTCTGCTGCGTTAGTGTTATCGAGATCAAGAATAAGCTTGTTTTTAGAGGGTACTTTTGTTGATACTTCTGTATCTTTAGTTGTTTTTAGAGTTATTTCAAAGGTATCCTGCGTGCCCTGAATCGTTACTGCTGATAAAGTAGCACTTGAGGCAGCAAAAGACGGAGCTGAAGCTGCGCACATTAAGACTGTTGTTGCCAAACTTATTGATATCAAGCCTTTTTTAAATCTAATATTCATACTAATTACCCCTGCACCAATCCTTTTCGTGACCCAAGTTATACTAAAAGCACTTTAACCAACCTAATATAAGGTTAACCTTTTTGTTTACTAATCACATCAACCATACGGTGGAGTTTTAACACCTGAAACCTTTATCATCTAAGGGGTTTAGATCAATCAGACTACATTATATAGAGGAGGTAAATAAAAATGTAAACAGTTATCATCTTAATAAGAGTGTCTAACTCCAGGAGGACTGTTTAATGGGGTTGGTGGTTAATACAAACTTAACTTCTTTGCTGGCCCAGAGAAATTTAAGAAGCAATACGGAAAAGCTTGAAAAATCTCTGGAAAGGCTTTCAACGGGCTCTGTAATCAACAGAGCATCAGATAATGCAGCAGGGCTGGCAATTAAAAGAATTTTAGAGGTGCAAATTGGAGGAATTAATAGAGCTTCTGATAATGCACAGGATGGGGCTAATGTTTTACAAATTGCTGAAAGTTCTTTTAATATCATAACTGACGATCTGCAACGGATAAGAGAACTTATCATACAGGCGGGTAATGCTACTAATTCAAGTGCTGAAAAGTGGTCAATAACTCAAGAAGTACGATCACGAATCCAGGATATCACTAATGTAGCCGAAAGTACCATTTTTAATGGTATCACTCTGCTGGGTCTTTCAGCGCCAACAATGTCAACAGGATACCGCTTTACCATTGGGCCAAACTCTAACGATGTTATAGATATAGCTTCAGCCCTCGGTAATGCTAGAGCATCAGCGCTGAACGCTAATTTGCTTACTGATATTGATCTGACCATTTTTAGCAATGGACAGTTTGAGTCATTTATTGCTGACCTTGATGATGCTTTAGAAGAAGTGGTATCCAGAAGATCACGGCTCGGGGCAATGCAAACACAGCTGGAAAACTCTGTAGATAATCTGTCTATAAGAAATATTAACGTCTCTTCAGCAAAATCACGTCTGGCAGATGTAAACATGGCAAACGAAACAGCCGAAATGGTTAAAATGCAAATAATGAGAAATGCATCTGTATCTGTTTTATCACAGGCTAATAATGTGCCAAAGCTGGTATTAGGTCTCCTGTCGCAGGGTTAAAGAAGTTCAATCAATCATAATCCGGTTATCAGGCCGGATTTTTTTTGTGGATAATCAATACTGTAAGTAATATTATTGATATAATACTTATAATTAAACCATATATAAAATATGTATCCATTATTTTAAACTCAATAAGGGATTCTCCTTCAGGCACAACAATACCTCTTAGAGTTATATTTACAGGGAATACCGGGCTCTCTTTGCTATTTATATAGCCTTTCCAGAAGGGATACCAGTTATCGTTGAGAATTAAAACAGCTGCTTCAGGTGTCTTTACTTTAATAGAAACTTTATTGTAACTGTAATTATTGATTTTAGCCTGTGCGTCAAATGTTGAGTTATCCGGTTCAAAAGGTATGTTGCCGGCAAATTGTCTTGCTATAAGTGCAGTGCGGGCAGGGTTCCACGGGGAAAGAGAGTGCTGGTTTTTATCCTGAATGAATTCTATTGCCTGCCGGTCATTTTCAAATATCCTGTAATTTCTGACTAATAATACTTTGGGCAGGGTAAAATCGTTTCTATAAATGCTTAAATTAGAAATCTCAGTAGTTTTTTTCCAGTTTTTATTAAATTCAGTTGATTGCTCATAGTCTTTTATCTTTTCATTTCTTAATATAAAGTATCTGCATCCCAGCAATTCATCAAGATAAGTGGTGCTATTAAACTTTAAGAAAGGAGGAACGTTTTCTATAAGGGTATTTAATATTATGGAGTACCTCTTTAAGATTAATACCTCATAACCTGTGATGGTATGAAGTTTAAAAAGCACTGAATAATCAGGTATAACCCGGTAAAAATCATCCAGATTTTCAGGAGTTTCTTTGAATATACTAATAAAACGTTCATTTTCGTTTAAGTTTCTTTCAAGATAGTCAGCAGCAGGTGGTTTTTCTTTTATGAGAAGACTTAGCTCTTTATAATAAGGTTTATAGCTTGAATAAAAAGCAAATAATACTACCAGATCAGCTAATAGAACAGCAGTTAGAAGAGCTTTAGCCTTGAAGCCCTTAAAGAAATAAGCACAGACAAGGGTTATAAGAGAAACAATAATTACAACTACAGGTATAACATTATTGGCAGAAAACAAAGGTACAATCTGGCTGAAACCCTTTAAAGAGTAGCCAAAAGCCAGCAGTATAAAAAGAAACAGGCTGATGATAATGAATTTAAAGCACTTAAAAAATTCTTTTTTGTCTGAATCAAAGAATTTTATAATTCCATAGCTTGATATAATGCACAGTGCAAGGTTAAACATAAGCAAATAACGTCCGGGATATCTGAACAGGTTAAATACAGGCATTGAATAAATTAATTCGCTTAATATGAAGAACTTTCCTAGTGATAAAACAAGGCCAGTCAGCCCGATTATTAGCCATATCCTTATATATTCATTTTTATAGTCTTTGATAATAGCAATAATAAAGAATATTAAAGGTAGAATACCTGCATAGATGCAATAATTACCAAGATCGTGTGGCTGATTGATAAGCCCGGCGTCATACAAACCATTATTAATAAGGCTTCCAAAGTAGAATGGAAAGCAGAGAGTGATAAGGTTTAGTATCATAGAAGATCCAGTAAAGAGCTTTTCAGTATTTAAATCCAGCCTGCAACTTTCTAAGGCCAGTTGAAGTGTTGGCAATATCTGAACAGCTGCTATTAAAAAGCCTGTTAAAATAACTATCAGTGTATTAAGCAATAAATGAAAAGGTTTATCTTTTTTATACTGGATACAAAAGAAATATAGCTGATAGATTATGATTATAATAGCAGTATAGAATGCTATTTGAGGGTGTCCTGCAAGAAGGCTAAGTCCAAATAGTATGCCAGCAATGAGTATATACGTATTACCTGTTGATTTTTTACCCTTTTCAAGAAGCAATAGAATAAAAGGTATCAGGCTAATTTCTTGAATAATGGGCAGGTTTTCCATTTTAAGGATCAGATAGCTTGAGAAAGTGAAGGTAATTGCACCGAATAAACTGGCAAAGTTGTTTTTGTTGATCTCTTTCAGGTATAAATACATTCCTGTGCCAGCAATGATAAAGGTAATAATGATTTCAATTGAGAATGCTGTAGCAGGTGGCAGGGCAAAAAACAGCCAGTTCAGCGGATAAAACACCCCTACCTGCATGCTGGCAAAAAGAGGGGTTCCTGAGAGAATATAAGGGTTCCAGAAAGGAAATTCACCATTTTTCAGGATGTCAAACGTTAAAACCTTCATGGGATAGTGCATGAACATATTATCACCAAAGATAATATACCCCCCATCAAGAAATGCAGGGGCAAAATAGAGCAAAACAATTATTAATAGTATACAAACAGCCTGCCAGTTTTTCATATAAATATACCGTATTTTTTTAGTATGTTTTAATATATAATATATATTTGTTGATTAATGTATTTGTTTACTTTAAGCTAACTTTTTCATTTTATCATTGAAGTCTGGTAAAAGATTTTTTAGATGTATAAAACCTGTCATAAGCTCTATTCTAGATTTAAAAATTTAACCCTCAGAAAAAATTTAACCAGATAGTAATGTCATTATATAATAAAAGAAAGTTTGAACCGGCCCTGTTTTGTTTAAGGTATTTCTCAGGGTTTAAGGTTAGAAGTCTTTATAAACAGTTAGTTTTAAGATTATTAATATTTGAAATGAGAGTATATTAACAGGAAAGGATCTCAAATGGAGAAAGCAATATGTGTATACTGTTCTTCCAGCGATGCTGTTGATAAAATATACTTTGAAACAGCTAAAAAACTTGGAGAACTAATACCTGAAAATGGATATAATCTTGTTTTTGGTGGGTCAGAAGTTGGTTTAATGGGAGAACTCGTTAAAAGTGTCTATGCCAGTAAAGGCAAAATTACTGGCATTGTGCCCAAATTTATAAAAGAAAACTGTAAAACCTTTGAATATGCCGATGAAATGATTGTAACAAATAACCTTAGAGATCGTAAGGCACTGATGGAAGAAAATGCAGATGCTTTTGTTGCCCTGCCCGGAGGTTTTGGAACCCTTGAGGAGATACTTGAAGTCTTGACTTTAAAGCAGCTTGGCTATCATAACAAGCCTGTTATCTTTATCAACACTGATGGATTTTATGACAAACTTATTGAACTCTTTGAACATCTCTATGCAAAGCACTTTGCTAAACCAGGATCCAGAGAAATGTACTATATAGCACAAAATGCAGAGGATGCTATTCAGTATATCTTAAATTATAAACCACAGACGCTGATAAGCAAGTGGTATTAAGTTTAACACTCTGAAGATATCCTCAAAAACCAGCAGGGATAGGTTTATTTAAGTTTGATCTCTTTTTTAGGTACTTCAATTATTTCAACAGAGTTTAATTTATCTCCCTGAAGAATTTTAAAAATGGTGTCAAGGCCTTCGTAAACCTGTCCAAATACTGCGTAATGGGCATCAAGCTTTGGTTGTGCTTTAAGAGTTATATAAAACTGGCTTGTTGCACTATCAGGATCTGCTTTTCTTGCCATAGCTAGCATACCGGCTTTTTTATGTTTGAGTTTTTTGTTTATTTCAAGCGGTATAGTTTTTCCTGAACCACCTGCACCTGTGCCAGTTGGGTCACCTGTCTGAATTACAAAGTCTTTAACCACTCTATGGAAGACCATATCTTTATAAAAACTGTCGTTAGCAAGATCAATAAAGTTCTTTGTTGTTATAGGTGCTTGATCAGTAAATAATACAGCTTTCATGGTACCTTTTTCAGTATCTATGACAGCAACTGTGTATGTATCTACCTTTTTGACTTTATCATCATTATCTTTGGCCTGAATAGCTGCCAGTCCACACACTGAAAAGCAAATCATAACAGCCATAAGTATAATCAAACAACGTTTTTTCATTTCTTTTCTCCTGTTTCCCTGCATCGCAGTTATTTTACCACAGAGCTATCGGCAAAAAAACAGTACCCGAAGGTACTGTTGAACAAAGCTTTTTAGCTTGTTAGATGAGAGATTAAGTTGTTTTTATGTCATAATAATAAAATTATTACTCTGAAGTCTCTTCGCATCCTTGCCGTCAACGTTTTTAGCCGTTGAAGGTATGTTATTTAAATTATCTTTATCAGCAGCAAGGCCGAGCTTTTTAAGAGCTGTCAGTGATCTTGTGGCAATAGCCTGATCAGTATTCTCTGTAAGTCTGCCAAGTGCCTCACCGGCTTTTTTAGCGTTAGTTGAATTACTGGCAGATGTTTGTTCTAAAAGATCTATTGCAAAGAATTTCATTTTTTTATCAGCTGAAATGCGGCCGCTTGCAACATCTTCAAAAAGATCCACTGCTCTATCTCTTACGTTATTGTTGGATTCTGAAGCTTTAAATATCGAATAGATAGCCTGATTCTTTACTGATTGATTATTATCTGTTCTTGCTATACCAATAACAGCATCTGTAGCTGAATTTGTTGTATCTGCACCCTCTGCTATAAGGTTTCCGAGATTTTGAATGGCTCTGTTTCTCAATACTGGTGATACTGATTTATCTTTTGCTATATTAACCAGTGCGCCCATGGCAGTATTAGATACTTCTGAACCGCTTTGAGATGATGATTGAGCTATTTCAGCAAGAACATCTATTGCCTGTATAGCTTTGCTGTTGGTTGCAGCATTTGACTTTACAACATTAACCAGTGTATTAACTGATTCCACATTACCGGCAAGTGCTGAGCTTTTCAGGGCCTTAAGAGCATCAGAAGATATTTTTGCATTTCCGCTTAAAAAAGCTTTTCCTAGGGCTCTTGCTGCTATATGACCTGCACTGGTGGTTGGTTTATCGATAGCTACGTTTGAAAGGGCCTGAATACCTGCCTGAGTGTTAGAAAATTTGGCAATAAGATGAATATTTCTTTCAGGATCACTGCACAATTTATCCAGAATTAAATCTCTGATGGTAGGAGAGAGTAGCTCGGGCGAATTTGCAGCCCCCTGGGTAGTGCTTGTACCTGAAGACCCCATATTTTCAGCATATTTAACTGCTGCTTCTTCTGAATAAGATGAATTACCTTTTATGATTGCTTCCAGGATATCCAGATCTTTTGGTAATGCTTCTACAAGAACAGAACATATAGTACCATCTCCTGTTTGAGCTAGTGACGAGAGAATACTTTTAGCTGCACCTGCAATACTTGATTTAGTCAGCGAAATAAGTTTATTTAAAGCATCAAGATCACCATAATAGGCATCATTTTCTAGTTGTCTAAGGTCAACATTTTCTTCGCCATAGCTATTTAGCAGATAATTAAGGCTATTAACCTTAGAATTAAGATGTGTAATATTATTTTGAACTTGTAAGAGTTTGTGATGATTAGCTCCAAAGTTAAAAATAAGTTCTTTCTCTTGTGTTTGCAGCTTAACAAGCTCTAATTTTGACTGAGCCAGCTGCTGTGAAAGCTTAACATTATTCTGTGTCATATTTTTACATGCCCCTGAATATTGTGAAGAGAGATTGGTTACCCCTATATATATAAAAACAATTTTTTAAAAATGATGATACTCAAAATTTTAAATTGTTACATTTTTAACCCGAATTATTCATCAATTTATAGTTTATTTATTCTTGAGGGTTTAAAAGTGTGGCGGCGCCGCATTTTTAAACCCGACCCCCTAACTTCTGTTCCCTGCAATGTTTTAACACAGTGTTAAAAAGATGTATTCGCTAAATGTCAATTTCTATAACCGTTTCAGGTCAATTTATTAATAGTTTATGAATTAAATGGGTTAACAGTTTTTTTGTTTACTTCTTGCTACTAAAAAAAATCTTTTTTTAAAATTATTGGCTTACAGAAAAAGCCTAACTGTAAACGTTTTGAGGTTAATGAATGAACCTGGTTTCAATTTTTAAAAGCCTTACATGGATTTTATACAGGCAGAAAGATTGCTTTAGTCAAAGTAACATTGTCTTTTTTAGTGTAAGACCCTGAGAATAAAGTGATCAGGTATCATTTGAATGCTCTTTGATGCAAAATTGTTATTTTTTAAATCATCAAGAGGGCTATAAACATTTACTTTAACTCGCAAATACTCTGGCCATTTATCCTTGAGGGTTTCTAAAAGAGAACAGAGGCTGATATCTTCTGTATAAATTATTCTATATTCACCCGGGGGAAGCATCTTAACATTAATAGTTTTAGTAAACCACTTTTGCCAGCGTGCATTGCGGCTCAGGTTGCTATAATCTGTTGTCATAGTTGAGCCTTTTGCCCTGAGTGTTGCCACTTTGACCTCAAAAGTGAAGGTTACTTTAACATCTGTCATTGCGCCATTGCCATTATTTCGTATCTTTGCACCGGCTTTAAGATAATATGGCCTGGGGCCTCCCTGATATCTCCACACTTTAAGTTCTTCTTCAAAGGTTGTTTCTGTTATGGCTTTACGATACAGACCATCAATTTCTCTATAGCCAAGCAAATGAGGATATTGTTTTTGCCCTTCACGTTTTAACAGTTCATAGTTGACCTCAGCCTCAGGGTAATAGTAAAAATTAACGTCAATGGCCTGAACATCCATATTTTTATAGCGATCTTTAGTTATAGCACTTTTAATGATACGTGGTTCATCCTGAGAAATGCTACCTTCAATGACTTTTTCATCTGCCTTTACTGATAAAGCAAAGCAGATGAAACAAATTGAAAATATAAAAGATATCCATTTTGAGTGTTTGGGCATATAAAGTCCTGTTTTTATCTTCTCTTATAATTATAAGTCATTTTTGCCTGTTTTCATCTTTAGTAAACTTATTTGAAAAACTTTTAGTTAACGATTACTTTCTGTTTAAATTTTTCTGAAGGCCGGGTTTTTGGGCCACCCGCCCTGTATCTTTTGAAATCTGGTTACTTATGACGCTATTTATATACTTAACGACATAAAAAATTAAACAATTCTAAAAGTCTCCAGGGTGTTTTTAGTTGCTGCGCAACTAAAAACACCCTCCCTATATTTTCTGAAATCTGATTACTTTTGACGTTGATTATAGTATCTGAATGATTGAAAAAAATTCCTTGTGGTAAGATAATGAGCGATAAATGGTATGAACGAGTTGATTGTTAAGCTTTAAACGTTATATGAATAAAGAAAATATAAAAATATTGCACCTGATAACCTCTCTTGACGGGGGAGGAGCGCAGGATAATACCCTGGTAACTATTTCTGGCCTTAAAGAAAAAGGGTATCATGTTGACCTTGCAGCAGCACCGGGTGGCAAGAGAGAAGCTGATGCGCTAAAAATTGCTGATAATTTGTTTTTTATTAAGGCCTTAAAAGATAATTCTTTGTCATTGCTATCTAATATCATTGCAATATATCAAATTTTTAGACTGCTCAAGAAAAATGACTATCATATTATTCATACACATAGTTCGCTCGCCGGTATCTGCGGTAGAATAGCTGCAAAGATGGCCTGTATACCGGTTATTATACATACGGTCCATGGGTTTCCATTTCATGAACTGACAGGAACCCTGAAAAAAAATATTTTGATTGCTTTTGAAAAGTTGGCAGCATTGATGAGTGACTGTATCATTACGGTTTGCAGATTGCATCTTGAAGAAATGATTCAAAGAGAAATTGCACCAGCTTCAAAACTGATCAATATATACAGTGGTATTAGCCTTACAAAATTTAATATCTCTAAAGCTAAAGAAGAAATAAAAAATGATTTAAAAATATCTGATGATGCACTGGTAGTAACTATGATTGCCAGACTGGCTCCACAAAAGGCCCCCGGTTACTTTGTAGAAGCTGCAAAATTAATACTGAAGGAAAAACATGGTGTTATATTTTTGCTGGTAGGTGATGGGCCTTTAAGAGAAGCTATTTCAGAGCAAACAGCAAGTATACCAGCAATAAGACTGATGGGTTACAGAGAAGATGTACCTGAAATACTTAAAATAACAGATGTTTTTGTGCTGACCTCTCTTTATGAAGGTCTGGGAAGAGCACTGACAGAAGCTATGATCAGTAAAATACCTGCTGTTGCTCCTTCAATTGATGGTATACCTGAAATACTGAAAAATGGTGATAATGGCTTTCTTGTACCAACAAAATCACCAGGAGCAGTAGCTGAAAAGGTATTAATTTTGTTGAATAACCCTCAGCTCAGAAAAAAAATGGGAGAAAAAGCTTATAATACAGTAGTACCAGCTTTTACTGATGATATTATGGTTGATGATATAGAAAAAACATATCAAAAAGCCTTAAAAGAAAAGCTTAATATAGATTTTACTTGATAAATACGGAGTTGCAATGATAAGGATTTTTACATTATTAATAATAATGATAACTATTACTACAAATATCGGGTGTTCCGTTCAAGAGCAAACAACAACAAATAAGCCCACTGAAGCTAATCAGTCAGAGTTGCCTCAGGATATCATGAAAGATTATCACAGTTTTGTAAGTATCTATGATAATTCAAACGTTCAAGATATGAGACCAGACCTTACTAACCCGCTACAAAACCAGCAGGATTACAGTAAAGTTAATGAACTGTTAACTCAGGCTCTCGACCTTCAGCACAGGATGGATACTGCCCTCATTCAGAACCCTGAATTACAGTCACAAGCTCAAATAAAGCCATTTATACAGCTGATCAATGCCAGAGTTGCCATACTGAACTCTACAAAATCAACCTATGAAAGAATTGGAGTAGATCAATCTTTCTAAATCTCGCTGACTATGTTCGTTGTGTTGTCAATATATACCATGCCATCAACCAGTACAAATGTTACAGGCTTACTTGACAATACCCTGTCAAAATATATAGTCATTTCACTGGTATTATATCCTTTAATATGCTTATCTTTATTGAAATAATGGTAATAAGCATAAATATTTAACCGCTCGTTATTAGAAACAATAAGTGGATCAAACTCTACAAAGTCTGTAAACTTCTTCGGAGGTGTATTGTGGTGTTCTTTGTACTGATTTGCGTAATAATTCATAGAATTAAGCAGTTTAATCTCTGAATATTCCCTGTCAGAGTGCACCAGAGAAAGTGGCTTGAAGAACAATACCACAAGTACTGCCACAAAGAATATTTTTAGCAATGTCTCTCTCATTTGATCCTCTTTTGCAGGTGCTAATTCTATTATCGGCTAACTTTCGAAAAATTTTTATAGGTGAATACTACAGTTTAAGTAAGTATTTTTACTTATTTTTTTTCTTATACAGACTATTATTATTATTTAGAGTAAAGATTTTTTATAATTCTTTATTTGCAGTATTTTTTTTGATTTTAAAATTTTTAATTGTAGATATGTCTTGATTTTGCATATTATTTTTCTGTAGAAATATATATATCAGTTGTTTTAACTGTTACAGTGCAGTTTCTTGTTTGTGTAATTAAATAGTTTTTATACTTTTGAACATTTGCTGATGACAATATTCTCAGGAGACCCTGTTCTATAGATGGCGCACCGTGCCCAGGAAAAGTTGTAAACCACTGCTCCATCATATTGTCTTTTATGTGATAGTTTGTTTCTGTTGTTTGATAATCTACATGAATATTATTGAACCCGCTTTTTTTAAGATAATTTTTGAGTATTTCTGGATCAAAATCAGTCAAAGGAGAACCAGGATCACTTCTAACAGCCTTTTCAGCATCAATGAATATTTGTGCATTGTTTAGTTTATAAATATCTACAAGTTCATAAAAAGCGGTATTCATTCTTATAACAGGTTCATTTAAAATAAGTCTGCCTTCAGGCCTCAGTATACGGTAAAATTCATTGAATACTTGTTGTTTTTCTATAATGTGTGTCAGTATATAGCGAGAAACAATGACATCTATTCTGTTATCAGACATCTGAATGTTTCTTAAGTCTGTTTTTAAGTAAGTGATACAATCTTCACATACATTGATAGTATCAAACCTTTTTTTACAGTTTTTAAGGTTTTCTTCAGATATATCGGCTGCTATAATTGTGCATTTTCCGGGGTATTTTTGATAAATGCCTTCAGATAAGAATCCATCACCTGTTCCTGCATCGAAAATAGTTTCGCAGGGTTTAATACAGGCCATAGACAAAATCTTTGTTCTTCTTTCATAAGTATTATCCGGCTGGTTAGAAAGGTTTGTTGTTATCATTAGGCTGCTTTCAAATTATTGTTGCTGAACAATAACATTATACCAACCCAAGAAAGTAAACTATATATGCTTTCAATTTACTGGAAGCGATTATTTCTTTTAAGGAGCCGTATAAATCAGATTATTCATCAGTTTGTACAACAATATGTTTTTCGGAAAATAAAAATTTTTTTGGAAATAATTTAAAATAATCTAAAGTCTCAAAGGCTTACAGGAGCCTACACTTTAGGGCTATTCAACAATTTGTTGTATTATATCACTTTTTAAAATTTAGCTTAAAACCCTTAAAAATAAAGGGTTTAGGCATTCAATTAATTTCTTAATATTTGTTAAAAAATATGCTAAACAGGTCTAAACTTTTATTAAAAATGGTCGATACATAGTTTGGCGAGAGGTCCCGTAAGGTAATAACGTTAAATTCCGGCAACTGGATAGCCTTATCATCAGATAAACCAAGCACACTCAGGGGGCTACTCCATGTTAAATGGAGTCCTCGTTTATTTTGTTCACTTTTTTCCTGATATCCTTTTTTAATAATAATGTTAATGTTTTGTTACAAACTATCATCAATTTCAAACTGAATGTTTTTCTATATATAGAAAAGATAAGTTTATAATCTAAAAATCCATATAAATACTTCCTATTACTCCTCATCTACTCTAAAGCAACGCAAATTTACATCGATTTAAACACTCTCTATCCTCAAAAAGTTTTTACCCGGCTAAATAAGCCGGTTTTTCTTTTGAAAATCGAATTTTTTTAGTTATGCACTGATCTTTTTAATATAATTTTCAGGTTTGTAATCTACCATCAATGAGTGTAATAGTCCTTGGTACCTGACTGGCCAGGTTTTCGTCGTGTGTAACCATAACAATAGTAGTTTTAAGCTCTTTATTAAGTTCTTTAAGAAGCTCGAAGACCTCCTGTGTGGATTTCTGATCAAGGTTACCGGTTGGTTCATCAGCAAAAATACATTCTGGCTTAAGTAAAAGTGCTCTGGCAATAGCTACTCTCTGGCATTGTCCTCCGGAAAGCTGGTTTGGCCTGTAGTTTTCTCTTTGTTCCAGCCCGACCCTCTGGAGTAAATATCTTGCTCTGTTAGTAAATTCTGGTTCTTTTGTGGCTATACTTGCCGGTATTAAAACATTTTCAAGAGCTGTAAGTTCCGGAAACAGGTGATGGCTCTGAAAGATAAAGCCGATAGTTTGATTTCGAAATTCTGCAAGCTCTTTTTCTTTAAAGGTAGTAATATCTACATTATCAAACAAAATTTGACCTGAAGTAGGCTTTTGAAGGGTACTTACAAGATTAAGAAAGGTGCTTTTGCCAGACCCGGATGGCCCAACAATACTAACAAACTCACCAGTTTGTATTGTAACGCTGATACCTTTGATAACGTGAGTTATGAAGGTTTCCTCTGTTCCAAAATCTTTATATAGCGCAATAGTTTCAATCATGTGCTTTTTAACACCTCTGCAGGGTCTATTTTAGAGGCAAAGTATGATGGTATAAAAGCGGCAAAGCAGCCAGAGAAGAAAGCTAGAATGATACCCTGTAAATAGATACTCAGTTTATAAACACCTTTAAGATCAGTTACACCGTAATTTTCTGAAATAGGTATCGGATTCGAGTTATAATAGTGTATAAGAAGTGTTGCTAGAATGGATCCAACCAGGGCTCCGAAGAAAGAGAGCAGAAAACCTTCAAGAACAAAGATTTTCATTACCCCTTTGCTTGTTACACCAAGGGCTTTTAACATTCCTATTTGTTTATATTTAGAATTAATAAGTATAATCATAATACCAAGAACTCCAGCAGCTACAGCCATCATAATTGTCAGGTTTATTAAAAACATAACATAGGTAAATGATTGAATTTCAGAGAGCAGGCTTTCATTGTCATCTTTCCAGGTTTTCACTTCAAAGCCAGTAGCATAGGTGATTTGCGTTGCTATTGATTCAATATGCCAGGGGTCTTTAATTTTTACGCCCACGCTGTCAACCTGGTGTCCTATATTAGAAAGGTTCTGGGCTGTACTTAGAGCTACATATACAGTTGAATTATCTTTGCTGACAAAACCTGAATCATAAAGTGCCACAACTTTCAGCGTTTTCGAAGAATCTGAAGTGGCCAGAACTACAGTATCGTTATATTCCAGCCGCAGTTTTTCAGCAATTTTTCTACTTATTGCTATGCCATCAGGGTTAAGTTTTTTGTATGAGCCAATTACTAGGTCTTTATTAATATCAACAACATCCTGATGTTCAGGGTATAGTACTCCATTATACTGAACATTAAGTTTTTTTTCGCCATTTATAAGTGTTCCGCTGTTTACAACAATCGGAGAGGCGCCCATGATACCTTCTATATCTTTTATATTTTTAATAACGCTTGGGTAGGACTGTATACGACGATCTTTTAAGGTTGTTTTATCTTTATTTAAAAACCATTTATCATCTATTACTTTTAGAGTAGTTATTTCGCCTGTATCTTCATATCTTTCTATGTTTAAATGAGGTGATGTATTTATGGTTTTATCCAGCAATTCGTTATAAAAGCCGTCGTTAATTGCAGGAATAAAAATAATTACCAGCACTCCCAGAGCAACAGCAGATATTACCAGCAATGATTGTATTTTGCTGCTAAGGATATGCTTTAGTGCCAGTTTAATGGTGAAATTCATTTGACTAAAACCTGTTCTCCGGGTTCTATTTTGCCTTTGACTATAACTCTGTTGTCGTGTTCTTTACCTGCCTGAACATAAACTTTGCCGTGCTTTGTTATTAGATAAAATTTTCGTCCTTCTCTTTGCAGGGCTTCTTTAGGAACCACATTGTAAAGCCTTTTATGCCCTTCAAAGTTACAGCTAACAGTCATACCTGCCATTAACTGAATATTATCAGGGTTTTCTATGACGTTAATCCTTACAGGTAGAAGTCTTGAAGAAGTATCAACTTTATTATATATTGATTTAACCTTGCCAGTAAGTGTTTTAGTTGGGTAGGCATCAGGTATAATCTTAACTTTATCGCCTGTTGAAATATTTGCTATATCTTCTTCTTCAATGTTGGCCTTTATTTCAAGTTTTGATTTATTGAAAATTTTAAATAGTGAGTTGCCAGTGATAACACTTTCACCCTCAAAGACACTCTTATCAGTTATTTTGCCTTCAACAGGAGATTTAATTTCTGTTTTTTTCAATACTGACTTGAGTTCTTCAATGGTTCCTTTAATTTCATCAACAGAACCCTTTGCTGAAAGCCGGTCTTCTATTCTATATCCTTCTTTCAGGAGGTCATATTCATTGTAAGCACTTTCTAGTTTGTTTTTCTGGTTTTCATATTCTACCAGAGCAATTTCCAGATCTTTGGTAAAATCTTCATATTCTTTCGGGGTGAGCATTTTTTTCTCGTATAAACTTGTATTTCGAGGAAGATCGGTTTTTAATTTTTCGTATGCCAGTTTCTTTTCTTTAAGAAGAAGTTTATTATACTTTAAATTAGCTTCTGAGTTTTGAATTTCCTGTTTCCTATAGCCAAATTGCATTTTATTATAGGTTTGTTCAGCTATAAAAAGGTTTGCTTCAACTGATTTTAGCCTGCCCATATATTCTGACTTATCGTAAACAGCAATTAATTGATCTTTTTTAACCTCATCTCCTTCTTGAACCATTATGCTTTCAATAATACCTGTTAATGGAGCTCTTATATGGCTTTCATTGAGTGATTCAACATTACCTGATACTGTAAAAGATTCTTTGATTTTAACTGTTTCAACAGGTTTCCAGTTATTATGGTTTTTGTCTACTGAATAAAATACTATACCAGTGGCTATAAGTACTACTATAATTGATATTATAATCGCAGGTATAAGGTATTTTTTCATTTATACGACTCCAGAAAGAAAATTAAAATTAAAAATATTATAGCCCAGACAGTTAGTATACTAAATAAGATCCGTACATAACTTAAAAATTTTTCGATTTTCAAAACCCGTGCCATGACTGGCACCTGACCCCATAAAGGGGGCGCTGCCCCTCCTTTCGCCAGCAAAGCAGCTATCCCCCGGGGTATTGAGTGATTTCTTGTGATCTTTCTCCGCAAGTGGTTGCCTGCTAGTTCAACCCATATCTTTACTTTTAAAATTTTTGAAAATCGAAAACAAAAAGTCTATTGTTATAGTTATGCATTAGTCTTTAAATTAGTTTATTAAGAAGAAGTTATCGGCTTTCAAATCAGAAATAAGCCGATTTTATTAATTTTAAGATTTATGTAATTCTTTTGAGCCAATTTTTTAAGCCCGGCTGGTTTGTTGCCGATACTGATATTAATCAGTTTTCTGGTATTGTATTGAGGTGAATTATGAAGAGCATAAAAAGAAAGAATCTTGGTGCAGACCTTGTAGAATATGTCATACCTATTGCTGTACTTGGTCTTTTGATCGGGCTAGGGTTGTATAATCTTGTGGATAGTGGCAACTTGCAGAGCTTTATAGAAGGTTCTACTGGTGGCAATGTAGATGTGGATACTCTTATTATAGAATAACCGGGTTAAACTGAATTTGCAGGCAAAAAAAGCCTTAACTATCTTTAACTTCAAGGTTTTCTTTGACTGCTTCATTATAATAGTTGTTTAGCCAATCAAGAAGATGTTTTTCTTTAGTGAAAATTGCTTCGTCAATAAGGTTTTGGTCGATTGGCGCAAAGGTGAGAACTTTAATTTCGTGCCACCCTTCTTTTGCTTTTTCAGTGTCTCTGTGCTTTGCAACGGTTACTAAATTCTCAATTCTAACGCCACCAAGAGGTTTGCCGTTTTCTTCTTCTATGTATATGCCTGGTTCTATTGAAAATACCATATTTTCTTGAAGTTTATATTGGCCTCTGGTGCTTGATGAGATGCTTGGCGGGCTTTCATGAACAACAATACCAATGCCATGGCCTGTGCTGTGCTTGCGCTCATATCCTCTGTCTTGAATGGTACCCATAACAAGTTTGTCAAGGTAGACACCATCTGCATCTGGTGGAAGTTCAGCTGTCAGGCCTTTGAGAGCACCCAGCAGAACAGTAGAAAAGATCTCTCTTTTTCTTTTTAAGTCATCAGGGTCAGTTTCTTCAAGTAGCTTAACTGCCATGTCTCCTCCAGCTAACCAGGTTCTGGTCAGGTCAGTAGCGTAACCTCCGTCATAATAACCCCCGGTATCTAACAAAACAAGTTCTCCTGCTTTGATAACTTTATCAGGGTCTCCATTGTTGTAGTGAACGATTGCTCCGTTGGCCCCTGAGGCTGGTATAATCTCAAAGCTCAGGTCATTGGCTCCGTGACGGAAATGTGCTTTTCTGACTTCATCTTCAAGGTCTTTTTCGGTAATTTTTTCACCCTGTTTTATCTTTTCATTGACCCACTCAATGACATCTGCAACAGCTCTATCTGCCCTGTTCATAGCATCTTGCATGGATTTTAACTCATTATCGTTTTTGATAGCCCTCATCCAGGCAACAGGGTTATCGTTGAGCTCAACAAACCGGGCATTTTTTGCTGATTCTTCCAGCTTTTTGTATGTTGCATCAGTTGTTGTTCCAATTGAATAGGCTATTCTCATAGGTTCTTTTGAAGATCTGGTGGTTTCTTTAATTACTTTTTCAAAGTCACTTTCTGGCTTGAATTCAACAGCATCTTTTAACTGTTTTTTAATTCCGGGTGTAATTTTATCCGGGTTACAGAATAGGAAAGCTTTATCCTGTGTTATAAAAGCCTTTGCTTTAAATACTGAGCTATAATCAATATCTTTACCCCTGAGATTGGTTAGATATGAGATATCAACAAGATTAGATACTACCATAGCATCTATATTATCATCTTTAAGACGTTCACGAAGCCTGTTTATTTTATTTTCAGGAGTTTCACCTGATAATTCAAGAGGTATGAACCTGACAGGCTGTATTTTATCTGCAGGTCTTCCTCCTCTAATTTTATCTACAAGGTTTTCAGAGGTTGGTTTAAATTCAACATTTGCACCTGCCTGTTGAAGGTCAGATTTTAGTATTCTCAAGAGTGCAAGACTAAACTTATTGGGGTCATAGCCTACTTTAACAGGTTTTTTAAATTCTTTTGAGTATTCAGTTAAGACTTTTACCATTCTGCTATAAGGATATTCATTAACAGGCTTGCCATCAGGGCCAAGGCCTGCTTTTTCTACCTTATATTGTTTAAGGTCAACCTCTTTGTCAGCCTGTGTATGGTATCTACCATCAACAATAAGGTGGGCTTTGTCCGGTGAAATGACTACGTCACCTTCAGAACCGGTAAATTCACTTATGTATATACGCTGGCTCTGGTTTTTATCAACGGTTTCATTTAAATAATCGTCGGTAGATCTGACAATTAACAGGTCAAGATCTTGTTTTTGCATTTCTTTGCGGAGTTTGTCCAGTTTTTTAGCCACAGGGGTATCTTTCTGGCCGAAGTTAACAGCTGCGGAATTTATACCCTTAAAAGCTATATATTTGCCATAATTCTCTAAAGCTTTATTGCCATTAGATGAAGTAACATAAACATTGCCAGAATGTTCATTTTTAGGCTTGTTTGAACTTTCCTGTGGTTGCTTGAGCCTGTTAACAGCTGTTGCTGGATCTAAAAAAACCTTCATTAATGGCTACCCAAATACCTTCAATTCTGATAAAAATAACACAAAATTAGAGCTATATCTATAAATAAATGCTCAAACCAATTTGTTGCTATTAATTGAGAATTTTTTAAGATAAATTAATGTTTTATGAAAATCAAGACTAATAAAAGCTATTATCTAAGAGATGCACTGATCTGTATGATCTGGCAAAGTACCTGCAAAATTTTTGAGAACCGTTCAATGATTGTAAATTTTTTCTATCTTAAAAGCAAAAATTTGGAATATTCTTTCTTTTGTATTATTATAATACTCCATTGTCTAAGAACAGCGCATGAATTATAAAACAAATTTTATAAAATGGAGGTATAAAAGGTTATATGAAGATAACGAAAATTGCTTCAGACCTCAACGAAAGTTCTGATAATCGTTATGCTCTTGTATATAGAATAGCAGAGCTGGCCAAGAAACTTGTTGATGAATCTAATCAGCGCAAACACAATGATGAAGTAGTGTATGGTGGTGAACAATCTTTTAAAACCTCAGTGAAACCGGTTATACAATCAATTATGATGATTGCTTCTGAAAGTGATGAACTTGGTGATGAGTTAATCGGTTAAGGGATATTATAACAGAATTAACCTGCATAGCCTCTGTTTATGCAGGTTTTTGTATCTTAATTCGTCAAGAACATTACCCAAAAATTGACAGCACATTTTTTTAGTCAGAATACTTACTGAAACCTCTGATTGGTATGAGATTTTTTAAGTATCTAAAAGAATTTTTACCCGAAATGTTTATTATAGCAGTATTAAAGAAGACAGAAGAGGCTAATAACTTCAGGAGTGCACTTAGTGCACTCCTGAGAGAGTCTTTTATCAATGAGACAGGAATTACGCAGTTTATACTGAGTGAGACTGTGTGAAAAAGATAAATTGTTGACCAACTAAAAACATAGAATTATGGTGTTGTTGAATTATCTGCACTGGCAGCTGTTTCTTCTATTTTGTCGCCTTCTTCTTTTATTTGATCAGATTTTATGTCAGTCGTTTCGCTTGCTACCTGATTTTTGATATCTTCTAAATTAAGCTTATCTTTGATGCCGTCAAATTGTTCTTTTTTAAATTCAAAAGTTGCTTTTGAGAGTGTATCAGAAATATTGTCAATTTGATAAGAGAGCACGTTGATGGTTTGAATAATTTGAGCCAGTTCAGGATATTGGGCCCCTAGTTCCTGAAAAGATTCATTATATTGCATAAATTTAGATGTGTGACTGTCTATATTAGAGTATGCTTCATTATCCATTGTTGAGGCTTTATCAATTCTTGTGTCACAATATTTGGATTCAGATTTTAAAGAACCATCCTGGCAGAGCAAGTTATCAGCAGGCATATGAATAACCTTACCGGTTTCTTTGTTTAATGCAGTCATTTCAACCCATTCCTGGGCGTCTGCAACTATATGACCATAATAAGCAAGATGATGTGCCTGATCGGCAAGCTTGGCAAAATCAGTATTGTCAGGGTTTTCAGCTGCTATTTGATCCATATAAGCAGAAATCTGGTCAAGTACTTTTGTTATACTTTCTGTGCCGCCTGAAGCACCGGTCGTAGCTATAGTTGTTTTGATATCATCAGGATAACTATTTATCAGTATCTCTTTTAACTTTGGATCAGTTATTTCCGGCAAAGCTGGAAGGGTTCCGCTGCTTTTGTTGAAATAATCAATAGAAGTTGTGTTGTAGGGGTTTGAGCTATTAGAAGCTATTGTTGCAATATCAGGGTTAAATTTCTGGCTTGCAGTGGGGTCTAAAACGGGTGCTTTCTGGTTTGCCACTTTCACGGCTGCTGAATCGTTATGAAAAAAGCTGCCAAGTTTATCACCAAGTAGAATAAACGAAAATATAGCGGCAAAGAAAACCAGCGCACTTATTAAAACAAACTCTATAGCTTCCTGACCTTTATTTTTTAAGAAGAGTTTTGTCATTTTTAAATATCCTCAAATTTTTCTAACCGTGCTAAAAAAGTGTTTTTAACTAAATAGCTGCTGCACTTTCATCTACAACAGGCTGGGCTGAAGAAGTGTCTGTTTGTTCTGACTCAAGTTGTTTTTTGGCTTCCTGCATCTTTAGATAATCACTGTGATGCTTGATAATAGTTGATTTATAATCAGTAGTTTTACTGGCTATACCGCTTTTAAGTGCTTCAAGATAGTTTTGTTCTCTTAGCTCTTTGTATTTTTTATATTCATCATACATTTCATCAGATTGTTTTTTGACATTATCTGAAATATCTTTGATCTGGGCACTCAGTGTATTTATAGTATCAGTGGATTGTTTTATTAAAGCCTGATATTCAGGGTTTGAAAGGTTAGATGCCATAGCCTGAAGTTCTTTATTGAAGGCAACTATTTTATCTGTTTCTCTATTCAGGTTTTTAGTGATACTATTTCTTGCACTATTTTTGAATAAGAAATATTTGTCGCTGACACTGGTATCACAGCTGCCATCTCCTTTATAGTTTCCATGCTCACAAATTCTGTTGTCTTCAGAGACATGTAAAGACTTATCTGAATGAAGTCTTTCTGCGGCAAGTTCAAACCACTCTTCACAATCAGCTATAAGATGACCTGTATCAGCAATCTTATAGGCCACATCTGATAATTTCTGTAACTCAGGGTCATCAGGGTATTCTGCTGCCATAATGTTAATATTAGAAGCTATCATAGCTAATTTATCTGATACTTCTGATGTAGCCTGCGATACACCGGTTGTTTTGATGGTTTGCTGAATGTCATCCGGCAGGGCCTGGATAATAGATTCAAGACTCTGAGCTGAAACCATATCAGTAAGGCCGCCTGTATCTGCTTCAGCTGATTGACTGGCAATTATTTCTGACAGACCATAAGGGTCAGAAGGATTATTATCAGCATAAGTTGAGAAAGTTGGCTGATATTTAAGACTTGAGTTAGCATTAATAGTTGAAGCCTTTGTGCTGGCTACTTTTGATACTGCTGAATCGTTATGAAAAAAGCTGCCAAGTTTATCACCAAGTAGAATAAACGAAAATATAGCAGCAAAGAAAACCAGCGCACTTATTAAAACAAACTCTATAGCTTCCTGACCGGCATAGAAACTTCTTTTATACTGCATCATATTTGATCCCTTCAATACTATTTCTAACCTTACCTGAATTAAGAAACCCTCAGTTTAAATACAGTATCGGTAAACAACTATAAATGTTTAAGTAATTGAGAAATATTGTTCATAATTTGTAAAATAATTAAATTTAATGCAGCTAAAAGAGGTCATGTTTGCAGAGGCTATAGCCCCTGTTCCCTGAAAACTGACACCTGAGGGTGGGTGGGCGGGCCCTGAGCGGCCAAAGGCCGCTTATCTTTTCCAGTGATGCTCACACCACGAAACCAAACCCGACCTACCTCTTCGCTGAACCCTGTTTAATAATTTTTGCCAGTTTCTTTAACCCATTTAATTCATAAACTATTAATAAATTGATCTGAAACAGTTATAGAAATTGACGTTTAGCGAATACATCTTTTTAACACAGTGTTAAAACATTGCAGGGAACAGAAGTTAGAGGGTCGGGTTTAAAAGTGCGGCGCCGCCCCACTTTTAAACCCTCTAGAATAAATAGATTATAAATTGATGAATAATGCGGGTTAATTTAACTTCCTGTAAAATTTTCTAATACAAAACTAAAATTTGGTTTTTAAAGAATATTTATAAATTTTTGCATTCCTCTAATTTTTTCTATAATAAAGTGAGTGCATAATACAATACTATAATACTTATATTTTAAGCCTGAGGAGCTAAACATTTCTAAAACCATCAACAATAGAGGAATATAATGAATATTTTAACCCAGACTTTATGGATTTTATTGTTTTTATACCTGCTTTTTTATCTTGTATACTTTTATATATTAATTCTTATGGCATGGAAAGGAAGATTAAGAGATCTAAGAGAAAAAACCCTTCAAACTTCAGCCGAAAGACACATTACTATTGTTATATACGCACAAAATGAAATAGAAACCCTTATAAACCTTGTTAAATCACTTGAAAATCAAGAATATTCTCCGGATAAATATTCAATAAATATTATTCTTGATAATTCAGATGGCCAGAATGAAAAGGTTCTTGAACTTATGAGGGGTATAAAAGTTTGGAAAATAAGCTCTTCTGATACTGCAATGGGAATGTATCCCTCTGTAGTATGGTTTTTAGAGCGAAGCCTGAACGAAAATTATACTAATGGATTCGTTATTCTTGATGCAAATAATATCGTTAAGCCAAATTTCCTTTCAAGGGTAAACATTTCACTGGAAAAAACACCATTATCTCAAGCCTGTCTGGCTACAATGTCTCCATATGCAACTCTATACAACAGCGTTGGCTACATAACCAATAGAATAGCCAACAGAGTTCATAATGCCGGCCGTTTTCATCTTGGCCTGGGCAGTCAAATATTATCTTCTGGTCTTATTATTTCTCAGGAATATCTTGAAAGAAACCCTGTTCAGCTCTCACCTGATCAAAATGAAATAGACTACAACTACAGGTTGCTCTCAACAGGTAATACTGTTAACTGGGCTCCTGAGGTGATTGTTTACAACTATATCGCTGATGATATTCAGGACTTAGCAATCTACAAATCTGAATTAGCCTATAAAAACATTACTGCAACCATAAGAAACTGGCGAGAAGCCTTGAAAAACTTTAAAGCATTCAGTCTTGCCCTGTATTATTTTGCGCCTGCAAGAGTTATACAACTTGGAATAATTTTTATAATGCTTGCTATTGGTTCATATTCTAATATTAAAATTGCTAATATTGATGTAGGGCTCATTTTGCCAATTATAATACTGGGATTAATCTTTGTCAGCGATATAATCTCTCTCTTAATAGTTAAATGCAAGCTTCAGGACTTCAAAATATGGCTATTAAGTGGCCCAGTTTACTTTCAGGAATTATTTTACACTATTTTATATTTATTAAAAATAGTCAGATTAAACCGTATAAGAATAAATATACTTGAAAAAAACGATGGTCAAAAGGTTATAGAAAAAAGCAAAACAGCTGATACTCTGGAAATTGATGTTATGGTATCTGATGGAGTCAAAAACCTGCCCTGTAAGCTTGAATTAAAATCTAGCTGGCTTGAAAATCAGATTACATTTATTTTCAAAAACAAAAGTTTTACGACAAAGATTTATGATACTCTTGATCAGGCTTTTGAAGAATTGAATAATAAGCTTAAAAGTCGCAATTTCACCATTATAAATTGTTTTAATTGTGGTTATTTTAATTATTCTAACAAAGTTTTTAAAGACAGCAGTGGCAGTGAGGGACATTGTTTTTATGGCAAAGAGGGCCAGAATATTCACTATGATGAGCTAGTAAAAACCTGGCAATATTGTGAATATTATCTGCCTGCTGATCAAAGGGCTGAAATAATGGAAAACTGGAAACAATCACTTGAAACAGCTCAGCTAGCAACCAATAATAATGAATAAAGGGCTTTTATTTTAAATCTTTTTGAAAAACGAAAGCCGTTTTTCATAGTCTACGAGCTTTTTCTGGAGCATATTATTTCTATCAACCTGCAATTGAAGCTGGTCATCGAGTTCTCTGAGTTTAGTGTCTGATTTTTTCTTTTCTTCATTGAGTTGATTGAATCGTCTGATGAGGTCTTCGTTATTTTGCCTGAGTTCATTGACAAGGTGTTCCATCTGGGTAGACTGGGCAGTGCGGGGCGGGTTTATTGTAACATAAGACTTTGATAGTTCTTTTAATGTCAGGTAATCAAGAACCTCATCTTTATTAATTTTGCCCATATTAACCAGAATTTCAACAATTTTTCTTCTTTCTCCGAAGGTATTTGACAGGTCACTTTGAAGTTTAAGGGCATGTTCAAGCTGATCGGTAGTAATTTTATTCTTTCTAATCAAGAACTCACCAATGCGTATTTCACCTGCAATAAACAATATCGTGTTATAAAGCGAATGTGGAAAATTATATTTGACATAATTTTTCTGAATGCACTCAAGCAGAATTTTTGTACACTGTTCAATAGTCCATCGATTGATGATACAAATATCAACGACATTCTTTTTGTCTGCTGCTGATGAAAGCAACTTAACAAGGGTAGGGTTAACTTTGTTATCTGCGAGCCCCTGGGCATGGCGTTTTAAAATAAGATCACCATATTCAGAAATTTCTGGCACCAGCAGTTGTAAAAGTTCTGTTCTATCAAGCTTTTCAAGGTTAACATTCTTTGCTTTTTCATTCAGCATTGAAGATATTTCCACAAAAAGGGCCTGCAACACCCACACAGGAAGGCTGTTTACGACCTCCAGAACGTTTACAAATAAAAATTGTGTTTGTTTACCTTTCAATGCCCTACAAAAATTCTATTTTATGTAAATTGAAGTAATTAAAAAAGTCTTTTTATATTTTATCAAGTTTATTAAAAAGAACAAAAATGCTAACAAACAGTTATAAAACGATAACAATTAGCCTGTGTCAGGATTATGAAAATCCAGATTCAATAAAACTATTTTATCACCTTCTTCAGAGTCTACAAGTCTAATAACATTTATTTGAATCAGGTTCTTAATAGAATTTTGTAACCATTTATTAGAGTATTCACAATACTTTTCAGCAATAAGATCAAATTTAATACTGAAGTTTTTATCTTTTAAGGTTTTTTCGATAATCCATAAAGCGAGGTCGAGCTTATTCTGGTCAAGATAAATATAGTCAGGTTTTTTTACCGGGTTAAAAATCAGTGATCCCAGAAAAAGCAGTATCTCTTTAGCCAGTGGAAACACGCTGAGCAGTCGCCCTATGAAACCTGATTTATGAGACATAGGTACACTTTGTTTAATTTTTATATCCAGCATTTGCTCATCTTCTTGAGAAAGGGTTTTAAGATCTTGCTCTTTGATTATGAACACTTCAGAATCATCAACAACAGCCTGCCTTTTAGCCTTATCACTGGCTCTTTTTCTTTTAAAATAAAATATGGCTGCTGCAAGAATAATGACAGAAATAACACATCCTGTAAAGCTTAGTGCCAGTGCATTAGACAGGGGGCTTTTTTCATCCATCATTAAAGGAGTAAATGCTGAAAAAATCACTATACACATTATTACCAGGCATACCAGCAGGATCAAAATAGTCACTATTTTTATCACATAACCATTTATATATAAAGATTTCTGGTCTTTATTATATTTTTCAACATTTTGTTTGATTTTATATTTTAGTTGTATGTCTTGATTCATAATAATTATTAGTATAACATCAGGAACCTCTGATTAACTAAGAATTAACATATTACAGCAAAAACACCCACCGGAAGCTCTGATTAATTAAGAAATTACTGATTCCAACAAAAAAATGGAGGGGGGTTACCAATTTCTTAAATCTGAGAACTTTTAGTTATTCAGAGATCTCCGCCCTATATCTTCTGAAAACTGGTTACTTATGACGTTAATTATATACAACAGTGAGAGATCAGCATTAAATTTTTTCTGTAGAAAAAACAGAAAAACGGGCACTAACCATCAAAGGGTATATACCCGTTTTATATCTATTAATATTGATATTTATGACTGAGAAGTGGATTCACCAGTCTGGGTTTGTGTTGCTGTCTGGGTTTTGCCCATACGTGCTTTGAGTTCTTCAAGTGCTGAATCAACTGAAACGCTTGAAACATCACCAAGTTTTTCGAATTTTTTCTCCAGCTGATCGCCAGTAACTTCTTCGCTCATTTCTTCTGCTGCATCGGCTTCAGCCTGCATCTGTTCAACTTTTTCTGACATACGGCCAAAAGTATCGAAAGCAGATGTGTCATTAAGCCCCTGCATTGCATCGTGAATCTTTTTCTGGGCATCTGCTCTTTTTGCTTTAGCTATTAACAGGTTCTTTTTGCGTTTGGCCTCTTCAATTTTCTTGTTAAGCATTCTTAAAGAGTCTTTAAGCTTTGTAACAGAGGCTTTTTGAACTTCCCACTGTTTGTGAAATTCTTCAGAATTAGAATCATGTTCTGCCTTTCTTGCCAGAGCTTCACGTGCAAGTTCTTCATCACCTGATTCTATAGCCTGCATGGCTCTCATTTCCCAGTGCTTGGATTGCTCAAGCTCTTTCTCATATTGGGCTCTAAGCCTTTTTTCGTCTGCAATTGATGTTGCAACCTGCTTTTTAGCATTCATGAGTTGCTCTCTCATATCAAACAGCATCTGATTGAGCATTTTTTCAGGATCTTCTGCTCTGCTTATAAGGTGATTAAGATTTGATTTAATGACTGATATTATACGTTCAAATATTCCCATAAATTTTTCCTCCGTAAGCCTTATTTAGAAACAGGTTCTTTTTCAATATATCTGGATAATTCATCGTAATTTTCAATAACCCCGAGGAACAGAGCTTCTACTGAAGCCTGAAATTCGTTAAAATCAAGGTTTTCAGATTGCAAAGAATCTATAAGCACAATAGATTGATCTTCTATAGCAAAAGCACCGTGAGTTAGCCCTGTTGCATTTGCCTCAAGGAGTTTTCTAAAAAGTTCACAGTGAATACTATCATTTTTAGGAATATCCATCATTTTCATTCTAAAATGAACTATTTCATCAGAATAAGAAACAATAAGCTTTGGTGCATCAATATCATCACTTTCATAAATGATCCATAATGAATCATCAAGCTCTTCGTAGTGTAAATCCATCTCTAAGAGATAGTTTTCTATCCTTTCTTTTGGCATTGTGGCTCCTTTCTTTATGCATTCTATAAGGCATTCAAGATTTTTCCAATACAGAAATGATTAAACTGTATTTGTTACAACAACTGTCAATTGTACTATAAATTTTTGTAAATTTGAAATAAAATTACAGTATTAATCAAGCAAAAAGTTAATAAATAAAAGAATAGGGCAAAAAATCGGGTAGCCGGTATACAACAAACAATAGAGTACACAAACAATTTATTACAGGTAAATGTATATCAAAATAGAGCAGGAATTATAATACTCTAAATACACCATCGAGAGTATTTTTTTAAAGGTACAATTAAGCAAATCTATTTCCCTGCAAGCTTTTATAGACTTAGAAATAAAACTAACCAATTAAAAATGGAACCATTTAGTATTTATTGTTCATGCTGAACCTAGTATAATGAAATTCTATCAGTTTATAAGGCATCAAACAGTTTGACAAAATGAAAAACATCTTAAATATTAGCAGATGTATTTTTTTAGTGGTTGTTTTTGTCTTTTTGACGGGGTCAATAAAGGCTGAAAGTCTTGTTGCTTTTGAAAAGAATGCTTCTGTGGGGCTTAAAGGCAGCGTTGAGGCTTCTCCTGAATACATACTGGGACCCGGTGATGTAATTGAAGTCTATGATTATGTAACAACAGAAGAAGGCAGCTATCCTAAAATGATACAACAACTGCCTGTTCTGCCGGATGGAACAACCACAATCGTTCCGGTTGGTGTAATTACGGTTGCGGGTAAATCTTTAAGAGAGCTGAATGAAGAGGTTCAAAATGAACTCAGAAAAACCATAAAGACTCCTCGTATTTTCATTTCTGTACTGAAAACAAGACCGGTAGATTTTTATATACTCGGGGCCGTTATGAGACCGGGACATTATAGCTCAAGTATGCCCGGGTTTGTTTATGGAGAAACCGGACGCTCTGGAAGCATGCCCGATAAACATACTATGACTGTTACATTTGCTCTTGAACAGGCAGGAGGGCTCAAAAATACTGCTAATGTCAAAAATATTATACTTTTTAGAGAATCTACAAAAGAACAAATATCTATTGATCTCTGGAAATTAATGTATAATGGCGATACCGGCCAGGATGTTATCGTCCAGCCCGGCGATGTTATACAGGTACCTGAAGTCAACCAGCAGGATATCTTAACTCCTGCCGAACAAAAAGAGATTGCACGTTCTTCTATCGCCCCTTCATTTATTAATGTTCAGGTCGTAGGGGCCGTCAATACACCAGGACTATACAAATTGCCGCCAGATTCAGATATGGTTACAGCCATAGCAAGCGCCGGTGGAACGGCAAAAAATGCTTCCAGAAGGGTGCTGGTTGCCAGAATCAACCCGGATGGATCAATTAAAAAGATACCCGTTAACCTGAAAGACGTTCTCACAAGTGCTACAGACGAAGAAGAACGTATAAAGCTGCATCCACAGGATTTGATTTATGTAAAGTATTCACCCATAAAGAAATTCGCTGATTTTGCAACTGATACCATTAAAAATGTCTCAAGAAGTCTGACACTTGCAGTACTTTTTGATTTAATTAATAACTAATTTATGGTTAAATAGGAATTATGAACAGGTTTATTCACACATTATTAATAAGTTTATTACTAAACTGCCTGATATGTATCAATGCAGGGTTAGCTGAGGCTAATAATAGTCTTGCATCACCTGCAAAACAAACCCTTTTATCCTTTAAGCCTGATATTATTCTTGATACCCAGGATGATTTTTTTGTTGAAACTCAACAGGAAGAAGGCTTTTTTGTATTAAATAATAATGAATTCGTAACAAAAACAGTCAATGACGGCATAATACCTGTGGCTTTCAAGATACCTGAAAACAAATTATATAAGCCCAATAAGCTTATCAAGGCTGAAATTGAACAAACAACAAATCTTTATGAGACAATAACCCTTGATGACGAAGATTTAAATCTTTTCGATATAGATAATGTCAATTATTCACTGTCTATGCGTGATCCCTGCGAGTCTATGTCGCCCATGATCTTTAAAGAAGAACCTCCATCACCCTTTGTAAATAGGCTTAAAACAGTTTATTTTCTGACAGCGTTAAGCACTTATATAGGCCAGAGTGGTCAAATACAGGATGCCTTCACCAAAGGCAAATCTCTTACTGGTGGTGGCATTTCTTTAAGTGAATATTATGGCTATAACAACGTTTTTAGAAACATTTTTGTTAACCCATTTAGCCGTGCAGCTAAAGGGTGGAAGGTTGATGATAGTGGCACAGTACCTAATTTCACTCTTCACCCACTTTTTGGGTTTGGCATTTCAAGCTATCTCACTGCTTCAGGAGCATCACCTAAAGAAGCCCTTTTAATATCACTTGCCGATAACTTTATTTTTGAATATGTCGTCGAAGGCACTTATGTAGCACCATCCGGGCTCGATCTCCTTACTACATCAGGTGGTTGCTTTGCAGGATACCTCCTGACAAGATATGTATTCAAAAAACCTTTCCAGAAAATTCTCAAAGGCACTTCATATATGAAAGATAAACTTAATATGACCTTTGACCCCATCATAGAACCGGGTTACATTGGTAAAGGTATGAAATTTGGCAGCCAGGTAACATTTTCGCATTAACTATTTATAAATTCTTTCATAAAAATTTTTTAACAGCTTAAAAAGTTATATATGCTCACAATTGTTGTTTATTTAACTTTTGATATCTTCAAATTCACTAAATATAAACATTAAAGAGACTAAATCTCTTAAAGCCATTGTAATTTTTAATGTTTCGGGTATAATTTAATAAATTTATGCTAATAATTTATAGACATGTATTTTATTGTTCATGTATATTGTACATATTGAAGTATTATTGAATGGAGTGGGTTTTGAGAACAATCAACAAATCACAGGTTATCATTGAAGAACTGGTTAACGACTGTCTTAAATTGTATGATCTACCTTTAAAAGAGCTTCAGCAAACTGCCAGAATACTTACAGAAGAACATTTTAATAATTCTGTTGAGTTTTGCAGTATCATAAGTGCTAAGACAGGCAAATGCCCTGAAGACTGTAAATACTGTGCACAAAGCAGCCATTATCATACAGAAAGCAACAATCACGACCTTATTTCTCTTGATAAGGTTCTTAAAGCAGCAAATGACGCTAAAACTAATGGAGCAACTCGTTTCTGCATTGTTATTTCTGGCAAAGGTGTTACAAATATTGAAGAATTTAATAAAATTCTTGATATGATAAGCGCAATATCAGATATTAAAGGTCTTCACTGTTGCTGTTCACTTGGAATAGTTAGTTATGAACAGGCCCTTGCACTTAAAGATGCAGGAGTAGAAAGGTTCAACCATAACGTTAATACGGCAAAGTCTTACTACAAAGAAATATGTACTACACATACATATGAAGACAGGGTTTTAACAGCAAATAACCTGAAGAAAGCCGGTATAGAGCTTTGCTGTGGCGGCATTATTGGAATGGGTGAAACAAGAAGACAACGCATTGAAATGGCACTGGAAATCAAAACACTGGAACCAGTTTCAGTACCTCTAAACATACTGCATCCTATTGCCGGAACACCAATGGAACACCTCTCAAACCCACTATCACCGGATGAAATACTTAAAACCATAGCTATATATCGCATTATTATGCCTGATGTACTTATTCGCTACGCAGGCGGCAGAGCCCTTAATCTGAACTCTGAAGAACAGCTTGAGGGGTTAAATTCAGGTATCAATGCACTTCTGGTAGGAAACTATCTTACTACTACCGGCACTACTGCTAAACAAGACCATGAACTGGTTAAAAAGGCCGGTAAAACTATTATAAAGGATACTTGATGTTTTCATTCCTTAGAGGTGATATAGCTGCAAAACAACCAAATACTCCTTTTGGCACGTTTCTGGTACTGGAGGTCAATGGCACTGGCTATTCTATAATGGTAAACATTAAAACGCTGAATAAACTACCTGATAAAGGCAATGTAATAATCTATACACAACTAATTCACCGTGAAGATACAATGTATCTCTGTGGTTTTCTATCTCCTCAAGAGCGTGATCTTTTTAATTTTCTGCAATCTGTTTCTGGCATAGGCGTAAAAGTTGCCCTGAAATTGCTTGGCGAACTTGAACCTCTTGATATCATTTCAGCAGTAGTTAAAGAAGATTATAAAATACTCACAAAGACCAAAGGCATTGGCCCCAAGATTGCACAAAGAATTACTTTTGAGCTTAAAGATAAAATGGTAAACTGGCGGCCAGAACTAGAAAAACAACCAAAAATACAGACTCAAGCAAAGCAGCTGGCAAGTTATATCGAAGCTGAATCTGTCTTGCTTTCGCTTGGCTACAATGAAGGTGAAATAAAAGAGTCTTTATCAATAGCAATGGACTCTATAAAAGATCAAGAAGACACTGAAGCCCTTCTTCAATCAGCTTTAAGATGGCTGAGCATTTAAAATAAATTTATTAAATTAATTATAGGACAACTTTTCACCGGATTCTGACCCACTGTCTCTGGAATCAGTTGCTTTTTGATGGAAACTTCTTATTAAACTAATTTTTCATTGAATTCTAAACATATCTTAAGATTTTTTATTATTGAAAAATTTTTTATAAATAACCCATAATTTAGACACCGAAAGGGTTTTCAAAACCTTTATATGTTCTTTATTTTATTTTATGAAATCAGTGATAAAATAATTATACTTGGTTCATAAGCGTAAAACTTAGAACTATACTGCTTTTACTGTTTTATTTATAGTATTAAACAAAATTATAAAGTTTTTCCGCTTTTTATTGCAGGAATTAGCCCCTGCACAACTAAAGGGGAATGGTTGTGAAACTCGAAACCAAAAACTGGTACAAATCTGTAGTTAAAAAAGTTACTTTTGACTCAGTTTTCAAGCCTGAAAACCTTTCTACTCTTATTAGAGAAAATATTTTTTTTCATCCCGGTAAAAACAGTGTTTTTAACGTTTTAGAAAAATTTAATTCTCTTACATCTTCACAAAATGATTCTGTTGATATTATCAGTATCCTTAAAACACTATTAATACAGGATCTTGGATATAAGTTTATAGCTATATGTCTTGAAAATAAAGAATATGATCATTTTGAAGTAACCTACGTTGAAACAAATAAGGTTATTAAACCCTGTAATATCTATAAACAAGACCTCAATAACAGCATTATAGAATGTTACAATACAAAAGACCCCTGTTTTATAAGAGATGATTATCAAAAAAAACTGGGATTCAAGCCCCACAAAAAAACTAAAGAGGTTGTTTGCTTGCCAGTTATACTTCAAGACAGCTCATGTGCCATATTGTGTATAGGAAAACCATTCAAAAACAAAAGAGAAGATGTCATCTTAAATCTTATTGCGCAGCAAACAGGGCTCATTTTGTCAAACAATAACCTGAAAGACCAACTTAAGCAAAATCTTGCCCTGGACCCTTTAACATCGCTGATCACCCACAGCCATTTTCAACAACGATTAAATTTTGAAGTAAACAGGGCAAAACGCCACCATTCACCGCTATCTTTAATGATGATCGGGGTTAATAATATTGAATATATTAATGAATATCACAGTCACTTTCTCGGAGATGAAATTATATCATATGTTGCAGAAACATTAAAAGATAATATAAGAGATATAGATATTGCAGCAAGATTCAGTGGTGATAAAATGGCAGTTATACTGCCAGATACAGCTATAAATTGCGCTAAAATAATTGCAGAACGCTTTGAAAAAGAGGTTACTAAAACAAATTATCTTGATATTGGTAATATTACTGTAAGTATAGGTATAGCATCATACCCTGAAGACTCTATAGATAAAGCCGAATTGCTTTTAAATGTTGATAAAGCCCTATCTTCAGCTAAAAAAGAAGGCAAAAAACTGGATAAATCAATATTAATAACTATTAATGAACTTAACAATGTTAATAAGGTTTATAATCAGCATCCTTTTATGATATTAGAAGAGAATAAAAGTCCTTATAGAAGCGAACTGGCTGATGAACTGATTAATAACCTTTATATGTTTGAGCGAATGCATTATAACTCAACCATACTATTAGAGATTATTACATCACTGGCAGCTGCAATTGATGCAAAAGACAGCTATACAAGGGGACACTCTCAGGCAGTATCACTTTATGCAGAATATATATGCAATGCACTGGGTATGGATTCTGAAGAAACTGAAAAAATCAAGTTAGGTGCACTAATGCATGACATAGGAAAAATTGGAGTCCCTGAAAATGTACTGGGCAAACCAGCAAAACTCAATGATAACGAATGGAAAATCATAAAACAACATCCTGTAATAGGCGCAAGAAGAATAATACAACCAATTAGTGCGCTAAATGACCTGATACCAGTGGTTGAACACCATCACGAAAACTGGAATGGAACAGGATATCCGCACGGTCTCAAAGAAGAAGAAATACCCATTGGAGCAAGAATTGTCTCAATAGCTGATGCCTTCCATACAATGACAACTGACAGGCCCTACAGAAGATCTCTTGGCTATGACAGGGCCATCGAAAGACTCTCTCAGGGCGCTGGCACGCAGTGGGATCAATCACTAATCAATGTTTTCCTGAAAATATCCAGAAAAGCTTTTGAAGAAAACGAAAAAAGCAGCTCCAGTTAACCAGAGCTGCCACAGGCACAGGAATGATGCAGACTTAATTATTGAAATACTACCTTTTCATACTTAACACAAAACTCAAGCATATCTGAAAGTGCTTTATAGAGGTGATCTTCCATATCATAAATAATATTCTCTTTTTCCTGCAAGTCATTTTGCATATGAGTTAGTCTATTTTCATAGATATTCCTTATTCTTGATAATTTTTTACTGTAGTTTTCGCTGTTATTAGCAGTTAAATCGTTGATTACAGACTTCACAGATTCTTCAAGCAGTTTAAAATCATTATGATCATTTTCAGCTATAAAGTTCTCATTCTGCTCTCTTCTGACATTTTCATCGGATGAAAGAACATCAACCATTTCATGATAATACGCTGATTTTTTGCAATTAATTTCCATAGACCGGCAAAGCTCCTATACTGACAACAACATATATAACAAAAGAGAGATTTGAAGGGGTCAAACTGGCAAAATTTTGCATATTCAAAAATATTATAAACTAATTTTCTAAAAAAAGAAATGTAAATTTGTGGGTTATGAAGTTTTGTAATATCAAAAATTATTAAGTATAAATTTGCAAAATCAAAAACAAAAAAAGCGATCATTGATTAGAATAATTCAAGGAAGGACAGGAAAAATAAGTTGCTCTAAATTCTTTAGAGCAACTTAGCCTGTAGATCGAGGTTGGGAGAGGGTTTAGTGTGTTGTGAAGGTAGAGTGGCAGGTTAAACACCAAGTTTCATAATAGAAAATTTTATGCTATTGATAAAATGGGTATATCGTTCACCGTTAGCCCCCCAAACATTGAGATTGATATCATTAAGAATACTAGTAAGCTTTGAGGCCAGGGTTTTTGCATTTTCTTCTTTATTGTCAGGGTGAAATAGCAATATCATTTCTTTATACATTTTGCGATATTCTTCAGCTGATGGGAGGTTAAAGATATCAAGATTAAGAAATATAACAGCATAGTAAGGATTATTCCAGTTTACTTTAAGGTTATCGCCGTTCTCATAAAGTTTATAAAGGTCTGTAGATAGAAAACGATTAATTTTTTTGAACCATTCTCTGGATGGTATTTCTTCAATAGTTTCAGAATCAAGCATATCAGAAGTATTAAAAGTGCTAAATTCTTGTTTAGACGTAATTTTATCTTCTTTAGTTTCTGTTATCTCCTGTGAATCAACAGCTTCATGATTAGCATTTTCCAGATGTTCTTCAATTAGAGCAATTAAGTTATTATGGTGGGTTTTTATCTGTTCTAATATTTCTTTATCAGCTTTTGTATAGGATTTAAATTCTTTATTAATAAAGTTATTCAGTCTTGTGCGAAGGCTTTTAAACTTCGCAGTAATGTCTTTGCTTTTATATGATTTAAATTTATTTATGTGAGATTTAAAACGTTTAATATCGTTGAGGGTTAATTCTTCAACTGGTATGGTAATACCTTTATAGCGTAGTTTACCTGTAAGTAGTATACAGAAAAGTGTTTTGCGGCAGTTTTTTTCATCTTCATAGATTTTTGAAAATTCCAGCCACATGTATTTATCCCATTTTTTTGCACGTCTGGCAACTTCATCAGTTATCCGGTATTCTTTAATGTCTGGTTTAAAAAACAGGTCATAAACCCTGGCATAGGTTTTTGCTTCGTGGGGTGTAATGTTGACATCCTTGCAAAAATCTTTATACTCCTGATATTCAAGTTTTTCTGTTGCCTGATATACCAGTTCAAAAAGTTTTTTATAGCTTAAGAAATTCTCATATGCAGAATCTATAAGACTATGGTTACATTCCTGATATTCTGATAGTAATATATTTTTGAATGTCATACTCTGACTCCTTTAATTAAACGCAAGTATTGTGTTCTGTGACTTTAAATAATACAGAATATAGTTGAGATTCCATTTTTTTGATTATTTCTTCTTTTTCTTTAATGATTTTCTTGATTTTATCTATTTCATAATTCTTTTTATTAAGCATAGTAGAGTATTCAAGTATTTTGTCATCTTTTTCATCTAATATGACGTTTACCTGGTCGAGTGTATCTCTCAGTTGCTCAAAGTTATCAGTTTCTTCACGCAGTTCAATAAGCTTATTTTCGTATTCTAGCTTTATTTTTTCTACATCATTATCGTGTTCTTTAATAGCGATATCTTGTTTGGTTAGTTGCACAATTGAATTTTCGTACCTTCTCATCACTTCATTAAATGCATAGGCATCAAATATGCTTATTTGAGGGTTATCCTTATTATTAAAGGAGATTAATGAGCTATGATCGGTTTTTTGAGGCATAAGTTCAGCAGATTTAGCTTCATTCTCTTTATTGTTCTCGGTGTTATTTTTTACTTGTTCCTCTTCTGGCACTGGGTCCATGATTTTTTCATACTGATTTAAAAGGTCACTGACATTGACTTTCCGGTTTGTTTCTTTTGTTAGAGTCATTATTTACTCCTTTTATAGATAACATATAATGTAAAAAAGTCTCACAGACTATGTTTTCAACAAGCATAGTCTTAAAGAGAAGTATTTATAATACTTACTCAAACATCGATCTTCTGGTTCCAACTATGGTGTAGATTTAAATAAAGATTAAATGAATTTGGGGTCGGGATAATTTTTGATAATAACAAATATTATAATATTTTTTTTGAAAAAAAGAAACCTCCTGGAGGCAATTATTAATTTTTGTTATTCCAAATTTTAACAAAGATGGTTTTTGAATCGGCAAAATTTATATACCTGTTATATGTTTACAATTTTTTACATTTGCCATCTAGCCCGTTATCACTGAGTGACTACTACACGTATTTGTTGACAAATTGTAAATTTTTTACAGAGTGAGTATATACTCGATATATACAATCTTGTGAATTTTTGTAAAAAGGTAGTCACAAAATACTAAATTAAGGCAATCTCATGGCTTTATTTGTTTTTATATAAATAGCAGCTATTTTTAAAGGAATATTCAAATTATCAAGGGAGCAATTTAAAGGACTTATGAAACACAAGGAGTAATAGAGATGGTAAATTTTTACTTCAATGCTTTTCAAAATATGGGAGTTGTTTACCAGAACCAGCAAAGACCTGGTGCAGGTCAGGCTTATTCATTTGCACAAGCAGGTAGTGCATATGCAAGCACACCAAACTTCCAGGGCAATTTCTGGGGTGCAATCAATAATTTAGATAGCACTCTCGGGTTTGGCCAAAATAATTCTGGTGGTGGATTCTTCAACAATATCTGCAATTTCTTTGGTTTTGGAAACAGTGCATCAGCCGTTGCCGGCAATAACCAGCAGTTATTCAACTCTGGCTGGAATGTTGCCCAGGCAGCTGCCGGTAACAACAACAGCCTGTATGGCTATGGTTTCAATAATACTGCTCAAGCAGTTTCTGGCTCTGGCAACTATGCTTATGGTCAGGGCTTTAACGTTTCTCAGGCCGCTTCAGGCGCAGGAAACCAGTTAGTAGCCAATAGCTGGGGCAATACCAACCAATCAGTTAATGGTTATGGCAATACCGCTCAGGGTAATGGCCTCTGGGTTAACCAGAACGCTACCGGAGCAGGCAACACATTAATCGGTAATGGTATCTTCGGCAACAACCAGCAAGTAACCGGCTACGGCAACACAGCAATCGCTAATGGTGATGGCGCTCAACAACAGGCTGTAGGCTATGGTAATAACCTTCAGGCTAACGGCAGTAATGCCCAGCAGGGTATTATGGGTGACGGAAACACCGCTGTAGCAAACGGCAACAACGCCAATCAGGGCGTTATGGGTAACGGCAATACCGTTGTAGCAACAGGTGAAAATGCCCAGCAATACGCCTGGGGTACTGATAACACTCTTGTTGCTGAAGGTGATAACGCTACTCAAGTAGCCTTAAATGGTGACAATACACTCGTAGCCAATGGCGATAACAACTTCCAGATGACCGGTGACGGAAATGACACCATAACAACCGGTGGTGGCGTTGTATATGCTGGTGCAGGAGATGACGTTGTTAACGTTAACGCTGGCGCTGGAGAAACCTTTGTTGACCTTGGCGAAGGTGATGATATCATCAACATAACAATGAACGAACAAAACGGCAGCATAACTGTTCACGGCGGAGAAGGCAATGACCATGCCAATATTCATGACAATACTTACGATGGCACCGAATGGAACGTTGACTTCAACGCTGAAGGTGAAGATTCAAACTTTACCATTATGGTTGGCGGTAATTCTTATATAATCGGTAATGATATGGAATCTCTTTCACTTTACAATGCTAACGGTGAAATGATACTTGATATAGCAAATATGTCTGAATGGCAGGCCCAGCAGTTAGCTGCTCAACAAGCAGCAGCTGCTGAAACTGCAGCAGCAGCATAACAAAATAAAACAACTCCAGAATATTTGAAAAGCTTGATATATATAAAACCCCTGATTGTTCAGGGGTTTATTATTTATGTTCTACCTTATGCTGGCTGCGTCCCCGTCTTCTTGCCTCAAGGACAACCATAAGAACAGATATATCAGCAGGAGTTACCCCTCCTATTCGGCTGGCCTGGCCGAGAGTAATGGGTTTTATCTTTATCAATTTTTCTCTTGACTCATTAGAAAGCTGTTTAACTTCTTTATAGTCAAAGTTTTTAGGTATATAGATCTTTTCAAGCCTGTCAGCAAGTTCAACCTGCTCTTGCTGTCGTTTGATATAGCCTGAATATTTAAGTGAAATCTCTATTGCCTGCTCGGTATCACGGGATAAGTTGTTTTCTTTCGTTGCAGGGTCAAGTTCTTTAAGTGTTTCATAACTTATATTAGGTCTCTTGATAAGCTCAAACAAAGAAGTTGTAAGCTGAATCTTTTCACCAATAGAATAAAGATAGCTCTGAATATCATCAGATGGTTTAATTTTTGTAGTTTTAAGTCTTTCAAGTTCTTTTTCCATTTGTTTAATCTTACATTTAAAGTTTTGCCATCTGCTATCATTAAGAAGTCCAATATGTCTGCCCAGTGGTGATAGTCTTGTATCAGCATTATCCTGCCTGAGCAACAACCTGTATTCTGATCTTGATGTAAGCATGCGGTATGGCTCGTCAATATCTTTTGTTACAAGGTCATCAATAAGGGTTCCGATATATGAAGTAGATCGACTCAGGCGTATCAGAGGTTTATGCCCAACAAACCTTGCTGCATTAATGCCGGCAATCAGACCCTGACCGGCTGCTTCTTCGTATCCACTGGTGCCGTTAATCTGTCCGGCACAAAAAAGGCCACCAATTTTGCGGGTCATCAGGGTATGATCCAGTTGAACAGCTGGCATATAGTCATATTCTACTGCATAAGCTGGCCTTAGTATTTCAGCTTTTTGAAAACCTGGTAATGACCTGAGCATTAAAATCTGTACATCAGCAGGTAAGCTTGTTGAAAACCCCTGCATATATACTTCATAACTATTTTTAGATTCTGGTTCAACAAATAAATGGTGAGAATCTCTATTAGAGAACCTAACAACCTTATCTTCTATTGATGGACAATATCTTGGCCCTACTCCTCCAATAAGGCCTTTGTAAAGAGGAGATTTATCAAGATTGGCTTTAATAATTTCGTGAGTTTCAATAGTTGTTCTGGTCAGATAACAGGGATATTGTTCTCTTATAGGTCGATCAGGGGCAAAAGAAAAGAAATTAAGCTCTTCATCACCCGGTTGAACTGTCAGCTGCGTATAATCAATCGTCCTTCCATCAACACGAACTGGTGTGCCTGTTTTTAGCTTTTTGACATCAAAGCCAAGGTTGATCAAACTTTCAGAAAGCCCTGTTGCCGGAAATTCTCCGGCTCTGCCCGCAGGGTATGATTTGAGGCCAATAAAAATACGACCATTCAGAAAGGTACCTGTAGTTAAAACAAGAGCTTTACAGTTATACCTGACACCCCAGTAATCCATGGCACCAGAAATTTCGTCATTTTCATTTACCAGTATGTCAGTAATCATGGCCTGTTTGATGTCAAGATTTTCTTGTTTTTCAAGCAATTGCCTCATTTTAAGTATATACTCAACCTTATCAGTCTGTGCCCTCAGAGCCCAGACAGCCGGGCCTTTGCTTCTGTTAAGCATTTTAAGCTGTAGATAAGTATCATCAGCAAGTAATCCCTGAATACCGCCTATCGCATCTATTTCTCTGGTAATATTAGATTTTGCCGGGCCGCCCAGAGAAGGGTTACAGGGCATCATAGCAACGGTATCAAGGTTAATTGTACTTAACAATACCGAAGCACCAAGCCTAGCTGCTGCTATTGCAGCTTCACAGCCAGCATGACCTGCTCCAACCACGATTACATCATAATTTTTATCTGTCATAATTTTCTAACTTACTTAAAATGCTTTCTAAAATTTTATCCTGCGTCATTGTATCAATTGTATACCAGTGAATACGGTTATCCGGCCGAAACCAGATTAGCTGTCTTCTTGCAAAATGCCTGGTATTTCTCTGGATATCGTCAATCATGTTATTATAAGAACATTTTTGTTCGAGAAAGTCCAGAACTTCTTTATACCCCAAAGTTTTCAATAATGAAAGAGTTTTGCCATATTTATTGATAAGAAATTTAACTTCTTCCATCAGGCCAGTTTCCAGCATTGTTAAGACTCTCTGGTTAATGCGATGATAGAGAAAATCACGATTTTCAGCAGTAAGAGCAATATATAAAAGATCATATGGTGATGGGGAAGTTGTTTTAAGCTCAGACATAGGCTGGCCGGTTGTTTTATAAACTTCTAGAGCCCGGGTAATTCTAAAAACATCGTTATAATGTATCTTAGCAGCTGCATGAGGATCAATTTTCTTTAGTTTATTGTGCAATTCTTGATTGCCATATATTTGAGCAAAATCAATGAGTTCTTTCCGGTAATCTTCATCAGGTTTAACATCTGGCATATTGAGGCCATCTACAGCGCTTCTAATGTAAAACCCTGTTCCACCAGCCATAACAGGTATTTTGTTTTCTGAATGCAGCTGATTGATTATTTTTGTAGCATCCTCTTTAAAAATAGCAGCAGTATAATTAAAATCAGGATTAACAATGTTTATCAGGTGATGTGGCACAGCATTAAGTTCTTTCTGAGATGGTTTTGCCGTTCCAATATCAAAATCACGGTATACCAGACGTGAATCTGCTGATATAATTTCTGTATTAAGTTGCAGCGCAAGCTTTATAGCAAGATCAGTCTTGCCCGATGCTGTCGGCCCTGCTATTATTATCAATTTTTTGTTTTTCAAGATATTTAAAGATTAACAGGTTAAAGTAAGTAACAGTAAATATTATAAGAATTAAACCAATAAATTGAACTAATATAAAAGGAAAAAAGAAAACTATAAAGGCAAAACTCAGGCAAAGTGCATATGAAAGACTAATAATAAATGTTCTTAACGGATGTTTAAAAATCAATTTGAAGCTTTCAAAATAAGCTCTGACAAAGCTTGTTTCTTTAAAAATAATAACGGGAGCCCAGAACATTGTAAGGAAATTCAGAATATAAGCAAGGCCTATAGCAATAATAAGAAGGAAATTCCACATTGCAAGTTGATAATATGTACCGGGGGCAAGAGCTTCAAGATAATTTTTCATATCTTCATGTGTTTTAGCCGCTTCAGAGAATTCTTCCCACGATACACCAATTGGTATGCCAACCTGCTCAATACCTGCAGAGAAAACGCCTGTAATAATGATTCCCAGTAAAGCAATATATATAACAGTGCCACCCAGAAACTTGTAAAAATAAAGAGCAACACCCGGTAAAAACTCTTTAAATAGTTTCAGAGAATGCATTGCTTGTTCTGCTTTGCTAAGATTATCATTAATAGGCGTTTTAACACATTTATAGATCATATTATACCAGCCGGAATTAAATACAACCATGATTAATGATACACAAACAAGCACTATAAGCGTATTTCTAAGATTATAAGAAGAAGATAACGGCGTTAAAGTTAAGCCAAACGCAATAAAAAACAATATAAATGGTTGTATTAAAACCATATTTAGCTTTAATAATTCTAAAGTATCGTTAAATAGCTGATTTATATATTTCATTGATCATATAATGCTTTCATACTATAACCTTAAATAGTTTAAACAGAAACCATATCAGGGGTCAATGATATTCAATTATAAAACAGGCAAAACGCCAGGGGAGAAGTTTAATAAATAACAGGGTATTTATTATGAAGCTCCATAACGGGGAAGAGGCTCTCTGCCAAGCCATTTTTTGCCTATTTCTGCGATAGTACCATCATTTTTCATCTCATCAAGAATCTCATTAATCTTTTTAAGGAGTTTTGAGTTGTTTTTGTTTACTGCAATACTCATATGGTGATCATAAATCGGGTCATGCCCGACTTTTCTTAGTTTTGGTTGAAGATTTTTTTCTTTGCCACCCTCTTTTTTAATTTTTTTGTTTAGTTCATCAACCTTGTTATTGTAGAAAATAAGCTCATCTTCATCAGCCAATATACCTATAACCTTATCATTATTGAGAGCGAGATAGAGGTCTGTTTTTGATGGGTAGATACTGATGTTATCTTTAAGGCCCATTTCTCTTAAATACCTTGCAGCTGTAGTGCCATTTGTGACGCCAATTTTGTAATCCAGCCCGTAGACTTCATCAATAGAATCCAGCCTGGTATCGAGATTGTCTTTAACAACGAAATAAGTTATTTCATACATATAATGATCTGAATAACTTATTATATCTTTCATTTCATCAAGCTGATCAAGCGCAGAAACAACCATATCAACCCTGTTAGACGTAAGAACAGGTACAAATCTTGAAAAAGGCACAGGATAAAAATCTATCTTTTTTCCCATGCGTTTGCCAATTTCATCAGAAATGTCTATATCATAGCCTACAAGCTTATTATCATCATTATAATAGTTAAAAGGAGGCATATCACCTGCTGTTGCAACAATCAAAACATCCGGATTCCTCTTTTGCTCTACACTACAGGCAACAACAAAGACTAATACAGCAGTCAAAATGATTAATAGAATGTTTCTCATAAATTCCTGTCTGGTTTTTGTCTCAAACTATTTATTATAGCAGCTTTTAGCAGATTCTATACAGGCAAATCGTTAATAAATCAAACATCAAGTGTTTATTAGATTTTAACACATTGTTAGCATTCAGGAAAAATTAATCGTAAATACACTGCATTAAACCAAAAAAAAACCTCGAGGGGGGTCGAGGCTAATTTATTTAATACTTTTTGGGGGAAATAATCTGGGAAAATAGTTACGGGGTATATATTATTAGTTTAATTTTAAGTATTTTAAGCTGTTATTTTTCTCTGTATTTGTATTAAGTGTACTAAATACAAAAGTTGCTATAATTTGTAGTAAAATTTACACTTATTAACAAACGCCTTTTAGATCTAAATCTCTTTAACCAAAAAGGGTGTAAGGTTTTAATGATGCTTTAAACCTTTATTTTTCTAAATATGTTTCAAATGCGTTTAGAAATCTATGATTAATTATGGAATTACTGATTCCTGCAAAAACAAGGAAAATTTCTTGAATCTGAGAGCTTTTAATTTATTCAGAGACTTATTTACTATATCAGTATTTTAGAGCTTACAAAAAAATTAAAAAACCTCGCTGGGGGTCGAGGCTTAGATTCATTTTATACTTATAAGGGAAAATAAATTATTTGGGGAGAATGAGTTTTGTGGGAATATATATTTTAAATGATATTATTGAAAGCTTTTTAGAGTTTTTTTCATTTGTTTGCTTGTTGTATCTATATTAAGTGTAGTGAATACAAAAATTGCTAGAAAGAAAGTGCAATATTTACACTTATTAACAAAACTCTGCGGAGAGCCAATAACCCATCATAGCAGGCACTATAACGATATCAAATAGCAGCTGTTTTAAAAAAATTATGAGATACTATAAAAATTTTATACTTATTAATTGTGTCAATGACATTTAATACTGACAAAAATATATAAAGATTAGTGCATAACTTAAAAATTTTTCGATTTTCAAACCCAAATTCCGCCCACAATAGCGGCAACTGGCACTTTATGGGTGCTGTTTATATTATGATTGGCATTTCCAGAACAAAAAATAAAACCTCCTGGGGGATTGAGGTTTCAAAATTTTTATTATGGGGAAATATTTTTTTTGGGATTAAATTATGTGGATATATTTACTTGATATATGAACTTTAAAAATTTATTACTTTGTCTGTAACTATAATAAGTGTAAAAAGTACAAAAGTTGATAGCAATAAGTGTAAAAGTTGCACTTTATTTACAATTTGTTACAAAAGAGCTTTTATATTTCTGTTGTATATAAACAAATATGCCTTTTAGAAGAGCGTTATAGCTATTCTAAATTCTGTAAACCTTTCTTATAACTATGATACATTCTGATAAGCTTTAATAGCACGGGCTTTATTAACCAGTACAGCAGTAGAAGATGGCGTTCTTGCCGGGGGAAGGTCTATTTTAACAGGTTCATGCCTTACGGTCGTATCTATATATGGTATTTTAGGAGACAGCATCTCTGGTGAATAAGCAGGCAGGTTATTCATAAACATCATTTGAGAAATATCTGCACTGGTATATTTAACATCCGCAAGATATTTGGGCCCATCTGCTACGGTGGGCCTGAAATGTGATACTTTGGGGCCATAGGCCCACACTGATGTTGCTGTTACTCCTATTGATGGTGATCCGAGTGGCTGCATACTGAATACTTCTATTTTTTGATGTAAGTGACCTACTACCTCTGTCAATATTATTATGCCCGAATTTTAAAATTTGAAACAGCATTTCTGGAAATCAAAAATAATTCTTAATCTTTCTTAAAAATACTCAATAATCAATATATAATACAATTTTAAATTCCAGAAAACCTTATAAGTCTCATTTATAGCTTTTGTGGAAAACAGAAGCTTCTCTTAGAAATTGGTGTTTGATTTAAAGTCTACCTTAGCTTCAATACATACGACGGCACTGAACTTTACAGGTCAGGCATTCATTGTTTAAACAAGCAAGCAAAATACATTCTTTAATTACTTATTATTATTACTGTCCGGTTAAATTTTTTCTGAGGGTTTGGTTTTTGGGCCTACTGGCCCAAAAACCAAACCCGACCTATCTCTTCGCTAAACCCTGTTTAATAATTTTTGCCAGTTTCTTTAATTTAAATTCCTGTAAAATTTTCTAATCCAAAACAGATATTATGACAGGTTTTATACATCTAAATAAAATCTTTTACCGGACACCAGTGACTTATTATTTTTAAAATAAAAAAGCCCGATAACGAGCTTTCTTTATTTAAGATGCTTTTCAATAAAGGTTTTAAGCCACCTTTGTTATATTAATCCATTGATTGTCTTAAAAGTTTATACATTACAGAACTTACAAGATAATTAAAACTGGCTGAATGCTCAATTCGTGCACCAAATTCACTAATGATAGTAGCTCTTACAAGCTTTTCTAGCTTTCTTATTGAGCTGTCTTCAATGTTTCTGACCTTCGGATGCGGACAGAGCATTTCTATGTATGCACTGGTTGCCTTATATTCTTCGACCTCTCTTTTAATAAGCCATTTTATCCATGGGCCAAATGAATTAATTTTTTGTTTAATATCTGTTTGAGGTTTTTCTTTTGTAAGCATCTTAAATCTTCTCTCCTTTAAATAATGCCCCTGCTTCTCGTTAGAACAATAATTTTTTAATTTCTCTACCAATTGAATTAAAACAGGTGCAGGATAAAAAATGTTATCTGGCAAAGTTCATGTTTTACAAAAATTAACGCTTTGAAATTATCTTTTTCAAGAAAGTACTTCATTATAATCTTTGAATAATTAATGAATTGCTTATTATTTCAGCTTTTACAGGTTATCTTAAGATTTAACATTTAAATTTATATACCCCAAAAAAGGTACTAACAAACGATATAGCCTTTAAAAGAATCAACCACATGGCCAATAGAAATCATCCTGGTGGTAGATGAAAGTTTCTGCTACGTATTTCATAATGAGATTACAAGTTAAATGAAATGGTTATTTAGATACTTTGCAGTAACAAAAAACAACTCCCCATTTAAGTTTCAGTTATTAGAAAGAGGGTATAAATATGTCTCAAAATGTTATGATTAAAATGCAGACTGCTGTGTGCTCAAGCAGTTCAGTAATAGACAGGCTTCTTAATTATGTAATGGCTCAACCAGACTGGGTTAAGACTTATATCTACCATAATTTAAGAAACAACCTCAAACGAAATTTTGATATTGAAAAGCTGGATCAAAACAATGAAAATGACCTTGTCCAGATGTATGTTCCAACACCCTCTGCTACCGGTATGAAAATCATTCAGAGAAAGTTCAATAGAAGTGCTATAAGTTTTGATCTCAATGAAATTCATATTAAATTTATGAAATCTGTTGGAATAAACAAAAAGCTTATTGACATTTGCAATGATAATAAATGGTCTCTGGTTGATGGCTGCAAGCTTCTGGTTGAAATTATTGAAAGAGGTTATATGGAATCCATTGAAAATACAGCCATAGCAAACAAAATATACTATATTGCTGGAAGAATAAGACTTGGTGAATACCTTTTAAGAATGAACAAGCTCTCACTGGAACAAATAGACAGGGCTCTGGTTACACAACGTCAGATTCAAAACAATATTGGTGAACCAACCCGTATTGGTGAATTGCTGGTTAACCTAGGTTTTATAAATGATTCTGATAAAGATGAGATTCTTCAACTCAAAGAAAGAAGCACTGAAGTATGCAGTATTGAGGATCAAACAGAATCTCTAAAAAAGGAAATCGATAAATTGACCAGCTCTTTAGAATCTCTACGGTTTGAAAATGAAGGCATTAAACAGGATCTAATGTTTTATCAGGATGAACTTATTGAAAAATCTAAAACAATTGCCAATCTAGAATCTACTATACAGGAAAAAGAAACAAAGAAAAATATTTTCTCCAGAATATTTTGTTTCAGTCAATAAAACGACACCTCAAATAACTGAAATAACCTAAAACCGCTCTAAAGCGGTTTTTTTTATCTATAATCGAGGTTATAAGTAATCAGATTTCAGAAAATATAGGGCATTTTTAGAATTGTTTAATTTTTTAATACCAGCTTGCAGTTTAAAGGCAACTGATTCCAGATCTATTGAGCCGGATTAAATAGGGTGAAAAGTTATGCCTTGAAAGCAAATTTGTTATTATATAAACTTTAAGGATAGTTGAAAACAATAAAAAGGTTGTTATGATTTTACTTTAGCTTATAATATTAAATCTGTAATTGCTTCTATAAAAGTAAAAGCGATAACCTCATCTATTTAAAGATCTTGCAGCATAATGATAAATCGTTTACAATCTAAAGATCAGTGCATAACTTAAAATTTTTTCGATTTTCAAAACCCAGATCCCGCCCCACCCTAAAGGAAGGCATGGGGTTTCACTCACAGGCAATGCCTGCTCGTTCAACCCATATCTTCACTTTTAAAATTTTTGAAAATCGAAACCAAAAAAGACTATTGTTATAGTTATGCATTAGTCTTATCTATATAAAGCCAACAATAAAGAGAGCAAATGACGGATCCATTAAAAATCGATGGACTTATAAACCGCCTAAAAAGCCGCTTTATAAAAGACAGTTATGGGCAAAGCGCAAGCTGGCAAACTGTCAAGCGTAAGCGTGAAGAAGATACTGGCTGGAAAGATGATAACACTGACTCCATTCTTGAAGACCCCGAGAATGAAAAGTTTTTCAAACTCGGTCAGGCTCTTGGCCTCAAGAAAAACGAGATTATTGAAGCAATGGAACTTCTTCAGGATGCAACTTCTCAATATCCTGATAATGCTGATGCAGCAAGCCTTGTGTTACAAAACGAAAGGATCAAGTACCCGGTAGTGGAGAAATTCATTGACGATATTCCTGAAAATCTTCTTGAAGAGCTAAAAGACAAATATCCGGATCTCTATATGGCCATAAAAAACCCCTTTGAGTTTATATGTAAATATCCTGATACACTCAGCGAAGAAATGTTTAGAAAGTTAAGCTATACTGAATTGCTTGACTTTAGCCGCCGTTGCCCCGAACACTATAACAGATTGTCAGAGGCCAGAAAGCAAAAAGACGAAAATGACGCTACTTAAGAACCTTCCAAAAGATTTAAAGATATTTTTTTTCCTTATTGCTGCAAGAAACCTGCTCAGAGGTGTTCCTCTTGAGTCTATCAGGGGCAATATTAAAAATATGAGAACGGTAGAAAACCAGAAAAAATTTCAGAATATCCACGAAAAACTAACAAGCAAACAAATTATAACCGCAGATGAACTGGAATTTCTGGTTGAATATGAGCGAAAACGCCAGTGGGATAAGTTTTAACCTTTTTCCCTTATGACTTCATAAATCTTCTTGCACTTGTTAATAAGGGATTCAACAACATCAATAGGGAGCATATTAGGGCCATCACAAGGTGCATTGTCAGGATCAGGGTGAACTTCAAGGAATATACCATCAGCACCGGCTGCAACAGCAGCGAGCGCAAGTGTTTTAACAAAATGCCTTTCACCGGCGGTAAAGTCTCCACCTTCACCGGGCAACTGAACAGAATGTGTTGAGTCAAAAATAACCGGATACCCGAATGATTGAACTGTTGGTATAGCTCTCATATCTGAAACCAGGTTGCCATAACCAAATGCATAACCACGTTCTGTAATGAAGACCTGATCATTACCTGCGGCGATACTTTTTTGAGCTGATTTAATAACCTGTCTGGGTGATAAAAATTGACCTTTCTTTATGTTGATTACTTTTCCTGTTTTTGCAGCCTCAACAATTAAATCTGTTTGCCTCGATAAAAAAGCCGGTATTTGAAGAATATCAACTACTTCAGCCGCAGGGGCAGCCTGTTCAGGGCTGTGAATATCAGTTAAAAGAGGAAGATCGAACTTTTCTTTTATTTTCTGAAGTATCTTAAGACCTTTTTCAAGCCCGGGCCCTCTGTAAGAATTGATAGAAGTCCTGTTTGCCTTGTCAAAAGACACCTTATAAATTAGAGGTATTCCAAGTTTAGATGTAATAGATTTAAGCCTCTGTGCAGTTTCAAACACTATGGTTAAATTATCTTCAATAACGCAGGGGCCTGCAATCAAAACAAATGTCTGTTCATCCCCTATATTAATATTATTAACTTTAACTATTCGCTTCATAGGTTTACCTCTCTAAATTTATATAGAAAATCCTTTAATTTTTTCTGTTGTATCAGCCTTTTTTAAGGCAGTAGTATCCATCTTTCTTTTTTTAGCAGTGGTTTCATCAAAATATTCCATCCAGTATTCAGGCGCATCGATTGTTTCTCCACCATGTAATGTTATACGTTTTCTAATAGCAGCAAGAACAGGTGTATTAACAGCTGCACCTGCAATGATAACCTGTCCTCTGGTAAGAGATGTCAATTCATCAAGCAGCTGCCTGCCAGCAGATTCGACGCTTGATGCAATCGTAGACTGATCAACAGGGTTAATAATCTTCATTATCATCTGGGTCATGCACTGAGAAAGTATATCAGAATCTAGCTTACCGGGTCTCTGTGTAATTAAACCTACTCCCAGGCCAAATTTTCTGCCTTCAGAAAGTATTGTTTTCAATACATTGAGACTGACAGATGGGGCATTGGCCGGTGCGAAGCGGTGAGCTTCCTCCAGAAGAACAAAAACAGGGTATGGAATATAAGATTCACTATTCTGGTTAGTTATGTAACCTTTATGTGTGTCCATTCGAGCCTTGTTGATTCTTCTAAGGATTGTGCTGACAATAACCTGCTGCTCTGTCTGGTCAATTTCACTTAACTGAAGTACTGTACACTGACCGGGCTTAAATATATTATTCAGGGGCAGGTGTTTGCTGTCATTAAATATTCGAGAATTCTCTAACCTGTAACCTATACGCCATCGCAATGCCTCTATAGTACCAGTATCCTCGGGTTTATCTTCACCCAGGCCGGTTAATTCTTGAAGCAAATCTTCTATTGACCACTGATAACTGCTATCTTCGTCAGGATCATTACCTTTTGAAACTCTTTTGAAAGCAAGAGACAGATAATGATTCATTTTATCGGATAAATTAGGCAGCAAATATCTTATATCGTGCTCTGTTAAAGATGAATATCTTACTTTAACCTTTGATGGCGGGCATATATTAATAAAAGGTTTATAGATACCCTCAGTAAATTCAGTCATTGACTCAATGTCTTTAAGTGTATCATATTCATTATGGGGGTCAACCACCATTACTGCTGCCCTGTTATATGGTTTCAAAAGCTCTTCAAGTAATACACCAGCTGTATAGCTTTTACCACTGCCGGTTGATGCCAGTATAGCAAGGTGTGTGCTAACAAGATTTTTTACATTAATAATTACCGGTACATTGTTTTCAGGACGGGTGAGAAGGCTTCCAACATGTGCAGAACCTGTTTGGCCAGCTTTTTTACTATTGATTATAGAGGCAAGATCATCATCAGGCACCAGATAGACTTTATTTCCCGGGGCTGGTGATATTCTGGGGTTAATAAAGCAATTCATATTTGTATCAAAATAGCCGTTAATGCTGACACATACTTCATATAGTTCTGATTCAGCCAGGTCACATCCAAGAATAGATGCAATATCATGTGGATTAATACCGGGATCAGAGAGATAGCTCTCTGGCAATGTTCTTATAATAGCTTTTTCAGTGATAGTACCAATTATTTTTTTATCTTGAAAGCAATAATAAACAAATTCTCCCGTTTTAGTCTGGTCATTATTAGAAGTAATGAATATATATTCGCCTGTTTTTTTTCCGGGTCCCTGAACGGTACCAATAATTTGATAGTTGTTCATCGTTATACCTTAAGTTTTACATTAGTTTGTTGCCATAATATATGTTGTTTAAGAAGTTTTAGTTTGTCATGCTGGTTGCATTCAGTAATTTTTTCCAGATCATCAATGATTTTTAGAAGCAGCTGAGGGGCAAAATTGCCTGTATGAGAAAGAATGCAGTTGTAATATTTCATACAAAACCTGTTTGATTCATCCTGATGAAACTTGCAGATCTCTTTTTCAGACATCACAGCAACTTCAGCATTCAGCGGTATAACCCAGGGGGGTGTTTCCTGACGGGTTAAGTTATTTTCAGACCAGCCAACCAGAATTATATCTACAATAATTGCGGTCTCATCAATGAAATCGGGTATGCTGACATAGTTTAAATCAGAAGGATTAGTTAATCTTGGCCCAAAATTGCCATAATCAGGGTTATATAGTTCTGAATTATAGATTATACCAATAAATTCTTTGTCATGAAATGCTTTTATTATTACAAACTGGCCAAAATGAAAATCTTTTTCAGTAATATCGACTCTGGTTTCGTTTTTACCGTATATCCGGCATTTATAATTCAGGTGAGACGAAGATTTTATGATTTTTCCAATGTTCATAGCTTACCTTCTGTTCCATTTGCTGACAAGTTTTTTTGCAACGTTGAACCCCAGGTTATATTTTACCGAAAAGTCAGAAAAAATCCTGTAAAAAAGTTGTTTATCTCTGTTAGTAATTACTGCCGTAGCATCAGCACTTTCGATAGAATATATATAGCCACTTCCAGCGATTGTTTCGGCTCTAATAATATCTAAAACCTCTTCAAATAGAGTCGTATTTTCATAAAGCCACTGCGGAAATTCAAGTCTTGCAGGCATGTTGCGACAGGTTTTAAGATAGGTAAAATAGATTTTATCTTCAAAAAGGCCATAATCAGAGAGTACTCCGGGGCGTTTGCTCTGAAAGACGACGCTTCTATCGCCCCATTTGAGATATTTATTGTAAATTTGAGGGTCAGTAACAGTAGTATTGAGTGTCAGGTTATTATAATTCTTAATCATATCAACGATATCATAGGCCCCTGAGTTATCGATAAACCCTATTAGTGGAACTTTACAGGTTTCTGATGTTTGAAGAAGCAAACATATTTTGTTAATATAATCATCTCTAAGTTGCTTATTTCTTCCTGTAGCTCCTTCAGCAGTTATAAATGATATTATTAATGATCCATCGAAAAAGACAACGGGTTTAACCTCCTGGAATGCTTTATTTTGAATATAGTCAATGATAGTATCTATCTCAAGTTCAAATCTTTTGAAGTTAACATAGTGATCAATTGTTGAAAACTCTTGCTCCTTATCGTTTAACTCTTTAGGTGAAATTATATCAAACTCAATATCCTTGGTATACTGACCGCAGGATGTATGAAGATTCTCGAATTTAGAGACTTGAACAGCAGCAACTGGAGGAGAGAAGTCTTTAGAAGGAAGTATTTGACTGCCGTCAACTGAAAAAGTTGGTCTATTCAACAATATATTGTGTGCCCATTGTCTGGAATCCTGATGGTTGTGCCATCTTGTATGAAACTTAACAACCGGGCAATTTTCATCCCACTCTTTTGATGGCAGAGCACCCGGGGTTTCTGTCTCCAGAAGCTTTTTAGCAATTTGCTCTTCTGATATATTGTGCATTTTTTCAAAACTTTTTCTCAGTTTATTAAGGTCATCTGAGTTGTTTTGATTGAAATACTGGAATTCTTCTTTCTTATTTTCCAGGCACTGTAGCACTTTATACTTATCTAGCATTTATTCAAGCCTTATTACGTTGTCTATATCTTTTTCAAAAGTGTCATCATGGCTTATAACAATAAGTTGATCAAAATCAGAGAGGTTTTTAATTTCCTGAGCGAGGTTTGTTCGTCTTATTTCGTCCATATTTGTTGTAGGCTCATCAAAAAATGCAATATTAATATCTGATAGCTGTTTGAGAAGGGCAAGTCTAACTGATAGAGCAGCTGCCATCTGTTCACCACCTGAACAATTTATGAACGAACGTTCATAACCGTTTTCTTCAACGAGAATTTCATATTCCAGACCCCACTTAAGCTGTTGATGGTGATTACCTGTGATATCTTGAAAGAGCTGGTTAGCCTCAAGAGAAATGTTTTCAATATAGAACCTGCCTATTTGTGGTGCGCAGCTTTTAAGTATTTCCCTTGAAGTGTCAACAAAACTTGTTATAGCAGTTAATCGGTCAAGGTTATTCAGATCTTTTTCAGCTTTTTTCTGTATTTCAAGAGCATGTTTAAGATAATTATTAGTCTCTGCAAGCCTTTCCTCTTTTGAGCAGTTATTAGTACTAAGTATTGTTGCATTTTGACGTTTATTATCAAGATCTTTTTTCAGTGTAGTATAGTGATCTTCATTAAAATCTTTTTCAAGAGAAACAAGCGTTTTACCAAGGTTTTTAAGTATTTGATCATTGCTTTTGATTTCTGTATCTAGCTTGTCCAGTTGATTTTTATAGTATTCTTCTTTTTTTGCAACATTTTCAAGAATTAAAAACTTCTGATGGCTTTTTTCCAGGTCAGTTAATTTCTTCTTAATGGTAGAATATTCGTCAGGGCAGAACTTAAGGTCATTGACTGCCTGCTGTATTCTTTTTAATTGAGAATTTATTTCATCGTTATTCTTGTTAAACCTTTCGGCGTCTAATTTCAGGGTATCTTCACATGTAATTTGTTTCTTTAGAAGTTGAATGTTCTTTCCAGGAGATCCCAGTTTTTCAAGCTCAACAGTAATTTTATTAAGTTTATCTGGCAAATCTTTTGTTTCATCTAGTAATTTCTGGTTATTATTTAAGTCAGATTCAATATTTTTAATCTTTTCAGATAAATTAAACTTCTGCTTTTCAATAGAGGAAAGCTGGCCATACTTATTTTTTGCATCTTCAGTTGTTTTGAGGTCTTTTTCGACCTGTTTAAGTTGTGTTGATTTTTCTGTCAACTTAATTTCGAGTTGTTGAATAATTTCTTTAAAATATGTATCAAGGCTTTTGCCTTCTACCATATTTCTGCATTCTTCATTAAGAAAGGGGCAAAGGCCTCCTTTTACCTGTTCTGCCATATTGTTATTTTCTTTAAGCCTGCTTTTAATACTTGAAATATCTTCTTTTAGGTGCATAAAGAGATTTTGAACATCAGTATAGTTTTCGGCCAGGTCTTTTAGATTTTCAAGTTCTGCTATAGCCTCATTTATTTCTTTTAGCTGAGTCTGGTAGTTTATCAATTCTTTATTGAGAGAGGTTACCATGACTTCAATCTTGTTTCTTTCCTTTATATCATTTTCAAGCTCTTTTTGTTGTTTCTCAAGTTCAATCTCTTTGTTTGCTTCAGACACCAGAGATTTAATTTCTTCTTTTATGGTCTTAATATTTTCAAGTTTTTCAGTTATATTTTTAAGTTCATAGCTGATTTTCTGGAGTTGTTTTTCGTATTCAGCCAGGTTTTCTTTATGTTTTTCAAGGGTTTCCTTTTTATGCTCTAAGGAATTAAATTTATCCTTTAATGCAATATACTCTTGATAAGCAGGTTTCAGAAGTTCTTGTTCTTTTTTTGCATTTTTTGACTCTTTCAGAGAAGATTCTGTCTCTGAATAGCTTTGTTTTAAGTGTTTTATAGATATCATAGTTTTATCAATACTGGTTTTTGTTACCTGAATTTGCCTGATAAGGTCTTCAAGCTTACTAACATTTTCTGTTATATCAGCTATTTCAATATTAAGCTTATTTAATATACTTTTGTTTTCTGCTATTTCATCTTCTAATATCTTTATTTGTTCTTTATATTCAGGTATTTTGTTGATGTCTGAAGAGTAAGATGCCAGTATAATATTTAATTCATTGATTTGTTCTCCCAGATAGCTTTTTAAATTTTTAAGTTCATCAAATGCTTTTCTGTAGTCTTCTAAATTTAAGACCTTATCAAAGATTTTTTTTCTATTTACAGCAGTTTCAAAGAAAATAGCAGTAAGCATTCCCTGAGGAACACCGACTGTATTGACAAACAGCTCTTCAAGATTAGTTGAAATACCCAGATTATAGTGTTTTTTCAGGAATGGAACTATTTCTCTTTTGCTTTCTGCGATACGTTCACCTGTATCATTATCATAAATATAGTACTGGCTTCGTGTATTTCTGCTTACAGTATACAATTTTTCATCCAGGCCGGAGATAAAGGAAACCTGTACACTGGCAATTCTATTAGGAACAGCAGAATAAGCTTTTTCTGACCGTGTCATTTTTATTATATCATCCTTTTTATAGGGCAGATAGTCAAAAAGTGCCCAGGAAATAGCTTCAAGTATAGATGTTTTGCCTGAACCATTTGGTCCGCAAATAGCATTGATACCGGGTGCAAAGTTAAACACTGTCGATTCGTGGTTTTTAAAGTTTTCAAGGGATACTTCAGTTATCTGCATCAGTACCTTTTAACTCCGGCAGGTTGTTTTTCAGGTATTTCAACATGTTATCGTTAGTTTCACTATCCAGAACCATATTTTTCAGGTTTATTATAATATCTGAATAGTCTTTTTTGTTTTCTTTAAGGTTATTATAAGAAGATAGCATATCATAGATGACTGTTTTTTCAATAGTTTCACGAGTGTTTTTAATAGAAAGATCAGCACCTATAGCATATTCTTTCGGCCGAGCAAAGTATTTAACATTTGTAACAAGGGCTTCAAGATGATTTTTAGAGATAGCTTTGATGTTATCAACGTTGAGGTCTGATCGTTTAAAGTTAAGGCCTCCATCAATGGTTATTTCGACAACAGGTAAATCATCTCTTTCTTTTCTGGTAGTCTCAACAGTAGATTCAATAAGAGAAAGTGCTTCAGAAGCAGTATTACAGCGTGATATATCAACCTTTAGTCTTATAAATTCACGTTGCTGGTATGCTTCTACAAATTCATAAGATACCTGGTTATTAGAATCAATTTCTGTGTATATAGCACCATGCGGGTCAAAATATTCTAGAAAGTTGCATGCTTCAAGCGAGCCGGGGTTAAAGACCCAGTTATCATAGTTGTAACGCAGGTGAATATGGCCCAGAGCCAGATAATTTACATAAGGTTTCAGCGGCTCAATAGCAGCTTTTGATAGTGTACCATACCCGGCAAGATAGCCTTCAAGGCCTGCATGCATCATAAGAATAGTAAAAGGATAATCTCCTATTGCATCAAGGCCTTCAACAATTTGAGGTATAGTTGAAGCTGTATTTGCCCCCAGCCATTGTGTGCCTGCAATTCTTACATGATCATTGATTATGTAATAACCTGAATATTTTTTATCTTCTGATGGCGGGCTAAAAATAACTTTGTCATCTTTAAAATCTGGTTTTATGAATTGAATATAACCATGTTCACCCAGAAACTGAAGCCAGCTAATTGTTTCACGACCGAACTGGCTGTCATGGTTTCCTTCTATGACAAATGCAGGTATGTTATGTTCCTTGAGTTCCTGAAAAACTAGAATAGCCTGATTAAGCGTACCAGGGTCAATGCGGTTTTTGTCAAAGAGGTCACCAGCAATAATGACAAAATTTACTTTTCTGGCAATAGCATGTTTTTTTATAACATCGTAAAAAGAGTAAAAGAAATCCTTTTTGCGGGTCTCGCCGGGTGAATTATACTGGTTGGTTCCCAGATGAATGTCTGCTAGATGCAAAAAGCTTATCATTTCCTGTAGATACCTTTAAGATTATTCAATAAAAGTTGTTAAATGAAGCATTTTTATTAAATTTTTAATAATATAACATAATAGTGTGTTTATTTTTCACTGGTGTCTGGTAAAAGATTTTATTTAGATGTAAAGATCAGTGCATAACTTTACTTTTAAAATTTTTGAAAATCGAAAACAAAAAGTCTATTGTTATATTTAAGCATTAGTCTTAAGTATAAAACCTGTCATAATATCTGTTTTGGATTAGAATCAACGTAATAAGTAATCAGATTTCAGAAGAGATAGGTCGGGTTTGGTTTTTGGGCCACAAGCCCAAAAACCAAACCCTCAGAAAAAATTTAACCAAACAGTAATGAGGGGTGGGTATATTCTTTAAAATACTTCGGATGTATCATTTTATATTCGCAGTTATTATGTATTATTAAAATAGGCCTTTATCTTTATTAAATCAGGGAGTATAATTTCGTAAAATAAATGTTTGGTTTATTTTTTAAGAAGGTAGTAATTTTCCTGTAGTGAAGACCTTTATTAGTGAATTATAATGAATGTAAATTCATTCTTGATTATCAGTCAGCATGAATAGTCAAATTCAGTAGATTACGAGGTAACAAAAATGAAGTTTCTAGCGAATCTTCTTTTTCCGGAAAAAAATGATAATGACGTTATTGGTTTATCCCAGTTAAGAAAGCAAGAAATAGTTGTTAATGTTCAAAAAGAACCCGACACAGATTATGAAACAAGGCTGGGCTGGCTCAATATGGTAAAAGAATCATACTAAAAATGAACCGCTAAAATCGTTTCAGATTATACCGCCTTTCCGGGTGATATGTTTATTTTACCAAACAAACAAACAATTGTTTTCTCAGGACGTTTTGCAGCAACCCGGAGATCTATTGTATTTAACTGCACACAACAACTTAGCGAATGATTTTCGCTATAACAAAGTAAAACAGTAAATCTTAATGATTTTTAAATAACAATAAAGAGTTTTTGACCGACTATGTTAGGCTGTCCATTGTAATATCCAGCAAAATAACCACCAGGCACAGGTTTGTTCTTACCATAAATTGAAGAATCCACTTTATCCTGCCCCAGAAAAGGGTTACCTGATACTTGTGAAGCTGTTTGAATAGGTAGCTTTTCAACTGAACCTACCGGTACAGAAGAGTACGTCGCCGGGTTAAACAATCTGGAAATGTTATTTAAAAATGACATATTAAGTGTTTCCCCATTTCTTTCTTATTATTATTTTAGCTAAAATTGAAAAATTTTCCAGTAATTTTAAAATTTTTTGCACTATCTGTTTTAAATATCGGAAAAAATTTATAAAACTTGAATAAAATAGATTTTTTTCTGGTATAATTTTGAAAATGATAATCATTTTCACTCTGTTTATATTAACCATTTAAACAATTCGGAGAAAAAAAAGTGACCACCGTAAGTAATATTCTGGTTCTGGGGAAGTATCTTGACCAGCCAAAATTGATACATGCACTTAATGAAGCATCAACAAAGGTTTTAATCGGGGGAGCTGCGGGGTATGGTTTTTATAATACTTTTAAAGCTCCTGAGAACGAAAGAACAAAACAGTTTATTAAGAATGCTCTGGTACTTGGTTTTACTGTAGGTTCAGCCTTACTCTGCTTAAAGGGTCTAAAAATCAATGGCAAAAGAATTTTTCATGGCATACTTTCCGGGCATCATCACGGTCATTCACACAAAAAACCTCCGGAACTCATCAACGAGTTTGTATCCAGGCATGCTGGCTCGCTTGATGATCTGACAAAATCCATTCTTGAGAAGGCAAAAAAGAAAATCTTAAGCCTTTCAGAGATTAAAAAACTCTACTCTCGAATACCTGAATTGCCTGATGGAAAAGCTTTTCTTAAGAAGCTAATCCCTGATCCACATGCTCACGGTTATAAAGAAATACTTAAAGAAATTAAAAATCTTTCTTTGCTTGGTTTAATACCTGTTACGGGGGGTATAACAGGCGGCATACTTGGAGATATTATAACCGAAAAGCACTGGAAGCCTAAAATAAAGGATAAAGTTAAAGAGGGTTTCTATCAGTATATAGCTAACATATTCCTTTGCAATGTTGGTGCAGGTTTATCCCTTTTTGCCATGGATAAAATGGGCATTCAATCAAAGCCTGTTAAACTTGCAGGTATGCTTGGCGGTATTGCTATAGCTGGTCTTGTTTTCGGGAGTATGGTTGCAAACTATATATCAAAGAAAATTATAAACCCTGTATTTGAAAAAGGTTTTTCGGGTGCTGTTAAAGATTTATTCCAAAGGGAAAAGGAATATAAGGAAAAAATTAATCTGTCAAACATCAACAACGAAAGACATCCTGAGTTTCTTGATGCTATTTTACACCTTGATGATGTTGCTACAGCAGGGTTTTTAGCAGGCTTTAAGTGGATAGAAAGTGTATTACCTATTTTTTATTCTATATCAGCCTACAGGGCCGGCATGGGCTACAGAAACGGTCATTCTCATTTTCATAGAAATGAAACCGATTCTCATAAATCTTCAGAGGTCTCTTTTAGAGAGCAGAATAGACAATATAAACACCGGCTTTCTAATCATCACTGGAAAAACTTTGATCACAACAAACCCTTTACCGTTTTTGAACAATACATGAGCAAAACGCCCGGCAATAATTCTTTTATAAATCAGGGTTTTTAGACATTATCAAAGTATTTTTATAGACTATTTTTCCAAAAACAGTTCTGTAGAACTAGAAATAAATCCTTTAGATTTGTTTTTATATTGATAGGACATCTTACCTGCTTACAAATCTTTAGGAGTAAATTATGTCGTATGCAGTAGGGCTCAATCAAATCCACGGCAACCAGTGGCAAACTGCAAACACCCAGAAAAGCAAAACTGCTCAAAAAGAAACCTCTCAAGGTGGCGAAAATGGCCAGATAATGCAAGGATTTATGGCTACAACCGGTATTAACAATCAACCAGCTGGAATTAATCAGGCTAATTCAGCCTCTGGCCCACCACCAGAAATACTGTCTCAGCTTCAACAATATGGCCTTCAACCGACTGGCTCTCTTGAAGGAGATCTGGCAGCTATTAATAAGGCTAAACAAACTCAAGAAAGTAAACAAAACCCTGAAAAAGGTAAGGCCAAAGGTAATAGTGGCAATAAAAAGCCACCACCACCCTCTGGAGGAGGTCAACAATATGATGCTAACCTCAAAGCAGCTTTAAACAGTCTGGGTATCACAGAATCTGATAGCAAAGAATCTGATTATGCTAAAGCAATGCAGCATTTCTCAAAACTAACCGATAATGCCGGTACAGATATTTCACAAAAACAATACATATCATCCTTAAAGCAAGCTTTTATTTCTGTTTATAATGCTGCAGCTTAATTATGCAACTTTTTATCCATTTTAAGAACGGATCAGTGCATAACTTAAAAACTTTTCGTTTTTCAAAAATCTGTCATTCTGTTTATGGATCAGTCTTCGGAAAGGAGGTTTTTTGCCTCAATAATTAAATATAATGCACTGTTAAAGTACTTTTAAGGACTGTGTGTCCTGGTAAATAATTTAGATTTTTTGTCGATATTATAGAACCTGCCTCTATTTGAGACAGGTTACTGATTTTGAAGACCAGTATAATATTTAATTTTCCAGCAAAACTGGAAGCCCTTTCATAGCAGTATATCTATACAGAAATAATTAAAATATAGCTAATTTTACCCATAAAAATAACCATTTCATGTAAGAAAAAGCTAACAATAGTGCAAAGTTTTTTGTTTTTATATAATTAAGATATAAAAAAGATATACTCAAGCCACAACAAAAATCATAACCTCTCTTCGTTAAAAGTTTGAAAAACATTAAGGTCAAAACAACTCCGACAAAAATACTCCTATATTTACTCCCTATACTTAATTGCTCCAATCTCCAACTGAATTTGGAGTTTTTTTTGATTTTCAAAACCCTTGCTATGACTGGAACATGGCTACATAGGGGGGCTTCGCCCCCTCAGTGCCCTCCCTCCCTCCCCCAGAGGTCAGTTTTCAGGAATTATACACTCTATAAATAGATCCTTCGCAGTGCTCTGGATGACTTAAAAGTTCTAAAGAGGCTAATAACTACCGGAGCGAACTAAGTTCGCTCCGGAGAGAGTTTTATTTCGGGCTAATTCAGGCATTCAATAAACTTTGATATGGTCAATCTTTGCAAAAACCCTGATTTTGTTGTATCTCCTGTGCATACGATTTCTATAAACTTTTATTACATTTTTCTTACACCCTGTTCCAAACCTGCTTTGACAGGTCTTATAATCTTTAGGAACAATAGAGTGTTAACCAGAGAATAAGCAAAAAGAAAAGAGTTTTATGAGCGCTTTAGTTTCTATAGGACAAAAATTAACTCCTAAAAATGTTACCCTTGGCGTTATTGCAACTAATATGGTATGCAGGCCAATTATAACCCTTTCAAACAAATCTATACCAGAAGAGACAAGGCGATATACTGCAACCCGTGAGTTTTTCACAGAGTTTTTTGGTGCGCTGACTACGTTTTCATTTGCTACATATTTTGGGGAAAACTTAATACCCAGGCTGGCGGCCAAAAAATGGGGTGTAAATCTAACTAAAGACCTCGCTAAAACAATAAACAACTCGAGCTGGGATAAACTGGCTGTCAACCCAGTATTCCAGAAAATCAAAGCTACCCGTATACTGAGTTCATTTGCCACGACAGCAATTGCAGTAGCTATACTGACGCCAATACTGAATAATCTGGTTCTCAACAAAATTATGGGTAAAATTTCCGGTAAAAAATCTCCAGAAACCCCGCAGGTCTCAGGACCGCTTTTAGCAAGCCCTATCAGTGATACAAAGCAACCCAGAAGTGATGCTTTTGAGAGTTTTCTTCAATCCAGGCTTAAGAATGCACCGGATAAACCTGTAAATTATCAGGCATGAGTTCGTTTAGAGTTTGATACAGGTTAAAAACCCAGAACTTAACAAGCTTATTAACCTCTTATAGCCTGTCTTTTACCCAGTTGATATAACGTTTCAGGTCAGAGATGTTTTCTTTTACAAATTTTTCCTGCGGTACCAGCTTGTGAGCATGCTCATATTCTGCCAGAGCCTTTTCATAGTAGGGCAGTGACTTCAGGTATTCTTTATTGTTTTTAAGCTCATCAGCCTGTATCCAGTAGAGCCGGGCAAGATGAGTTCTGGCATTAAAATATTCAGGGTTCAGAGTCAGTGCTTTATTTAACAGTTCAAGGGCTTTATCATAGTTTTTATACTGAAAACCGTATATCATACCCATGTTTGAGTAGGGCCATTCAAACTCAGGGGATTCATCTATTGCATTTTGATAGCATTCAATTGCCCTATCGTATTCTTTTTTCCTGAAATGATATCTGTAGCCTTCAATGTTCAGGTGTATTGCTTCTTCGCTGATATTATCTGATCTGGGCAGCCTTGTAGCCAGGTAATTTTCGGCTTTTTTAGCAGATTCAGATTCCGGGGCTGTCTCAATAGCCCTGCGTAAAAATTCTTTTGATAAATTAACATGACCTGCCTCTTTGCTTTTTACACCTTCGCTATAATAATATGAAGCCAGCACAGGCTTATAGATCATATAGCCTCCAAAGCCAAGCAGTGCAAGCAGGCCTGCAAGCAATGCAATAACTATAAGGCAACCAATAACGATCTTTTTGAGGTCTTGATTCATTGCTTCTTCGCTGTAGGTCATTATTTTGAGTTCCCCTGTTGTTTTCAGGTTACTTACATATTATACATATTATAAAAGATTTAAATGGCTTGCATAAGTCTTATATCATTTTGTTTTCTAAACCGTTTTCTGCTTTAACAAAAAACAAAAACATCAGGCCTGACCTGCTTGAATCTTGCTAATGATGAATGCTAAACAGTATTATAAGACTGAAGTTCTCTAATATTCTGGAGTTTTTCTATTGAATAGCTGCAAATTTCTATCATAGCGTGACAGAGAAGAGCTGAAGTCTTGATTTCTTCTTTCCAGGGGTAATAACCACAAACAGGATAAAGAATCGTCAGAGGATTGTTAGGAAAATCTGCACAAATACGGGGTCTTTCTTCTGATTCATAAATCAAGCAGTGATTATCATCTGAAATTTTTGTACAGTAATAAAAATAGATATTTTCAGTATCTATAAACTCGTTCATAACAAAATCAACATACTCTGGGAACTTTTCTCTTGCTGCTTCTATTGACTCATAAGGTACAAAAACCCTGGTAAACTGTTCAGCAAAAGAATCACCGAGGCTGGCTTTCTTTTTCAACTCTTCATAACTATATTGCGCACTGGCCAGACGACAACAGGTACCGGTTCTTTTGCAGTGAAAATTTTTATGATGTTCCTGTATGCGCTTTATTTCTTTATTTATATCTTCTGATATCCTGTTTTTAATTATATAATCCATGGCATCCTGCCAGTCATTGTACGCACAATCAGGGTGCAGAAAGGTTAACAGCTTAAATGGATAGTTTTTCAATTCTGGTGGTTTCTCCTGACTGTTTGAATAGTTCTCAGAGTCTTTTAGCCTGTAGAATACAGCTGATTCACTAAAGTTAAGAACCTTTGCAACATAGTCTTTATTAATTCTTGCTGCGGAGAGGTGGTTTTGCTGAATATTAAAGGCAGAAATTTCCTCTAAAGAAAGCGTTTCATAGCCATGAGCGACAAAGTCATTACTAAAAACCTGCCAGAATGCTTTGTTTTTGTCTTCAGAATAACATATATCTATAATCTCAGAGGGGGTTTTATTTGTATAAATCAGTGTATGGCAGGCCCTGCAATTATTACATTTTATTTCAGTTTTTATTTTATCTGCCAGCACAAAAAATTCATCCTGTGCTTTTTTGAATATTTGCCTGTATAGCTTTCTTTCAGAGGTTAGTTGCTCTTTTAACACATTATTCCCTTTTTTCCTAATGTCTTACCTGGTTTCAAGCTTTATTAGACTGCTTTTTGTGATTTAGAATTATAACTCAAACCGGTGTATAAATTATCAAGTTATGCATCAGCCTTAACATTATATCTAAACTATAAACCCTTTTTGGTTTTTAAGCAAAAACAGGAATGAATATTAAGATACAAAAACACACTACAGGTATAAAAACTTTATCAGTCTCCTGAAATAAATGTTATAAGTCTCCATTTAGCGTTTTTGTCTTTCTCAAAGACAGCTCTGCAATCTATTGGCCTGCCTGCAAAATATTTATATACATAAACCTGCCTTCCATCTGACAAATTGACGCCTATATACTCAAGATCATTGTATTTCAAGGATTCTCCATAAACAGGTTTGACAATTTTATATGTAACAGTACCTGCTGGCATAAGTGTATCACCTTTTCTGGTGTATATATTGACATCTTCACCAATTATAACCCCAAAAGTATAGCTATCAAAATTATCTGGCCATACACTATAATAATATGGAGCAGCAAACATATCTTCACCTACGAAGCTTCCGCCATATTTCAGCACTCTTTTGAATTCTTTCCAGAAGGTTTCACTGCGGCTGGTTTTATGTCCTGGTTTAAGATCCCAGAACTTAAGAAAATCTTGATAGCCTTGACCCGGCCCAAAAGTAAAGTTTATATTTCTATCTATAAAAGGATCAAGTGCTTCAAGATCTTTGTTTTCTGCTATTTCCAGAAGGTTTTTACGAAAATCTCTAAAGCTTTCAATATATTGACCCTGATCAACAGGATATAATGTCACATCTTCAAATGTTGCAGGCTTTTCAGCTTTTGCCGGTATGCAAATAGCAAACATTGTAATAAAAAGAATACTGATAAATGTCTTGTTCATTTTTTATCCTTTCAAGATCTTGTCACCTGATAACTGGAAAAAGAGTATTTATAACATTTTACTTCCTGAGCCTGTCTTTTGATAGAAATTTCTCGAGGGTTTTTTGAAAATCGAAAAGTTTTCATCTTGTGCCTGATCAGGTATTACGCAGCCCGGGATAAAACCATACCCTTACTGAATAACTGATTTTCTGTCTTTCTATCATACAGGGTAAGCTGATACGGTTTTGAAAATCATGAAAACCAGTAAAAAAAAGAGGATATAGACACCCCTTTTTAGCTAATGATTAAATTATCAACTACTTAAGGGCATCAGCACCGCTTACTACCTCAAGTATTTCCTGTGTTATTGATGCCTGACGTTCTTTATTGTACTTAAGTGTCAGACTTCCAATCATGTCTTCAGCGTTGTCAGTAGCGCTCTTCATTGCAGTCATGCGACTGGTAAGTTCACTGGCATAAGCTTCTAACATTGCCTGGTATATTCTATTAGACATATACATAGGTATTACACGCTGTAAAACCTCTTCTGGAGTAGGCTCAATAAGCATTTCAGCTCCCGGGCCGCCAAATTCTTTAGTATCATATTTAGGTAATTCCAGTGGCAGCAGGGGCCATAATTCAGGAGAATTACCTACTTTTGACCTGTATTCTGTTGTTAAAATTTCAATTTTATCAACTTTGCCCTCAACATAAGCTTCTGCAACATCTTCTGCAATAACAGAAGCTTCTACCGGTGTTACAAGCTCATTGAGATTATTGTAAAGCTTAACAATATCAACCTTGGCACTTCTTTTTAAACCGTTATAAGCACGCTGACCAATAATATACAGCTTTGTACCTATGCCCTGTTCTTCAAGTTCCAGTGCATGTTCAAGTGTTAATCTGACAATGTTTGTGTTATAAGGCCCTGATAGCCCTTTATTAGATGCAACAACAATGATTGCAACGTTTTTAATTTCACGTGTTTTAATTAACTCAGGGAAGTTTTCAATGGCTTTTTCATATTTAAGCTGAGCCAGTTTCAATGAAACGTTTGTGGCCAGAAGCCTTTTAAAAGCATTAAGCAATTCCTGTGAAAAAGGACGTGCTATTTTAACCCTATTTTCAGCCTTTTTCAGCTTGGTAGTTGAGATCATGTACATGGCCTGGGTTATTTTTTGAGTGCTCTTAACGCTTTTTATTCTTCTTTTTATGTCTTTCAGGGAAGGCATTGTTAACCTCTTGTTTTTACTATATTTTTGCTTTTATGGTAATGGTTTTCATTATTATCTGATTTATAATTTGACCATTATTCTTTATTTTCAGGCTCTTTTGCTGTTTTGTCTTCAGAATTTGCCGCTTCTCCAGGGAGTTCTGGGGGTGTTTTAGCAGCTTCAATTTGTTCAGTATTCTTTTTCTGGTCTTCCAGCTTTTTTTCTTCTGCTTTCTGAGTAACTATTCCAGATATTTCAATGCCAAAAACAGTTTCCAGAAGCTTATCCATTCCATCCAGTATAGTTTTAAGCTGTTCATCGGATAGTTTATCACCTTTATTTAGATGATCTTCAATCTCTTTATAGTTGGCGGTCATAAACTTAATCCATTCGTCTTTAAATTTAGGTATTTGCCTATTATCAATCTTATCGAGTTTAGCGTTACTGGCGGCGATAATAAAAGTTACTTGCTGTGCAATACTCAGTGGTGTATATTGTAGTTGTTTAAGAACCTCAGTAATCTTTTGCCCTCTAAGAAGCTGGGCCTGTGTCGCTTTATCAAGGTCACTGGCAAACTGTGCAAAAGATTCAAGCTCTCTAAACTGGGCCAGTTCTAGCCTTAATTTACCTGCAACAGATTTAATAGCTTTAGTCTGGGCTGCACCTCCAACCCTTGAAACTGATATACCTGAGTTAATGGCTGGCCTGACACCAGCATTAAAGAGATCAGACTCAAGGAATATCTGTCCATCGGTAATTGAAATAACGTTTGTAGGTATGTATGCTGAAACGTCGCCTGCCTGTGTTTCAATAATAGGCAGAGCAGTTAGAGATCCTCCGCCAAGTTCATCACTTAACTTGGCTGCACGTTCCAGTAAACGGCTGTGCAGGTAGAAAACATCTCCCGGGTAGGCTTCACGACCTGGAGGCCTTCTGAGCAGCAGGCTCATCGTTCTGTAGGCCCAGGCGTGTTTGGTAAGGTCATCATAAATTACAAGTGCGTGTTTGCCTGATTCCATAAACTCTTCGCCAACAGCAGCACCGGCATAAGGTGCCAAATATTGAAGAGGTGCTGGCTGTTCAGCTGATGCCATAATTATAACAGTATAATCCATGGCACCGTTATCTTGAAGTGTTTTTATTAGCTGTGCTACAGAACTGGTTTTCTGTCCTATTGCAACATATATACAAAAAACATCTGTATGTTTCTGATTAATTATTGTATCAACGGCAATAGCTGTTTTACCTGTTTGTCTATCACCAATAATAAGCTCTCTTTGCCCTCTTCCTATTGGGGTCATAGCGTCAATAGCAGTAATACCTGTTTGAAGAGGTTCGCAAACTGATTTTCTATCTACAATACCGTGAGCGACAACTTCTACAGGTCTAATTTTTTCTGTATTAAGACTGCCTTTTCCATCCATAGGTCTACCCAGCGGATCAATAACACGGCCAAGCAGCCCTTCCCCTACTGGCACAGAAGCAATTTTGCCGGTTGTTTTAACGATCATACCTTCTTCAATATGCTGGTATTCGCCAAAAATAACAACACCAACATTATCTTCTTCAAGGTTCAGAACCATACCTATAGTACCCCGGCCATCCTGAAACTCAACCAGTTCCTGGCTCATTGCCTGTCTTAAACCAAAAATACGGGCGATACCGTCACCTACCTCGATAACAGTACCGATATTTGAGACAGTCAGTTCGACTTCATAGTTCTCTATTTTACTTTTGATAAGTGAAGATATTTCATCAGGTCTAATGCTAGTCATATTTAGAATACCCTTATATTAGTTGTTGCTTAATTCTTTCAAGGCGGCCATAGACGCTACCGTCAATAATATTGTCTTCAACCTGTATGATAACCCCGCCAAGGATATCAGGGCTGACTTTTAATTCAACTTCTACCTGCTTTGACAGTATTTCAGAAAGCTTCAATCGTATATTTTCTTTTATACCATCATCAATATTGATTGCGGTTGTTATTTTTGCTGTAAGAATATTAAATTTCTTATTAAATAGAGTTTTAAAACTGTCAACAATAGCATCATAGATAAACATTCTATTTCTATCAATGAGCAATTTAACCAGTGTAATAACTGAAGGATTTATTTTGCCATCAAAAATCTTTTCTATAACCTCTTTTTTATCTTTTAAAGGTATAACAGGATGCTCAAGAAAGACCTTTAAATCACTATTTTCTTTAATAGTATTTGCCACCAGAGGTATATCATTTTTAACGTAATCTAAAGTCTGGTTTTCATCTGCAATTTGCAGCATTGCTTCTGCGTATCTATCAGCTATTGTTGATATTCCAGTGCTATTAGTCATTGATTATTTTACCTTAATATTTGAAAGATCATTAACAAAGTTTTCTATCATCTGTTTATGCCAGTTTTCATCCAGTGATTGCTTGATATTATCTCTTGCCACTTCGATAGCAGCATTAGTTAATCGCTGTTGAATATCGCTTGCGGCCTGTTTTTTTTCATTTTCGATAGTTTTGTGGGCCTGTTCAAGAATTTTGTGTGCCTGTGTTTCAGCGTCTTTAATAATCTGTTCTTTTAGCACTTTAGCAGTATTTTCAGCATCTTCAAGGATCTTATTAGCCTCATCTCTGGCTGAACCAAGGCTTTTTTCAGCTTCTTTAAGTTGTTTGATAGCCTCTTCTCTGTTTTTAATAGCCTCATGAATATTATTAACAATATCTGTCTGGGTTTTATCAATACCACTCAAAAGGTTATAGCGTTTTATAAGCCAGTATACAAGCCCGAATGCAATACAAATGAAGATAATATTTGAGTGAATAACTAAATCAAATAATGAAAGATGTGCATGTTCAGCTGCTTCAGATGCTGATTCGTCTATAGCTGCCATTATGAAGTAAATTTTATCGAACACAATTAACCTCGTAAGAGTTTATCAATTTTATCCTGATCAATGCCTGATATAGAAACAGTTGTACCCAGTATTTTAGAAACAATATTCTGTGCTAAAGGAGCTACATCAGCTTTTAAAGAGTCCAGAGCTTTAAACTTTTCTTCTTCTATCTGGTTTTTGGCGTTTTTAATCTGGCTATCAGCCTGATTTTTAGCTTCAACAAGAATAGTAGATTTTTCTTTTTTACCCTCCTGTGAGAGTTCTTCTATCTGTCCCCGGGCTGTCAGTCGTGCTTTTTGCAGTTTGCTTCTATACTCTTTGATAATGTTTTCAGCATTTTCGTTTAACGACCTGGCTTCATTAATGTGTGCAGTAATAAATTCATCACGTTCTCCCATTATTCTTCTCATAGGAACATAAAAAACATGATGCATTATAACTGCAAATATAATGAAACTAATTGCTATAACTATTAGTGTAGCGTCAAAGTGAAGTAACATAAGCTTCTCTTAATTTAGATTAACATAAAGACGTATTTAGCAATAAGTATTAATGCTGCAACCAGAGCATAGATAGCGAGAGCTTCCATAAAGGCAAGCCCAATGAACATAGTTGTTCTAACACTACCTTCTGATTCAGGCTGGCGAACCATACCTTCAATAGCAGCAGCAACAGCGTTACCCATACCGATACCCGGACCAATGGCACCCAGGCCTACAGCGATTCCGATTGCTAAAACAGCAGCAGCTTCTGGATTCATAATAACCTCCTATTAATGGTCTTCACTCGTTGCTGCAGCTACATAGGATGCGGCCAGTACAGAAAATATAAAGGCCTGAATTACTGCAACAAACAATTCAAACAATACCATAATAATGATAAATACACTTGTTATGGGAATTAAAAATTTAAACAAGAATAAAAATACTATCAATACGCCAATAACAACCTCACCGGCCAGAATATTACCGAAAAGACGAACAGAAAGTGATAGCGGACGTGTTATATCTTCTAAAAAATTCAGGGGCGCCAGTAAAGGAAAAGGCTTAAAGTAATGTTTAAAGTAACTAAAGCCTTTTTTCCATATGCCTGCGCCAAAATAATATATCGAGACCAGTAATGCCAGGGCTACTGTCGTATTCAAATCATTGGTCGGAGAAGCAAATTCTCCATCTTTTAAGTGTATCATATTCAAAGGCAGGTTTACAATAAGGTTTCCGGCCAGTATAAATAGAAATAACGAACCTATCAAAGGTGTATGCTTGATGCCCTCTTTGCCCATCTGAGATACTGATATGTTATCAAGAAACTTCATCAGGGCTTCTGCTACTACCTGAACCTTTGAGGGTATTCTATTTAAGTTTTTTGTAATTAACAGTGCTGTTACAATACAGATTGCCATTGCAAGCCAGGCAGTTATAAGTGTATCCATATGAACAGTGTTAAACTGCCCCAGTGGTACAGGTATTTCTTCAACCCAGTGTCCGCCAATGTTTATTTGCAACTTTCTGTTTTCCTATCTCTTACTAACTGTCTGACAACAAGACCAAATAAGGCAAGGTGATTGCATAAAAACCCCGGTATCAAAAAAATGAAATTCAGGGAAAAAACCTTAACAGCAATGATAATTAAAACCATTGCCAGGATAATTCTAATAATTGAATTAGCACTTTTTTTATAGATACCAATTTTATCTGCGTTGACGCTCAGGTGCCATATATAGGCAGTGCTTATAATGGCTCCTGTTAGAAAGCTTAAAGCATTAATTAGATTGAAAAAAAGAAGCCCGGTAAAACCAGCTATACCCAGTGCAAGGGTAAAGATAATTGTTTGATTTCTTAGAGCAATAAGAGATTCCATTTTAGCCTGTTTTTTAGCGATCAATCTATTTGGTACAGGTTCTATTATAAATCAATCTGAATAAAAAAGGGAATCTTCTTAAAAATGTTTATAAATATTTGTCAGGTATAAGTTCAAAATCCCAAGAGTTAAGAGATATTGAAATCTAAAATAATTTCAAAAGAAAAAGCTCACCAGTAGAGGGTGAGTCTATTAATGGGCTTCTTTAGCTAGTATTTAACGATATTTGTGTATGGTATTAAGCTAAAACTTTATATCTTTAGAGCTTTCCCAGAAACCATGGATATTACAATGCTCAACAGCAGTAAGAACACCCGGTTTAAGCAATTTAACATTAAAAACAGCCACCGGATTTGTATATGCCGGCCCCTGATTGGCACCTGCTGCAGATGCTCCGTGAGCTGTAAAATCAACTCTACCGAGCTCATAAGCAAAATTTTCACCTTCAGGTTTGTAGGTTAATAATATCCAGGCTATAAAATGCTCTGTAGTATTTGGGTGCGGTATTTCTTTACCAACAGTTACTTCTACATTAAAAGCCTCGCCTGCCTTTATATTTTCAGGTAAGTCTATAACAGGGACGTGCTTTTCCTTTTTGAAGTCTTCTGTTTTAATATAATCTGAAAACCTGCTCATATTCTGGTTACCTTAAAGTGAGTACGATTGTTAATTACATCTGTTAAGGAAAATGATCTTATAATCATGGCATTTTTTGAATCACCCGAAGTAGGTATATTTAATCTTAAATCGCCAAAAACCCTGCAACCACTGGAATATTTTTTAATTCCCGGGAGATTATTAAACATCTGCTTTATATCGTTTTGTTTTTTTAACCTGTCTCCTGACATTAAAACGCTATTAACAATTATTTCATGCTGCTTTATAATTAAACAGAAGATTTTAGACAGTAATAAAGTTGAGGTAGTTAAATTTTAAGATATAATTCAAGAAAAGAGATGCAATACTTTACTTTAATAAACGTTTTATGTAATATGAACGCTATCCCTACTTAATCCGCCCGGATTCAGAAATAAATAAAAGGAGAAAAAAGTTGCCTAATATTAAATCCGCTATTAAAAGGGTGCAAATTGCTGAAAGAAATAGAATTCGAAATAAAGCTGTCAGATCAAAAATTAAAACAGCAATAAGAAATTTAAAAGATTCTTTAGCAACTACTAAAGAAGAAACTGAACTTAAACCTTTGGTCGATAAATGTTATAGATTGATCGATAGTGCAGTTAGCAAAGGTGTATACCATAAAAATACTGCTGCAAGAAGAAAATCAAGGCTAAAAAAGTTTGTTCAAAGAGAAACTGCATCCAAGTAGATTGCACAACAAATAAAAATTACCAAACAGGCACCTATTACAGGTGTCTATTTGGTAATAAAGATACAAAAAGCCGGCCTCTTTTAAAAGGCCGGCTTGATAATATATTTTAGCTTACAGCCCCTGTTGAGGCTTTGAGCTTTTTAAGTTCTTCTGTAAGAGCCGGTACAACTTCACATACATCGCCTATAATGCCATAATCTGCCACCTGGAATATAGGAGCATCAGGATCTTTATTTATAGCAACAATAACATCACTGGAGGTCATACCTGCAAGGTGCTGAATAGCACCAGATATGCCACAGGCAAAATAAAGTTTAGGGCCAACAGTTTTGCCGGTCTGCCCAACCTGCTCACTATGAGGTCTCCAGCCTGCATCAACAGCTGCACGACTTGCGCCTACAGCACCACCGATTTCTCTTGCCAGTTCTTCAAGAACAGCAAAGTTATCAGCACATTTTAAACCTCTGCCACCTGCAATAATAACTTCTGCTTCATCAATTCTGACGCCTGTATCAACCTGATAGGGTTTAAAGTCAAGAATTTTTGTTTTGAGGTCTGCCGGGTTCAGTTCTGCTTTAATGGTTTCTACTTCTGCTGTTCTGGAATAATCAGGTTCAGGACGTTTGAGAACTTTAGGTCTAACTGTACACATTTGCGGGCGTGTTTTCTTACAGAGAATATTAGCCATTAAAGTACCGCCAAATGTCGGCCTTATAGCACTTAAGAGGCCTTCTTCATTAATTGCCAACTCAGTACAATCTGCTGTTAAACCAGTATAGGCTCTAAAAGAAATTCTTGGAGCAAAGTCTCTGCCTTCTGTTGTTGCACCAATCAAGAGTATTGAAGGTTTTTTATCCATTACTAGGTCATATATTACCTTAGAATAGAGCTCTGTGCTATATTCTTTTAACAGATCATTTTGAACAACATAGACCTTATGTGCGCCATTAGCTGCAAGCTCTTTACAGAGCTCACCGGTATCACCTTCACCAGTTAAAAGAACAGCGCAAATCTGTTCACCATTGAGGTCAGCAGATAATTTTTGTGCTGTACCCAGCAATTCTTTAGTTACGCCGACAATATTTCTGTTTGAGTCTAATTCTGCATAGACCCATATTCCTTTATATTCTTCAACATTAACTTTATGCATTTTTAAACTCCCTAAGTCTAGCTTACCAGAACTTTTTTATCTCTTAATTTTTCTATTAACAGGTTTACGTTTGCTTTTGTATCACCCTGGTCAATGACTTCTCCCTGTGTTCTAGGAGGTTGACGATAAGATTTGGCTACAAAAGTTGGAGAACCTTTCAGACCAACCTGATCAACTTCAAGGTTTAAGTCTGCCAGCCCTACCGTCGGTATTTGAGCTCTGTTTGCTTTCATAACCCCTTTAATATTAGGCATACGAGGGCTATAATCACATTTTAGCATACATAAAAGACCGGGAAGCTGCATTTCAACTGTTTGCATGCCATCTTCAACAGCTTTTTTTACAACTAAACTATTGTTTTCTTTTTTATATTCAACTATTTCTTTTACATAAGTAACCTGTGGAATATCCAGTGAATCTGCGACAGATGGCCCGGTCTGACCGGTATCACCATCAATTGCATATTGTCCGCAAATAATGAGGTCATAATCTTTAACATGATCTTTAATGGCCTGAGATACTGTTTTGGCTGTTGCCCAGGTATCAGCTGCTGCAAATTTCTTATCTGATACTAACAGGGCATCATCGCACCCCATGGCAAGTGATTTTTTAAGGGCATCTTTAGCCTGTGGTGGGCCCATTGTCATTACTGTTATAGTCACATCTGAACCAATAGATTCTTTAAGTCTAATGGCTGTCTCAACACCGTATTCATCAAAGGGGTTTAAAATACTTTCTACACCTTCTCTTATCATTGTGTTATTTTCTGTCCATTTGATATCAGCAGTGTCTGGAACTTGTTTAATACAAACTACAATTTTCATCTGCCAGATTACCTCTCTATTTTCTGCAACATATTACTGTTATTTTAGTTGTCTCAAAAACATGTTTTTTGTGCAAGGAATTTAGGATAATACCTTTTTTCAATCAGGCAACTGATACCTTATACAAAGATGCATTTAATAGTGCGAGCCGTTTTTCAGTCTTTTTTCATCTCTTTGTGAAGTTCTTTATGCAGTTTTTGAGTTTCTTCTTTTAGCTCTTTTTCAAAATCTTCAGCTCTTTTATCCAGTGCTTCTTCAGTTTTTTCATAGGTTTTTTCAATGCTTTTAGCTGCTTCGTTCATTTCTTCTTTAACATCTTTGTGTGTTTCATCAATAAGTTGTTCAACTTCTTCAGATTTTGTTTCTATTTTTTTAGCAGATTCCTGAATTTTTTGTTCCATTTTTTCAGTATCTGTCTTGATTTCAACATCAAGTTTTTGCATTCCATTTTCTTCACTAACATTGACATCAACTTCAGTAGCAGGTAAATCTTTTTTTTGACAGGCACTTATTGTTGCGGTCATAACAAACAGGACAATGATTAATAATGTTGTTAGTTTTATTTTTTTCATTAGTAAACTCCTTTCATAGAGAAATTTTTTCTATTGTATCTCAATCTATTTCTTCTATCCATAAAAAAAACCAGGGTTACCTGGTTTTTCAAGTTAAAACAATACTTTTAAATATCTGTATTTAAGAAAGCCTGTTTAAACTACATTTCGCTTTCTTCTGCTGGCTCAACCGGTTCTTCTGTTTTAACTTCTACTTCTTCAACTTCTACTTCTTCAGCTGGTTCTATGTTTTCAACTGGTTCTACATTTTCAACAGGAACAGAAGTTTCAGTAGTAATTGTTTCACTAGCTTCTTCCGGTGCTGCGGTTTCATTTTTCTGACATCCTGAAACAAAAAATATTGCTACGAATAGAGATGTCATTAACACTGAAATCATTTTAGTTTTAGACATTTGTTTTTCTCCTTTAAAACAAAATTCACTCATAAAGTGATTTTAAAAAAATTCTTTAAGATTAAACCACACAAGCCCTGAGTTTACTATAATTTTTTTTTAAAAAAAACTTTTTTACAACCCAGAAAGCGGATTAAAAACTTTTCATGCCTTTACTATACAAGTGATAGGATAATTACAATTATTAATAATTGCCCTGTATGGATTGTTGATACCATTTTGTTTTCGAGACCTGTTTTTAAAGAAGGCTTTCTGGATGGTGCTTTTGGGTGTGTAGTACCCAAAACACATACTAATTCAAAGTTGATGTTAGAACAATGGAACCTCTGATTAATTAAGAAATTGCTGATTCCAGCAAAAACAGGGAGGGGGTTAAAAAAACCGCTGTGCGGTTTTTTTAACCCCCGACACTAATTTCTTGAATCTGTGAACTTTTAAATTATTCAGAGATCTCCAATAAAACTTACATTTTGAGAAGTTTTCTTATTTGTTCTCTTAACTGTGTATTTTCAACGATGAGCCGATCGTTTTTGCTTTTGATATCCTGTATTTCACGTTTAAGAATGACTTCTTCGCTTGCTGCTTTGTCTTCGCCGTCATAGCAGATATCTGGCACATATTTTTTACGGCTTTCTTCTTTAAGGAACAATATACTTTCGGTGTCATTTTTTGTAATGTATCCGAGGTTGATCAGCACTTCGCCGAGGCCGGTACGTTCACCGATAGAGTGTTCAATATATTTCTGGGTTCTTAATGCCTGATCAAGCTGATCGATAGAGATTTTGTTCAACTTGATGAGGTATTCCCCGAGTCTGATTCTGCCTGCAAGATACTGGGCTGTGCCGCTAATGACCGGTGATCTTGGCGGAGAAATGAGTTCCTGATCCATACACATAAGCATCTGAATAGCGCATGTTTCTAGTGTCCAGCTGTTTTCTATGCAAATATCAAGTATTCTCATAGTTTTTTCAGCCCCTTCAAGAAACCTGTAAGTTTCTGGAGCCAGGCCTCTGGTCTTAGTTTCAAGCTCTTTTCTGCCCAGAAATGTTATTGGAGGTACAAACAATGGCAGTGTATCATCTTTATTAATCATTTCCAGCGTAAATCGTGCTGAACTTGTTTCAAGATCTGATTTAAGTTCAGTATAAACAACCTGTTTAATCCATAGGGGAAGCCCCAGAATATGGTTTATTAATCCTTCAAATGATGTTAATCCTTGAGCAGACATTGAATGCGATCTCCTTTAGCAGGTATAAATTTTTCGTTTTCAAAATTAAAGATACATTTATTAATAGTTTAAAGACTTAACCATTATAGAACAAATGTTTTACAAAAGTTTGGATTTATTGTGATAAAAGAGGTTTATTTTAAAAATTCAGCAAGAATATTTGTGCTTAAAAGCATTCCTTTTAAGTTTAGGGCTATATGATTGCTTGAAATAGTAAAAAAATCAGCATATTTTTCAATTATATTTTTATAATGTTTCATGAAATCAATATGATATTTTTGAGAAAATTCTTTTAACCGTATACCACTGGCAAGGCGAAGATTTAGAAATATTGCATCTTCAATATATTCAGCATTTGAGATTTTATGGCATATATTATTTTGAAAAGGGTTTTTCAGATAATCTTCAAGCGAAGAAGTGTTTTCACAGCGTATAAACTCAAAAAAACTGTGTGCAGAGAGCCCAAAGCCAAAATAGTTGTTATTTTGCCAGTAATTCAGGTTATGTTTTGAATAAGCCTTATTTCGTGCATAATTTGAGATTTCATAATGCTCATAACCTTCTCTAACAAGCATTTCATCTGTCATCAGAAACATTTTTTCTGTTATTTCATCAGCAGGTAAATCAGGGTTTTCCGGGCTGTATTGCTCATAAAACGGGGTTTCAGGCTCAATTTTTAAACCGTATGTAGATATATGAGGTAAATCCAGAGACAAAGCTATATCTAAAGTCTTTTTCCAGTGAATGAATGTCTGATCAGGTATACCATACATCAGGTCAATACTAACATTGTCAATGCCAGCAAGGCATATATCATTAATACAGGAGTAAATATCATCTACAGTATGTATTCTGCCCAGCTTTTTTAGGAGTTCATCATCAAATGACTGGGCTCCCACGCTGATACGATTTACTTTAAAGTCTTTCATTGCACTGTATTTTTCTCTATTTGCCGATTTAGGGTTTACCTCTATCGTAAACTCAAGCTCTTTGTTGAACTTTAAAGGATCAAGAGCATTTACTATTTGTTCCAATTGGCCGGGTGTCAATAACCCTGGCGTACCCCCACCAAGATAAACACTCTCAATAGAGTTGATAGAATACCGATCAACCTTATACTTTATTTCTTCACACAACTTTAAAACATAGCGATCCATCAATTCTTTATCATATTTAAAAGAACAGAAGTTACAGTAGGGGCATTTTTGAATACAAAAAGGTATATGAACATATATGAAGGCATTTTCTTTCATAGAAAAGATTATCTCCTGTTTTATGGTTTAGAGCATACAATTATCTCAGGGTGTATCAAAATATTACATTATATTAAAAAATTTTTTTAAATAAAAATATTTTTAGGGCAAATTTTGCAGGTATACAAACTTGAATAAAAAGTTAAAGAAAGTTCATAAATGCCTGTAAATTAGCAATTCGAACCCTTTGTTTGTTTTTATAGATATAGAGGTGTCCCAGAGAGAACTATTTTTTGAGGAGTAGAAATGTTAAGTGTATCTTTGAAAAAGCAAATTGTATCTGTTATTGCTCTGGCTTTAATAGCCTGTTCTGGAAGCTTTATGGTTCCTCAAGAAAATAATAGCTCTCCTCTGCCGGCTGTTGAAGCAACTGGAGTAATCGGATAATCAACCCCCACACTAGCGTAACCCCCTGAATTCTGAAAATTATCCCCCACAAGGATTTTTTGTCTTACATACAAAAGCTCAGGTATAACCTGGGCTTTTGTATGTTTGAATTGTCCGTTTTGTTTTGCTGTTATTCATTGCTATATAATTATTAAATTCTGTATTCTCTTTGATTGCAAAAAAAAACTCCTTTATTAAGGAGCATTTTCCGGTAGTATTTTGGAGCATGTAATAATCTGGAGTATGAGTATGCTAAAGTAAAACGATTGAGAGCAATAAATTTGGAGATGAGCTAATAGAGTATTATGTTTTAAACTTATAAAGGGGCCTGACTCTTTTTATTAAAGGGCACTGGCCCCATTATTATTCTTTTTTCTCTCTTATATAAAGTTTCAGAGGTATTAAATCATTAACCCATAATGTTCATTGAAGTAAGAACAAACATTCTTTGCGGATTTTGTTGATTTTGGGGTTGTTGTTGTTGAATTAACGGGTTCTGAGGTGTCAGCGGGTTAGCAGGATCATTGGGGTTCTGCTGCTGGCCCATCATCTGGCCCATATTGGCAAACATCTGCATCAGGAACTGCATAATCATCATTACAAACTGCATAAGCTGTTCAGGGTTTTGCATCATATTTGTCGGTGCATTTTGCTGCCCGAGGTTTTGAGCTTCACCGAACGGGTTAGCCTGAGCATTCAGTGGATTAGCATAATTGGCCGCTGCAGCAGCGTCATTAGCATTAGGGGCTGCTGCTGCTGTCGCAGGAGCATAGTTCATACCCGGCAGTGCTCCGGCAGGGCCGTTTGCAGCACCGTTAGAAGCTAGACCAAGTGAACTTAAAGCATTGGCTATACCGTTATCCTGTGCAAGACCTTTGTATGAACTGGCTACATGATTTTTCCAGAAATCAGCATGATGCGGGTTAAAGTCAACTCCGGCTTCTTTGGCTACCTGCTCACCTACTAGAAAGCACATATATTCTTCATTCATAGAGTTGCCATTCTCAGGTGTTATAGCATGAACCAGCTCATGAGCAAGTGTTTCAACAGCCGTTTCAAGGTTTGTAAGCTCAACAGTTACAGTATTTGTGTTCGGGTCATATTGACCATTGACGTTATCACCATTATCCGGAGCAAATTTTATATTAACACCCCTGCGCTGGGCTTCTTCCATTAGTTTTTGACCAGTGGGGCTTCTCATAAGAGTATTAACAACTTGAACTTGTGATACCATAATCTATCTATCTCCTTTTTATACGCCTTAATATGTTATGTAATAATGTTAGATGATGCCGGTTATGGCTTTACACATATTGTTGTTGTTGCTGTTGCTGTTCTCTGTAGTATACGCTGTTCATTGCCTGATCAAGAATTGCAGCAACAAGACTCTTGATTTGTTTTTCGCTGAAGAGATTCTGTGCTTGATCGGGGTTTAAAGCTGCCTGTGTGGGATCTTGTTGAAGCGGGTTTGTACCAAAGAGGCCGTTTAAAACACCTGCGCCAGCTACAGCCTGACCTTGTGGGGCTTGCTGTGGAACATTATTAATCTGATTTAAACCATCAACCATGTTACCGGCAGCAGCTTTACCTCCGATAGAGATTACTTTATCATCTCCACCATTGATTTCGCCATCACCACCTACAGAAATCCTTACCAGACCGTGTTGTTTTGAATTTACTTCAAGAATATCGCCGCTTTTAATTCTGCCTTCACGTTCATTGGTAACCTCGTTACCACTTTTATCAAGAACCCTGACGTTTTGATCTTTTTTAGCCAGTTCAAGCCAGTCTTTTGTAGTGCCGGCTTTTTTGACATCTATGCCAAATTCGTTGCTGAGGTCTGCAATGATCTTTTTGTCAAATTCACTGCCTTTCTGGCCTGCTTTACCAGCTTTATCTGCTGCAATGTTACCGTTTAAAAGATCAGTATTAAGGCCGTCGACGTCAGCAAGGTTTTTGCCGAAGGCTGCTAAAATTTGTTCCAGCCCCTGAGCGAAAGCCTGTGCATCCTGGCTGTTTTCTGCACCATTGATCCAGCTTGAGTATTGTCTGATGACTTTTTGAAGATTTTCCTGTGCAAGACTTTTATGAGGATCCATTTGTGCCATGAGGTTCATTTTATGCTGATGAATTGCTGTATTTAATCCTGTCATTTCTCTCTCTCCTTTATCTCTTTCACTGACCTGTTAAATTAAATTCTCTTACCTGTTAGTTGTTACCGTTACCGTTCCCATCGCCGTTACCGTTCATCCTCAATAGTGTTGAGCTGTAGAAATCTGAATAATCTTGTTTGGAACAGATGTAATCGATTTTGGTGAGGGTTGTTAAGATGACGTCTTCGCCAAGATTGAGTTCTTTCATTAGGCTAGCAATTTGTTGCATTGTTTTAACCTCCGTGGTTTGGGGATTGTTATATTTAATTGTAAAATTTAGTTTCTTTACCTGAGATGATGTTTTTAAGGAGATGCAAAATAAAGTTATCCTTTAAAAATAACCTTTAAATTTAGCTATTTCTGTTGATTAATAAGGATTTCATTCCTTAAATCTCCTTTTGTTTTAGTTTTTAACTTTTCTTCAAGCTGTTAGATGATTTATTTTGAACAGATCAACATGACCTGATTGTTTTAATGTAAGAGTGATAAAAACTAGGAGGAAGGGAGGTAATAGTTCTTACACTCTTAAATTTCCTAAGTAAGAGATTACAATATAGGGAGTTATGAGCTACGTTTTGTAAGTTAGAAAACTTTTTGTTCCAAAAACGGTACACCCGATTTCATTAGATGATTTATAAACTTCAGTAAATCTTTCTGTTCTCTACTCTCATTTAGCTGCAATAGGCTCAGCGGATGAATGCCTGTGTTTTAGCTCTCTCGTTCAACTTCTCTTTTATTATAGAAAAAATCAGGCCTGAAAACCTGAGTTAAAGCACATATTGAAATTGAGTAAATATGCTCAAAAAAATATAGATGATATTACCTATGGAATCTCTGATTAATTAAGGACTTACTGATACCAGCAAAAACAGTGATGGGGTTAAAATTAAATCCACTGGAAAAAATTTAACCAGTAATGATATTATTTCTTAACTACCCAGAGATAGTCTCTATTTTTCAGGTAGTGAAGGTGTTCCAGCTGAATCTTTTCACCCGGTATAACTATTGGTATTCCTGGTGGGCAGACTGCAATAATTTCTGCTGATATTCTGCCTGTTGCGTCAGCAGGTCTGACTTTTTCTTTCTGACAGAAGTGAGCATCTCTGGGCAGGCATACCATCTCGGGTATTGAAAACGGCATATACCTGAGAGATTCTTTAGATACTGAATGATAAAAATGCCTTCTGGAGGTAATATTTTTTATTGCTTCATAGAAATAATCAAGCTCATCGCTGGTATTGCCAATATTAGCCAGAGCCAGAATACCTTTATCTGTTTTAGCTTCGACTTCTATGTTAAATTCTTGTTCGAGTATTTCTTTCAGGTGCCTGCCGCTTATGCCATCGATGCTGACATAGAGCTTAGTTGGATCAATCGTTAGTCTGCTATCGCCTGTCAGGCAAGAACAACCTGATATTCTGTTAATTTTCTTTCTAATTTTTTCTGCTTTATGAATGGTTTCTGAAAGTCTTAATCGGCCATGAGTACTATCTAGAAAGGCTCTTGCGCAATCCAGACTGGTTAAAAGGAGATATGATGGGCTTGTAGATTGCAGCATCATTAAAGAAGCAAGAAGATTGTCATAGTTAACTTTTGAGTGTTGGCCCAGGTGGAGCATTGAGCTTTGAGAAAAGCTTCCGCCGGTTTTGTGTATAGAATGTATTACAGCGTCAGCCCCCAGGTTAAGGGAGGTTTCTGGCAGTCTTCTATTGAAATTCCAGTGGCAGCCGTGCGCTTCATCAACAATCAGTGTAGTATTATATTTTTTGCATATGGCAGAAATTGCCTCTACATCTGACACTACACCTTCATATGTTGGGTTAGTAATCCAGACAGCAGTTGCATCAGGATTTTCTTCAAGAGCTTTTCTAATATTTTCGGGGTTTATAGCACCCCATATACTCCATGTGTCGTCTCTATCTGGTATAACCCAGACAGGCACCGCTCCTGTATTGGTGATGCCGCTTATAACTGAGCGATGACAGTTTCTGGATACTATAACTTTCTTACCTGGGCAGGTAACAGCAAGTGCAAGTGCAAGGTTACCGACGGTTGATCCATTAACAAGGAAAAAGGTTTGAGAGGCGCCAAAGGCTTTTGCTGCTAGATCCTGTGCTTCTTTTATAGGCCCTGAAGGGGGATATAGTTGTCCCAATCCATCAAAATCATCTGTCGTATCTGCTTTAACTGCTTTACTGCCAAGAAGCTCTCTAAATGCGGGTAATATACCATCTCCGAAACTGTGACCCGGTATATGCAAAGTGACTGCGGGATATTCTAAATATTCTTTTAGTGCTTCGAGTACCGGTGCCTGTGGATAATAATAATCGGGTTGTTTCTCTGTTTCAACCAGGTGAAGATCTGGAACACAAGTAGTCTCAGGGCTTATGCTGTCTGCATATCGCACTGAGATACTGCCCTGTGTGGGCGCTAAGTACCCTTCATTAACTTGGGATGTGGAATTGAATCCACTATCTGCCATATTTTTAACCAATTTCGCTCTCCTTCGGGCCGCATAAAAATCCTTTTCTACCTTTCCTTTTAATAACATTAAAAAATATTATTTGATTTAATAAGTTATACACGATGTTATAGTAAAAGTCAATGTTTTTTTCAGTGGGGCAAATGCTTTATTGACAAGGCTTTTTAAGATTTTTTTTAAACTTATAATCACGTTAATAAAGACAAATGAAGATTGTTGGCCATTATTTTATTTTTTATAATTGACAAAACGCTTACACTAAGTGATTCAGGCAAAGAAATTTTTTTACAAAAATTCGGAAAACCCTTATCATACATAGATTCTAGAGACTATTTTTTTAGGGCATATCGACTTAACACACTGGCTGTGAGTCATAGCAGAAACAAAATTTCACGAATCCGGTTGTAGCAACACACCTGAGAGTAAGAGAACATTTTACTGCTAACAAAACGGGTATCAATGTGTATGTTGGGTATTTTTGATCTTTTTGTAACAAAAATATGCAAATTTAAACCTGTAAACAGTTAACGGTATGATTATAAAAAGATCGGTGCATAACTTAAAAATTTTTCGATTTTCAAAACCCAGATCCCACCCACCCTAAAGGAAGGCATAGGGTCTCACTCCCAGGCTACGCCTGTTTGTTCAACCCATATCTTTACTTTTAAAATTTTTGAAAATCGAAACCAAAAAATTTATAGTTATGGTTATGCATTAGTCTTATAGATAAGGAATTAGCATGAAGTCTTATCAGTAATGATTATTATTAAAGGGCAAAAATGTTAACACTAAAGGGTCAAATTTTAAATATTCTATTGAAATCAACTTATTTCTTTTCTATCATTTGTGATAACTGTCGTAAACATATGAATATTCGAAGTATGATCAAAAGATGCTTTCTTATACGGGGGAAGGGTATACTTTTAGCCCTTGTAATATTTGTGTGCTGTTTGATATTAAATGGCAGCCAGGCTCAGGCCGTATCAATATCTGTTGATAGCTGTCCTTATCAGGGTACCAGTGGTGCATCGCCAAAAACTACTTATCATCACCAGTGTACAATTACTGTTAGCGATTGGGGTACTCATACTAACCCGAAGATAGGTATTTATACTGATAACTATACAACGCCCGGGGCAGTATATGACATAGATGATTACAGAACTCCTACTGATGGCGGGCTGTATCGCTTTACGGCACAGGGGCAGGGACAGGGTTCTGAGAGTAATGTTACTACTGATTCAAGCGGGTCTGGTGTTACAGTAGTTTTAAACCCCTCTGGCAACGGAGATTATACGGTTGACCTTTACTATGATACCTATGATGCTGATATTGCTGACAATGAGTATACACAAAGCTTCACTTTTGCTTTCTATGATAACAATGTCAGTGTTGATACAGCCTCTCAGAGTATGAATTTTACTACTTCGATTATTTCAGGAGGGCCAACAGCAAGTTCAGCACCGGCAATTGACTTTGCTTCAGGGAGCATAACCGATGTATTGATAGCTGATACGACAGCCAGTGACCTTATATCAGTAGATGTCAAATCTAACAGACCTTATGAAGTAGCAGTAAAGCTTTCAGATAACGTTTTAACTTATGCCGGCAAACCAGATATTGGTATAGCTACTACATCTTTTTGTTTAGCCAACTCCAGCGGTGTTTGTCAGGATACTGTTAAAACTTTCACCACAAGCTTTCAAGAACTCATAAGCAGTAATGAACCTACTAAAGACAGTGATGACAAGACACTTGTTTTTGAAACCTATTACATCAAATACATTTTCACCAACAAATCCTCTGACCCGAACTTTCCGTTTGACCCTGGGAACTATAAAGTAACCACCGTTATTCAACTAACTGTTTACTAACCTTTTTGTTGTATAGGTAAAAGGTTGTATCTTTTTTGAAAAATTTAAAGGTTTAATGGATTTATCCGATTAACAAACTGAAAACTTGCTATACAACTGCTTTTTAGCTTCAAGTTTTAATTCAAATCTTAATATAAACTTGAATTCAAATCTTAAAAGCCATTGAAATGCTCTACATACAGGTATATTGAACTACTGAAAAACTCTCATTATAATAGTAGAAACTTATTATCAGAAAGAGAAATGGAATACGCACCCAAATACACTAGTGTTATTATAGAAAAGGCCTTTACAAGTTGTGTACACAAACAAAAGGAGAAAATGCTATGAAGAAAAAACTATTACTGTTTTCTCTTGCATGCCTGACAGGGGCCATTATAGCTTCCTCTGCTGCTTATGCCCAGAATGTCTACTCTGATGATGAAGACTTCACACTGACAATACCAGAACTGACAATCGTAGAAATTGATGATACGATTGAGACAGATCTCACTGCCAGTGCACTGACGGCTGCCGACCTCAATGCAACCACCAATAATGGCGGCAGTGGCAACCACCAGGTTGTTATCGGTGATGGCGATGGAGATGGTTCTGGCGGAAGTATTGATACTTACGTTCAATCAAATGAACGTGCCGGCAAAACGCTTCACATCAATATCACAGGTGATAGTGTCACCAACAAAACCATTATCAGTGCGGTAAATGATGCAGCTGATGGTACTAATGCCATTACCATTTTCCGTGATGCTGATGATGATGATACCTGGGATGGTCTTAACCTGGAAGCACAGGTAGACATTCTTATTGTCAACACAGCAGGAAATGCCAAACCCCGTATCGGCTATGATGATGGCGCTGGAGATAGTGACTGGGAAACCTTTGGAACACTCTCTCTCAATGCAGGCACAGCCAACATGTCTATTACTGCTTCAGATTTGCCGATCAACGAAATTGACGGGGCTGAAGGTAAACTCTGGTTAGACTTCATGCTAGACCTTGATGAGTCAACAGTAGGATGGGATGATCCGCCAACAACTATGGGCATCACTGTTGAAATCAGTGTTGCTGACACATAGTCAGAAGTTTTAAAGCGGGTAGAGGCTGACTTTGCCCGCTTTTTAACCAGGTTTTCAAGGTATTTGTTAACGTTAAATTGTATTGTGATATCAAAAAGTTTGGAGCTCAAAAAAATCATGAACATTCAAAAATGTATAAGTGTATTATTTCTGATTGTCGCTTTGGTTATGCCTTTATCAACTCCAGCCAGGGCAGATGTCGGGGGTGTTCTGGTTTATCCGAACATTCTTGAACTGGATTTTTCTAAAAGCCCGAGAAAGTTTGTTTCTAAAGCTATTATGGTTGAAAACAAGAATAACAAAAAGATAAGGGTGCGGGCATACCCTGAAAACTGGGATCTGGATGAATTTGGCGGCATGACATTTAATACTGACAACCTGGATGATTCTCTTGCTGGTTATGTCAAATTCAACCCCAGAGAATTTGACCTTGAGCCCAATCAGAAACAGCTTGTGCGCCTGACAGCAAAACTGCCGGAAGACCTTAATGGCGAAAAGAGAGGTATAATCTTCTTTGAAACTGTTACACCTAAAGAAAAACTCGTGAAGTCTTCTGACGACAAGCTCGGAGTATTGATCAACTTCGTTACTCGCTATGGGGTAACACTTTATGCTTATAACGGTGAACTTTCAAGAAATGCTGAACTGCTTGATTTTGGGTATGGCAAATATAAAGACAGAAAAGCCCTGAAAGTAACACTTAAAAACGATGGCAACGTTCATAGCTATGTTAAAGGGAAATTAACCCTTACTGCGCCGCATCTAGCAAAGCCAATAGATGTACCTGTCAAGAAACATACACTGCTGCCAGGCAGAACCCAGACTATGGTTATCAGAATACCTCCTAAAATTGAAGAAGGTAAAACATATAAAGCTCTTCTTGAAATCAATCACGAAGATATAACTGGCAAACAGCACAAAAAGGCCGCTGAGACAGTCTTTACTGCTGGTAAACCTGCTGCAGAAACTGATATCAAAGAATACCTTGAAAAACCAATCACCATAGATGAGCTTGAACACAGCGATGACACCTTATCACAACCAGTTGAACTTTAAGCTAACTAGAATACAATAACTTTGTAGCACCATCATTCAAAATTTATAACCATAACCGGACCAGTAAATACTTTATGGGTAAAAAATTCAACACGCTAAAACATCCTTTTGGCCTGAAAAGCCTTCGTTTTGCGTCATGTAATAAAAAGAAGCTTATCATGACCGTAATTTGTGCTGTCATCTTTTCTGCAAACACCCGGGTAGCATGCGCTAATTACAGTCCTGATAAGATTACACTCCACGATGTGAAGGCAATTACAAGCTTAAGAAAGTTTTATAATAGTCCGGTTAAAGAATTAAACTCTGTCATCAGAAAAACAGGCCAGACAAAAGAGGGTTTGCCTGTTTATAGTTTCGTTAAAGGCAAGTCATACATTAATGGCAAAATATCAGAGCAGAAAAAACAGCAACCAGGAAACATTAAACACGATGTCATAAGCTGGTTGACCAATAAACTAACATATTCCAGAAAGGATAATGACCCTGAATATGTTGAAAACATTAAGGTAGAAGATGAAAAACTTATTTTACCTCCACTGAACCCTCTAACTAAAAGTACTGATGCTATAAACTATAACTATGATAATATTGAGACTTCCTTAATAACCCTGAGAATCAATAAACAGATAGCTTATGACTTTGAAGTAATTGTCTGGCCAGATGGAAGTATTTCAGTACCGATAAAAACCCTTGCTGAAATTCTGGATATCAACGTCAGCCAGAACCATGTCAACCATAATATATCCTTTGAACACCCTGTATCTGAAGAAGCAGTAACAGTAGACTATAAAAACAACCTCATAATAGAAGGAACCAATCAGGTAAAAGTCAAAGAACCCAAAATGGTCTTTATAAAGAGTGGCTTTCTGCTGGAAAATGATATTTTTGTCCACGAAAACATCGCCCGGGAACTGCTTGATATTAAATCAAACTTCATTGAAGAACACTATGCAATGAACCTGACAACAACAAAAATGTTAAAAGCAATTATTGAATTGACCGAAGAGGCAGAAGGTTCAGATCCTTATAGCACAGGAACACAGGTCAACGAAATAGAAAATGCTGAAAACCTGTCAAATAAGCTCTTCAGTATAAATAAATTCAACTATCGATTCAATTCATCTATGAATGCAACAAGAAATTACAATAATTCAAGCAATAATGCCTTTACTACGGCAGGGTTTATGACAACAGGAAGACTGCTTGGAGGTGAATATAACCTTGGTACAAACATGAGTTATGGCAATAATAGAATGATGGTCAGTGGTTACAGAGCTACACTGGATTATGTTAAACCAAAATACCAGCTTTCTATAGGTGCAACAAACTCTAAACTAACAGAACTAACAGGTTCTAATAATTTGTGGGGCGTTAGATTTGGTACTCCAGGGGCTATGGGGGGAAACTCTTATGTGCCAAGAATTATTGAAGGTAGTGCAGATGATAACACATATGTAGAATTATATGTTAACAATAGCCTCCAAGACAGGCAGATGGTACAAAACGGCCGTTTTGAATTCAATTCTCTAAAGTATGATCAATCATCTATAGTACATTTCAGGGTTGAACAGCTTTCAGATGACGGCAACAGAAAGGTTGTATATAATCGTAAATTTTCCAGAGACAATGATAAACTGGCACCCGGTCAGAAACAATATCTGGTATTCTCTGGTGTGGATGCCTCAGCTATTTCTAATAGCTTTACAGTCTTTGGTGACAGCTTTGATCGAAACTATGTAAAACCCATAAAGTATATTACAGGTGCAAAATTTAAAGTCGGTATCACAGAAGACCTTACGATGGGCCTCAATGTTGCTAATGACTTCATCATAAGAAGGCCATCAAAGGTATTAAAAGAAAACTACAGAGGGCTTAATACTGCAAGAGCCTTTAGAACAGGTGATAGCTCTTACGGAACAGTCATGACCGTTGACCTTTATTATGAACCTTCGGATAATCTCAACATAACCTCTGAGTTTGGCCTATCAAAAGCCGGCTCGAAAATTAATCCGGAGTTTGACTCTTATGGAGCTGACTTTGGGGGGTTTGTTACTATGGATTACCGCCGGAAAGACTTTTCACTTCTGGCAAAAGGGTTTTCATACGGGCCGAATTTTTATTCTCCGGGGTCAGCTAATTACATAGATCGCAGGGGTGTTGAATTAAATACCAGCTGGAAAATTAGTGATGTTAACTTCAGTGCCCATGCTACCAGATATAATTCTAATCTGGATAACTATTTTGATGGTGGTCTTGCTACTGTATCAACCTATGGTATAAGAGCAGCAGGTCAGGTTGATAAGTTTTCTACAGTAAGAGCAGGTGTAAGAACTTCAACAGCTTCAAACGCCTTTTACAGCAACAGAGATCTTACATACGATATTACTTTAGATAGAAAAATTGGTGAAAAAGCACGATTAAGCGTTAATTATTCACGTACGCACAGAAAAGCAAATCGTCTTGTTGAGGCTTCAACAACCACCAGAACGGATAGCCGTTTAAATGCAGATCTAAACTTTGATGCAGGAAAGCTTGGCATAGTTAGACTCTCGCATGAAATGATGATGCTTGAACCTGAAGACAGGTTAATTCTTGCAGGTGCTGATAAGACTTATTTTGATGACCCAATATACAGCAAAAATGTCAGATTATCTTTCAATCGCATTCAGCTGCCTATCAAAAACCTTATCTTTTCTCCAAATGTAGGCTATCGCTACGGTGGCCAGGACAAAGGAGTAAACTTTGGCTGCAACCTTGGCTATGTATTTAAAACGGGCAGACAAATTGCTTTAAACTATGCTTATAACTCAAGTTTTGCCAGATATATGTCAGGGGCACTCTCTTTTGGTAAAAATAAAAGTCACTCCTTATCAGTAAACTTTTCTGATAGCATAGATTTTGGAGTGCCAAGAGGATTAAAAAATGCCACTATGAATACATCTGTGTTTGATTCAAACAAGGGCATAGTCAAAGGAAAAGTCTACATCGATCTCAATCAAAATGGCGTCTATGACGAGGGGGAAGCAGGCCTTGAAGGAATAGATATTAATTTTCAAAACTTATTCAAGATTACTACTGATGAAGATGGCAACTTTATTGCTACTTTACCGCAGGGGTTAATGAAAATAGGCATTGATAGAAACAATTTACCGGTTCTTTATACACCTACTGTCGCAGATGCCCTGATAAACGTTAAACCCCGCAAGCTGTATGAAGCTAACCTAGGCATTATAGTCACACCGGGCAGTGTTTCAGGCAGTGTTACTACTATTAATAACAATGTTAGAACCAGCGATATAGTTGTTTTACTGATCGATGAAAACGGCAAAGAGGTTAAATATACCACTACTGACAGTCGGGGCGGGTTTTATATTGGCTCTATACCTCCTGGAAACTACAATGTTGTTATTGATCCTAACTATTTAGACTATAAAGAGCTATTTATTACCAGAAAACCTGATGATAAGATAAATATACCGGTTGTGATGGATGATTTTATTGACATTGATGGCCTCCATTTTGAAATTGACAGGAAAAAAATAGAGGTAAAACGCTTTTGATTAAAAGGTTTCTAATATTGAATATCCTGATTATATTAATAATGCCAGTATTGCTGAGCCCTGCACAGGCAAAAAAGAAAATTAATAAGAAAACCTTTAATGTTACGATACCAAAACTGGTTCAGGTCAACGCTATCGGCATATCAGAATACAAACAATACTTTGGCTTACCAAAAAAAAACGAAGAAGTGCAATTTAACCTGCGTCTTGACAAAAATATTACCAGTGAGACAGAAAGCTGGGAGATTACAACAAATAAACCTATTGGAATGTCTGTAACATATAATTCACGAGGCAATATAATGGCTGTATTTGTCTCTATGAAGCGCATAAAGGATGGTGTAGAGATACCTCCATCTGATATACGCATATATCCATCCAAGGTTGTTTTTGATATCGGCCCTGGACCTGGCAATATTGAAAGAATTTTTCACTTCAACCCTATCATAAGGGTTTCAAAAAAGACACCACCGGGTGACTATGAAGGAACAATAACATTTACGGTGCTATCAGAATGAGAAAAAGCTTATCATTAATAATTATAATAGCTTTTATCAACATGAATTTACTGTCTTTTAATTCACAGGCATTAGCTTATAAGATTGACGAAACATTAAAATTAAAGAACTCTATAGATTACAGGGCAATAGGTATGCCTAAAGTGCTTAATATATGGACACCCTTTCCTACTGAACCAGCTTATCTGGATCCTGAAAACCCTGACCCTCCTAAACCTCCCAAGCCTGCACCAAAACCCCAGCAGGGAGAAATTTCAACGGGTGGTGGTTCCAGTGCAGGTATGGCTATTGCCGGTATTGGAGCTGCTGTTCCACTTCTTATCGGGGGCGGAATGCTTGCATTTTTCCTTACAAAAGGTTCACCTGGTCTTAAAACTATTCCTCCACAGCTTAATCCAAGAATTTCATATAATGATACCCTCTTTGACAATATATTTAACTTTAACTATGGAGAAGAAGTCAATTATAATATGATATTTAAGAATACAGAACAGACTCCTATTTACTCTGACTCTGTTTTATACTTAAAGCTTCCTGATTGGCTGGAATATATACCAGATTCATTTACTGTTAATGATATAAAGCTCACAGATGAAGTTGATAAAGACATGCTGGCATACTTCAAAGATGAAAAAATGCTGGTTTTGCAAATTGGATTGTTTGATACTCAAGAAGGAGCCCTTATTAACTTTACTGCAAAAGTTTTAACAGAAACAGTATCACCTCATGAGCCATTCTGTACAGTTAAATTCCAGAGCATATCTAAAAACTATCAGTCCAAATGGATTGAAATGTCACTCCAGAAAGATAGAACCCTCCCTCCTGAAATGGTAGATGTAATCAACAAAAAATTATAATATGTAAGTGTTGTCTAGAGTCAAAGCTATCATTATCGATTTATGATGCAGAGTTTGCTGATTTATAAACCTGTGCAAACATATTTAATACAATGATAATACCTGTGAACTGTATTAAAGCACCGGCAATCCACCCTACAATCGTTATACAGAGAAGTAAAGTAATAATTGTAATAATAACAAAAAGTACTGTAGCAATTATAACAGCCAGAAGATACTCAGGAAACCTTTTCAGGATAAGGCTAAAAATATTTATAATATTAAAAGCTCCCTTAAAACTTAAGGATTCAGCATATGAAATAACAACAAAGGGAGAAATAACAAGAAATAATATACCTGTTAAAATTGGTATCAACCAGAATAAAAGTAAAAGAACTATCAGTGAGCTGCCTGTTTCTCTATTAATGCCCTGTTCCAGTACAACGTTGATATCAAGAGGAACAATAAAGACAGCAATAACATAAAATACAAGAATAAAAATAGCCATAATAGCAAAATAAACAGCTATAACAAACTGTAATATTGTCCCTTTCCAAAAATATCGGGGTATATTACCCTGCCATGATGGCATAACATGTTGATCTCCAGCAAGTTCACACCTAATAGATTCAAGAAAATAGCCTATCTGTGTTGATTGTGTTGCTATCATCACCCCGATATGAAAAATATGTACCAGGCAAATAAAAACAGTACTGGCAAGGCCAAAGACAGTAAAGATGAAATGTACCAGCCAGACAGCAAGAAACCATCCCAGTGCTATAAGATAAACTTTAAGCAAGCCTTCAGGTGCTGAGGTATAAAATGGAGCTTTAAAACTTTTCTTGAGGTCTAATTTCATTAATTTTCCTGAATAAAAAATTAAAATATAATATAAGGACGTATCATTTCGAGTTTCTTTTTGCCGATACCTTTTACATTTAAAAGATCTTCTGGTTTTTTAACTGGTTTATTCTTTCTGTAAGAGATAATTCTATCTGCTAGAGTTCCACCAACACCTGGCAGTCTTGTCAGGCCAAGCTTTGAAGCAGTATTTACGTTGATTTTTCCTTCATTGGTCTGTGGTATTCTTTTAGGAATACTGCTGGAGGTTTTCTTTTTAGTTTTTGATGCTGCTTTAGTCTTTTCCGGGTGGTTTTTTTTAATAAATTTTACTTCCTGTTCAAATGAAAATGGTATGTGAACCAGCTGAATATCCATTAAAGGCATAGCGTAATTGATTTTATCCATGGCAGCATTATCTGTGAGACCGCCACAGAGTTGAATAGCCTCATACAGCCTCGGTGGATAACCTTCAACAATTATCTCTCCAGGGTTTACCACTGCACCAGCTACTTTAACTTTTGCTTTACAGGGTTCATTGAGTTGAACATTATTTATTTTCAGTGGTTTTTGCAGGGCAATAATTTGTTTTAACTTATAATAATTTAACCCCCCGGCAAGAAGAATAGAAAAACACAGAGTACCAGTCAAAAAATCTTTTTTATTCATTGATATCAGCCATTTATAAAGTCTTTAAGCATTTTAAAACTGTTGTCAAGTTCATCTAAATTAAGGTTATGTGTTAGTTTAAAGACGTCATTTCTCAGCTCACATGTTTTTAAAATAGATTTCAGGCTTGCATTGTCACTACATTTGTTACTGCCAATAAGGTTTACATCTGCCTGTCTGGCCCCATAATTTATAGCAGCCAGGGTATTAGAGGTTGCTAGCCCTAGCTTGTTTCTACAAGATACACCTAATATAAGCTTATCGAATTCAGGCAGGTTATACATTATATTATCAAAGAGTTCTGCGTATTCATGTGTAAGGTAAATAGAGTCTTTATCAGTTACAGTCATAATCTTAACATCTGAATCTCCTGTAGCCTCTAGAATTCGGTAAAGAAACATTTTATGAATGTCTTTATACTTGACCACAATGAATTCTACGTTATCGGTAAGTTTTTTTGCATATTTTATCGAGTCTTTCACCATTTTTATAAGATCATTTTTAATTTCTAAATTGTTAAGATTTGCTTCTTTAAGCAGTTCTGGGTCCAGCTTGATGCGAAGACGTGGTATTGCAAAGCTTTCTAAGGCATTCCATGTTTCATCAAGACTATCCTGTCTGGGTAACGCTGAGGCTGTTACTGTTATTTCTTTTATTTCAGGCTTTAGTTTAGTTATGAGATCCTTTTCTTCTGGGTTTATTTCAATAGCGTCAACATTTAGCTTTTGCAACTGGCAGCCAAGAGCAAATTTCTGATCCGCAGTAAGTTTTTCATTTTTTGCAAGTGAGGTTTCAACAATATATAACTTTTCTATTTCTTTCATAACTGGTTCTCCCTTTATTTAAAGATGTTTAAGGCCCTATGATAACATAAACGGGTTAGATAAGAAAATTGATATAAATTTGCTCTTCAGGTCAGTTTACGTTTTTTGATATTGATTGTGCTGTTATGATTTCTACAGGTGATTCATAATTAAATATTTTGCCTGTAGTCTGTAACATAAAGTTCCAGTTTTTAATGGTTCCGGGGCTTATATATTTATTTTTTTTAGCAAGTGCCTGAATAGTTTGAGAGTAACTCATTAAAATTGCTTCATCCAGACTATTTGTAATTTCAAGATGATTTCTTATTGCCTGAAAGTGTGGTGCATGACGGGTATAGCCTTCTATTTTGTCAGCAACGAAAGTGATTTTATCCAGTATAGACATATCTATATCACCCAGTGTATGGTTTCTAATGGCTTTGAGTATTTCAGGATCTTTTATACCGTATTCGTGAAAAGCTATATATTCTCCGGCAAAAGCATGTAATGTTGAAGGGGAATTCATTATTTCTAGGCTTACAGGTATATTTTTATCCATAATAAACTTATATGTCTCTTCTTTTGACATATATTTAGCACAATCATGTAATAAACCGGCTATAGCAGCCTTATGTTCATCTGCTCCAAATTTATTTGCAAGTATTCTTGACTTTTCTTCTGTACCAAGACAGTGCATAAATCGTTCTTCTGGCAACTTATTTTTTAACTTTTCTTTTATTTTAACAATATCCACTGGTTAACCCGCCATTAAGTGTTTCTTTATAGAGATTGTGTGTTTCAATATAGTTCCTGACGTTATCTAACACCAGAAATTTAATAGATTTTCCTGATGAGATGTTATTACGTATGAGAGTTGAAGAAATTTCCAGGAGAGGTGCTTCAATTACGTCGTATTTAAAGTTTTTTAACCCGGTAGAAGCAATACATTCTTTAATATCAGGTTGTCCCGGACGACTAAAAACAAGAAAATGGACACTATCAACAATTTGTTGCGCTTCATGCCAGGTATGAAGTTGACCTATAGCATCAGCACCAATTAAAAAGTATAACCTATCAGTTATATTATAAATTTGTCTGACATTTTCAACTGTTTTATAAGTATATGAGGGGCCCTTGCGATCAATTTCTATTGTTGATACTTCAAAATGATCATTTTCTGAACAGCAAAGCTCAACCATTTCGTGTCTTTCAGATGCAGGGGCAATGTTTTCAGAACGATGGGGCGGTATACATGAGGTCACAAAAAGCACCTTATCCAGCCTGCATTGAGACCATGCAGATTCAGCAATAATTAAATGAGCTATATGAACAGGGTTAAAGGTTCCAGGAAAGATAGCAAGTTTCATAGTGTTTCATTCTGGTTTTGTAACACCAATAAAAATAACACAAACTAGCCTGTATATTGATGGAAAAATTTTAAATTTTTACCAGTAAAAGTAGAAAATAATACATTTGTAAAAAATTTACATTTATACAGTAAACTTAACATATTATATAGCCAAAAGACTGCTGTAGCAGGGTAAAATACTTAATAGTAATGATTCTCGATTGTCATATCTCTTAAATCTTAAAACATATATGAAACAAAAGCTATAAAATAAGACAGGCATAACTTAAATTGGTTTTGACTTTCAAAACCCGGCTCCTGTCTAATCTAAAGGAAAGTAAAGGGGCTTGTCTACAGAATAAACCTGTTTGTTTAACCTGAATTTTAACTTATTAATCAAGCAATAATTGAAACTATAACAATTTCTTTACAGTTATGCTTTAGAATAAAATAGTCTTAACAGACACAAAACTAACAAAACCTCACAAAGACCCGCTTTACGAGAAGGAGAAAATATGACCTATTCAAAAAATAATGCAAGTGCAGCAACAATGACCAGAAACCGTACAAAAGATGATGTATCTCCCTTTAGTGGTTTATGCGCAACCTGTATAGAAGGTTGTCCTGGGTTATGCGAAGTAGGCCTTTCAGCTATTAGAGGGGCAGAAGTAATTTATCCGCAGCCATTTGGTTCTATCACAGCAGCCAGCCAGAAAAATTATCCACTGGATTTCTCACATTTTAACATTCTCGGTACTGCTGTTGGGGCACAGGGAGTTGCAGCAAACAGTAATGATGCCATTTTTAGTAACGTAGATGTTTCAGTAAGAATTTGTAAAGATAAAGGCATCAAGCTTAATATGCCTGTTTTTATACCCGGGCTCGGCTCAACAGACGTTGCAAAACGTCACTGGGAAGATCTTGCGCAGGGAGCAGCCATATCTGGATCTGTTTTAACCATCGGTGAAAACGTCGTAGGTATGGATGACAAATCAGAAATCAAAAATGGCAGGGTTGTTAAGTCACCAGACCTTATTAACAGAGTAAAAACCTTTAAAGAATGGCAAACACCCAACGAGGGCGCAATTATCGTACAGGAAAATGTCGAAGATAGCAGACTGGGTGTACTGGAGTATGCCATCAATGACCTTGAAGTCAAATGGGTAGAGCTTAAATGGGGCCAGGGCGCTAAAAATATCGGCGGAGAAGTCAAAGTTAGAAGCCTTGAAAAAGCTCAGGTTCTTAAACAAAAAGGATACATTGTACTTCCTGATCCTGAAGATCCTGAAGTCATTGAAGCCTTTGGTAAAAACGCTTTTAAAGAATTTGAACGCCACTCAAGACTTGGTATGGTTGGAGAAGAAGCTTTCGCCAAGAGGGTAGAGCAACTCAGAAAAGAAGGAGCACAATACATTTCTCTTAAAACAGGAGCCTACAGACCAGCAGATCTGGCAAGAGCTCTTAAATTTGCATCCGACTACGAAATTGATGTTCTGGTTGTTGACGGAGCAGGCGGCGGTACAGGTATGAGCCCCTGGAGAATGATGAATGAATGGGGTATACCTACTGTTGAGATTGAAAGTCTGCTCTATAAATTTGCCAGAAAACTTGATGAGAAAGGTAAGTATGTTCCTGACCTTGTTATTGCTGGCGGCATTACACTTGAAGATCATGTTTATAAAGCACTGGCTTTAGGTGCACCCTACGTTAAAGCTGTAGGTATGGGCAGATCTTCTTTAACAGCTGCTATGGTTGGTAAAACAGTTGGCAGAATGATCTTAGACGAAAATATTTCTGGTCCTATTGAAAAATACGGCAGAAACCCTGATGAAATATTCGTTTATGGTTCTGGCATCAGGAAAAAATATGGTAAAGAAGTTGCTGAATTAACTTATGGCGCTGTTGCTCTTTATACTTATTATCAAAGAGTCAAGCAGGGCTTGAGGCAACTTATGTGTGGAAATAGAAAATTCAAAATGGAATACATTTCACGAAATGATATAGTCTCATTAACTCGTCATGCTGAAGATGTTACAGGCATTCAGTTTATAATGGACTGTGATCGTGATGAAATAGAAAAAATACTTGAGGCAGAACCTCTTTTTGCAAAAGTATAGACTAACATAATAAATTAAAAATCAGGGGCGGCTACATTAGCCGCCCTTTTTTCTGTTTTCAGGTTTATATAGCTTGATTAAAGACAGATTTTAAATTTTTGAAAATCGCAAATTTTTTAAGGTATTACTTGGTCTTACATTTCAAATTTATCTATAGATTTAGAGGTTAATAATAAGGTATTAATACATATGTGTTAGTTTCTTCATAAACAACAAAACAAACACACAAAGTATTTGGATACCTGAAATAAGGTTGTGAAAAACTGTTGTCAGAAGTTTTTTAATGTTCTTTGTTATATTCGATTTTTGTAATAATTTGTAATTTATGGATACAATAAATTGAACTAACCAAACAAAGGTGTAACAATTTTTGAGGGAGATTTATTAGAGAGAGATTATAAATATTTGAGGGAGCGGTTTAAATGTTAAACAAAATCGATAATATTCACTTTGCAGGCACATTGAAAACTCCTGATAAAACTGTTAAAACCAGTGATGATCAGGATAGATTTATGTTTTTTACTACTGATGCAATGGTTAAGTTATCTAATGAAGCAGATTTTTTTGAAATTGCACGCAAAGATAACGTCATTAAAGCTCAGGGAAAAATAAATTCACCTAAAGTTCTTGAATTTCTCGTTAATTTCTTTAAAGAAATTGCTATTAAATTAGATAAACCACCTGCTATGGGAGATTCTTATTCTGTTAAACTAACAGAAGATTCTTTTGAGTTTGAATGTAAAGAAAAATTCAACTGGCAGTTTGATAAAAATGGAAACAGCGGCATTTTTAATCCGGGTATGGATAAAGGTATGCTAATTAGATCCATTGCTAGCAAATTTTAATCTTTAGAGCATTGCTTTAGAATGTTTCTGATTTACTTCTTTTCTTTTTATTGAAAGCTAAAAAGGTTTTCTTATAAATAATCTGCTTTTATTTCTGTAAATACCAGAAAAAGAACAATGCTCTGTAAAATACTTATATATAAGTATGATGAGGTTTCTAACAAAAAAAATTTATTCACTGAACTAATTTTCAAAAAAAAATTCCCTTCCGGGAATGTTGAAACCTTATATGAGAGAGTAGAGAGATTACGGAATTTATTTAGAGGAATTGTCTTGTAATTATATAAAAACAACTAATTTTATTTTTGGAACGGTTTGTAAAGAAAATTTAAGCATTTATTTTGAAAAAATTTTTTTGCAGCTGTTTATTGGTCTTTTTGCTTTTATAGAAAGGGTTTTAAGATTAAATTTTAAAAAAAAGCGCACCCTGCGCTTCTCTGGATCGCAAACAACAAATAAAACTGAAAAGTTAGTGAACATTTTTTAAATCATTTACTTTAAACCATTTATAGATAACGGTTTTGTTTTTACCGCTGCGTTTAGCAGTATACATAGCTTTATCAGCCTGTTCAACCAGTTCTTTAAGGCTTATCTTCATATGTGGCGTCTTAATAGCAATACCTGCACTAACAGTAAGAGGCTTGCTGAGACCTATAAAGTTTGCATCTGTTTTTTCTATGTTCCTTCTGATCTTTTCAGCAACTTTAAAAGCATTTTTAGGGTTTGTTTCAGGCAAGAAAACCACAAATTCTTCACCACCATAGCGACAAATTATGTCAGATTCACGAGTAGAATTTTTTATAATCTGTGATACAGCCTGTAAAGCTTTATCTCCTGCCTGGTGACCTTCATTATCATTGATAATTTTAAAATTATCAATGTCCAGCATTATGATAGATACTGTATGTCCATAACGACTGGATCGTTCAATTTCTTTTGGTACTTCGTTTTGAAAATATCTTCTATTTTTAAGCCGGGTTAGTTCATCAGTATCAGCCAGTTTTTCAAGTTTTTCATTAAGGTATACAAGCTGTTTCTGATTTTCAATAATACGTTCAGCAGCTTTCACTCTGGCTATAAGTTCCATAAAGTCAAAAGGCTTTGTAATATATTCATCAGCACCCATATCAAGACCTTCAACTTTATCTTCTATAGTGTCTTTAGCTGTTAAAATAATAAAATAGATCTCTTTATGGGCATTCTTAACATGTTTACAAAACTCTATGCCATCCATACCGGGCATCATGATATCTGAAATAACGATATCAGGCTTATCTATATTAATATTATCCAGTGCTGGCAGCGCATTGTTGTATGTTTTTACTTCATAACCTTTTTTCTTAAGCGCAAAATAAATTAGCTCAAGGATACTTTCATCATCCTCTACTACCACAACTTTTGTAACAGGTTTTACAGGTTTGTTATTACGAAAAGAAGTTATGGTATTAGGTTTTTGAAGAACTGTAGTGTTCATATTTCCTTTCCTCTTTTGTTTGTAGCAGGATTAAATTTAATTTCTCTTTTCTAAGATAAAATATGTAGGATAAAACTTCTTTTCAGGTTAATATATCAGAAGTTTATTACTCATTGTTGTCCTGTCTGATTATAAACATTGATGTGTGAGATTTATAATAATACCAGCTCCTTAAAACTCAATTTTATCAGTTATTCATTGCAGGTTTATACTTATCTGATGTTTATTATAGTAAATACACCCCATCGCTATTATTATTATTAATGGTTATAGAATATTTTAAAATCCCATAACAGAAGGAGAGAGTTACTACTTTTGGTGTATCAGGTTGAATTGATAGGGTTTTTAGAGCATATAAGACCTTAACAAATAAGGTTATAATATTAACATTTTTAAACAATCTGGATAATTTTGTTATTAACCCTTAAAAAAGTCGTAAATAGAGGCATAAAGAGCTTTTTAATCTTTTATTTGTATAGTAACACATATGTTTAGTACCAGATCTGATTGTTCCTTTGAATTATTCGTTAAAAACTTATTTTTCACATACTGTCACTAAATGTTAAAATAAAAACATCTTCAAAATTAGGATTTAAAATGAAACTAAATGCTGGAACAGTTGTCCTGGGATTATTTTTACTGTTTATATTTTATATAGGATTGTCAAAACAGTTTACAATTCTATATGCTTTCTCAGGTGTAATAGTATTGTGGGCTTATCGCTTTACTTTCAACAAACCTTCTGCCATAAAAGCACTAACAATAGGGGCTAACGCTGCTTTTTGGATGTATATCGCTTATATAATATGCAATTTAGTCTTTTACCATACTATTTGTATTTGTATTTTTATACATTTCTGGGGTTTAGTAATAAATCCTATTATTAGTGCCAGTATGGCTTTTTTAACCAATTTTATACCTGATTTTAAAGATTAAAAAATTTTATGGCTATTTCATTTTAGCTTTTAGTACTTTAATATTATTTTTTAGCAATTCATTTCCCGGATCAGCTTTTAGCCCACGTTCATAGTTTTCAAGAGCCTGGTTATACTGTTTATTATCTTCATAAAGAAGAGCAAGATTATTGTATGCCAGCGCAAAATCAGGATTATACTTTATAGCTTTCTTGTAATGTTCCATTGCTTTAGAGGTATTACCCTGTTCAGCATAAAAAATACCAATATTATAGTATGTATCAGGGTCTAAAGGTGCAATAGATAGAACTTTATTATAGTATTCCAGAGTTTTATCAGGCTGTTTTTTTTCTAAATAGGTCATTGCCAGAGCTGTCAGGGCTGAAATATCTGTTTCATCATATTTTATATATTCCTGATGAGCTTCTAAAGCTTTGTCATAATCTTTTAGATGATAATAAGCATTACCAAGATTATAATAAGCATAATAATAATTAGGATTCAAAGATAGCGTTTTATTGTATTGTTCGACTGCTTTATCATGCTGGTTTTTTCTTGCGTAGGCCAGGCCGAGATAATAGTAAGTTTTATGCATATTAGGGTCAATGGATATTGCATTTTGATACAACTTGATAGCGGTATCAGGATCATTGAGCTCTTCTCCATATATATAACCCAGGTTAACATAAGCCTTTGCATATTCAGGATTGATAATGAGAGACTTTTTAAACATATCCACAGCTTTTTTAAGGTCTTTTTTTCTTTGATAAGCAATGCCCATATGATAATAGGTGAAATAATCATCTGGATTATACTTTAAAGATTTTTGATAATATTCGATAGCTTTGTTAAAATCACCCTTTTCATCATACAGGTTGGCCAAACCCAGGTAACCATCTGCATATTCAGTGTTTTGCTTTATAGCTTTTTCAAACATTTCCTGTGCTTTAGCGGTTTCACCCAGCGCATTATATAATACACCTGTATTATAATAAGCTTCCAGGCGTCCGGGATGTTCTTTAATGATATTTTCATAATATTCTATAGCTTCATGAGTTTGTCCTGCTTTAGTATAAACAATACTAAGCGAATTAAAAGCATCCATATTAGAAGGGTCAATATTTAAAGCCTGTTTATAATGCTCAATAGCCTTATTAAAAGACCTTTGTACTTCATAAGTAGCTGCAATACTTAAATGATAGTTAATATCAGCCGGGTTAAGCTCAAGCGCCTTTTTGAAAAAATCCAGGGCCAGTACATTTTCTCCTTTTTTATAATAGGCCAGACCCAGGTTATAATAGCCTTCGTCAAGCTCTGGATCCACTTTGATTACCTTTTTAAAGTATTCTATCGCTTTATCATACTCTTTTTTCTGATCCATATAGATAAGACCGATACTATTAAGGGCATAAGAAAATTTTGGATCGTGTTTAATAGATATTTGATAGTTTTTTAGCGCTTCATCATATTGCTTTTGACCATTATAGGCAACCCCAATATTGTAGTATACAAGGCTATTTTTAGGATCTTTTTTTAAAGCTCTATTATACATTTCCATGGCACGTTTGAAATCACCCTTATAGTCATAGATATTAGCAATAGCGACATATGATTTGATAAAATCAGGGTCAAGTTCAATGGATTTCTCATATTTTTTGATGGCTTCCTCAATATTATTGGTAAAATCAAGAATTCTACCCAGTCTGTAATAGTATTCAGCATTCTTATTATCCAGATCAATTGCTTTATTAATAGATTCAATAGCCTTTTCAAAATCTCCTGTTATCTCATAAGCAAGACTCAAATTATAATATGTGTTAGCATCATCCGGGTTTATAATGATAGCTTTATTATATAGTTCAAGAGCTTTTATAATATCATTACGATCATAATAGATATTACCTTTATACCTTGTTGCTTCAAGAAGTTTATTATCAATTTTAAGGGCTTTATCAATATTTTCAAGAGCTTTGTCTAAATTACCCTTCTTATAGTAAGAAATTCCCATATTTTGATAGGCTTTAGCATTGTTAGAGTTTATTGTGACTGCAATTTTATTCTTTGTAATAGATACATCATGCTTAAAATTCTTTGAACAAGAGGTGTTTGCAGTTAATAAAACCACCAAAACAATTATTAAGAAGGCTTTTCTTTTCATAGAATATCCTTTTATGTTTAAGAGTCTTTCCGAATTTGTTGCTGAATGGCTTTAAAGTTTTCATTAGTAAGCTCATTTTCTGGATCAATGTTGAGAGCTTTTTGTAAACAGTCTATTGCAAGGTTATGTTTTCTCTGTTCGCTGTATAGAAGGGCAAGATTATTATAGGCCGGAATGAAATCAGGGTCATAGCTTATGGAATTCTTATAATGTTCAACCGCTTTTTCTTTATTATCTATTGTTTCATAAAGATCAGCAAGGTTATAGTGTGCTATAGCATATTCTTTATCAAGATTAAGAGCCATTTCATAGTGTTCATATGCCTTTTTATAATCACTAAGTTCTTTATATATATTACCTGCAACATTATGGGCCTCAAAATCTGTAGAATTATAGATAAGGTACTTTTCAAAATATTCTACAGCTTTTTCAGGCTTTTGCATTGTATAGTAAATGCTTCCTATATTAAAATAAGCTATACTATTATCAGGTTGTATATTAACAAGTTTTGTATATGCATCCAGAGCTTTATTAAGGTCTTCTCTGGATTCATAGGCCACACCAAGATAATAAAGTGTATCAATATCACCAGGATTAATTTCTAAAACCCTGTTTAAACAGGTTATTGATCTATCAAAATCTTCTTTCTGCTCCAGGTATAGAAAAGCTAGCTCTTTTAAAGCCTCAATATTATCTGGATTTAACTTAACTGACTGCTCTAAACAGGTTAATGCCCTGTCGTAGTCTTCCAGTTTGTTATAGATCATAGCCTGTTTCAGTAGTATTTCTTCATTTTCAGTATCAATTTTTTCAGCCTGCTGGAAATATTTTAAAGCTTCATGGTCATCATTCTTGATTTCTGCTGAAATATTTCCCAGCATTATAAGAGATTCAACAAATTCAGGGTTCAGCTGTAATGATCTTTCAAGAAGGGATGTAGCTTTATCCAGATCAGGCAAATTCAAATAAAGGCTTGCCAGTTCATAATAAAGTGTTTCATCTTCATTTTCTGTTTTTAATGCTTTTTCTAAATAATTTATAGCTTCTTCATTATTGTCTTCACTCATACTCATTCTTGAAAGCGCAATTAATGTGTCAAGATCATCGGGTGCAAAAGCAAGAATGCCTTTAAAAATTGTTTTTGCTTCATTAAATTTACCACTATTCAGCATTGCCAGACCCATATTATAGTTAGCATTGAGTTCCTCAGGTTCAAACTTAAGGTATTTTGAATAATACTCTATGGCTTGATCATAATCCTGAATATCATCAAAAATATTGGCAAGGTTAAAATAAGCCTGATAATTATCTTCATCAAGTTCAACAGCTTTAATGTAACTATCAATAGCCATATCAATATCATTTGTTTTCTCACCAGTCATTGCTAGATTGAAATATAGCATTGCTTCATCTGGTTTCATTTTTATAGCTTTTTTATAAGTTTCTATTGCCTCTTCATATTCACCCAGTTCATCATAAGTGTTAGCCAGGCCATTGTAATAATCTACATTTTCAGAATCCAGTGATATTGCTTTTAAATAATATTGCTCTGCTTGCTCAAGATTATCATTTTGATAGTGAATAAAACCCAGTTTTGCATAAGATTTTGCATCTACGTTTTTTATTTTTAAAGCTTTTTCAAAGTATTTTTGAGCAGAATTAAATTTTTCCTGATTTAAGTAACACAAACCCAGATTATAAATTATATCAAGATCTTCCGGAATCAATTTCAATATAGATTCAAATATTTCAGCACTTTCATTATAACATTCTTTATCAAATAATTGAGAAGCTTTTCTTTTTAGAGTTTCTATTTCTTTATTTTCTGTCATATCAACTATTTCACTTATTCTTTAATAATAAAATAAACACTAATATACTTTAACAGATACATAAAAATTGTTCTAGGTCGTTAGCTATTTCCTGTCAATTTATTTTTAAAAGTTATGTTTTCATGATAATTCAGGTTAAAATATAAGTTTTACAAGAAAGTTTAAGATATTAATACATATGTGTTATTATCAAAAAAACAAAAAAACCAAACAAACAAAGAAAAGACTAAACTGTTTTGCTTCAAGCATGTCACCTGCTGAATTACTTAAAGGATTAAACTTGCAGCTATTTTACCCTGAAAACCATGCTGCAATTATTGGTATAAAAAGAGAAGAACATAAATTTATAAACAAAACATCAACAATAACAGGATATAATGAGAATTGTTGTAGTTATATGCTTTCTGATATAGGAGCTAACATACAAAATAAATATCTTATTAATGAATGGCAAGCACCTGATCTAATTGTATATAATACAAATCAATGCATAGAAATAAAACACTGGCTTCTTTATTATGCAGAAAAGTATAAAGTACCGGCATTCGGTATTGAAACACCTCATTGTATAGAAAAAAACAATACAACTGTTATCGAATCAATAAAAAAACAACAAAATAAACTAATTAAATCTATAGAAAATCACTTTGATATTCAATTTGATAAACAGTTATTCCAGGAAGTTCTTAAAAACTCAATAGAAATCTCAAAATACTGGCAAAAAATTCATGAATTGACAAAAAATAACCCATCTCCTCTTAATTTCTTCGACCTGTGTATAAAAATGGGACCGGCAGTTACGCAAAGAGGAGAAAAAGAAACTGTTCAATATTATCAAAAACTATTAGAAGAGATTCAATCAAAGAAGATAAAAGCCATCAATCATAAGCAATACAGACTTTTATGGTGCGGATTACCCGTTTGGGGTAGGCTTAGATACATGTCAAATTTTTTTAACAGCCTGAATGCCTGTATTGTTAATTCTACCTACACTTCAAGCTGGATTTTTAATATGGATATAGAAGATCCACTCACCAGTATAGCTAAAACCTACACAGAACTGTTCATAAACCTGACAGAAGAAGAAAAATTTAAATATTTAAGTAAGATGATCCAGGAATGGAATATCGATGGTATTCTTTTTCATCATTCTCTTTCCTGCAAACGCAATTGTGACAACATTTATGGATTATCTAAAAAGCTAAAAGAAACATTAAATATACCATCTATAACATTTGAAGCCGATCATAATATTCTAAAACACTTCAATAAAAGACATTTCACAACCTCAGTCGAAGCTCTTATTGATCAAATAGATAAAAAGAAAAAGTGATATCTGCCTTTTGCTAAACAAATAACTAAATTGTTTTTGTTCTAATTATTCTGATAAGCTAAATTTAGCGTTTTTGCAATCACAATATTTTTCATTTTACCTACTTATTCTGGATATTATCAGTCAATGAACACTGTTATTCTTTCAAAAAGTCCTTATATTTATTCTACAAATGCATTAGAAAAAGCCCTAAAGCTTGAAGGAATTAATGTTACAGTCATTAATCCACTGGAGTGTAACGCTGGCAGGTATATTGATAACTATATTGTTACATTTAAAGGAAAAACATTAGAAAATATTGATTTTGTAATTCCAAGAATAGGTTCAGCTTCTCATTATTATGGCATTTATATTCTGGAAATACTTGAAAAAGCAGGCATTAAAACTCTAAATACATCTCAAAATCTCTTAAAAAGTAGAGATAAATATCAGGTTTATAATACATTACTCAATAATAACCTGCCAATACCTGAATCATTTTTGGTAAAAACTTCTGAAGGAATAGAAAAGCTTGTTGAAAAATTAAATGGATTCCCTGTAATAGCTAAACTCACCAGAGGATCTCAGGGTAAAGGTATTATGATAGCCGATTCTCTTAATGCTCTTAACGGCATTATAGATACTATCAGCCTGCTTGGCGAAGATTTAATTATTCAGGAATATTTTGAAACAACTCCTGAATATTCTGACATAAGAGTTTACATTCTAGATAATAAAATAATCGGCTCTGCCAGAAGGCAAAACCTGATAGATTTCAGATCAAATACTCACTGTGGTGGCTATATTCAGCAAATAGAAATTGATAACACCATCTCTGAACTTGCTTTAAGAGCAAATAATTGTTTTAATCTTTCATTTTGCTGTATAGATTTTCTTATAACTAATGAAGGACCTAAAATACTTGAATTGAATTCAACACCCGGATTTGAAAAAGCTGAAAAACAAGCCTTAATACCTCTTTCAAAATATGTCAGTCAATATGTAAAGAAACAACTATGTCTAACAGGTACGACAATATAAAAAAAATACTATTTATAAGACTCGGAGCGATAGGAGATGTCGTCCATACCACTGCTGCATATCAAACACTCAGACAAAACAAGAAAAATATTGATATTGATTACCTTACATCATCAGTAATGCAAGAACTACTCAATAATGACCCAATGATACACGAAGTCATTTCAGTAACAGACAGAACTTATGAAGGATACTTCAGACTTGCCCAGCAACTTAACAAGTCACAGTACGATCTTGTCGTTAATCTACAACCATCTCTCAAGACCTTCTTCTTTACTACGGTTCTCAATCACCGTGGAATACTAAAATACAAGAAATTGAAACCAGGTAAAAATGAAAACCATATCCATGCAGTAGAAAATTTCTTTAATACCATACAACCACTAATTCCAGAAGTAGAAGTACCACAAAACCTTAAATTATACCTTAATAAAGAGGTTGTAAAATGGGCAAAATACAAGCTGGAAAGCGAAAAAGTATCTCACGTTATTGGTATAATACCCGGAGTAAGTCAGGCCAGGCAAAATAAACTCTGGCCTAAAGAACACTGGAAAGCACTCCTTGACTATATTAGCAACCAACGAAAACTATATGTAATCATATTTGGAGGTACAAACGAGTTTGAACTTGCAGCAGAACTCCAGCAGGTAAATAAAAACATGATACGCAACTTTTGTGGAAAGCTTACTATATCTCAAACAGCTGCTATTTTATCTTTATGTATGCTTGTAATAGGAGGTGATACTGGACCATCTCACATAGCAACAGCAGTAGGAGGCCCAAAGGTACTGGGTTTATATGGAGCTACTCCTCCTGAACGCAGTGGCCTTTACGGCAAAGGACATGAAATTATTACTGCATCCTATGACTGTAAGTTTTGCAATAAAAGAGATTGTGCCATATTAACAAAAGAAGGGCTAGACTATCCACCATGTATGGCAAATATAAGCATTGACAGCGTTATAGCAAAATTAGGTATTTAATAATGAAAAGCAGATTAATCTCTTATTTTAAAAGGTCTAAAAACTACACCTATAATAGATTCAACAATTAAGAAAAGATGAGCATTATAATACATATGTGTTATTATTTACTAAAAATACTTAAAACCACCAGAGCATAGACAAAAACGCAACTGATACAGGGTGGGGGTTACTGAATCTAAACATCCTCATAAAACATGCTCTTGACTTCTGGCTTTCTGTCAAGGTCAATGTTATTCATTATGGCTTCTTTAACCAGAATACTATCACTTTTAGAGGCCATTGTAATAAAAATATAGTCAGGTGCTAACTTTTTTATTTCTGTCTCATGGTACACCTTAAATTTAGTAGGTCTAAACCTGCCACCTTTAGCAAGATCGTTATCAATAAAACCTTTAACATTATATTCTTCTACTTTATATTTTTTAACAAAGCTTTTAGCCAATTTCCCTGCGCCATAGAAGTATATTTTCTGCTTTAGAGGTATTGAATCAATGTATTCAAGCATCTCCTGTATGTATTTATCTTTTTTATAGAACACAACTGAATCAATGGGGTTTGATGCCAGCGGAACACTTCTGTAACTACCGGAAAAAGCAGGCTTTTTGAGGTATTTATTCATTAGATTTTCCCACTGGAAAGGTATAACCAACCCGTTATCATCCACTCGATGAGGTGCATTTTGAGCTTTTTCGCATAACTTGCTACCCGGTATGCCAGTAAAAACCAGTATATTTAGAAAATCAGGAGCTAATTGTTCCAGCAGGGTTTCTATCTGCTTGCGGTCAGCTTCGGTCTCGTCTGGCAGACCATAAATTACATTTAAGGTCACCTTTATTGAAATATTTCTGGCATTTTGAACCAGTTGAATCAAGTCTTCGACTTTATAACCAGCATTAAGAGAATCAAGTAATTTCTGTACAGCAGTTACATACTCAATATTAATAGCTTCACACCCGGCTGATTTCATTAGCAAAAGCATTTCATGGTCAACAATTCCGGGTTTAAGGTTACAGCTCCATCTTACTTTAATTTGTGAACTGATAATAGAGTTACAAAGATTTATTAATCTGTCTTTATCCGTTGAAAGGTCATAATCAAGAAATCTTATACCTTTTGCATCATATTTATTCACCAGCTGTAGAACATTTTGAAGTATTTTTTCAGGAGACATAAGTTCTAATGGGCATTCTTGGGGATCTTTAAAAGGCAAATATGTTATCTGATTTTGTGTTCCTCTTACTGTTAACAAATCAAAAACAGGAAAAATATCTCCAAGGCTCTTATCTGTAAGATCATAAACACACTCATACGGATTATCATGCGGTATAAAGAATTCATAGGCAGGCATTTTCAGATCTTCTATATTGGATCGGGGTCTTGAGTTTACTATTCTTTCTTCTATACTTCCTGAAAATATTTCTAAAAAAGCGTTTTCAAAATCACCTGTAACGATGTAATCAATGTATTCTGGTATTTTAGCTGCATTAAAAATTGCATAAGGACCGAAAGCAATAAGCTTAAAAGTTTTATTTTCCGGTTTATTAAAAGTTTTGAGATCTTCAATGTATTCCATGGCATTAGCAAGGCAGTTTTGAGAAAGAAAGAGCCCCACAAAATCGGGGGTTTCCTTTTTAATCAGAACCTGCCAATCATAATTTTTAAGATAATTATCGATAAAAGAAACTTTGTGACCATTTTCCTTTAAATAGGCTATTAATAAGGCTATATCGAGAGGTATTCGCTTTTCTTCTACAGACAAATAGCTCTTTTCAGGAGGCATAACGGTCATTAAAACGATATTTTTCTTGCTCATTACGACTTTTTAACCCATACTCAAAACTACACCAATCAACTTAATAATATTACAGAAATGGAATATTATAAATGATACAAAAGTCTTTGAATGATTTAGCAGGCAATACAAGGAATTCAGAATTATTATCAACGTCATAAGTAAACAGATTTTAGAAGATACAGGGTGGGGTTGTCTCTTACTTTTGAGACAGCCTCAAAAGGCTATTATTTAGCAAAACTACCGGAGCGAACTAAATTCGCTCCGGTAAGAGTCTTTTATATCATACTAATTCAGGCATTCGACAAACTCTTGTCATTACGAGGAGGGCTCTTAGCCCGACGTAACACAGTCACTCCCCACTGAAACCTATCTTAAGAGGGTTTGCGAGGCGAACGAAGTGAGCCGAGCATAACCCGAATTGAAGGGTGGGCGGGTTGGGAACTTGCTGTGGCGAAGCCCGAAAAAACTCCTACAAATAGATCCTTCACTGTACTCAGGATGACTCAAAAGCTCTACAGAGGCTAATAACTTCAGGAGTGCACTAAGTGCACTACTGAGAGAGTTTTATTTCGGGCTAATTCAGGTATTCAATAAACTCTTGTCATTACAAGGAGGGCTCTTAGCCCGACGTGATAATCCAAAATAAACATTTGATGAATTCTTTTGCAGTTTCTTACTTTTCTTTAGCTTTCAACTTTTTATGCAGTGCTTTAACTGCACCTTCAGAATGATCAACAAAATCTGGATTCTGTGAGTGGTTGCGCTGGTTTCTCAACCCTGGAGGATCAGAAATAGGGCCTTGAAGCTGTTCCCAGCCCATACGATAAACTGTTACCTCTCCTCTTTCAGTATCTATTTTCATTTTCGTAGCACGATCATATTTTTTTGATTCTATAAGCTGCTCTTCACGGTATGCCAGTGCTGAACCATCCTTCAAACAATCTTTAAAAGCCTGTCTGACCTTTTTAAGCGTTCTCTCATTGGGTGAACGTTCCGGATTACTAAGGTATTCCAGACGCATTCTAACCCCTATATAAGGGAACCCTTCACGATCTCCGCCAGCTGCGTATATCACACTTGGCGTAAAGGCATGTCCATCTTCCATCATTGGTCTGATACGCTTTGAAACATCCTTATTCAGATAACCCAGCTTGGCCGGCTTATTTCCATAAACATGATATACTGCAATAGCGTTTTTATCATACTTATTGCCATCTTCCAGCTTTAAAGCAAGCTGAACTTTTTCTTTATCTCCACGCTGTTTTCTTTTATCAAGGCGATAATAAAGTCTTTTCGCATTATCCTGATACTTGCTAATACCAACAATCTTGGTATCTATACCTATCACAGCATCTTTATGTATACCTGTAAAGGCTAATGATGGTAGGAAATTAGCTTTAACATTATCAGCTGTAAACCTGACTGGTTGCCTGGTTGTCAATGCTGGTAATATCTTCTGTTTTACGATTTGGCTATCTTCCTTAAGGCTTACAATCGGGGGATTCAGCACAGGAAAATTGACTCTTAACATTTTACCCCTCTCTTATGGGTTTCTTGCACTCTCTCTCGCTGCATATTATAAACCAGTCAAAATCAAATTTATAGTTACCTTTTTAGAAATCAAATGCCTTAAAGATAGAAATAGCAATAATCAGGAGGTTACAGCGATTCTTAATATTCTTAACATTATTACATGGAAAAAATATATCTCATCTGATATCTATTCAAGTTTATCAACAATAAAGCTTCAAAATATATAGTAGAGAAAAAAAACATACCCTGTTCAAAAAAATAAGCGACACTCAAAGAAGAGCAACAATTATAACAGATATGACACACATATACCAAGACATATGGAGAATATAAATTGAAATTTTCAACTCACAGGCTCCAATTAAGAATCTGAAACAATTTTTGAGACATTTTTTTTAATATACCGTTAAAAAAGTATAATTATTGTATAAACCTCCAGAGAATTAGCAATTTAAAGATATCAGGCTGCGATGGGCGACGAAGACAAGCAATTTGAAGCGACTCCACAAAAATTACAGAATGCCCGAAAAGAAGGGCAGGTCATAAAGAGTAAAGATGCTTCTATGGCCTTTTCTCTTATTGTTATGTTCAGTATGCTCTATTTTATTGCGCCTATTATATGGGTACAGATTTCAAATCTTTTTGGGCTGCTTTATGAACAGATTCCTACCGCAAATGTCGAAGAAATAGGCATTCTATACATACTTTTTGTAACACTTGTACCCTTTATCTTAATTGTAGGGCCAGTATTGCTAATGGCAATGGTTTCAGCATCTCTTGCTGACTTCTTTCAGGTCGGGCCTCTTTTCACAACAAAGCCTCTGATACCAAAAATGGAAAAAATTAACCCGGTCAAGGGCTTAAAAAATATCTTTTCTTCTAAAACTCTGGTAGAATTAGTTAAGAATATTCTTAAAGTAACTGTTATGGGTTTTATAGGATGGCTAACCTTTCAGGAACATTTGCCCAAAATACTTCTTCTTGCGGCAGCAGAGAATGTTTTCCCCATGATAAAAGAACTTGGAGACACTTTAATTATATTCGTCATAAGGGCAGGTATTTTCTTTATTGTAATTTCAGGGGGTGATTATCTTTTCCAGAGATGGAAATTCTTAAAAGACCAGAAAATGTCATTTAAAGAAATAAAAGATGAGTATAAAAACACCGAAGGTGATCCGCATGTGAAGGCCGCTCTAAGGCAAAAACGTATGGAAATGTTACAACAAACGATGCTAGAAGCTGTTCCGGATGCTGATGTTATTACTACAAACCCTGTACATATTGCCATCGCTATTAAATACGACAGAGAAAACATGGAAGCACCAAAGGTCGTAGCTAAAGGTACTGAACTCTTTGCTAAAAAAATTATCGATATTGCAAAGATACATAACATACCCATCGTAGAGAACATACCTGTTACCAGAGCGCTTTTCAGACTCGTTGATATCAATAGAGAAGTTCCACCTGAACTTTACAAAGCTGTAGCAGAAATTCTAATCTTTGTTTACAATTTAAGGGAGAACCGTAAAATTAAAACTTATTAAAAAAGTGACTGTAGTGCGACAAACAAATATATCAAAGTATATTCACATAGTTGAAAAAGTTGCGAGGGTTGAATACCGCCGTATTCCATCTCATATGGTAGAATATGAAGAACTCGTCAGCATTGGTACTATTGCTATACAGGCACTCTTTAATGAAAAAACACCTGAAGAAATAGCAGCATTCAATGATGCATATATCGCTACTGCTGTCAGATGGGCCATAAGAAACGAATTAAGAAATAGATATAAGTGGTATACATTCAAACATACCAAAACAGCAGTTGAAACAGATGAAGAAGGCAACCAGCTCGATATGTCTCCGGATAAGGTTAGAGAAGCCGTCTATGAAACGATTCTCTCTATCGACGGTATCGCAGAATCTTCAGATGGAGACTCACCATTCGAAGTCGTCAGAGACCATTCAGCACTACCTGACGAGAAGCTCGAACTTCAAGAACTCGGTAAAGCCATCAGAGAAGCCATTAAACAGCTACCACCTAAAGAAAGAATCATTGTCGAATACAGATTCTATAGAAACCTACAGGTAAAAGACATTGCAGCACAGGTAGGCCTTTCATCATCCAGGGTCACCCGTATAGTTCAGGCATCGCTCAATACAGTAAGAGAATACCTTAAAGAAAAAGACCACATCTAGAATGCAGCCCGCATCCTTTAATCAATACACTCAAGCCAATATATATGTATGGGCTTGAAATTTTTGAAAATCGAAAACAAAAAATCTATTATTATAGTTATGCATTAGTCATTTTTATATGATAAACACCTTAAATAATACTCTGATTACTGATTACAGCAAAAACCCCCTGAAGAATTATTGTTTAATATATAATGTTATATAAATAATTCAAAAATACCCCTTCTTTACAGGAGCCCTCATGTCAGGCTGGAAAGATTTTTTCACCAACCGTAAAACACTGGAACTCTTCTTCATTAGCGTTCTGGCTCTTTATATCGAACTTTTACTTATTCGCTGGATATCTTCAGAAATACGCATTTTTGCTTACTTTCAAAACATTGTCCTTATCTCATGCTTTATGGGGCTAGGGCTCGGCTGTGCCCTGGCAGAAAAAATTGAACGCAAACAATCATATTCATTCTTTCTACTGTTTTTACTTACTGGCTTCGCCGGACCACTTGGACTGACCTACATCATCTTTACTGACCCCAGACAATATTATTTACTGGGCTCTTTTTTCGGTGATAAGTCACCAATGAACATCGGTACTACTTCAGCACCAATGATCATTTTTGCTATTATAATAATTATCACAATATTTTTCCTATCTGTTGATGCCTTCTTTACCCTTGGATTAAAACTGGGCCGGCTTCTAAATCAGTTTAAACCTATTGTAGCTTATACAATAAACATTGCAGGCAGCCTTATAGGTGTACTTTTCTTTACTGCTCTATCTGCACTCTGGCTACCTCCCTGGGTATGGCTTATTATTGCAGCTATCGGACTTATTTATTTCTACCCACGTATAGGTATACCCGTCACCATACTCGCTATAGTTGTTACTGCACATAGCGTTTTCTTTGTCAAACACAACATTACCTGGTCTCCCTACTACAAAATACACCTGATAAAAAATACTGACGGCGACTTCATAAAGTATAACCTGCTAATAAACAACGATATATTCCAGCACGGGCTTAATATGGACCCTGAAAAACTTATATACAAAGTCAGCCACTATAATTTCATCTATGACCTGGCAAATAAAAAGCCTGAAGACGTCTTAATAGTAGGGGCAGGTATGGGCAATGATGCAGCCAGCGCTTTAATACATGATGCCAGACATGTTGATGCAGTAGAAATAGACCCGGCAATTCTCCATCTGGGCAAAAAATACCACCCGCAAGATCCTTATAACTCACCAAAAGTAAAAACTTACGTAGAAGATGCCCGGGCTTTCTTCAAGAAAACAAAGAAAAAATACGATTTTGTCATATTCGGAACCCTCGATAGCCATATGGTACTCTCATCATTTTCCTCTATTCGCATAGATAACTACGTTTATACCACTGAGTCTCTTAAAGAAGCCTATAGCTTATTAAAAGAAGATGGTGTATTCGCTGTTACCTTCTTTGCAACAACAGACTGGCTCTGCCAGCGTATATATAAAACCATTAAAGAAGTCTCAGGAGAAGAACCCGTCATTCTCAGCACCAAATACAACAACTTTGTCGAATATACTTTTCTGACAGGCTCTATAAATAAAGAACTTCTAAAAGACTATTACCCTGAATACATCAAAATCAAGGATATGAAAAATCAGAAAACAGATATTGCACTTACTACAGATAACTGGCCATTTCTGTTTCTTGAAAAACCAGGCATACCAATACATTATATCCTGCCGCTGTTATTACTAATCTCACTGTCAGGCATAGTCATCTTCTACCTGATAGGCAAAACCGAAAGCGGATTTGATACACATATGTTTTTCCTGGGCGTAGCGTTTATGATGCTACAAGTCAAAGCCATCGCCAAATTATCACTTGTTTTTGGATCAACATGGGTAGTTAACTCTGTCGTAATAGCTATGATACTGTTTTTAATATTGCTGGCCAACCTTCTTATCTATAAATTTCCTAAAATTAACAGCATCTGGGCCTATGGATTGCTATTTATAACAATCATCATAGACTATATGGTACCTGCTAATATACTTGCAGATGCCAGCATGCTAGCAAGAGGCAGTGTAAACGCTATTATAGCCTGTATGCCAGTATTCTTTGCTGCTATTATTTTTGCTAACTCATTTTCAATAGTTAAAAAACCGAACACTGCCCTGGGCTCAAACCTCTTCGGAGCAATGATTGGAGGAGCCCTTGAATACATATCCATGGCAACCGGAATCAGATTTCTGGCAATCATCGTTATATTTATATATTTACTAAGCCTTATAACTATAAACAAACGTGGCGGAAACATTTCAAACAATTTAAAAACGGGTTAAATTCGTTTATAACATGAACAGGAAGGATATACACCAAATAGATGACTTGACAAGCGAAACCTTCTCTTAACAAGCATTTTAGGGTATAAATAAAGTTTTATGAAGAAAAATTAAAGTTTGTAAACAACCTGCCGATAATATTAGCGTGGGTAAGAAAACTAAATAAACAAACGGTTTCCACCTCCCACAAAAAATCTCAAAAAAAAATGTAAAAAAATATTAAAGTTTTCAAAAGAAATGCCGATACCTGAAAAAGAAGGATAAAAAAGACCAAAAGTCAAACTAACTAACTATCTTAACTGTCAATGATACGGGAAAACATCAAATTTAAAAGCTAAGGAGACACACACTATGGGGAAATTCATCAGGAATAAAAAGTTTTCTACTTGAATTCTTATTTTAACCAATCATTACTTTATAGAGCATATTCACGATTTGTGAAATGCCTATAACAAAAAAGCTTAAAGCATATTAACCAGGGACTATCCTGAAATACATATGAACAATACAGAGTACTAGCTATAAAATACTGACATAGCTGTGCCCCGGGTTAATGCGGCAATAAAAACCTACTACATATTTAATTGTAACTCATCTGTTTTACAGGGAAGTAAAACCAGAGTTAAGGAGAACCAGGATGGGCTTAACAATCAATACCAATATTGCGTCATTAATTGCGCAATATAACTTAAACAAGAATACTAACAACCTGAATAAAGCCACTGAACGCCTGGCTTCCGGGATGAAAATCAACCGATCTTCTGACAACGCTGCTGGTTTAAGTATTTCTGAAAAGTTAAAAACCCAGATTAGAGGTATTGAACAGGCTTCTGACAACGCCCAGGACGGTATCAACCTTCTACAAATTGCTGAAAGTGCGCTGGCGGTGGTTATTGAAAACCTCCAGCGAATAAGAGAACTCTCTGTACAGGCTGCTAACGATACCAACTCCACCTCTGAAAGAAACGCTATAAAGCTCGAAGTCCAGTCCAGAATTGAGGATGTGCAACGCATCCGGAATGCCACTAACTTCAACAACATCAAACTGCTTGATGGTTCTGTATCACAATATGTACTGAGGATTGGACCCAACAGCGATAATGCCACCAATACCCTTGATATCTCTCCAGCTCTACAGGATAACCTACTTACTTTCCTCACTAATGACGCTAATACTGCTGCCCTGAGTGCCGCATTCGCCGATGGAACTGGCGCAAGACAATTTTTAAGCCCTCTTGACCAGGCTATAGAAAAGGTCATAGAACAAAGATCTACCATAGGAGCATTCCAGAGTCGACTTGAAAGCACTGTAATGAACCTGGATATCTCTAGAGAGAATATTCTCTCCGCTGAATCACGAATACGAAACGTCGACATAGCTGAAGCAACAGCTGAAATGACTAAAAACCAGATACTGCAACAGGCTTCTGTTAACGTGATGGCCCAGGCCAATCAAATGCCTGCAATAGCACTGGACTTACTTAACAAATTATAAGCACAACAACTCACACGACAAAAGTTTTACAATTCCATACCGCTATAAATCCCACTATGAAAGCGGGACCGGAATAGAACACCCAAAAATTCAATAACTACAAGGATGTAGATTATTTAAAAAGAACGATAAGGAGATCGAAGATGGGATTAATCATTAATACCAATATTCCTTCACTAATTGCACAAAGGAATTTAAGACAAAACACAAACGACTTAAATAAATCTCTCGAACGCTTAGCATCAGGTTACAAGATTAATAGAGCCGCAGACGACGCCGCAGGCTTAAGCATATCAGAAAACTTAAGAGGCCAGATCAGAGGTACTGAAAAGGCAGTCGGCAACGCCCAGGATGGTGTAAACATTCTACAAATCGCTGAAAGTGCTCTCTCCGTTATAGGGGAAAACTTACAGCGTATCAGAGAATTAACCGTACAGGCCGCCAACGATACCAACTCATCAACTGAAAGAGAAGCCATCGCATTTGAAGTACAGGCCAGATTAGACGACATTGATCGTATTGCAAATACAACCAAAGGCAACAACGTATTCATTCTCGATGGATCCTCAAGCCAATTCAGACTTCAAGTAGGCGCTAATGGTGATGAAACCAGCAATACAATCAATATCGGTACAGTATTCCAGAGATCAACCGCATCAGCTCTCGGCTTCTCAACCGGAATAACTATATCTGCCGGTGGAGCATACGCAGATGGAACCGCCTGTAGGCAATTCCTCGATGAAATCGACTCTGCCATAACAAACGTTTTCGGAAGAAGGTCAGCCCTGGGTGCTTACCAAAACAGACTTGAATCAACAATACAGAGTTTATCTGTAACCATAGAAAACCTGAGAGCATCTGAATCACGGATAAGAAACGTTGACATTGCTTCAGAAACCGCAATACTAACCAAAAATCAAATTCTGCAACAAGCTTCAACAGCCATTCTGGCTCAAGCTAACCAGACACCAGCATTAGCAATGCAACTACTCAAATAAAACTTATCCCGCACTAAAAATTAAGCTGTAAACACTGATTGAAAGGAGTTAATTATGGTTATAAATGCTGCCAATAATAGATATAACAATGACTTAACAGTTAAAGCTACACTCATAAACAAAGAAGAACACTTAAGAGCCGTAGAAAAACTTATTGCAAAAAATTTCCAGCGCATTAAAACCAATAAAATCAAAGTCGCATAATAAAAAACACAACCACAATTACATCAAAATCGACAATCTAAAAAAGCTTCCAATGATCAAAAAACTCAATAACTATAAGGATATAGTTATACAACATAAAAGGAGTTAGAAAATGGAATCCCTGTTCAATATCAACGGACTGAGTAACTCTCAAAAATGGAAACAAATGAATCATCAACATCAAAAAGTTGATAACAAAAGATTTAACAAAGATAAAGAGAATATCGAAGAAACTGTCAACGAGGATATAAAAAGCATCAAGAAGCATCTGATCGATCTTCAAGACTCCATGACTATGACACAGAGTAAGATCAATATACTAAACATAGCTGGTGAAACGCTCAATGAAATTTCAGGCAACCTGAACGATATGAGGGAAAAAACACTAAGCTCAATCAACCAGCTAGAAGACTATCAAATATCAGATGAACTTGACCATAAGCTTAAAAACCTCGACAGAATAAAAGATTTAGAAACCGATTTCTCGCAAATAATCAATAAAAACGACGCACACTATAAAAGTGCACTAGAAGAATTCAAAAATATCAACCATATCACAACATCCATCAGCCAGATGGAAGAAATAAAGCACGATATCAACTCAAATAAAGAAATCGAAAAAGTTATATCAGAAATCAACAAAACTATTGAATCTGTAAATAATGCCAGAAACGGCATTGACAGGGTCAAAGACCGGCTTATTGCAAATATTAAAAACCTCAGTGTAACCCTGGAAAATGTTGAGTCTTCTTACAGCCGGATTAGAAACATTGAGATTGCCACTAAAACAGTAAAACTAACCCGTGAGCTAATACTCAATGCTGCTAATAGTGGCATCAAAATGGAATTACAGTTGAACGACTCAAACATAACTGAACTTATTAGCTAAGGAGAAATGCATATGGAAAAAATTATACTAGAAAAGAACACCACCAGAATAAAACGAAGCAACTCCAGCCTGAAAAGGACTATTAACCAGATAGTTACAGGGTTCACCCTTTCAACAGAATATAATACCCCGATAAATAAATACACAGATTATCAAACAAACAATTACATCTATTCCAAGAATATATCTGGCCATACCGAAGCATTTATCAAATCTTTAATTCAACGAATTACAGGTATATTCAGACAAAAGAACTTTCAATTACCTCTGATTCATTCTGACGAAGTGGAACTGGAAAAATCCATTCAAATTAGAACCCCCTTAAAAGGGGATAAAGCCCACTGATAAAACCTGAATAGCTTTATACAGAATACTTTTTCACGGATTGAAAATTGAATACAGTACTAAAAGGAGATAGTTATGGGTTTAATAATTAATACCAACGTTCCATCACTAATTGCTCAAAGAAATTTAACCGTCAACACACGCAATTTAAACAAGTCATTTGAACGACTGGCATCAGGCTACCGTATCAACAGGGCAGCTGATGACGCCGCAGGACTGAGCATATCAGAAACCTTGAGAACACAAATCAGAGGTACCAAACAATCTATTGCAAACACCCAGGATGGCATTAATATACTACAAATCGGCGAGGGTGCGTTCACAACCATCAGCGAAAACCTCCAGAGAATAAGAGAATTAACCATTCAGGCAGCAAACGATACCAACGCATCCGTTGAAAGACGAGCCATTGCAGAAGAGGTTTTCCAGCGACTTGAAGATATCAACCGTATTGCAGAAACTACACGGGGCAGTAACGTCTTCCTGCTGAACGGAGATATGACCAACTTCTATCTACAAATCGGTGCTAACTCGGATGTCAACACTAACGCTCTAGATATAAGCACAGTATTCAGCAACTCTCGAACTACAGCACTGGGTATATCAAATACACTCAATATTACAGCCTCTTCAGGAGGTGTATACAGTGACGGCACAAATTGTAGAGGGTTCCTTGACATTATTGACTATGCTATCAGTCAGGTCTCAACTCGTAGATCCAGGCTGGGGGCACTCCAAAACCGTCTTGAATCAACCGTAGAAAACCTCAGTATATCAGTAGAGAACCTGCTCACAACAGAATCTCGAATACGAAACCTCGATATAGCCTCAGAAAGTGCCGATTTAACCAAACAACAAATACTGCAACAGGCATCGGTTAGCGTATTGTCGCAGGCCAACCAGGCTCCGACACTTGCTTTAAAACTACTTCAATAAATTAAAGGGTAATTTTTATAAAGGGTAAGTAACAAAAAAGGGGTTAAATTATGAGTCTAGTTATTAACACAAACGTTCCATCACTAATTTCACAGCGAAACTTAACAGTTAACACACGCAATTTAAACAAATCATTTGAACGACTTGCATCAGGCTATCGCATCAACAGGGCAGCTGACGACGCTGCGGGCCTGAGCATATCAGAAACCTTGAGAACACAGATAAGAGGTACCGATCAATCTATTGCCAACACACAGGACGGCATTAATATACTGCAAATTGGAGAGGGTGCCTTCACCACTATCAGCGAAAACCTTCAGAGGATAAGAGAATTAACCATTCAGGCCGCCAACGACACCAACGCTTCAATTGAAAGGCGGGCCATTGCAGAAGAAGTCTTCCAGCGTCTTGAAGATATTGACCGTATTGCAGAAACAACACGGGGCAGTAACGTCTACCTGCTAAACGGAGATATGACCAGCTTCTATCTACAAATCGGTGCTAACTCGGATGTCAACACTAACGCTCTAGATATAAGCACAGTATTCAGCAACTCTCGAACCACAGCACTGGGTATATCAAACACACTCAACATTACGGCCTCTTCAGGAGGTGTATACAGCGACGGCACAAATTGCCGCACCTTCCTTGACATTATCGATTTTGCTATCAGTCAGGTCTCAACACGTAGATCCAGGCTGGGAGCACTCCAAAACCGTCTTGAATCAACCGTAGAAAACCTCAGTATATCAGTAGAGAACCTGCTCACAACAGAATCTCGAATACGAAACCTTGATATAGCTTCAGAAAGTGCCAACCTGACCAAACAACAAATATTACAACAATCATCGGTCAGCGTCATGGCCCAGGCCAATCAGGCACCTACTTTAGCCTTAAAACTACTCCAGTAAAACCTTATAACACCTTAACTCTAACTAACATCAAACACATTGAACACTTTAAATAGCTTAACTAACTGAAATAGCTAAAAGAACTGAACCATCTTAAATATCAAAATACATATTTTGCCAGATCAGAAACCAATTTTGCCAAATGCAAAGTAAAGCTCACACATACCATTTAAATATAACTCAAAATTTACCCCTTCATTTACCTTACCCTTTTTACCCTGCTCATCTAACATCCCACAACCAGCTCTAATAACAATAAGCTAAAAGAAAGGAGACTCAACACAAACCAGCTAACACCACAATAACAGTTAACAGAAAGGAGACCCAACACACAAACCAGCTAACACCAAAATAACAGTTAACAGAAAGGAGGCCAAAAGCACAACATACAAAATTATATCAATACCACTATAAACAAAATAGTTAACTTCACAAAATAATCACAATCAACAATTCTTTTTACCCGATCACCACACACTTTTCAAGCAACATTACAACGAAAGGAGAATAATGCGAAACAAATCGCCACCTGTATAAAACCCATTTTGCCAGATCAGAAATCAATTTTGCCAGATACAAAATACAAAAATCTCACCTGAAAGGATACTAATGAATAACAAATCACCACCAACAATTTAAGATCTTATAACAGCTAAAAGCCTATTAGATAAATAATAACATCTCTATATACCTGTAACTATTTAAATACCCTTATTAAATGACCTTTTTAGAAAACCCTTTTAAAAACCCATACTCTCCTACCCACCCTATAATTTACCTTATCGTAAAACTTGACTCATCACTTAACCCAAAAAGAAAAAACTAAAATTACCCAAAATGCAAAAGGAGCAGATAAATATGCTAAATAAGCAACAAGATAAAAAACTAACATACCTGAACGCTAAAAACAGGAACACAACCAGTGTTAATACTGTAGAGCTAACATCACTGATTCAAGCTCTTTCAGGCACAAAGGGGCAGATAAATACTGATGACAGGAGGCTAAAAGAACTACGCCATCGACTTGACATTATAATAGATAGCTTTCAAAGCACTTACAAAGAACTTGTCGGTTATGAAGTAAAACTCCTGAACCTGGATAACGCAGCCAATAACATTGTCGATCGAAACGATTTCATTGACCAGATCTACTATACAGCACAGGAAGAAATATCCCGTCAACTCTGTCAATAATTTTAACCCTCCCTTGTTAAGGAAAAAAGGAGAAACCTATGGCATTAGTCATAAATACAAATACAGCTTCTCTGATTTCACAAAGAAATCTCACAAGTAACACTCTCAATGTTCAAAAATCATTTGAAAGACTGGCATCAGGTTATCGCATCAACCGTGCAGCTGATGACGCAGCTGGCCTGAGCATCTCTGAAACCTTGAGAACCCAGATAAGGGGTAGCAAAAAAGCTGTAGACAATGCCCAGGATGGGGTCAACATACTACAAATAGCTGAAGGTTCACTATCAGTTATTGGCGAAAACCTCCAGCGAATAAGAGAATTAACCATTCAGGCCGCCAACGATACTAACTCCAGCGTTGAAAGAAGGGCCATCGTGCTCGAAGTTCAATCACGACTCGATGATATAGATCGTATTGCAAACACCACACGGGGGAGTAATATCAACCTCCTTGATGGTAGCCAGACAACCTATCTGCTGCAAATCGGCGCCAACTCTGGCATTTTAGAAAACACTCTGGATATTGCAAACGTTCTTTCCAACTCAAGAAGCTCAGCATTAGGTATCACATCCACTGTCATTACAATATCTGCCGGAGTTGGAGGTATTTATGAAAGCAACACATCTGCAAGAAACTTTCTTGACCTGGTTGACAGTGCTATAAGCAATGTATCCTCCCGAAGATCACAGGTAGGGGCTATGCAAAACCGGCTACAAAGTACCATAGAGAGTATATCTATTGCTATAGAAAACCTGCAAACAACTGAATCACGAATTAGAAACCTGGATATAGCATCAGAAAGTGCCATACTGATACGAAATCAAATACTGCAACAAAGCTCATTAAATGTACTGTCTCAGGCTAACCAGGCACCAACCCTTGCACTACAGCTATTGCAATAATAAACAAACAGAGTTAACACTAAAAGCCTTTTACTAAAGAGATAAAAAACTAAACAAACAGCATAATCCACCCAGTAAAGCATTAAACAAAATTATGATTACGTATAACACTATTATAAAAGAATAAAGGAGTTCCAATAGAAATGATTTAATTGAAATTAGTATTAAAAAGAACCTATTTTTCAGCAAAAAACTTATTAATTAAGATTTAAAAAGCTTTAATACGCTATTAAAGAAGGTAACAGAAGCCAAATTAACCCGGCAATAATCACATATCATTTTAAATTAAGACACAAAGGAGTCAAAACAATGTAATAACAGACATAAAAACTGTTTTAGAGAACGATAAAACTATAATTTACTTAATTTAAAGAAATATAAGGAGTTAAACATGGGATTAATACTTAACACAAACGTACCATCACTCGTTGCACAGAGAAATTTACTTAACAATTCACGTGCCGTTCAGTCATCCTTTGAAAAACTATCATCAGGCCTCAGAATCAACCGGGCCGCAGATGATGCCGCAGGCTTAAACATCTCTGAAACATTAAAAACACAGATCAGAGGCAACCAGAAGGCAGTTGCTAACGCACAGGACGGGGTCAACATCTTACAGATCGCTGAAGGAGCCCTCTCTGTTATAGGAGAAAACCTGCAAAGGATAAGAGAACTCACTGTACAGGCTGCTAACGACACTAACTCCAGCGTTGAAAGAAGAGCAATAGTACTTGAAGTTCAATCACGACTAGATGATATAGACCGTATTGCTGAATCTACAAGGAGCAATAACCTTAACCTCCTTGACGGCAGTCAAACAACATACTTACTACAAATCGGAGCCAACTCTGATCCAGATCAGAACACTCTTGATATCGGTACTGTTCTGGCAAGATCAAGTGCCTCTGCACTGGGCATTACAAATGGTACTATCGTATCTGCTACTGCTGGGGGTATCTACGGAAGCAACACAAATGCAAGAGCGTTCCTTGATCTGGTTGATACTGCCCTCGAAAATCTCTTCACAAGACGATCTGAAATAGGGGCACTTCAAAACAGACTGCAAAGTACTATCGAAAGTTTATCTATCGCTGTTGAAAACCTGCAATCAACTAACTCAAGAATCAGAGACCTGGATATAGCATCTGAAAGTGCCATTCTGACACGAAATCAAATACTGCAACAATCTGCACTAAGTGTATTATCACAGGCTAACCAGGGTCCAACACTCGCACTACAATTATTACAGTAAGAAACAATTATACTAACCTTTAACATGGAAGTTAAAAAAGGAAAGATAAGGAGATCTAATAATGGGATTAATACTTAACACAAACGTTCCATCACTCATTGCACAACGAAATTTACTTAACAATTCACATGCCGTTCAGTCGTCCTTTGAAAAACTATCATCAGGCCTCAGAATCAACCGGGCCGCAGATGACGCCGCAGGCTTAAACATCTCTGAAACATTAAAAACACAGATCAGGGGCAACCAGAAGGCAGTTGCTAACGCCCAGGACGGGGTCAACATCTTACAGATCGCTGAAGGAGCCCTCTCTGTTATAGGTGAAAACCTGCAAAGAATAAGAGAACTAACTGTACAGGCTGCTAACGATACTAACTCCAGCGTTGAAAGAAGAGCAATAGTACTTGAAGTTCAATCACGACTAAATGATATTGACCGTATTGCTGAATCTACAAGAAGCAATAACCTTAACCTCCTTGACGGCAGTCAAACAACATACTTACTACAAATCGGAGCCAACTCTGATATTGATCAAAACACTCTTGATATCGGTACTGTTCTAGCAAGATCAAGTGCCTCTGCACTGGGCATTACAAATGGTACTATCGTATCTGCTACTGCTGGAGGCATCTACGGAAGCAACACAAATGCAAGAAACTTCCTTGATCTGGTTGATACTGCCCTAGAAAATCTCTTCACAAGACGTTCTGAAATAGGGGCACTTCAAAACAGGCTGCAAAGTACCATAGAAAGTTTATCTATAGCAGTTGAAAACCTGCAATCAACTAACTCCAGAATCAGAGACCTGGATATAGCATCTGAAAGTGCCATATTGACACGAAATCAAATACTGCAACAATCTGCTCTCAGCGTATTATCACAGGCTAACCAGGGTCCAACACTCGCACTACAGCTACTTCAGTAAAGAAGCAACAATGTTTACCTTTAACATGGAAGTTAAAAAAGGAAAGATAAGGAGATCTAATAATGGGATTAATACTTAACACAAACGTTCCATCACTCATTGCACAACGAAATTTACTTAACAATTCACGTGCCGTTCAATCGTCCTTCGAAAAACTATCATCAGGCCTCAGAATCAACCGGGCCGCAGATGACGCAGCAGGCTTAAACATTTCTGAAACATTAAAAACACAGATCAGGGGCAACCAGAAGGCAGTTGCTAACGCACAGGACGGGGTTAACATATTACAGATCGCTGAAGGAGCCCTCTCAGTTATAGGTGAAAACCTGCAAAGGATAAGAGAACTCACTGTACAGGCTGCTAACGACACTAACTCCAGCGTTGAAAGAAGAGCAATAGTACTTGAAGTTCAATCACGACTAGATGATATAGACCGTATTGCTGAATCTACAAGGAGCAATAACCTTAACCTCCTTGACGGCAGTCAAACAACATACTTACTACAAATCGGAGCCAACTCTGATCCAGATCAGAACACTCTTGATATCGGTACTGTTCTGGCAAGATCAAGTGCCTCTGCACTGGGCATTACAAATGGTACTATCGTATCTGCTACTGCTGGAGGTATCTACGGAAGCAACACAAATGCAAGAGCGTTCCTTGATCTGGTAGATACTGCCCTCGAAAGTCTCTTCACAAGACGATCTGAAATAGGGGCACTTCAAAACAGGCTGCAAAGTACCATAGAAAGTTTATCTATCGCTGTTGAAAACCTGCAATCAACCAATTCAAGAATCAGAGACCTGGATATAGCATCTGAAAGTGCCATTCTAACTCGAAATCAAATACTGCAACAATCTGCACTAAGTGTATTATCGCAGGCTAACCAGGGTCCAACACTCGCACTACAGTTATTACAGTAAAAACATGGAAGTAACAATTAAATAAGATAAGGAGATCTAAACATGGGATTAATACTTAACACAAACGTTCCATCACTAATCGCACAGCGAAACCTGCTAAACAACTCTCGTTCGGTCCATTCATCTTTTGAGAAGTTATCGTCAGGCCTCAGAATCAACCGGGCCGCAGATGACGCCGCAGGCTTAAACATTTCTGAAACATTAAAAACACAAATCAAAGGTAACCAGAAGGCTGTCGCCAACGCACAGGACGGGGTTAACATATTGCAAATTGCGGAAGGGGCCCTCTCTGTTATCGGTGAAAACCTTCAAAGGATAAGAGAACTCACTGTACAGGCTGCTAACGATACTAACTCATCCACTGAAAGGAGAGCCATCGTTCTCGAAGTGCAATCACGACTCGATGATATCGACCGTATAGCTAATTCTACAAGGAGCAATAACCTCAACCTCCTTGACGGCAGCAAAAGTACCTATCTGTTACAAATCGGAGCCAACTCTGATATTGATCAAAACACTCTTGATATCGGTAGCGTTCTGGCAAATTCAAGAATTTCTGTCCTTGGTATCACAAGTACTGCTGTCTCTATCTCTGCAGCTACTGGAGGTATTTACGAAAGTAACACTTCTGCTAGAAACTTCCTTGATCTGGTAGATACAGCACTCGGTAGTGTCTTCACAAGAAGATCCGAAATAGGGGCACTTCAAAACAGGCTGCAAAGTACCATAGAAAGTTTATCTATCGCTGTTGAAAACCTGCAATCTACCAATTCCAGAATCAGAGACCTGGATATAGCATCTGAAAGTGCCATTTTAACACGAAATCAAATACTGCAACAGTCTGCTCTCAGCGTATTATCACAGGCTAACCAGGTTCCTACTATGGCGCTACAGTTATTACAGTAAAAGCATGGAAGAAACAATTAAATAAGATAAGGAGATCAATATGGGATTAATACTTAACACAAACGTACCATCGCTAATCGCACAGCGAAACCTGCTCAACAACTCTCGTTCGGTCCATTCATCTTTTGAAAAGTTATCGTCAGGCCTCAGAATCAACCGGGCCGCAGATGACGCAGCAGGCTTAAACATTTCTGAAACATTAAAAACACAGATCAAAGGCAACCAGAAGGCAGTCGCCAACGCCCAGGACGGGGTCAACATCTTACAGATCGCTGAAGGGGCCCTCTCTGTTATAGGAGATAACCTGCAAAGGATAAGAGAACTAACTGTACAGGCTGCTAACGACACTAACTCATCAACTGAAAGGAGAGCCATCGTTCTCGAAGTGCAATCACGACTCGATGATATCGACCGTATAGCTAATTCTACAAGGAGCAATAACCTCAACCTCCTTGACGGCAGCAAAAGTACCTATCTGTTACAAATCGGAGCCAACTCTGATATTGATCAAAACACCCTTGATATTGGAAGTGTATTAGCTGACTCAAGAGCCACAGCACTGGGTATTACAAATGGTACTATCGTATCTGCCACTGCTGGAGGCATCTACGGAAGCAACACAAATGCAAGAGACTTCCTTGATCTGGTTGATACAGCACTCGGTAGTGTTTTCACAAGACGTTCTCAAATAGGGGCTCTTCAAAACAGGCTGCAAAGTACTATAGAAAGTTTATCTATCGCTGTTGAAAACCTGCAATCAACCAATTCAAGAATCAGAGACCTGGATATAGCATCTGAAAGTGCCATTCTGACACGAAATCAAATACTGCAACAGTCTGCTCTCAGCGTATTATCACAGGCTAACCAGGTTCCTACTATGGCCCTACAGTTACTACAGTAATCGAAAATAGGCTGCAAAATACTGTCAATAGAGCATCTAAAACTGTTAGAAATCTATCCTCAAATAACCACAAAACATAGACCTGGATATCACACCAAAAGTGCCATCCTGACTCAAAACTAAATACTGCAACAGTCTGCACTCAGTGTATTATCACAGGCAAACCAGGTTTCTACTATGGCACTACAGTTATTACAGTAATTACATACAAATTAAAAAGGAGAGCTTAATGGGATTAATATTAAACACAAACGTACCATCACTAATCGCACAACGAAACCTGCTAAACAACTCTCGTTCGGTCCATTCATCTTTTGAAAAGTTATCGTCAGGCCTCAGAATCAACCGGGCCGCAGATGACGCCGCAGGATTGAACATTTCTGAAACATTAAAAACACAGATCAAAGGCAACCAGAAGGCAGTTGCTAACGCACAGGACGGGGTCAACATATTACAGATTGCTGAAGGGGCCCTCTCTGTTATCGGTGAAAACCTTCAAAGGATAAGAGAGCTCACTGTACAGGCTGCTAACGACACTAACTCATCAACTGAAAGGAGAGCCATCGTTCTCGAAGTGCAATCACGACTCGATGATATCGACCGTATAGCTGATTCAACAAGGAGTAATAACCTCAACCTCCTTGACGGAAGCAAAAGTACCTATCTGTTACAAATCGGAGCCAACTCTGATATTGATCAAAACACCCTTGATATCGGAAGTGTTCTGGCAAGGTCAAGAGCCTCTGCACTGGGCATTACAAGCACAGCTATCTCTATCTCTGCTGATACTGGAGGTATTTACGAAAGTAACACTTCTGCAAGAAACTTCCTTGATATGGTAGATACAGCACTCGGTAGTGTATTCACAAGAAGATCCGAAATAGGGGCACTTCAAAACAGACTGCAAAGCACCATAGAAAGCTTATCTATCGCTGTTGAAAACCTGCAATCAACCAATTCCAGAATCAGAGACCTGGATATAGCATCTGAAAGTGCCATTCTGACAAGAAATCAAATACTGCAACAGTCTGCTCTCAGCGTATTATCACAGGCTAACCAGGTTCCTACTATGGCACTACAGTTATTACAATAGATTATAACCCTTTCAAAAAGGATAACTTTAAATAAACAAAGGTATATATAGCACTATGTTTCACTGGAAAACTAACAACAGAATAATAGTAAACAATAGAACTGGCAATCCCTATCTCTTCAGGGTTGCAGAAGAAAAGAAATGTATGAAATCTGCCAGAATAATGCAGAGCATCATAACAATACGCAGATATTTCAAACATAGTGCTGCAAGAAACCTTAAATATGGCAAACTTAAATTAAAACTCATACAGTTAAACAAACCTGATATAGGCTTTAAACTTCCTCCTGTAAACTTAAAAACAGGCTGGAATAGATACAACACCACAATTAACAAGAAACAAAAGAATAACTGCAAGACTGAATCAAATGTCAAAGAGATGTCTACAGACTCCAATTCAGGAATAATACACTACATCTTATGCTTAATACTCTATACGCTTTTCATTCCGCTCTTATTATTCTTAAAAATAATTGTAAATCATCTGTATAATACCAGTAAAATAGTATTAATCCCTCTCCCTTTCTTTAAAACAATCAAAGAATCTCCATATAATGCTCTTAAACAAGTATTAATCCCTCTCCCTTTCTTTAAAACAATCAAAGAATCTCCATATAATGCTCTTAAACAAGTATTAATCCCTCTCCCTTTCTTTAAAATAATCAAAGAATCTCCATATAATGCTCTCAAACAAGTATTAATCCCTCTCCCTTTCTTTAAAACAATCAAAGAATCTCCATATAATGCTCTCAAACAAGTAT
>Ga0334898_1000091_pt1 | contig 175442 bp, 177 predicted proteins | sample GraSluR3_MG_10_FD_207228 | JGI IMG/M metagenome (GOLD analysis project Ga0334898, IMG submission 207228) | Sludge microbial communities from methane-producing bioreactor in Wageningen University, Netherlands - Granular Sludge_3_08-R3 | ecosystem: Engineered > Bioreactor > Anaerobic >...
CTGTTTTTAGAAAGAAAAAGACCAATTAAAACACAGCATTATTAAGTCAATAAATATCAATATGAGCAACCTCCGAACTGGAAATTTTGGTCCAAATCGGTTGCTGCTCATAGTATACAAGGGGGAATAATGTAATGGAACTTTTACTGTTGTTCATTAGCACAGTGCTCATAAATAACTTTGTACTGTCAAGGTTCCTGGGAATTTGCCCCTTTTTGGGGGTTTCCAAGAAGCTTGAAGTAGCTTTCAGTATGGGTTTGGCAGCCACTTTTGTTATGACTCTTTCGGCCATAGCTACCTGGCTTATTCAGCATTATATACTTATACCCTTTGGGATGGAGAGATTTCTCCAGTATGTTGCATTTATTCTGGTAATAGCATCGCTGGTACAGTTTGTTGAGATGTTTCTTAAAAAGACCAGCCCCGCGCTATATCAGAGTCTGGGTATATTTTTACCGCTGATTACCACAAACTGTGCAATACTGGGACTTGCGCTGCTGTCCGCCTTAAACGGATACGGACTTGTTACAAGTACCGTTTTCGGATTTGGGGCAGGAGTTGGTTTTACGCTTGCCATATCGGCAATGGCGGGCTTAAGGGAAGCCATGGAGTTTGGAGATGTGCCCGAACCCTTTAGGGGTGTACCGATAACCCTTATTACTGCAGCGATAATGTCAATGGCTTTCTTAGGTTTTTCCGGCCTGATATCCATGTAATATTGAGGACACTCTTCTCATTCGCCAGGCGGGTGCAGAGAGGGGATGTGTCCTTGACCAGAGAGCTTATAAACCGGGGACATTCCTTGTCCGTAAAGGAATGATAAGAGTAAAGGTGTGTTCCCTGACCCAAAAGGTTATCGATCGGGGACATTCCGCGTGTTCCCATACCTTAATAGGAGGTGAAAAAATGGACAATACTATATTGGTTGCTGTTATAAGCATGGGGGCTATAGGGACGTTTTTCGCCGGGTTCCTTGCCTTTGCATCAAAAAAGTTTGCCGTTGAGGAGGATCCCCGCATAGAGGCTGTCCAAAACGTACTTCCCGGAGCGAACTGTGGTGCCTGCGGCTATGCCGGATGTTCCAACTTTGCTTCCGCGCTGGTTGCCGGTGAGGTTGTATTTAACGGCTGCCCGGTGGGAGGCAGTGAAGTTGGCTGCAAGATTGCAGAAATAATGGGTATAGAAGATACCGGAGGCACTGAGCAAAAATTAGTTGCAAAGGTACTTTGCGGAGGCGACAGCGAAAAATGCAGTGATAAATACAGGTACGTTGGGGTGGATGATTGTGCTGCCGCCGCAAAGATGGCAGGAGGAGGCCCCAAGGGCTGTCGGTATGGCTGTATGGGCTTTGGATCCTGCGTAAAGGTTTGCCCGGCAGATGCCATCACTATTACCGACGGAGGCATTGCGGTGATAGATGAGGATAAATGTATTAGCTGCAAAAAATGCGTGGCCGCATGTCCTAAGAATATTATTAAAATGGTACCCTGCGGCAAAGAAGCCCATGTACTGTGCTCAAGTCCCGAACCTGGCAAGATTGTCAGAAAGGCCTGCAAAGCAGGATGTATTGCCTGCAAAAAGTGCGAAAAAGTATGTAAATTTGATGCAATACACGTAGAAAACAACCTTGCGGTTATAGATTATGAAAAATGTACCGGTTGCATGGAATGCGTGAAGGCGTGTCCGGTTAAGTGTATAGAAGGAGACCTTGGCAAAGTTACGGTAGCGGTATAAAAGTACCGGAATATGTATTAAGACCGTTTTTCTATAGTAAAGCCGGTGGTTACCACCGGCTTTTTTGAACACAGGTGGCAGGGACGGTTATCCAGTTACCTGACCGGTGATGTTACCGACGACTGTACCTGAAAGGGAGGTTAATATGTCGACAATAAAGGCGTTTAAGGCTATAAGGCCTGTAAAGGATATGGCCCAAAGGGTTGCGGCCCTTCCCTATGATGTTATGAGCCGCAAGGAAGCTGAAAGGATGGTTGAAGGCAACAGTTTTTCGTTTCTCAGGATTGACCGGGCAGAAATTGAGTTTGACGCAGCCGTTTCATTTGATAATCCCTTAGTTTATGAAAAAGCCTCGGAAAATCTTAAAAAGCTTATGGATAAGGGAATACTGGCGCAGGACCCGGAGGAATATTTATATATATACCGGCTGGATACTAAAGGGCACAGCCAGGCAGGGCTGGTGACATGCCTTTCGATAGATGAGTATCTTCAGGGAGTTATAAAGAAACATGAACACACCAGGCAGGATAAGGAACTGGACAGAACAAACCATATCCTTAAATGCAACGCCAATACGGGTCCTATATTGTTATTCTATAAGGAACAAAGCGAAATACAGGCAATAATGGACGAATGGATGCAGCGAAAAGCCCCTGTTTATGATTTTGCATCCGGGGACGGTGTGGTTCACCGGATATGGGTCATTGACAGCCGGGAGATAATAAATAAGCTTGTGGGTATGTTTGGCGGGGTCGAAAGCCTTTATATAGCAGACGGGCATCACCGGTGTGCAGCGGCTGCCAGGGCGTGCCTTGAAAAAAGAAAGGGCGGCTACAGGGGGGACGAAGAGTTCAATTTCTTCCTGGGTGTTGTATTCCCGCACACTCAGCTCCACATCCTCGATTACAACAGGGTGGTGAATGACTCAAACGGGCTTAATGAAGAGGCATTTATCCAAAAAGTTTCAGAAAGGTTTAAATTATCAAACAGGGAGGCAGGTTCCGTGTTTGAGGTGAGCCTTGCTGAAGAAACCAAAGCCTGCAGACCCCGGCAAAAACACAGTATGGGCATGTATATAGGAAACAAGTGGTATTGCCTGGAAGCAGTCCCTGGAACCTGGGACCCAAACGATCCGATAGAGAGTCTGGATGTTTCGATTTTACAGAAGCAGCTTTTGGAACCCGTATTGGGTATAAAGGATCCAAGGAAGGATAAAAGGATTGAATTTGTAGGCGGTATAAGGGGACTGGGCGAGCTCGAGAAAAGAGTGGCTCAGGGAAAGGCGGTGGCTTTTTCGCTATACCCGACTTCCATACAGGAGCTTATTGACGTAGCGGATGCGGGCAGGGTGATGCCTCCCAAATCAACGTGGTTTGAACCAAAGTTAAGGAGCGGACTGTTTATACATGATTTAGGGTAAATGATACGGGGACGTTTCAAGATGCAGGAACGTCTCAAATGTCTTTTTTTACACCGGCAACTCCGCGTAACGACAACCCCGTCCCTTTGCCGCAGCGGGATGGAAGGCGGCTTGCGGAAATGGTACAATTAGGCAGGGTAGGTGAAGAAAATGGAGAAGATCAAGCGGTTGGCGGAATGGATAAAGCAATCAAGGTTTACCGTTGTGCTTACCGGCGCCGGTATGTCAACCGAAAGCGGACTTCCGGATTTCAGGTCAAAAAGCGGATGGTGGAATAATTACGATCCGACCACCATTGCATCGGTTGATGCGATGGAAACAAATTATCCGTTATTCTACGGATTTTACACCATGCGCATTAAAACCCTGGAGGGATGCAGCCCCCACCGGGGTCACTATATACTGGCGGATTGGGAAACAAAAGGTTTAATACACAGTATTGCGACACAGAACGTGGACGGTTTTCACAAGGCTGCCGGAAGCCGCAGGGTGTATGAACTGCACGGTTCGCTGCGCACCATAAAGTGCGCAAGCTGTGGGGAACCCGAAACAGCGAAGGGTTTTCTTGACGGGGCAGATTGCCGGTTCTGCGGGGGAAGGCTGAGGCCGGGAGTTGTACTGTTTGGTGAAATGCTTCCGCAGGATGCCTGGGACAGTGCGCTTATTGATATAAAAAAAGCCGACCTTCTTATTGTCATAGGAACCAGTCTGCAGGTTTACCCGGCCAATCAACTGCCTGTTATGACAAAAGGCAAGACTGTACTTATCAACAATGCAGTGCCCGAAGGCGGCTGCCGGCTTGACATGGATATCCGGGGGAAAGCCGGGGATGTTTTGGCTGAATTGGATTCGATAAATAGTTAGTATTTCAAGCATCAGAGTAGAATCATAGAAACCTAATCAAAAGAACCGTCCCTATTATTTGGAAACCTAATCAAAAGAACCGTCCCTATTATTTGCTAAACTTCAATTGTGACGAATTCCGGTTTACCGGAGGGGAAGCGGGTCAGGTATTTAAAGCCGGCCTTTTTTGCAAGCTCATAGGCAAAGGGGAAATACTCCGCCAGTTGATAGGTGGTATGGGCATCAGAACCTATGGTGAGGATCTCCCCCCCCATCTCATGGTACCTTTTTACAAGGTCGAAATCCGGCAGGGTACTTTCCAGTTTGTATCTGAAGCCGGAGGTGTTTATTTCCAGCCCTCTGCCTGTGCTTATCAGTTCTTCGAAGATACTGTCAAGCAAATCTGTAAAATCCGAATATTTCATTGTTTTGTCCCCGTAATTTCCATACCTTCTTATTAAGTCCAAATGGCCCACCACATTGAAAGATTTAAATTTCCTTATACATCCGAGCAATTCTTCGAGGTATTGGGTGTAGGAGGTGTTTTTGGTTTTGCTGCGGTGGAATTCTTCGCCATACAGGTCCATCCCCGATACAGCATGCACAGAGGCGATGATAAACTGGAAATCCTTGTCCTTAAGGAAACCGGCGCATTTATCCAGTATATGCGGCTGAAGACCTATCTCCAATCCCTTAATTATATTCAATCTGCCGTCAAACCTTTCCCTTACCCTGTCCAGCGCAGACGAATAGGCAGCGTAGTCAAGGTCAAACCTGAAATCCTTATCCGGGTATTCTATGTCAAGGTGGTCTGTTACGGCAATCTCTGCAATATCCATTTTTATTGCCTGCAGGCATGCCTGGTCAATGCCCATGCGGCTGTCTTCGGAAAAACTGGTATGTACATGGTAATCGTAAAACATGATATTCCTCCTTAAATAATGTCAGAGGACACACCTTTATAGCTGGTATTCCTTTTTGGCCAGGGAATGTTCCCATTGGGATTCCTTGTTTCAAAATGTCCCCATTGCAATTCTTTGCTGTGGAATGTCTCCGACTGCAATTTTACTTGTATGCAGGATGGTTGTCAAGTACATGGAACATTGTAAAGGATTGGTATTGACAAACCGGTCGGGCTGTTATAAAATAATCGCATTAGCACACTACTGCACTAGCGATTTAGCGTGATAAAGAATTAAAGGAGGGTCATATATGGGGGATTACAGGCGACAGGTACCGGATGGTTTGGGGGATATACTTGCCGATGAATGCGCGGTCAAAAGGACTGTTGAAACAGCAATAAGGGATGTATTTCTTGGCTATGGTCTAAGGGAAGTAAGCACACCCACCTTTGAGTATCTTGACGTATTTTCAACACGGCAGGCTGTATTGGAGCAGGAGCAGATGTTCAAGCTTACCGATCCAAAGGGCAGGATACTGGTGATAAGGCCGGATGTAACAATTCCAATAGCAAGAATGGCGGCTACCAATATGAAGGCGCAGCCAAAGCCACTGAAGCTTTTCTACATATCAGATGTTTTCAGGGAAGCATCAGGGCAAAGGGAGTTTACCCAGGCAGGGGTGGAAATGATAGGTGTTCCGGGAATAGAGACGGACGGCGAATGCATTTCTATGGCGGTCGGGGCTCTCAAGACCGCCGGTATAGAAGATTTCAGAATAGATATAGGCCAGGTCAAATTTTTCGAGAGCATTATAGACGAGATAAATATAACCGACGACGATAAGGAGAGCCTGAGGCATTACATTAAGCACAAGAATCTGGTGGCAGTAGAGGAGTTTTTGGACGGTAAAGGGGTTAACGGAGGCCTCAAGGAGCTTTTGCTGTTAGTCCCGGTTTTGTATGGAGAGGTCGGGGAAATAATAAAATTGGCAAGAGAGTTCCCGTTAAACGATGGCGCTGCAAAGGCATTGGTCGATATAGAAAAAGCCTATCAAATAATTAAGGAGTACGGGTACGAGAAATATGTATCCATAGACCTGGGGATGGTCAAGGAACTCTCGTATTATACAGGAATAATATTTAAAGGATTTACAAGGGATCTGGGGTTTATAATATGCAGCGGCGGAAGGTACGATGACCTGCAGCAGGAATTTGGGAAAAAAGCGCCGGCCACAGGTTTTGCCATCAATGTTAACAGGGTTGTACAGGCGCTGTACAAACAAAACCGGCAGCAGGAATACGGTCAAAAAAGCTATATTTTGGTATGCAGCGGTCCGGACAGGAAGAAAGCAATAAATACAGCCCAAAGGATGAGGTCCGCCGGCCTTTATATAGAATTGGACATGACAGAGGCAAATATTGAGCAGGTAATGGCCTACGCAAAGGCCAAGGGCGTAAAAAAGATTATTATACCGGAAGAAGGAAGCAGATTAAGGGTTGTAAACCTTGATACCGGCAAACAAACCATAACAAGTATACCCGGTATTATAGCGGGGCTTTCCCTGGACCGGAATAAGTGCATATCAGGATGGCATTAGGGGGATATACATGGACAGATATCTGAAAATAGCGCTGGCAAAGGGCAGGATAGCAATACAGGCATTGGAACTGTTTGAAAGCATCGGTATAGACTGCAGTCTTCTGAAGGAGGAAACAAGAAAGCTGATTGTAAGAGACCCGGCTAGTATGGTGGAGTTTATACTTGTAAAGCCGAAGGATGTGGCAAAATATGTGGAACAGGGTGCGGTTGATATTGGGGTTGTGGGTAAGGATACACTGCTTGAGCAGCAGCCCGACCTTTATGAAGTGCTGGATTTGGGAATAGGAAAGTGCAGGATGGTGGTAGCCGGCACCAAAGGATCCGTGAACGGTTTGAACAGGGCAGTCAAGGTTGTAGCTACAAAATATCCTGTAACAGCCCGAAACTATTTCAGGGATAAAAGGCAAAGCATTCAGGTGGTGGAGTTGGACGGGTCGGTGGAACTGGCACCGCTGGTAGGCTTATCCCATGTAATAGTGGATCTTGTGGAGACCGGACAGACGCTTAAGGAAAACGGTCTTGTAATACTGGATGAAATATGTCCGATAAGTGCCCGGCTTGTGGTCAATAAGGTAAGCCTCAAGATGGAAAATGAGAGGATAACCCGGTTGCTTAAGGCATTAAGACATGCATTGAGAAAGGCTGTGTGAGGTATGAGGATAATCGGATTAGACGGAAACCATGCCCGAAGCCTTGAAAAGTTCATTCAAAGCAGAACCCGATTGATATCGGAGGACTTCATAGAAAGGGTAAGACAAATTATTGACCGGGTGCGGGCGGATGGAGACAGGGCTGTTATCGATTTTACCCGTATGTATGACGGTATTGAACTGGCAAGTGAAGATTTCAGGGTAGCAACTAAGGAGATAGAAAAGGCCTATGGAAGGGTGGATGACAAATTTTTAAAGGCGCTCCGAAGGGCCAGGGATAATATTTTGCAGTTTCACAGCAAGCAGAAGGAAAGGTCCTGGTTTGACAGAAAAGACGGGGTGCTTTTGGGGCAAATGATTAATCCCCTTGACAGCGTGGGTATATATGTGCCCGGCGGCAGCGCTTCTTACCCCTCTTCGGTTTTAATGAACGCGGTACCGGCAAAGGTGGCGGGCGTAAGAAGGATAGTTATGGTTACACCACCCGGCGGCAAAGGTATATCGCCCGAGGTGCTGGTTGCAGCGGCCGAAGCGGGTGTTGATGAAGTATACAGGGTAGGCGGTGCCCAGGGAGTTGCCGCCCTTGCGTATGGTACTTCATGCATACCGGCGGTGGATAAGATAGTAGGTCCGGGGAATATATATGTTGCCCTGGCCAAGAAACTTGTCTTTGGCGACGTTGGTATTGATATGATAGCAGGCCCCAGTGAAGTTCTGATTATAGCGGATGAAGACGCCAACCCCGCTTTTGCTGCCGCCGATATGCTGTCCCAGGCCGAACACGACGCTATGGCATGCCCGGTTCTTATTACCGACAGCCAAAAGCTGCTAATAGGAGTGGAGGCACAAATAAAAGAACAGCTTGAAAAACTGCCCAGGAAAGAAACGGCACGGCAGTCGATTGAAGATAATGGGGCGCTGATACTGGTTAAAGACATGCAGGAGGCGTGCTGCCTGGCAAACACTATTGCTCCCGAACACCTTGAATTGATGGTAAAGGAGCCTATGGAGCTTCTGGGTTATATACGGCATGCAGGGACGGTTTTTCTCGGAGGGTATTCTCCCGAATCATTGGGCGATTATCTGGCGGGTCCCAGCCATGTGCTGCCCACCGGGGGTACCGCCCGGTTTTCCTCACCCCTTGGTGTGGAACAGTTTATCAAGAAAACCAATCTGGTGTACTATTCCTGCGCTGCACTAAAGCAGGCGACGGAGGATATAACCGTACTGGCCGAAGCGGAAGGGTTATCAGCCCACGGTCGGGCGGCACAGGCGAGGTGTGACAGTAATGATTGAAAAGTTTGTGCGGAAGGAAGTAATAAAGGCCAAATGCTATCCTGAAGAAATGCTGCCCTGCACACTAAAGATGGATGCCAATGAAAACGAATGGGGTCTTCCGCTTGATATACGGGCTCTGATTGCAAAGGATATGACAGATTATCCCTTTCACAGGTACCCCGATTCGGACAGTACAATGCTCAGGGAAAGGCTCAGCGCCTATACCGGTGTCCCTGCAGAAAACCTTATGGTGGGAAACGGGTCGGATGAGCTTATCCATTATGTGGTAAGCACTTTTGTGGGTGCAACTGACAGGGTGGTAATCCCTGCCCCTGCTTTCTCTATGTACAGTTTCTTTGTAAATCTTGCCGGGGGCGTGGTAATAGATGTTAAACCGGACGAGAGCTTCAGGATTGATGCGGAAAAAGTAGTAGAGGCCGCTGCAGCGGAAAATGCCAATGTGGTGTTTATTTGTAATCCAAACAACCCCACCGGCAGCGTGCTGTCCCTGAAAGAGATTAAAATGGTGATTGAAAAAAGCCAGGCCATCGTGCTGGTGGACGAGGCCTATTACGAGTTCTACGGACAGACGGTAATAGACTGGATAGACAGGTATCCCAACCTTATAGTTATAAGGACCCTTTCAAAGGCCGTGGCCCTTGCCGGCCTGCGGATAGGTTTCCTTGCGGCCGGCGGTTGTATTATGAAGTACTTAAGCAGGGTAAAGGTACCCTATAATGTGAATTCCTTCTCACAATATGCCGCCTGCAGGGTTCTCGAAAACCGGGAAAGTCTTGACGGGTGGATTGATACCTTTAAGATGGTAAGGGATGATTTTATAAACAGCTTAAGGCACATCGAAGGGGTTACCGTGTTTCCCAGCCAGGGAAATTTTGTCCTTTTGAAGATGAAACATGCTCAAATAGTGTGGGACAGGCTGATGGAAAAGGGTATACTGACAAGAAAGTTTGGCGGGGGATTGTTGGAGGATTGCATCAGGGTCACAGTATGTCCTCCACAGCAGAACCAAACCTTTGCCGCGGAACTGAAAAAATGTATAGGGGAGGCATATCCATGAGAAGTGCCCGGATTGAAAGGGATACCAAAGAGACAAAGGTACAGGTGGTTTTAAACCTTGACGGCAGCGGCAGGGCGGACATACATACCGGTATCGGGTTTTTTGACCATATGCTGGATTTGTTTTGCCGGCATGGTCTTTTGGACCTGCAGGTTAAAGCAGAGGGGGATACTCATGTGGATTTTCACCATTTGGTTGAAGATACCGGTATTGTCCTGGGACAGGCTGTGTCGGAAGCCCTGGGCGGTAAAGGTGGTATTAAAAGGTATTCCACTATGTTTACACCGATGGACGAAAGCCTTTCTATGGTGGCACTGGATATAAGCGGAAGGCCCTTCCTGCGCTATGACGTAAAATTTACCGCAGAAAGGACAGGCTGCTTTGACCTTGAGCTTATAGAAGAATTCATGAGGGCTTTTTCGGTTAACGGAGGACTGACTCTGCACATTGGTCTTATTAACGGGGGCAACAACCACCATATAGCCGAGAGTATATTCAAGGGACTGGGAAGAGCGCTGGATGAAGCAACCATAACAGATAAAAGGATTGAAGGGGTATTGTCCACAAAGGGAGTTTTGTAGGGGGGCTAAATGTTGATAGCTATAATAGATTATGGCATGGGAAATTTAAGAAGCGTTGAAAGGGCTGTCTTATCCCAGGGTTATGAAGCGGTAATTACAGACCGGCCCGAGGCGGTTGTGTCTGCCGATAAGGTAATACTGCCAGGGGTCGGTGCGTTCCCGGATGCAATGGATAATATTGAAAATATGGGCCTTGGGGAGGCAATCCGGGATACTGTTAAAAGGGATAAACCGCTATTGGCGGTATGCCTTGGTATGCAGCTTCTGTTCGAAAAAAGCTTTGAAATAGAAGAAAGAAAAGGATTGGGAATACTTCACGGAGAGATAAGAAGGCTCCCCGGTCAGGTTAAGATACCCCATATGGGCTGGAACTCCCTCGATATGGTAAGCCGGTGCCGCCTCCTTGACGATGTCGCGGATGGAAGTTATATGTACTTTGTCCACTCGTATTACGCCGCCGGTATTGAGGATCAAATACTCTGTGCCACCTGTGACTACCGGGTGAAGGTTCCTGCCGTTGTATCGAAGGGCAGGGTCTTTGGCGTGCAGTTCCATCCCGAAAAAAGCGGTGATGCGGGTCTTGGGATATATAAAAGCTTCGGGGAGATGATTTGATGGATATATACCCTGCAATTGATATTAAGGACGGTAAGTGCGTAAGGCTGCAGCAGGGAGATATGAACAAAGCCACCGTCTACAACGAGGTTCCGTCAAAGGCGGCTGTTAAATGGCAGAAACTGGGGGCGACCTGTCTTCATGTGGTGGACCTTAACGGTGCCTTTAACGGAAGGCCTTCCAATATGAAAGTGGTGGAGGATATTATAAGCAGCGTAGAAATTCCGGTCAGGCTGGGCGGGGGTATACGGGATCTGGGTACAATCGGGTATTTGCTTGACCTTGGGATACACAGCGTAATACTGGGGACCGCTGCGCTTAAGGACGCCGTCTTTGTACGGCATGCTGTGGAAAAATACGCTTCAAGAATAGTGATAGGCATAGACGCCCGGGATGGTTTGGTAGCGGTGGATGGATGGCAGAGGACCAGCAGCGTCAATGCGCTTTTGTTTGCGCAGCATATGGAAGACCTGGGTGTAAAAACTGTGATATTTACCGACATATGGCGGGACGGTATGTTGACAGGGCCCAATTTTTCCAGCATCAGCGAAATGGTCCAAAACACTTCGCTGAGTGTGATAGCTTCGGGGGGAATTAGCCAGCCCGAGCACCTGATAAGGTTAAAACAGATAGGAGTATCCGGCGCAGTTGTGGGTAAAGCCCTTTATACCGGTGCTATTAATCTTGGTGAAGCCCTTGACATGTTGAAGGAGGATAACTGATGCTTACCAAAAGAATTATACCCTGTCTTGACGTACATAACGGACGGGTGGTAAAGGGAGTAAACTTTGTAAACCTTAAGGATGCAGGGGATCCGGTGGAGATTGCTGCCCATTACAATAAAAGCGGGGCCGATGAACTGGTGTTTCTTGACATAACCGCTTCGTCGGAGGGAAGGAATATTATGGCGGAAGTGGTAAAAAGGACTGCCGGGGAAATTTTTATTCCGCTTACAGTGGGCGGCGGTATCAGGAGCCTTGAGGATATACGGGATATTTTAATGAGCGGAGCCGACAAGGTATCGCTGAACTCCGCGGCGGTCAAGACACCAGGGCTTATAGCCGAAGCAGCCAGGAAATTCGGCAGCCAGTGTATTGTTGTGGCGGTGGATGCCAGAGCACGGCAGTCGGGGGGCTGGGATGTATATATCAACGGAGGCAGGATAAACACCGGAAAGGATGTACTGGATTGGGCCGGGGAAGCGGAGGCCCTTGGTGCCGGGGAAATACTGCTTACAAGCATGGACAGGGACGGGACAAAGGATGGATATGATTTGAAACTTACCCGGAGCGTGGCAAAGCGGGTAAACATACCGGTGATTGCTTCTGGCGGAGCGGGGAAAGAGGAAGATTTTTATATGGCCCTCACCCAGGGCAAGGCAGATGCTGTGCTTGCGGCATCCCTGTTCCATTACAGACAGCTTACCGTCTCAAAGTTAAAGGAATATCTTGCAGAGAGGGGTGTACCGGTTAGAAAATGACGCAGTCGATTATTGAAGGATTAAAATTTGATGGCAATGGACTCATTCCGGCCATAGTTCAGGACCGGTCAACGGGCAGTGTGCTTATGCTGGCCTATATGAACAGGGAGGCACTGGAAAAAACGATCTGTACAGGCACCTCATGGTTTTTCAGCCGCAGCCGGAACAAATTGTGGAATAAGGGCGAGACCTCCGGTAACGTGCAGAGGGTTGTAAAAATAAACGTTGACTGTGACAAGGACTCACTGTTGCTTGTGGTGGACCAGCAGGGGGCGGCCTGTCATACCGGCAACAGGTCCTGTTTTTACAGGGATATCAAAGGAGAAAAACGCGATATACTGCCGGCGGCAGCAACGGTATTCGACGACTTATACAGGGTGGTGGAGGACAGGAGTAAAAATCCGAAGGAGGGGTCCTATACCAATTATCTGTTGGACATGGGTATTGATAAAACGTTGAAGAAAATCGGGGAGGAAGCGGCGGAGGTAATAATAGGTGCCAAAAACCCCGGTAAACAGGAAACGGTATATGAGATAGCCGACCTTTTATACCATATTACCGTTTTAATGCTGCAAAAAGGAATAGAGTACACCGAAGTGTACAGCGAATTAAACGCAAGGCACCAAAAGGCAAGGCGCTAAAAAAGTCTGTCATTGTTGTTTAATTTAACGATTTATGGTTATAATATAAAAGCATCAGGAATATATTGGTATGTGAAAAAAGTGCGGACGGCACGGTTTCAGGCTATGGGCGGAAGAAGCAGATAAGGGTCTGGAGCCGGCTGTTTATATAAAGGCTCTCCGGGTATCCGGAGGGCCTTTTAATGTGCCGCTTTAATGGGTACTTAGGCCGTTGTATAAGAATTATCCCGCGCTCCTTTGCCACTTCTAAAATATTACACTATTATTAAGCCTGCAGCATAGTATGGTTATAGGTGTTTGGGGGGGTGTAGGCTTGAAGCAGAGGGCCGTTATTTTTGTGGCAAATATGGGAGAGGACAGTATAACTCTATACGATAGCAATAGCTACGAGCTGATACGCAAATTTGAATTAAAGCCCGCGGGGTCCAAGCTGATGAATATAAATTACTATGCAAGGGGGCCGGTGACAGGGCCCGGTTATTTGTATCACAGAAAGACCAAAGAGCAGCTGCTGGTGGTTAATACTTACGATGACAGTCTTTCAATAATTGATTTGAATTCCATGGAAACTGTCAACACCATATTTGCCGGCAGTCATCCGGATCGAATAGAAGTACTTGAAATTAGGGACAGAGCGTTTATCACCAATTATGATTCAGACAGCGTTTCGGTTATAGACCTGCAGTTCCAGGAAATTATAGGCCAAATTCCATGCGGAATAATGCCCCGGTCTATCGTGCTCGATAAGAATAGTAATTACCTTTATATAGCAAACACCGGAAGCGGGTATATTTCAGTTATCGATGCGTTGTCCATGGATAAGCTGGACTGTTTTAAGGTTAACGGCTATCCGGTTGATATATGTTGTGACAGCGCGGGAGAAAGGCTGTATGCCATTATTAGCTTCAGCGAAGGACTGGATGGGTATAATCTGGTAGAATATGAGATTGCTTCAGGCAGGAAGTTAAATTGTATTAGGTTGGGGAGTATGCCGGTGGATTTGTTATACGATGAAAAAAACGGCAGACTGTACGTGGCCGATGGGGCTGATAACCGGTTAGCGGTAATTGACAGCGGCAGCTTTATTTTACAAAGCAAGACAGAACTTGGAAGAATGCCTGTAAGCCAATCCCTGGGGCCTGGTGGTAAATATCTGCACGTTGTATGCATGATGGACAATTGTCTTTGTAAAGTGAATCCGAATACCGGGTTGGTGGAAAAGAACGTCTGCACAGGCAGGGAACCCGCATGCGTCCTTGCTGTCTTTTAGTCGCCGGTGTTTTCAAGCAGCGTTTTCGTCATTTTTTCCAAAAGGTCTTTGGCATGGTGGTTCCAGTTTTCACAGATTTTTCTGGCATCTTTACGGGAAGAAGTTTTGATTTTCATATCCAGCACTATGGTACGTTTTTGTATGAGCCTTAGACAAATTGTATAGACGTCCTTGTCTTCCATTATGTAATCGGCTTCCGCCCTGTCTTCCTTTCGCAATACTGCTCCCTTTGCCAGCAGGTATTCGAGTATACTATCCATTAGCCTGCCGGGAATTCTGCCGGCGAACAGTTGGAGCACTCCGGCTCCCTGGGACTCTAAACGATAATAATGCCTGCCCATATCTTCATAACATGTGATTAATCCCGCCTGCACCAATTCACCGAGAAATTGCTGCATTGTAAAATAATTCATCAGGCAATTTTCCAAAACAATCTCGGTAATTTGGTTTTTCGAAAGGGGTATACCGGTCTCGTACAATATATATAATAGTATAAGCTTATTTTCCGCAAGCTCCTCAGTACCTTTGTACACCATTAATCGCCTCCGAAGCTATTATATCAAAATCCGTTGAAATTAAAAAGAGAAGTCCTGTACGGAGCTTCCCTTTTGATTATATTTGGCTATTTACCCGATAATTGATTTTCCGCCATGGTAATCATTCTTTTTACCATTTCTCCGCCTACACGTCCGCAATCCTTGGCGCTAAGTCCGCCCCAGTAATCCTCCGAACCCTGATGTACAGGCAGATTAAACTGGCTTGCGATTTCATATTTCATATTATCAAGGGCAGGATGCGCTTCCTGAACAAGTTTTTTCCCGGGGGTCTGTTGTCCTGCTGCCATAAAATATCCCTCCTTTTTGGTGTGTTTAGATTCTGAAATCAGTTTGTGTAATTAATTTTGCCCCGAAGTGCAAAAAATATGTTAGAATTTTTTAGTTTTATGAATATATTTTATAAGCTCTGCATATAATTATAGTTTGATTTCATACGTCCGGCTGTTAAAACGACTGTGCTTTGCTGTGGTATAATGCTTTTATGGAGGTGAAACAGTTGGATGATAACAGCATTATACTGGACAGCTTGATAAAAAGCTTAGGAGCAAGTAAAACCGGATTTGCCTATGTGGAGGATGTTGTTCCTGCCGATAAAAAATCCTTAAAAAGCGCAGTAACAGTAATGGTCAGATTATCCGATTCCATAATTGATGAAATATCCGATAAACCTACCCATACCTATTTTCATCATTATCGTTCTGTAAATTTTCTTATTGACCAGATTACACTGCGCTGCGTATTGCTATTGCAGGAGTGGGGTTACAAAGCCTTTGCGGTCCCGGCATCTCAAACGGTTAAGACCAAGCAGGATAATTACACGGCTGTTTTCCAGCATAAAACGGCTGCCACCCGGGCAGGATTAGGCTGGATCGGCAAAAACGGCCTGCTTGTCACACCGGAATACGGTCCCCGGGTACGGATGGGTACCGTGCTCACCGATATGGAACTGCCCTATGGACAGCCGATAACCGAAAGTAAATGCGGACAGTGCAGGCTGTGTGTAACAAACTGCCCTGCTATGGCGCTGCATGGGACTATATGGGAAGCTGGTATTCCAAGGGAAAAAATGGTGGACGCCAATGCCTGCAGCGTTTATATGCACGATCGTTTCAGGGATATAGGCAGGGGCTCGGTATGCGGAATATGCATGCGGGTCTGCCCCTTTGGCAGCAAATTTTGACCATTATTTACAGATGGATATTAATACTGCTGTAATATATAATTTCCTTAGGCAATATACTACAGAACCTGGAGTGATTTGATGATCAAGTACATCACAGCAATTATTATTCTTTTGTCGTTATCGCTTACTGCAACCGCCTGCGTAACTCCCTCCGATCCGGTTGATACGCCGCCTTCGGATGCTGCAGAAGATGTAGTGCGGCCAGGCATACCGGACAGCAGCGGCGGAGATGCCGGTGAAGATAATGCGGATGAACAGGATTTGCAAAACCAAATTGACCTGCAAGAGGTAAAGCCCAATGAAGCTGGTAAAATAATGGTGCTTATGTACCATGTAATTGGAGAAAGTGAAGGAGAATGGTCGCGCCGGTGGGATAATTTCAGGAAGGATTTAGAGGTTCTATACGAAAAAGGTTACCGGCTTGTCAGCCTGAAGGATTATATAGCCAATAACATAGATGTCGAGGCGGGCTATACTCCGGTGGTGCTCACCTTTGATGACGGGACCCAGGGGCAGTTCAATATTATTGAGCAGGATGGCTCCCTTACAGTAGACCCAAAGAGCGCTGTGGGAATAATGGAAAATTTTCATGAAGAACAACCTGATTTTGGCCTCGCGGCTACCTTCTTTGTTTATTATCCCGTCCCGTTCCGGCAGAAGGAGCTTATTGGGTATAAGTTTGAGTACCTGGCGGAAAAGGGAATGGACATTGGCAACCATTCCTATGGCCATGCAAATCTGGCGACCCTCAATGCAGACCAACTTCAGTACCAGTTGGGTAAGATGGTTGCAGAAACAGAGAAATATCTTCCCGGCTACAGCATAAATTCTCTGGCACTGCCCTACGGTGCCAATGCCAGGGAGGAGTACAGAGAATATATTTATGAGGGAGCGTTTGAAGGGACAAGATACCAAAACGATGCGGTTTTGCTTGTGGGATCCAACCCCGCGCCTTCGCCGGTGGATATGAAATTTGACCCCCGTAAGCTGCCCAGAATAAGGGCCACCGATGACCCTGCAATAAATACCGATATGTATGACTGGATGGACTACTTTGAAGAAAATCCCCACGATAGATATATAAGCGATGGAAATCCCGGAACAGTTAGTGTTCCACGGGAAATGGAGGACAGGGTCGATAAAAACAGACTGGGGGATAAAAAGCTCAATATATATGACCTGGAATAGTCATGGACGATTGGAGAAATCCGCGGTATTTAGACGTAATACTCCGGCATATGCAAGTTTCAACGACAATTAGCGATCAGGGTTTGGATACAGGTTCAGGGACAGACGAGAGTCTACCGGGTAAGCAGGGGGCTCTCTTTTTTTGCAGAAAAATCCGAACCGTTCCCCGGCGTGTATTATTTGTGTAATATAGTTGTTATACAGGAATAAACATATAAAGAAACAATACTTTTTTGGGGGCTGGGCAGATGAAGATTTTTCTCATAAGAAAGAGTTTGTTCAAGCAGCTTTTGCTCGTTCTTATTTTGGTTATGGTATCGGTGGTTTACACCCAGGGGTATACTCCCGGTGTATTGTCCGTATTGTTCAACAATGAAAAAAGGCTTCCTATATATAGCGTTGAAACAGAGGAAAAGAGAATTGCAATTAGCTTTGATGCTGCCTACGGAGATCAGTATACTCCCCAGATACTTGATATTTTGGATGAATATAATGTAAAAACCACTTTCTTTCTGGTAGGCTTTTGGATAGATAAGTACGCCGATATGATGGAGGAGATACACAAAAAAGGCCACGAAATTGGAAACCATTCAACCACTCATCCACAGATGTCAAAGCTTACGGCCGAAGAGATAAGGAAGGAACTGCAGACCACAGGGGATAAGATAAAGGCTGTAGCCGGAAAGGATCCGATACTCTTTCGCCCGCCCTTTGGCGATTATAACGATAAGGTGATAGAGACAGCGCGGGAACTGGGCTATTACAGTATACAGTGGGATGTGGATTCCCTTGACTGGAAAGAATTTGGTGTGGAGCCGGTGGTGGACAGGGTACTGAACAGGGTTAACAAGGGTTCGATAATACTGTTCCACAATAATGCAAAATATGTGGCCGATTATCTGCCAATTGTACTCGACAGGCTGATTAAAGAGGGTTATACCATTGTCCCTGTTTCCGAACTCATAATAAAAGATAATTATTACATAGATCATACCGGCAGACAAAAACCCGTAAACTAACGGGTTATTTTATGTAAACAAATACCTGATGACTTGTTCCCTCTCCTACTGTATAATATCAACTGACCAAACTTAAGGTAAGGGAGGGGTAATATGCAAATGAAAAACGTCAGGAAGCTGAAGAGACTGGTTGTTCTGCTGGCAATAGCGGTAATGACGGTTGCAGTTGTTCCCTGCACGGCTTATGCTGCCACCGTCCACACGGTAAGCCATGGAGATACTATATGGAAGATATCCCAATGGTATGGAACAACGGTAAACGAGATAAAAAGGGCAAACAACCACTGGAGCGATAACATATACCCAAACCAGAAGCTGGTCATTACATGGCCTTCGGCTCCGGCATCAAGGGGTTCAAGCACTAATATTCAAAGTGTTTCAAGGAACGATTCCGAGTTAATGGCAAAAATGGTGTACGCAGAGTCGAGGGGCGAGCCCTTTGAAGGACAGGTAGCGGTTGCATCGGTGATACTCAACAGGGTTAAGGACAGTAGATTTCCCAATACCGTGTCGGGAGTAATATACCAACCGGGTGCCTTTACACCGGTACAGAACGGTCAGTTATATCAAACCCCGAATGCGACTGCGTATAGGGCGGTGGATAATGCAATGAAGGGTTGGGATGCTTCGGGAGGAGCAATTTATTTTTATAACCCTGATACTGCCACTTCGGCCTGGATTTGGTCAAGACAGATAGTGAAGAAAATAGGAAAGCATTATTTCGCAAAATAGCAAAAAAAGAGATGGGCTTCCCATCTCTTTTTTTGGTTAATGCAGGGAAGCATATTATATTATTGATAACGGTCATAGCTCATAACAGGTTGTTGGTTGTGCGGGGGTAGCCGCTGCTTGCTGAACACCAAAGCATATGCTACGGTTAACAGGCTTTTGGCCCGGGAAGCATGCGATGTTGTAATAACTGTTCAAGTGTGAAATTATTACAAAAAAGGATTAAAAAATTCCTGTTTCTGTAGCTTGTATTAAAAAAAGCAAAATGATAAACTAGGAAAAGTAGAGGGAAATACTACTTCCGGAAAGAGTAGATAATATGACCAGATATGATAGGGTATTGATTTTTTTTCTTATTGTCGCAGCCCTGGCGGGAGTTTACTATACCAGGATAATAATGGATTCCAATCAGGGAAATTATGCTGTAGTAATGGTGAATGGAGAAGAATACAGCAGAATCCATCTGGAAAATGCAGGGCATGAGGAGTTTACCGTTACCTCCCCCTGGGGTTATAATACCGTAGAAGTAGGCAACAATAGAATTAGAATTAAGGCTGCTTCCTGCCCTGATCAGATATGTGTAAAGGAGGGTTGGATTAGCAGAGTCAATCAAATATCGGTTTGTATGCCCAACAGGGTAATGATAAAAATAATCGGAGAAGAAACAGAAATAGATGATATTGCCTTTTGACAGGACAAAAACTGGAGGAGGAGTAGTAGTGAGAATCAGAACAAGGAATCCATGGGTGCTGGTATTGCTCCTGATAACCGGTGCTATCATAGGCGGATTTTTAGGACAGTACCTAAGTCAGTTTTTTCCGTTTTTGCAGAACAACTTCCCAATAGGAATCAAAGATCCTTTTTTCCTTGACATAGGTGTTTTATCCCTTGTTTTTGGTTTTGTGGTTAACATTAATGTAGCGGGGGTACTTGGACTTATACTTGCTGTCCTTGTTTTTCTTAAAATATAGCATTAGCGGGTGATTGAATGAAAAGGTTTGTATTAGCATCCGGTTCTCCAAGAAGACAGGAGATTCTGAAGCAGCTGGGGTTGGAATTCCAGGTAATGGAGAGCGACATAGAAGAGGTATTCCCGGAAGGCGCTTTGCCCGGGGAGTACGCCGCATCGATTGCCCTTGAAAAGATAAGGAACGTCTTGAAAAGAATAAGATTTCCTGCCGTTGTGGTAGGAGCGGATACAATAGTAGAGCTGGACGGGGAAATAATGGGTAAGCCATCGGATGACCGGCAAGCCTTTGAAATGTTAAGCAAGCTGGCCGGTAAAGAGCATTGTGTGATTACCGGAATTGCAGTATCGGACAATACAAACGGTGTTGAACTCGTCGATTACCAGACCACCAGGGTTAGGATGAAAAGCATTTCCCCCGATAGAATAAGAAGGTATGTTGAAACCGGGGAGCCCCTGGACAAGGCCGGAGCCTATGCAATACAGGGAAGGGCATCGTTGTTCATTGACAGCATTAACGGTTGTTATTTTAACGTGGTTGGTCTGCCGGTGGCAAAGTTGGATTGTATGCTGCGATCAATAAACCTGGATTTATTATTGTAAAATTGACAAAGGCTTAGGAAGGAGTATCGAACATGGGACTATTTGGAATTTTCTCCAGGGATATGGGGATAGATTTAGGAACAGCCAATACACTGGTTTATGTAAAGGGTAAAGGAATTGTCGTGAGGGAGCCCTCTGTGGTGGCGATACAGAGCGACAGCAGAGAGGTGCTGGCAGTGGGCAGCGAAGCCAAAAATATGATTGGCAGGACCCCCGGCAATATAATAGCAATAAGACCTATGAAGGACGGAGTAATTGCTGATTTTGATGTAACCCAGGATATGTTAAGACACTTTATTAAGAAGGCCTATCCAAAACCATCCATCTTCAAGCCCCGGGTAATTGTGTGTGTGCCATCGGGAGTTACCGAGGTAGAAAGAAGGGCTGTCGAGGAAGCCGCCGAACAGGCAGGCGCCAAGGAAGCCTTCTTGATAGAAGAACCCATGGCTGCTGCCATCGGTTCGGAACTCCCCGTTGCAGAACCAAGGGGAAGCATGGTAGTTGATATTGGCGGGGGTACAACCGAGGTAGCAATAATATCCCTGGGGGGCATTGTAACAAGCAGGTCGATTCGGATAGGCGGAGACGAACTGGACGAGTCCATTGTACAGTATGTAAAGAGGCAGTATAATCTTCTTATCGGCGAAAGGACCGCAGAGGAGGTAAAAATAAAGATTGGCTCGGCTTTCCCAAGAAGGGAAGAGGTGGCTATGGATGTCAAAGGCCGGGACCTGGTTACAGGATTACCTAAAACCGTTAAAGTTTCATCGGAGGAGATTAGAGAAGCAATAGCCGAACCTGTTAACAGCATTTTGGAAGCCATTAAGTTTACTCTGGAAAAAACCCCTCCTGAGCTGGCTGCGGATATTATGGACAGGGGTTTAGTGCTTACCGGCGGTGGTGCCCTTCTTGAAGGTCTTGACAGAAGGGTAATGGATGAAACAGGTATGCCGGTTAACATTTCAGAAAATCCTCTCGACTGTGTTGTGATGGGTACGGGTAAAGCCCTGGAAGAACTACATTTATTAAAGAGGGTGCTGGTTTCTACAAAGAGGGGCAAGTGAAAAGAGGGGGGGAGCAATGTCCAAACTCTATAAAAACAGGTCAATAATAATGGTAGCAGTAGCGGCTATCATTATTATTGTTATTATTGCTGTAACCTCTGTGGACAGGGAGCGGGTATCAGCCCCCGAAAGCCTTGTGGGGTCCATAATAAAGCCTGCCACAGGGGCTGTTACGGCCATTGTCAATTCTATACGCAATTCGGTAACCGGTATAGCCGAGTACAGAAGTTTAAAGGATGCCAATCGCACGCTCAATGAGCAGATAATTTCCCTCAGGGCCCAGGCCAGGGAAATGGAGGCCCTAAGACAGGAAAACCAAAGGCTTAGGGAAATGCTCGATTTTAAGGATACCCATTCCGAATTTGACCTTATCGGCTGCAGTGTAGTTGGGAAAAGTCCGGATAATACCTCCAGCATATTTATAATCAATAAAGGTGCAGATAACGGTATAATGAGGAGTATGCCTGTGGTTACCAACAACGGATTGGTGGGTCAGGTTATTGACGCAGGAAGCAACTGGGCGAAGGTGCTGCCCCTTAATGACCAGAGAAGTTCGGTAAGTGTTATGGTTAATAGAACAAGGGACACGGGAATCCTCAAAGGTGATATCAATTTTGTTCTTACGGGTTCGGTTTCCCCCGAAGCGGCGGTTGTTGAAGGAGACGATGTGGTTACATCAGGCATGGGCGGTATATATCCGAAGGGCTTGTTTGTCGGGAAAATCACAGGGATAAGGACCGGGGACAGCCAATTATTGAAGACTATTAGGGTTGAACCTGCCGTCGATTTCGATAAAGTGGAGGAAGTTTTTGTATTGAAACATATTGAAGGTCTTCCCTTTGGAGGGGAGATTGTAGAATGAGTGCGTGGATAATTGCGTTAATACTGGTATTTAACATAATACTGCAGTCTACGGTGTTTCAATATATTGCCGTACTGGGCATTAGGCCTGATTCCGCAATTGCCATTGTTGTTGCCCTCAGCACTTTCCTTGGTAAGGAATATGGCATGATAATCGGTGTGGCTGCCGGAATGATGCAGGACATAGTGTTCTCCAGACCCGTGGGTATAACGGCCCTGTCATATATGCTTATAGGTTATCTTGTAGGCAGTAACAGTGACAAGATATTTAAGGAAAACCTGGTTGTTCCTTTGGCTTTTTCTGCGGGTGCTACCCTGCTAAAATATTTCATAGGTATTTTCTTTGATTATGTATTGGGTATCCCAATCTCATTACTTATATACATACAGCAATATTTACTAATTGAGCTTGTATACAATTGTGCTATTTCAATTGTCATATACAAAGCATTATATTGGGTTTATGGCAGGAAACTCCTTAAGGATGGACTGAGGATAAAAAGAAAGAGATAGCTTCAGGGGTGGTGTGGGTATGATCTGGAAAAAGCTGAAGGATAGAAACAATATAATAGCGCTTCTATTAGCGTTTATTGTCTTAATTTTGGTTTTCAGGCTTATCCAGCTCCAGATCGTAGATGGAGAGTACTACAGCGATCTTTCAGAGAACAAGCGGATAAGAAGGATTGCAGTTGAGGCTCCAAGGGGAACGTTTCTTGACCGTTACGGCAGGGAGATTGCAGGTAACCGCCCGGGCTACGTTGTGGAAATTCTCAAAACTGAGATAGTCCAGGAGCAAATTAGCGGGGTTGCTCAGGAACTGGTAAGGATTTTGGACGGCAACGGAGAACGTGTAAGGCTGGACTTTCCCATTGCAGTCAGCCGCGCTCAATCCGACCCCGCCCAATCCGACTCCGCTCAATCCGACCCCGCTCAATCCGACCCCGCTCAATTCGACCCCGCCCAATCCGACTCCGTTGTATCTGACGTCATTGAATTTAACCCTGCCGGAATTGACATCGTTGAGTTCGCATTTGACAGTCAAAGGGAAGAGCAGGCATGGAAAAAAAAGTACACTGTGCCGGAGGAATATGATGCAGCACAAGCCCTTGACTTTCTTAAGGAGAAAAATGGAATAGATGCCGGTATGCCCGGCTATATGTCGGTACAGGTTCTTTCAATCCTGCATAAAATCAGCGAACAGACTTACTTTGCCTATCAACCTCTGGAGATTTCAAGGGACGTCTCCATGCTGACGGTAGCACAGATAGAAGAAAGGCACCTTGACATGCCGGGTGTAAATGTTGAAGTTAAACCGATAAGGTATTACAAGGAAGGCAGCCTTGCCTCCCATGTTATGGGATATCTTGGAAGCATAAACCAGCAGGAGCTGGAAGACCTCAGGGATAAGGGGTATAATCAGAATGATATAATAGGCAAGTCCGGTCTGGAAAGAGTCCTGGAAGAAAAGCTGAAAGGTATCAATGGTGCCAAACAGGTAGAAGTAAACTCTGTCGGCAGGTTTATCAGCACCCTGGGAGAAAAACCTCCAATACCGGGCAGTAATGTATTTCTTACCCTTGACGCCCGTCTGCAGCAAACCGCCGAACAGGCTCTGACGGATACCATGGAAAAAATACAGACCGGCGAGCTGGGGCAAAAGTATACCGAAGCTAAGGCAGGGGCGGCAGTGGCCATAGATGTGAACACGGGGGAAATACTTGCGTTGGCAAGTTTCCCATCCTATGATCCAAACCTTTTTTCCACCGGGATTTCATCGGAGGACTGGCAGATGCTCAACCCGCAGTCCGACAGTCCTGTGGAGCCCCGGCCGCTGTATAACAATGCCATTCAGGCTGCAATACCTCCGGGCTCAACGTTTAAGATGGTTTCAGCAATTGCGGCCCTTGAGGAAAATGTAATAGAACCGAACACAATTATCGTTGACAAGGGAGTATACCGGACTATACCCGGTGCAAGTCCCGCATGCTGGATATGGAATCAGAACAGGACCACCCATGGTCCCGAGAATGTTGTGGATGCCATACGGGATTCGTGTAATTACTTCTTTTACGAAGCAGGACGCCTTTTGGGCATAAATAAACTTCAAGAGTACGCACAAAAATTCGGACTGGGACAGAGGACCGGCATTGAACTGACCGGCGAGGCGGCGGGAGTTGTGGCTGGGCCTGCATATAAGACGGGGATTTGGAAAAATGTTATTACAAATTACATGACAAATACAATGAATATTCAGGATACAAGCATGATAGACGGGGTATTTGGGCTGCTGGATGTTGAGTTTAATACCTGGACCCAAATGCGCAGGGCTTTGGAAGGTCTGGGAATAGAAGATATAGAACATATAAACAAGCTTATCAGTTATATAAATGCGAGCAAGTGGACAGCCGGTCAAACCTTAAGCGCCGTCATAGGACAGGGAGAGCATATGTACACACCCCTTCAGATGGCAAATTATATTGCCACGCTGGCAAACGGCGGTACAAGGTACAAACCGCACCTGATTAAAAAAACCTTTAACCAGGAGACTAATGAATATGAGTATACCGAACCGGAAGTATTAGATACGATAGATATATCACCTGACAACCTGAAGGCCGTATTGGAAGGTATGTACGCGGTTACAAAGCCAGGAGGCAGTGTAGCCTCCAGATTCCGCGATTTTCCGGTGGAAGTTGCAGGGAAGACGGGTACTGCGCAGAATCCCGGTTATGACGGATACGCATGGTTTGTTGGCTTTGCGCCCTATGATAAGCCACAGATCGCAGTTTCGGTGGTGATTTTTCAGGGAGGATCCGGCAGTTATGCTTCTCCTGTGGCAAAAGCCATATTTGAGGAGTACCTTAAGATTAACAGCGGGGGCGTGTCGCTGGAAGCGGGCAATTCCCTTTCCAGATAATAAATATAATAGCAGGAATTATAGGTTTGGTGAAGAATAATAAACGGAGGTATATACACAATATGCAGCGAAAAAGCTTGGAGTTCAAAGGACTTAAAGAAGGCTTGTATGCAATTTATAAAGGTGCCGCTGGCTTTGAGAACTTTTTGCAGGCATTGGAGGAAAGGCTTGAAGGGACCGGAGATTTCTTTGACGGCGCTTGCCTGGCAGGGGTTTATGGCATAGCCTTAAATGAAATTGAGGAGGATATTCTGGGCGAAATATTAAAGGGCAGGTACCGGATGGGAATTAGGATACCCCTCCTAAGCAAAAAATCCCTATCCCAGCATGATATTACCGGGGATATGGGTACAAGATTTGTGCATGCAACCCTAAGGTCCGGACAAAGGGTTATTTATAGAGGGAACGTGGTTATACTTGGCGATGTTAACGCAGGGGCGGAGGTTGAAGCAGGAGGCAACATTGTTGTTATGGGTTCCCTTCGCGGTACTGCAAGGGCAGGAGTACCGGACAGCCATGAAGCATCAATTTCAGCAATTTCGCTGCAGCCCACCCAGTTAAAGATTGGGAAAATTGCAGTCCGGTGGCCGGATGAAGAGCGGCACACCGATGAACCGGAGATAGCGTATGTAGAGCAGGATAAAATGTATGTAAAACCTATTTCCGATATCAGATAAACGTGACAAGATACAATACATATGAGGGAGGAAAAACCTATGGGAGAGGTAATAGTCATAACTTCCGGGAAAGGCGGAGTAGGGAAAACCACTGCTACAGCCAATATTGGGACAGCCCTTGCTTTTAACGGAAAGAAGGTAGTACTGGTTGATGCAGATATAGGCTTAAGAAACCTTGATGTGGTTATGGGTTTGGAAAACAGGATTGTTTATGATGTCGTAGATGTGGTGGAAGGTACCTGCAGGCTTCGTCAGGCACTGATTAAGGATAAAAGGTATCCGGATTTATTCCTGTTACCCGCTGCCCAGACAAGGGATAAAAATGCGGTTTCCCCTTCACAGATACAGGAATTATGTGAAAAATTAAAGCAGGAATTTGATTACGTTATTATCGACTGTCCGGCCGGCATCGAGCAGGGTTTCAGGAACGCCATTGCCGGGGCTGACAGCGCTATTGTGGTTACAACTCCGGAAATATCGGCAGTAAGGGATGCGGATAGGATAATCGGATTGCTGGAGGCCGCAGAGCTGCCAAATCCAAGGCTTGTGGTTAACAGAGTCAGGCTGGAAATGGTGAAGAAAGGCGATATGATGAATACTGATGATATGATAGACATTTTGGCGATTGACCTTCTGGGGGTAGTACCTGATGACGAAAGCATAGTCGTTTCCACCAACAGAGGGGAGCCGGCTGTTGGAGATGCCAAATCTATGGCCGGCAGGGCGTTTAATAACATTGCCCTAAGGGTAATGGGCAACGATGTCCCGTTCATGGACCTGGAAGTGGAAGAGGGCTTTATTGTTAAACTGTTAAAATTAATAGGCAGCAGAAAATGATTAGGGAGGGAGGAATTGGAAATGGACCTGTTTAGGTCGAGCTTTAGAAAGAGCGCCAATAGCAGTAAAGATGTAGCAAAGGAAAGGTTGAAACTGGTTTTGGTCCATGACAGAGTCAATGTTTCCTCCAGCTTCCTGGAGATGATTAAGGGAGATATAATACGGGTAATATCCGATTATATGGAAATAGATGAGGACAACCTTGATATTAAAGTGACTAAGACCAAGAGGGATGAGGACGATACATTGGTTCCGGCACTAATGGCGAATATTCCGATAAAACGTATGAAGGGTCCTACAAGATAACCGGCTGCAATTTAGCCGGTTTTATTTTACAAATGTCAATACATAACGCCTGTGGTATAATTAATATGAGTTTTCGGTTGGCGGGGGTGGTAGTTTGATTGAAAAAAAGCTTGTTAAAAATATAGATTATATGCTAATTCTGGCGATAATACTACTTGTTTGCATAAGCATAGCAGTACTAAGCAGCGCAACCCATGCTCCCGATACGGGAGATTACGGGATGGTTAAACGGCAGATAATGTGGGGCGTTATAAGCCTGGTCGTGGGTTTTATAATTATTACCGTGGATTATAATACTGTAGGGAATTTTGCATATTTTATTTATATAGGCAGTATATTGTTTCTGCTGCTTGTGAAAATACCCGGCATCGGAGTGGTACGGGGCGGGGCAAGAAGTTGGATAGATTTGGGGGTTTCAAGCATTCAGCCCTCGGAATTTGCTAAGATTGGAATAATTATTTCCTTTGCAAAATTTCTGGAGACCCGGGAGGATAAGCTAGACAACATTAAGGGTTTGATTATGCCCTTACTTTTCGTAGGTTTTCCGGCAATGCTGGTGTTTTTTGAGCCCGACCTCGGCGGCACCCTGGTGTTTATGGCGATTTTTGCAGGGATGATCTTTGCGGCGGGTATCAGCTATAGACTGATACTATGGGGAATAATTTCATGTATTGCCGCCATTCCTCCCGCATGGGTTTTTTTGTTCGAAGAGCATCAGAAAACAAGGCTTCTTGTCTTCTTAAACCCAGGTATAGACCCGCTGGGCGGCGGGTATCATGTTATACAGTCAATGATTGCCGTTGGTTCGGGTCGCTTGCTTGGTAAAGGGCTGCATAACGGAACCCAGAACAAGCTGGATTTTTTACCTGAACAGCATACCGATTTTATTTTTTCGGTGCTGGGGGAAGAGCTTGGATTTATTGGCGCTATTATTGTAATATTCCTCTTGTTCTTTATTCTGTACAGAATATTGGATGCGGCGAGGCAGGCTAAGGACAGGTTTGGCTACCTGGTGGTTATCGGAGTTCTGTCAATGCTGACCTTTCAAATAGTGGAAAATATAGGAATGACAATAGGTGTTATGCCAATAACCGGTCTCACCCTGCCCTTTGTAAGCTACGGAGGCAGTTCACTGCTTGCTAACATGATTGCCATCGGTATGGTTATTAGTGTAGGAATGAGAAGGCAGCGAATCAATTTCTGATAGTTTTCATATTCTCCCATTGGTATAAATATATTATACTAAAACCTGTTTGGGGGAGGGTAACCCATGAAGAGAGCCTTTGGGAGAAGCGCAGGAAGCCTAAAGAGAAGTGGACTTAACAGAAGATATGGAGGCAGGAGCGTAAAGGATAAAAGTAAGCTAAGGGATAATTTGAAAAAGCTGACCATATGCATATTTGTGGTTTTGATTATTCTGTTAATAAAAAGCATGAACTTTTCATATGCCCAGAAAACCGCTAACGGCATAAAATCCATTATTACCAGTGAGTACAACGTAAAGGATAGATTAAGCTCCCTGAAGGACATGCTGCCGGTAATGCAGAGAAGTATTATGAGGGTATTCAATGTGGAAGAATCCTCCGCTTTACTGAATATGCCGGTGCAGGGCCCTATAACTTCCGGGTATGGTATCAGGACCCACCCGGTCTTTAAGGTTGAAAAAAAACACGATGGAATAGATATTGGGGCTCCGGTAGGGGAACCTGTCAAAGCTGCCCTTTCGGGTACGGTGATAGAGGTCAGAACCGATGAAAATTATGGGAATATAGTGGTTATTGACCACGGCAGTAATTTGAAAACTCTATACGGGCATCTGGATGAAATAAAGGTCTCGGAAAATCAACAGGTATTCCGGGGGGAGGAGATAGGTCTGGTGGGCAATTCAGGCATTAGCACCGGCTCCCACCTTCATTTCGAGGTCTGGATAAACGACAGGCCTGTGGACCCCGCCAATGAGCTGGATACAAGCTTTAATAGCATGTAAAAGGGGGCGGGGGCATGAAGCTGGCCAGAATAAGGGGGATTGACATACTGGTCAATCCTTTGGTAATTGTTTTGGCTGCAGCAGGAATTTGTCTTGGCTATTTTACTAAGGGACTTATACTGGTTGCAGCGGTGCTATGCCATGAAGCAGCCCATTCGGTTATGGCAGGGTTTTTGGGATACAGGCTGGACGAAATCAAGCTGTTTCCTTTGGGAGGTGTAATCAGAATAGGAGGCATGTTCGAACTGGATCCGGGACGGGAAATAATGATTGCGCTGGCGGGTCCGGTTATTAATATGTCTTTGGCTGTATTGGCTTTGGGCCTTAAACCCTACGGTTTTGCAACAGAACAATATACAGACTTTTTTATCGCGGTAAATACTGTGATAGCGTTGTTTAACCTGCTTCCTGCCCTTCCTTTGGACGGGGGCAGAGTTTTAAGATCATTACTATCTTACAGGTGGGGTATTGCAAGGGCTACCCGGGTAGTATGGCTGCTGGGAAGAATTGCTGCAGTGCTGCTGGCTCTCTTGTCATTATACCGGGGTGTTGGCAATCCACTGGAGGTAACAATGCTTGCAGCCGCTGTTTTTTTGTTTTTTGCAGGGACAAAGGAAAGAAAAATGGCAGCCTTTCTAATGTATAACCAGGTGGGGTACAAGAAGGACCTGCTTAAGAACAGGGGACTTTTAAAATCAAAGTCTCTGGCGGTTGACCACAACGCTTACGGGAAAAGGGTTATCAGCCGTTTTGTGCCGGGCTGTTATCATATAGTGTATGTAATTGGCAAGGATGGCCAAGTGCTCGGAAGGGTTGGTGAACAGGAAGTATTTTATGGGATAATGAAATACGGGTACAACGTGAGAATGATAGATATAGTAAAAATGTACAATTCATAGATAGTATGTAAATTTTATTATATAATAATTGTATGACATCATACTGCAGCGGGTAATCGGATGTCGGAGCTTAGTTATTGCAGTTAATATAGTTTAAGGGTTTATGGAATACTAGTTTCTGAACATAAGGAAAAGCACGGGAGGATATGTAATGACGTCTAAGGACATTGAAGGATTGCTAAATGAAGTGGAAAAACCGGCAAGGTATACCGGCGGTGAATACAACAGCGTATATAAGGATAAAGAGCAAATAGATATAAGGTTTGCCTTTGCTTTTCCGGATGTCTACGAGATTGCGATGTCCCATCTGGGCCTCAGGATTTTGTACTATCTGCTCAATATGAGGGAAGACACATGGTGCGAAAGGGTGTTTGCCCCCTGGACCGATATGGAGGATTTGATGAGGGAGAACGGAATACCCCTGTTCGCACTAGAAAGCAGAGACCCGGTAGCGGAGTTTGATTTTATTGGATTTACTCTGCAATATGAAATGAGCTACTCAAACATAGTGAATATGCTCTCGCTGTCAGGCATTCCCATGCAAAGCAGTCAAAGGGACAAAGGTCACCCCTTTGTAATAGCGGGGGGACCGTGCGCATATAACGGAGAGCCTCTGGCGGACATATTCGATTTTTTTGTTCTGGGAGAGGGAGAAGAGGTCCTAACTACGATTTTGGACACGTACCTGGTATGGAAAAGCCGGGGCGGTTCGCGCCGCGAATTCCTGGAAAGGGCAGCGCTGATAGAGGGGGTATATGTTCCTTCTCTGTACAATGTTGAGTACAGGGATGACGGCACCATTGAAAGCGTACGGCCGATTAGCGACAGGTTTCCACAGAGAATAAACAAGGTTATAGTAAGAGACCTAAATACCGTTTTCTTTCCTGACAAGATTATTGTACCCTTTATGGATATTGTTCACGACAGGATAATACTCGAATTATTCAGGGGATGTGTCCGGGGATGCAGATTCTGTCAGGCGGGTATGGTTTACCGGCCGGTAAGGGAAAAAAATCCGGGCATCCTTGCCGGGCAGGCGGAAAAACTGATAAAAAACACCGGCTATGAGGAAGTTTCACTGTCTTCCCTAAGCACCAGCGATTATTCAAAGCTTCAGCCGCTGGTACAGGGACTTATCCAGGCCCACGGCGGCAAAAAGGTTGGTTTATCCCTGCCGTCTATGAGAATAGACAGCTTCTCGCTGAATTTGATTAAGGAAATTCAGAAGGTGCGAAAAACCGGCCTCACCTTTGCACCCGAGGCAGGAACCCAAAGGCTTCGGGATGTAATTAACAAAGGAGTGACCGAAGCCGACCTTATGATTGCTGCGGGGGACGCCTTTGAAGCCGGCTATGACAATGTGAAGCTGTATTTTATGATAGGCCTCCCTACTGAAACAGAAGAAGACATAGATGGTATTTCGGATTTGGCATTTAAAGCGGTGGACAAATATTTTGCGACGGATAAGAGAAATAGGGGCAGAAATCTAAGGGTAACGGTAAGCACTTCCTGTTTCGTGCCCAAACCCTTTACACCGTTTCAGTGGCAGCCCCAGGACAGCATGCAGTCATTCAAGGATAAGCAGCAGCGGTTAAAGAGTAAGCTCAGGCACAGGGCAATTAACTATAACTGGCATCAACCCGAGACAAGCTTCCTTGAAGCGGTATTTGCAAGGGGTGACCGCAGGCTGGGAAAGGTTTTGATAAGGGCATGGGAACTGGGTTGTCGCTTTGACGGATGGAAGGAGCACTTTGACTACGGGAAATGGAGCAGAGCCTTTGAGGAATGTGGTATAGACCCTGACTTTTACGCTTTAAGGCAGAGAGACTATGGAGAGGTACTGCCCTGGGACCATATAAATGTTGGTGTGTCCCGGGAATTCCTAAAGGGAGAAAACGAAAGGGCCCTTACGGGCGAGACAACCCCGTACTGCCGGGAGGGCTGTATAAACTGCGGTATATCCGAACTGTTCGATGGAGGAATTTGCAATGCCGGTGATTAGAATAGAATTTCAAAAAGAAGGCAGCACAAAGTATATTTCGCATCTGGACCTTATGCGGACGATTCAGAGGTCGGTAAGGAGGGCGGATATTCCTGTTGAATACACAAAGGGCTTTAACCCTCATTCAAGAATATCCTACGGGCCCGCCCTTGCCGTCGGTGTGAGCAGCAGCGGTGAATACCTGGACATGGAGATTAAAGAGCAGCTTGACCAGGACCGGCTAATCGAAAGGTTAAATACCAGCCTGCCCTCAGGTATTAGGGCAACCGCTGCGAGATATGTACCCGACGGGTCTTCTTCCCTTGCTTCAGTAATAAATGCGGCCTGTTATTCAATAGACGGGCGGGCACAGCCGCAGAACGGGCATTTGAAGGAGAGGCTTTCAGAGTTTTTCTCTTTACCGCATGTTTTTATAGAAAAGACGGATAAAAAAGGCAGAAAAAAGCAGGTGGATATTATACCAATGATATTGGATATTGAAAAAATACTGGTACAGGACGGGAGGGTAGTTTTGGAGGTTATTCTTGAAACGGGCAGCAAAGGCAATCTTAAACCCGCCGATCTTTTAGGCGCCATTATTAAAGAAACCGGGATAAACCTTAGGGACGTAACGATACATCGGAAAGGGCTGCTGGTAAAGAGAGGGGAAAGGTATTTTTCTCCGTTGGAAATTTTTGATTAGGTTAACAGGGACATTTCTTAATTAATGCGGTATGTACCCTTATATTATCTGGGAGTTGAGAATATGAATGAGATTATTGTAGATGTGAGTTTTGAACAGACCAGGGTCGCTTTGTTGGAGGATGAGCAGCTAAACGAGATATATATAGAGAGGTTTAGCAATAAAAGGATTGTTGGCAGTGTATATAAGGGAAGGGTTGAGAATGTACTCCCGGGTATGCAGGCTGCCTTTGTGAATATTGGGTTGGAGAAAAACGCCTTTTTGTATGTTAAGGATATTTTTCTGGATTATGAAGAACTTTTTGACGGAACAGAGAGTCCCGGGAATATTTCCATTAAGGATGTACTCAAAAAGGGTCAGGAAATCATGGTACAGGTGGTTAAGGAGCCTATAGACAGCAAGGGGCCAAGGGTTACTACAAATGTAACCCTCCCTGGAAGGTTTATGGTACTTTTGCCCAATGCCAACTATGTGGGGATTTCAAGGAGAATTGAGAACGAGGAAGAGCGCAGCAGATTAAAGGCAATAGCCCATGAGATTAAGCCGGAAAATATGGGGCTTATTATCAGGACCGCTGCGGAAGGCAAAAAACTCCGGGATATCCGGCACGATTTAAGGCTTTTGGAAAAACTGTGGCAGGTCGTCAAAAGGAAGGAAAGGACATATAACGCCCCCAGGATAATACACAGGGATTTAAACCTTGTTATGAAAACAGTAAGGGATATGTTTACGCGTAATATAGACCGCTTTATCATTAACAGCGGAACGGAATACCATAAAATTTTGGAATTGCTTGACCTGATATCACCACAGCTTAAGGAAAGGGTTATTCTGTTCGATAAGGATCGGAATATATTCGATTATTATAATGTGGAGCCCAAGATAGCCAATGCACTAAGCAGAAAGGTATGGCTTAATAACGGCGGATACATAGTAATTGACCAGACCGAGGCCCTTACCTCAATTGACGTAAACACCGGAAGATTTGTAGGCAGTCTGGACCTTAAGGATACGGTACTCAAAACAAACCTTGAGGCGGCGGAGGAAATAGCAAGGCAGCTTAGACTGCGGGATATTGGCGGCATAATAATAGTGGATTTCATCGATATGGAAAACACTGAAGATGACAGAATGGTATTAGAGCAATTAAAACAGTATTTAAAACGTGACAGGACAAGAAGCAATGTGCTTGGCATGACTCAGCTGGGCCTGGTAGAGATAACCAGGAAAAAAGTGGGCAGGAGGATAGACTCCATACTGCAAAAGCCGTGCCCTTTTTGTCAGGGAAGCGGCAGGGTGCTTTCGGAGGAAACCATGGCCAACAAAATTGAGAGGGAATTAAAGAGGATTTTTTCCCAGACCACCGCCGAGGCTGCATTGATAGAAGCCCACCCATCGGTAGCGGCGTTGGTGATAGGCAGCGGGGGCGAACACCTGGGCCGCCTGGAAAAACAGCTGGGAAGGTATATATATATTAAGGGCAGTTCACACCTGCACCCCGAGGATATTGAAGTAAAGGTTACAGGGAAAAAGGAATACGTTGAAAGCTATGCCTTTCCTGTCAGAGAGGGAGAAATACTTGACCTGTTTATATATGAACCCCATGCGGCTAATAATAATGACGGGATAGGCAGAATAGAAGGATATGTGATAAATGTGGAACGGGCGGGCAGCATGGCGGGGAAGAAGGTTAAAGTTAAAATCGTTAAGACCTACAAGACCTATGCAAAGGGCGAACTGGTTTGACAGGATGCATTTGCAGTGGTATAATACTTAAGTTGTAAGTAGCCGCACGGATCGGGTTTTTAAACGCATAAAACGTACCTGTATTCGGCGAGACTGGGTTGAGGAGGTGTGCTGGACATGTATGCTTTAATAGAAACCGGAGGTAAGCAGTATAAGGTGGAAGAGGGAGATATCCTCTCGGTTGAAAAACTGAAAACCGGCGAAGGTGAAAAGGTCAGCTTTGACAAGGTGCTTATGGTGAGCAGTGAAGAAGGTGTTAAGGTTGGCAAGCCCTATGTAGAAGGGGCGGCGGTAGAAGGGGAAGTAATGCTTCACGGCAAGGATAAAAAGGTTATTGTATTCAAATACAAGGCTAAAAAGAATTACAAACGGAAGCAGGGACATCGTCAGCCGTTTACCAGGATAAAAATAAGCAAAATTACAGGATAAACCGGTATGATAACTGCTTATGTAAAAAGAGATAACAAAAAAAGTGTTGTTGAGTATAGGATAACAGGTCATGCCAACTGTGGCGAATACGGCAGGGATGTTGTTTGCAGTGCAGTTTCGGTGCTTGCCCAGGCGATAATCATAGGTCTGACAAAGACCATGGGAATAAAGCCGGACTACTCGATAGACGGAGGCGACCTGTATTGTGCCATACCCCCCCTTGATGAAAAAAGGAGAAGGGAAGCCGACTTGTTGCTTGATACTATGTTTTACACTCTAAAGAGTATCAGGGACAGTTATCCTGAAAATATTTCGATATTTGAAACGGAGGTGTAACAGATGTTTAAAATAGATTTGCAATTATTTGCCCATAAAAAGGGAGTAGGGAGTTCCAGGAACGGAAGGGACAGCGAATCCAAAAGACTGGGCGCAAAAAGAGGAGACGGCCAGTACGTACTTGCAGGTAATATCCTGGTCCGGCAGAGGGGTACGAAGATACACCCCGGCAACAATGTTGACAGGGGCGGGGATGATACGCTGTTTGCTCTGATAAATGGAGTGGTACGCTACGAGAAGAAAGGTAAGGACAAAAAGCAGGTCAGCGTATACGAAAAAGAGGCAATTGTATAAAAACCTTCCGTTAAGGAAGGTTTTTTTTTACCGCTGACGGGTGGATAATAATAGCAGTTGTCTGGTAAAACTAATTACGGGTGGTGGTTTAATTGTTTGTGGATATCGTGAAAATACATGTGGCTGCGGGCAGCGGCGGACACGGAGCCGTTTCCTTCAGAAGGGAGAAATATATACCTGCCGGCGGACCGGATGGTGGAGACGGGGGCCGGGGAGGAGATATTATTTTTCAAGCGGATGCGGGCTTAAAGACCCTGATGGATTTTAGGTATAAGAAGAATTATAAGGCACAGAACGGCCAGAACGGAGCCGGTTCAAACAGAACGGGAAAGGATGCGGACCATCTTGTTCTCAAACTGCCGGTGGGTACTGTCATAAAGGATGCACAGACCGACAGGGTTATTGCGGACCTGACAAAGCCGGGGCAGAGGTCGGTTGTGGCAATGGGAGGCAAAGGAGGCAAGGGAAATTCGAGGTTCAAAAGCTCCACAAGACAGGCACCTACCTTTGCCGAGAACGGGTATGACGGCGAAGAAAAATGGCTTGTTCTCGAACTAAAGCTGATTGCCGACGTAGGCCTGATAGGCTTCCCCAATGTAGGGAAATCAACCATTTTATCGGTTGTAACCGGCGCATCCCCTAAAATTGCCAATTATCCGTTTACAACACTAAATCCCAATTTAGGGGTTGTGCAGTTGGATGAGAGAAGAAGTTTTGTTATGGCGGATATACCCGGCTTGATAGAAGGTGCTCATGAGGGAGTGGGTTTGGGACATGAATTTTTAAGACATATAGAAAGAACGCGGCTGCTGATACACGTATTGGACGCTTCCGGTTCGGAGGGAAGGGACCCCCTTGAGGACTTTAAACAGGTGAATTATGAACTGGAAAAGCATAATATAAAGCTGGCCGACAGGCCGCAGATAGTAGCTGCCAATAAGATTGACCTGCCCGAAGCAGCTAAGGCTTTACCCAAAATTAAGAGGGCGTTGGAAAAGGAAGGTTATGAAGTTTTTGAGATTTCAGCCGCAGCCAATACGGGATTGGACAGGTTGGTTGCCAGGGCATATGAATTGATATGCGTGATGGAAGAGCAGTTACCGGAAGACAAACAAGAAAATATTGAAGAAAAAAAGAAGATGCGTTATTATAGATTTGAAGAGGAAAAACTTTTTACCGTTGAAAAGGACGGTAAGGTATTTGTAGTAAAGGGAAACTGGATTAACAGACTGATGTCGGGCATAAATATTGACCGGGACGAATCCCTTAAGTATTTCCAGAAGGTCATTCGAAAGAGGGGTATAATCGATGAACTGAAAAAGATGGGTATTGGCGAAGGCGATACTGTGAGAATTGGCGATATTGAATTTGAGTACTATGAATAGATTTGGGGGTCATGAAAAGGCAATGGAATGCATCAACTGCGAAAACTGCAAACAAAATCAACCGACTTATTATTGTTTTGCCCGTGAACAGGTGGTTGTCAATATGCATTATATGCCCATGAAGGAAAAGGTGAGGACCGGCTGGAAAAAAGGACATCCCGGCTATGAAACCCATAGAAGGAAGCTTAGGAAAAATGAAACCGAAGCATAAAGGAACAGGCAGAGGCCTGTTCCTTTTGATTGAATATTTTTCCATTATTAAGGGATAATTAAGAGGGGAGGTGGCAAAATGGAAACAACGATAAGGCGTATTAAAGAATGGATATCCGCCCGGCTGCGGGAGGCACAGATACAGGACTATTATTACAGCGGTGGAAATACTTCAAAGCATTACAGGGCAAGGAGTATGGACCGGCTGTCTGCCAGGATGGCAGTATTTGTGTTGACAGCCGTATCTTTTTACGTTTATACGGGGAATTTTTTTGCAGCCCTGTTCTTCGGTGGGGTTTGCACATATTTGTTTGACAGGCTTGCAATGCAATTAAGGAATAAACGGAGCGAAAAAAACCGGGCAGTATTGCTGGAAAAAGAAGGTATAGACAGGTTTACACAGTTATTGGAGGATAAAGATAACCGCGGTTTCTTTGAAATAATCTTTGAAACGCTCAAAAAAACCTGCCTGTTTAAAGGTCTTAAGCTTATTGAAGACGACGAAGGCCGGCCGCTAATAATTACCGGAGAATTCAAGGGAGAAAAAGTCGGAATTTATGCCAACAGGCTGGGAAAGGATGCATCGGTCAAGGAGGCGAATCTGAAAGAATTCGTGCAGTACTGCAAAAGCAGACAACTGGGAAACGGTATATATATTGCCAGCGGCCCCTTTGATTATGCCAGCAGGGGATATGCAGCGGGTCTCGATTCCTTTAACCTGTATATAGCGGATACCCAGACCATATACAGAGCATTTATTAAAAAGGGTTTCTTGTTTTCTATGGATGATTTGGAGGAGAAACTGGAACAGAGAGTATTTGAGCATAACAAAGAAACCCAGCACAGCCTTAAAAGAATACTCGCCTACAGGCGTATAAGGACGTATATCGTGCTGGGTGTACTGATTGCGGTATATTCCGCCTATGTACCCTATTCTGTTTATTACATACTGGTCTCCATAGTCCTTTTGTGCCTTTCTCTGACTGCGCTTATCAGATGGAAGATTGAAAAATTCATGGAGGATTCCGAAAACAGTATAAAACTGGACAGCCTGATGGATGCAGAATGATTTTATGCATTCGAGCGCTGTCCAATATAATCGGGCAGTTTCTCCATATCAAAGTTTCCACCGCTCACTACGCTGATTATCTTTTTGCCTTTGCCCCAGTTACCCTTTAATGCTGCCGCAACGCTGACGGCTCCTGAAGGCTCGGGAACAGTTTTGAAATATTCAATGCATATACCTATAGCCTGGAGGATTTCGGATTCTTTAACAAGAAGGGTTGCGTCAACATACTTTTTCGCCAGTGGGAATGTTAAAGACCCCGGCTTCATTGTCAGCAGTCCGTCTGCTATTGAGTGGGTTTTTTCAAGCTGTGTGATTTCGCCCTTATCAATGGATACCGTCATAGAATTACTGCCCTCGGGTTCCACGCCTATAACCTGGATTTTGGGCTTTTGGTTTTTAATCAGCGTGGATATTCCAGATATAAGCCCTCCGCCTCCGATGGGGACCAGTATTATATCCACATCCGGTATCTGTTCCAGTATCTCAATTCCTATGGTCCCCTGCCCGGCAATTACGTCTAAATGATCGTAGGAGGGTATTTCCAGATAAGCCTTTTCCATGGCTATTTCCTTTGACCGTGCCAGCCTTTCGCTGGAAGTCTTGCCGCAGAACTCTATTTGGGCACCCCACCTGGCTACCGCACGGCTTTTAACCTTTGGAGCCGTTTCCGGCATTATTACAGTTGCCGGTATACCCAGCGTGTTTGCCACATAGGCAACTGCCTGACCGTGATTTCCGGAAGAGGCGGTTACAACACCCTTTAATGACGGCAGTTCTCTTTTTTGTTTGATGAGACAGTTGCTCGCACCCCTTACCTTAAATGAATTGGTTGTTTGAAGGTTTTCTGCTTTCAACAAAAGCTCGAAACCAAGATCTTTTGACAAAAAGTTGGAATGTAATACAGGGGTGACATTGGCAAAGTCCCTGATGTTGGTATTGGCTTCCCATACCGACTGGAGTTTCAACAAATATACCACTTCCTTTCTTTAATATATGCTGTCAGATTTATAATATCATTTTTTAAATGATATATGAATTTATTAGTAACCTAAAGATGCTTTTAATTTTATGATAATACTGTATAATGTTAGTTGTATGCATTTAGTCGCAGTACCTGGAGGTGGATACATTAAATGGAGCCCCAAAAAATTGGTATCATGGGGGGAACCTTTGATCCAATTCATTATGGACATCTGGTTACGGCTGAAGCGGCAAGGGACGAGTTCAATCTGGACAAGGTTGTGTTTGTACCGTCCGGTAATCCGCCGCACAAAAAGGATAAGCCAATAAGCCCGGGAACAGACAGGTTTTTAATGACGGTTTTGGCTACATCCAACAATCCATATTTTGAAGTTTCCGATATGGAGCTTAAGCGTGAAGGCTACACATATACCGTTGATACGCTTAGAGACTTCATTGAGATCTATGGAGGAGGCGCCCATCTGTATTTTATAACCGGCGCTGACGCGGTTATGGAAATAATAACGTGGAAGGATGTATCCACTATCCTTAAACTATGCAGGATAGTATCCGCCTACAGGCCGGGTTCGGACATAAATAAGTTCAGGAGTATGGTTGGCGAGCTGGAGAGAGTATACAGAAGCAAGGTGCACCTGATAGAGGTACCGGCCCTGGCAATATCCTCGACGGAAATACGGCGCAGGGTAAGCAACAATATCACTATAAAATATCTTCTGCCCGGGAAGGTGGAAAAGTATATACAACAAAAAGGGTTGTACAGGTAAAAGCCCCGCGACCGGTGGTTTGACACCTCTTGGTGTATCGGGGAGCTATACCCGGGAACTATTAGCACAGAAATGCGTCTAATAATTAATGCCATTTGATTGCGAAAAAGGGGTGGTCTGGTTGGACGGCATTAGTGATATTAAGGAAAAGCTAAAGACCATGCTGTCCTACGACAGATATATGCATTCGCTGCGGGTAACAAAGCAGGCGGTAATACTTGCCAGGCGGTTTAGAGCCGATGCCTGCAAGGCAGAAATTGCAGGGCTTTTGCACGACTGCGCAAGGGATTTAAGTCTTGGTGAGGCATTGAATGCGGCAGCCAAATTTGATATTATATTAGATAATATTACAATAAATTCACCGGGAATAATTCATGCAGTAATAGGAGAGGCTGTTGCGAGATCCGAATTTAATATAACGGATGGTGAAATACTGGATGCCATCAGGTATCATACAACCGGAAGGAAAGGTATGGCTCCGCTTGAAAAGATAATATTCATAGCCGATTATACAGAGTCTTCGAGGGATTTTCCCGGCGTCGGTAAGGTAAGGAGTATTCTGGAGCAAAGCCTTGACATGGCGGTGCTGTATGCGATGGAAAATACGCTGGAATATCTTATCAGTAAAAAACAGCTGATTCATCCGGATACAATAGATGCAGTAAACAGTTTTTATCTTGATAAAGCATGAACGGGGTGGTTTCGATGAAAAAATTTGTGAAAATAGCTGTAATAGTATTTTTGGCGATAGTAATTGTATTGGCTTCTGCGCTATTTTTCTTTCTTAATGCTATTGGTGAGGATAGTACCAGCGACCGGACAGCGGAAGTAGAGTTCACTATACCCGACCCTCCCAAAAAAGACGAGAGGGTTAATGTTCTTGTTTTAGGCGTGGATGTGGGTAATCCAATGGACACACGAGCCCCAAGCCGGGCCGATACTATGATACTTGCAAGCTTTGATCCCGAAGGGAAAAAGCTGGACTTGATATCGCTGCCCCGGGATACCAGGGTAAACATAAAGGGTAAAGGGCTTGAGAAGCTTGGGCACGCAAACGCATACGGAGGAGCTGCACTGGCGATGGAAACTATAGGCAGCTTCCTTGATATTGATGTGCATTACTATATTAGTATAGATTATACCGGATTCAGAAAGTTTGTCGATAACCTGGGAGGGGTGAGGGTAAATGTTCCCTTTGATATGGATTATTATGACCCCTATGACAATCCACCGCTGCGAATAGATATCCCAAAGGGATGGCAGACGTTAAACGGTGAAAAGGCACTGCAGTATGTACGATACCGTGAGGGTTATAAAAACGGGGACATAGGCAGGATAGAAGCCCAGCAGGCCTTTATGGATGCGACTATTGACAAAATTCTGAGTGCGGGAACTATACTAAGGCTGCCCGCCCTTGCGGATACCCTGAGCAGCCACTTAAAGACCAACATGACACCCTCGGATATGGGGAAATATGCCTTCAGGGCCGCCGGGATTGACAAGGAATCTATAACCATGTACCGGCTGCCGGGGGATTCCGAATATATCGATGGCATTTCGTACTTTTTGTATGACGAGCAAAAGACCGAAGAACTTGTTTCACTAATATTTAACAAAGAGGACAGGGTTAAGGTTGAGGTGTTAAACGGAAGCGGAGTAGCAGGTCTGGCTTCAAAGGTCGGCGATATGCTTAAAGAGAAGGGGTATGATGTAGTACGGATAGGCAATGCGGAAAGCAGTGCCGAGTACACCAGCACCCATATCTATGACCGGAAGGGACAGGGGGATAATGCGAAAGAAATAGCTGAAATACTGGATGTGGAAGAGTTTAAGGTGGAACGTGATGATGATGCTATTGCAGACGTTACGGTTATCCTTGGTAAGGATAGCAGCAACTTATAAACAGGGAGGTTGTATACCATAATTATTACACAGGATATGGCAAGAACTGCCGTACAGGCGGCCAGGAGCAAAAAGGCATTGGATATAACGGTACTGGATATAAGGGATGTATCAATACTGGCGGATTATTTCATAATATGCAGCGGAAATTCTACCACCCAGGTAAAATCCATTGCCGATGAAATCAAAAAACAAATGCACGAAATGGGATATGTATTGGGCCATGTGGAAGGCTATAAAGAAGAGAAATGGGTTTTGCTGGATTACAGGGATGTGGTTATTCATGTATTCCAGTCCCGGGAAAGGCAATTCTATAATCTTGAAAAATTATGGGCAGATGCAAAGATTCTTGCCTATTGACGGATAATATATTGACACCCGTTTCAAAATATTTTATAATACTTTTAAAATTCCAATAGGATTTTTGTATTTGCAGGAATAGTAAATCATCAGGCTTTCAAAGAGAGGCGGTACCCGGTGAAAACCGTCGGGCCTTATGATTGAACTCGCCTGCTAATTTGTACAGGGGTGATTCCCGTAAGGATCAACCAAGTGGGCAGTTAATAAATACTGTCAATTAGGGTGGTAACGCGAGCTTTAACCTCTCGTCCCTAAACAGGGGACGGGGGTTTTTTTATTATCCCAATATAAGTTATGGAGGTAGGAAACGGTGAAACATGAATTTAATAAGATAGAGGAAAAATGGCAGTCGCATTGGGAGCAGAAGGGTCTGTACACCGTCAACAACACAGGTGAAAATAAATACTATGCTCTGGAAATGTTCCCGTATCCCTCCGGGAAGCTTCATATGGGTCATGTGAGAAACTACTCCATCGGAGACGTAGTGTCAAGATTCAAAAGAATGAACGGCAGTGGGGTGCTGCACCCTATGGGCTGGGACGCCTTTGGACTGCCAGCGGAAAATGCGGCTATAAAAAACAATACCCATCCAAATGAATGGACATGGAATAATATTAAGAGCATGAGATCCCAGCTCAAACGACTGGGTATAAGCTATGACTGGGACAGGGAAGTGGCAAGCTGCCACCCTGATTACTATAAATGGACCCAGTGGCTGTTTTTGCTGTTTTACAAAAACGGGCTTGCTTATAAGAAGCGATCCCAGGTAAACTGGTGCCCTTCGTGTACAACCGTTCTGGCAAATGAGCAGGTTGTAGCCGGCGAATGTGAAAGGTGCGGTAGTATTGTAACAAAAAAAGAGCTGGAGCAGTGGTTTTTTAAGATTACCGATTATGCCCAGCGCCTGCTTGACGACCTGGAAAAGCTGGAGGGTTGGCCCGACAAGGTTAAGCTGATGCAGAAAAACTGGATAGGAAGAAGCGAAGGCGCATCCATCGACTTTGATATTCAGGGGCTGGGGCAGGATATCACAGTATTTACCACAAGACCGGACACATTATTTGGCGCAACCTATATGGCCCTTGCTCCGGAGCATCCCCTGTCCAGGGAGATTGTAAGCGGAACGGAGTATGAGAAGGAGTTTGACAGGTTTTTAGAGCGCATCAAAAAAATGTCTGAAATAGAAAGAACCTCAAATGAATTGGAAAAGGAAGGGGTATTTCTGGGCAAATATGCGGTCAATCCGGTCAACGGCGAGAGACTTCCCATATATGCGGCCAATTATATCCTTCTTGAATACGGTACCGGCGCAATAATGGGAGTGCCCGCTCACGACCAGAGGGACTATGAGTTCGCAAAAAAATATCAGCTGGATATAGTTGAAGTGGTAAAACCCGGGACGGGTGACTGCGTACCCGAAGGCCAGGCCTATGACGGCCCCGGAATGATGGTTAATTCCGGCAAATTCAATGGTATGGACCATCTCGAAGCCATTGATGGTATTGTAAAGGACCTTGAACTGAAGGGCAAGGGTAAAAAGGAAATAAGATTCAGGTTGAGGGACTGGCTTATATCGCGCCAGAGATATTGGGGTGCGCCCATACCAATTGTATACTGCCCCGATTGTGGTGAGGTGCCTGTACCCGAGACAGACTTACCGGTAATACTGCCCATTGACATAAAGCTTACAGGCATGGGGGATTCGCCTCTTGCAAGGAGCGAAGAATTTGTCAACGTCACATGCCCCAACTGCGGCCAAAAAGCAAAGAGGGAAACGGATACTATGGATACCTTTGTATGTTCATCCTGGTATTTTTTAAGGTTCACCGACCCCAGGAACAGTAAAGCTCCCTTTGACAGGGCAAAGGCTGATGCCTGGATGCCGGTTGACCAGTACATTGGCGGTGTGGAACACGCTATTCTTCACCTGATGTATGCCAGATTTTTCACAAAGGCGTTACATGACCTTGGTTTATGCTCCTTCGACGAACCCTTTAAGAACCTCCTTACCCAGGGTATGGTACTTAAGGACGGCGCCAAAATGTCCAAGTCCAAGGGCAATGTGGTAAGCCCGGAGGATATAATAAAAAGGTACGGGGCAGATACTGCGAGGTTATTTATACTATTTGCAGCTCCACCTGAAAGGGATTTGGAATGGAGCGACCAGGGAGTGGAAGGCTGCTACCGTTTTCTGAACAGAATCTGGAGGCTGGTAGAAGAGAATATAGGACTTATAAGGAATGCCGGCGAAACAGACGGCAGTGTTTCTAACCCGGAAGACAGGGAAATGCTTTATGTAATTAACCGTACCGTTAAAAAAGTCACCGAAGACATTGAGGGCAGGTTCAATTTTAATACTGCCATAAGCGCCATAATGGAAATGGTGAACGCCCTTTATCAGTATAAGGACGGTAACAGCTTCAATCATTCGATTATGCTTGACGGAGTAAAAAAACTGGTGGTTCTGATAGCGCCCTTTGCACCGCATATTGCGGAGGAGCTTTGGAAAATGGCCGGGGAGACCGGCAGCGTTCATGAGCAGATGTGGCCGGTATTTGATGAAAAATACATGGTCAGGGAGCTGCTTACAATTGCGGTACAGGTTAACGGAAAGGTTAGGAGCCGTATTGATGTGCCTTCGGGTATGGATGCGGAGGAAGTGAAGGAACTTGCATTGAAGGATAAAAGGGTTAGGGCGTATACCGACGGGGGCGCTATAAAAAAGGTTATTCTGGTTCCGGATAAGCTGGTAAATGTTGTTTTAGGGAGGTAGAGAGTATGAATGAGGAATTACATCCGATCCTTAGGAGTATTATACCTATGGTAGAAGGTATAGCCAAAACCTTCGGTAAGAGCTGTGAGGTGGTGCTGCATGATATAACAGACCCATACCACTCAATAGTAGCGATTGAGAATTCCCATGTTACCGAAAGAAGTCTTGGAGGAGCAATGTCCCAGACCAATATTGAGGCAATCGCATCCGGGGGCTTTACACAGAACCAGCTTAACTATACAAAAAAAACTGCCGATGGCAGAGTTCTAAAATCCTCTACAATGGTGATCAGGGATGAAAACCAAAAACCCATCGGGTGTCTTTGCATAAATTTTGACCTGTCGGAATTTATTATGGTAAGGAACTCCATAAACTCCCTGTGCTATACCGGGGAGCCCGAGGAAAATAAAATAGCAAGGGGATACCAGGGCACAAATATAAACGAAGTACTGTGCAATCTGGTAAACAGTGTGCTGGATGCCTCCGGCAAGCCGGTAGCGTATATGACCAAGGATGACAAGGTGGAAATAGTAAGGATATTGGACAAAAAAGGGGCATTCCTTATCAAGGGTGCTATCGACTACGTGGCAAAGGTACTTTGTGTTTCCAGGTATACTGTCTATAATTACCTGGATGAGGTAAGGGTAGAGGAGTAAAAAAGGAGGTTTATTATGAAAAAGGAAGTGGTTTCAACTAAAAAAGCTCCCGGAGCCGTAGGACCCTATTCCCAGGCCGTTAAGAGCGGCAATCTGGTGTTTACTGCCGGGCAGATAGCGTTGGATCCTGAAACGGGACAAATGGTGGGCGGAGGTATAAAGGAGCAGACCCGTCAGGTGTTTGCAAACCTGAAGGCTGTACTGGACGCTGCAGGAACAAGCCTTGAAAATGTAATCAAAACCACCGTGTTTATTGTGGATATGGGTAAGTTTGGCGATGTTAATGAGGTGTATGCAGGCTATTTTTCAGGCGATTTCCCCGCCCGGTCCTGTGTTGAGGTGGCCGGACTTCCAAAGGATGCACAGGTGGAGATTGAGGTTGTGGCAGTACTGTAGCAGAGGGGTTTTGGGGGCTAAATAAAAAATGGGACAGGTTAACTGTCCCATTTTGCGTTATCTTCTTTTAAAAATGTTTTTTCTTCTGCCATACATAGAGCCTTTTCTTCTTCTGCTTTTAATTATAAACCTAAATGCCAGTACCGAAACCGGCAAAGCAAATAAGAACCACCAAAGCCTGAATTTTGAGCTTCCGGATTTCCCGCTGAATATGGCGGATGCCATTACATCGCTGCCGGGGGCACTGTCGGCTATCAGCCTCACCTTTCCGACAATGTCTTCACCAATACTGTAGTCAATATGTCCAACGCGTTCTCCCGGTTGTACGGTGGGTTTCACGCTGTCAAGCACTATATTCTCGTTTATGTCGGGTTTTTGTGTATCCACAGGGATATTATAATGAAAGCCCTGTTCGGTGACTATCCTTACATCGGAATTTGAACCCATAAACTCTATCGTGTCAATTACTTTGCCCTCCTCAACCACAGGCAGTTGTTCGAAGCTGTCAAAGGCATACTCCAGCAGGGCTACGGTATTATCCCACAGCGTATTGCTGTTTTGTTCATTCAGTATTACTGTGATAAACTCCTTTCCATCCCTTTGGGCAGACCCTATAAAGCAGTGCCTTGCCGCCGTTGTATATCCCGTTTTTATGCCGTTACCGCCCTCATAGCTGTGACTGGTATTCTTGATAAGCCTGTTCCCGTTGTACAGATACCTGGTATCCTGCATGTTGGTTTCGGGTATTATGTATCTCACAGTGCTTACTATCTTCCTGAATTCGGGTATTGACATAGCGTGTTTGGCGATTAACGCCATATCATAGGCAGTGGTAACATGGTTTGGGTCGGGCAGGCCGTTGGGGTTGGTGAAATTGGTATTCAGGGCTCCCAGCTGTGCCGCCTTATCGTTCATCATTACCGCAAATTCTTCGACCGAACCGCCTATGTACTCTGCTATAGCTATGGCTGCATCGTTTCCGGATTCCAGCATAAGGCCGTAAAGCATTTGCTCCAGTGTTACCTTTTCACCCTCAAGCAGGTATATTTTGCTTCCGTCAATATAGGAAGCCCTCCTGCTTATCGGCACATAATCGGTCAGGGTACCTCTTTCCAGGGCCAGTGCGGCAGTCATTACCTTGGTTATACTGGCCGGGTAGGACACCTGATGGGCATTCTTACCGTATAATACCTGGCCTGTTTTGGCGTCCATCAGAACCGCCCTGGGAGAACTAATGTTTATCGAAGCTAAAGCATTGACAGGACCGGTTAACAGGGCCAGGAGAATTGACAAAACCATTAAAGCTGCAATTTTTTTCATATTTCGCCTCCGCGGTTATGTATAGGAGTTAAGTATAATAATAGTATAACAGATAAGGCCCTTTGTTTACAGGTGTAAGGACACAAATCCATAAAATACATAGCAAGACATCTGTCGCCAAATTTAAAGGAGAAAATAGAAAAATATAGAATAATAATATGAATAGTAGTTCAGGGGGTGTGTGTATGGACCTCTCAAAAAGGGAATTGCTATTAATAGGTCTGGTAGTAGTATTATTAGCCATAAATATTGGTCTTATACTTAAAATTGAGGACAGGAGCGAAGGGAGCGTGGCCGGGGAAAACCTGGACAGCTTTTTTGCCGAGGCAGAAGAATACATGGAGGCGGAGATAGTAATACATGTTACCGGGGAGGTAAAGGAAAGTGGAGTGGTCTATATGCCGGAGGGAGCCCGCGTAGTGGATGCTGTAAATGCGGCCGGAGGGGCCCTTGAAACCGGTGACCTTGACAGGATAAACCTTGCAAAGGTGCTGCAGGATGGTGAAAAAGTCCATATTCCGGCCATGGGAGAAGTTGTGGATAATTATGCATATTCGGATTATAATGGACAAGCAGATGGCGTAATCAATATTAATACTGCCGGTGCCTATGAACTCGAAAGCTTGCAAGGCATAGGTCCTGTGCTTGCTGCGAGGATTGTGGATTTCAGGGAAAAGGAAGGCAGGTTTGAAAAGCCGGAGGACATAATGAAGGTCTCGGGCATAGGCACAAAGATTTACGAAAGCTTAAAAGACAGCATAAGAGTGAGGTGAAGGCTGTGAGTAATAACGAAAAGGTAAGGCTGACGTCGCTTACTGCCAGCGCAGGGTGAGCTTCTAAAATAGGGCCCGATGCCCTGGCGCAGGTTCTGCGTCATTTACCCGTATCAGCCCATCCGGATCTGCTGGTGGGTTTTTCAGGTTCGGATGATGCGGCGGTTTACAAAATGTCCGACGATACAGCCGTTATTCAAACACTGGATTTTTTTACACCGGTGGTGGATGACCCCTTTGTTTTCGGCCAGATTGCGGCAGCAAACGCCCTTAGTGATATATATGCAATGGGCGGAGTTCCCGTTTTAGCTTTAAACATAGTCTGTTTCCCCAAATGTTTAGACCTCGATGTATTAGAGAATATACTCCTTGGGGGGGCGGACAGGGTGAAGGAGGCAGGGGCTCTCCTTGCCGGAGGTCACACAATACAGGATGATGAGCCCAAATACGGCCTTTCGGTCATGGGTACAGTCCACCCGGACAGGGTTGTGACCAACGGCGGCGCAAAACCCGGGGATATTCTGGTGCTTACGAAACCCCTGGGAAGCGGTATCATTAATACTGCAATAAAGGCGGATATGGCCAGCCCTGAGATTTATAAAGCGGCAGTAGAGGTTATGATAACTCTTAACAGTCATGCCGCGGCGGCTATGCAGCAGTCCGGAGGCACCGGCTGTACGGATATAACCGGTTTCGGTCTGGTGGGGCACTGCCTTGAGATGGCAGAAGCCAGCAAGGTGTCCATCCGATTGTGGAAAGACAGTATACCAATACTGGAGGGGGCAAGGCAACTCGCACAGATGGGGATAGTTCCTGCCGGTGCCTATTCCAATAAAAACCATGTTAAGAACAGGGTGAGCCTTAAAGGAGTGGAAACCGACATAGAGGACATTGTTTTTGACCCGCAGACCTCGGGAGGGCTGCTTATTTCGATGCCCGAAGACAGAACCCGCCATTTCATGGACATTGTTTCCGGGAAAACGGTGTTTGACTGTGCAGTAATTGGCAGGGTTCAGGAAAAAAGTACCTTTAGCGTAGAGGTTCTGTAGATATTAGGTAAAAATTTATTTTTATAGTAATGGGCAAAAGGAATTTTACAAAAGATGGCGAATATAAATACAGTGTGTTATATAACTATAAATTTTAGTTATATATCAAATAATAGGTATTAGGAGGGAAATTATGGAGTTTCTGTTGGAACTGAACGGTATGATTAACGGTTTGGTTTGGGGTCCATATATGCTGGTACTCCTGGTGGGTACCGGTATCTACCTGACCCTACGCACTAATTTTATGCCAATTGCTAAGCTAGGCTATGTATTAAAGAGCACGCTGCTTAAAATGTTCGAAAAGACAACTCTCGGGGAAGGTGAGATTACACCCTTCCAGGCTGTTGCAACGGCCCTGGCAGCAACCATTGGTACCGGTAATATAGCCGGTGTTGCTACTGCCATAGCCATAGGCGGACCTGGAGCCGTATTCTGGATGTGGGTGTCCGCAGTATTCGGGATGGCCACAAAGTATGGAGAAGTTGTACTTGCAATAAACTTCAGGGAAAAGACCGAAGACGGCCGTTTTGTCGGAGGCCCTATGTACTATATCGAAAAAGGACTGGGTATGAGATGGCTTGCAATGGTGTTTGCTTTCTTTGGAGCCGTGGCAGCCTTCGGTATAGGTAACATGGTTCAGGGTAACTCGGTTGCCGCTGCTTTGGAAGCTTCATTCGGTATCAGCAAGCTGGTTTCGGGTATTGTACTGGCAGTAGCAGCAGCAGCTGTAATAATCGGCGGCTTGAAGAGGATTGCAACGGTTACTGAAAGACTTGTTCCTATCATGGCAGCGTTCTATATGATCGGGGCGATAGTCATACTGGTCACCAGCGCAGGCCAGATTCCCGCAGCCTTCGCGCTTATTTTCAGTGAGGCCTTTACCGGTACTGCTGCAGTAGGCGGATTTGCAGGCTCAACCATTATGATGGCGGCCAGGTTCGGGGTTGCCCGTGGGGTATTCTCCAACGAAGCCGGTCTTGGTAGTGCTCCTATAGCACACGCCGCAGCGACCACAGACAGTGCTGCACGTCAGGGCCTGTGGGGAATATTCGAAGTATTTGCCGATACACTGGTAATATGTTCAATGACGGCTCTGTCCATCCTGGTAACAGGAGTATGGCAGTCCGGTGAGACCGGTGCAGCATTGACCACAGCAGCATTCAACCATGGACTTCCGGGACCCGGCGGCATAATAGTCGCAGTAGGAATTCTGTTGTTTGCATTCTCCACAATCCTAAGCTGGTCTTACTACGGAGAGCGTTGCGCCGAGTATCTTCTGGGAAGCAAAGTAAACATGATATACAGGGTTTTGTGGATACCCTTCATAGTTATCGGTTCTGTAGGCGGTCTGACTATTATCTGGGACATCGCCGATACGTTGAACGGACTTATGGCAATCCCCAACTTGATAGGCCTGTTAGGCTTAAGCGGCGTTATAATCAAGCTTACCAAGGAATTCTTCAATAATAAAAACGAAGCCTAATACATATAGCCCCGGATTATCCGGGGCTTTTTTAGTTGATTATTTGCAGGGCATATGGGAAAATAAAGGGAGATAAACACCCGGGAGGAGTATGGTACTATGGATAATAGAGAAATGCTGCGGTTACTGCCTTCGGTTGACCAAATGATCAGAGACCCTGAGGTGGTCAGCATAATAGAAAAGCATGCACGGGTTCCGGTAACCCAAGCCCTAAGAGAGGTACTTGAAGAAACCCGGCAGAGGATTATGGATGGAGAATTTGATGCGGTTATAAGCGCTTCTTTACTGAAAAAAAAGCTTATCCAGGCTTTAAGGGAAAAGATAAGAAGTAAAAGCCTTGGCACAATGAGGGAAGTTATTAACTGTACAGGGGTGGTAATACATACAAACTTAGGCAGGGCGCCTGTTTCGGACAGCGCAGCACATCACATGGCCCGGTTGTCCGGCAGGTATATCAACCTTGAATATAACCTCCGGGACGGTACCCGGGGCTCCCGGCAAGATATAGTGAGGGAGCTTCTATGCAGTATTACCGGGGCGGAGGATTGCATAGCAGTAAACAACAACGCGGCGGCGGTTTTACTGGTTTTAAGCGCTATGGCAGCGGGCAGGGAAGTGATTGTTTCCAGAGGAGAACTGGTTGAGATAGGTGGCTCCTTCCGGGTACCTGAAGTTATGGAACAGGGCGGTGCAAGGCTTGTGGAAGTGGGCACCACCAATAAAACCTACATTGACGACTACAGAAGGGCGATAAATGATAATACAGGCATGCTGCTTAAGGTGCATACCAGTAACTACAGGATTTGCGGATTCACCAGCCAGGTGTCCGCCGAAGAGCTGGCCGGCCTTGGCAAAGAATACGGTATACCCGTAGTGGAGGATTTGGGCAGCGGCGTGCTGGTAAACCTGGAAGAGTACGGCATAGGACATGAACCCACAGTTCAAAGCAGTATCCTGTCGGGGATAGATATCATAACCTTTAGCGGGGATAAACTGCTGGGCGGCTCCCAGGCAGGGATAATAGCAGGAAAAGGGGAATACATAAGGAAGATTGAAAAGCATCCGCTGGCGCGGGCTGTAAGAGTGGACAGACTGACGCTGTCGGTTTTGGAAAGCACCCTAAGGATATACGCACAGGGGGAAAAAGTAATTGAAAGAATACCTGTACTGGATATGCTGACAATGCCTGTTACACGGTTGGAACAAAAGGCCGGGCGGCTTATGGAGTTGGTATCGGGCTTAAAGCCCTGTGCGGATATAGATATGGAAAAGGAATATTCCCAGGTGGGGGGAGGATCGCTGCCCCTTGAAAGGATAGAAACCAGGGTAGTATCCATAGTACCAAAGCATATTCCTGTAAACGAAATGGAAGAAAAGCTGAGAACAGGCGACACCCCTGTAATAGGAAGGATTGTAAAAGATAGATATGTAATAGATGTCAGAACGGTATTCGATGAACAGCTCCCGGTATTGGCGGATATGCTGACTTCCGTTTTAGCAGGGGGTGGCAGCAGTTGAGCAGCATAATAATCGGTACGGCGGGGCATATTGACCACGGGAAGACTACACTTATTAAGGCTTTGACCGGCAGGAATACCGACAGGCTAAAGGAGGAACAGCGCAGGGGAATATCCATAGAACTGGGCTTTACTTATTTTGACCTGCCTGACGGAAGAAGGGCGGGAATAATCGATGTACCCGGCCATGAGAAGTTTGTCAAAAATATGCTGGCAGGGGTAGGAGGAATGGATATTGTCCTTTTGGTGGTGGCCGCCGATGAGGGTATAATGCCACAGACCGCCGAGCACCTTAACATCCTTGACCTTATCCGGATAAAAGACGGAATCGTAGTTCTGACAAAAACAGACATGGTAGAGAAAGAATGGCTTGATATGGTTATTGAGGATATAAAAGAGAAGACCAGAGGTACCTTTCTTGAGGGGGCTCCGGTCATACCTGTTTCATCCACCACCGGTGCTGGAATTGACACCCTTGTAGAGGCTATCGCGGGTATTACCGGTGAAATTGACGTGAAAAATCCCGAAACCATATACAGGCTGAACATAGACAGGGCCTTTTCGATAACCGGGTTTGGCACTATAATAACGGGAACGCTTATTTCAGGGAAGCTTGAGGAGGGGCAGAAAGTATGTATATACCCTGCTGGTATAGAAGGCAGGATAAGGAACCTTCAGGTCCATGACCGGGATGTGGAGACCGCTTACGCCGGACAGAGACTTGCGGTCAACATTGCGGGGATAAAAAAGGACCAGATTCACAGGGGAGACGTATTAGCTCCCGTCAATGCACTGCAGCCCACCATGATGCTGGACTGCAGTCTGCGCCTTATAAGGGATACCGACCGGATACTGAAAAACAGGGGCAGGGTCCGGCTGCATATTGGAACCAGGGAAATTCTATGCAGGGTTATACTTCTTGACCGGGAGGAGCTTGAACCCGGTGAAAGCTGTTATGTCCAACTTCGGTTGGAGGATGAGGCCGTAGCTTTGAGGGGTGACCGGTTTGTAATAAGGAGTTACTCTCCGATGGAGACCATAGGCGGCGGTTTAGTGCTGGAGCCAAACCCGCCCAAAAGAAAGAGATATAACAAAGACGTCATGGAAGAATTAAAATTAAAGGAGTCCGGCAGTCCTATACAGGTGCTGGAAAAGGTTATAAGCTTAAACAGCAGCGGTTTTCCCGGCATATCCCAACTGGCTAAACTTACGGGAAGCAGCCGGGAGGAATTAAAGCCCCTGCTTGAAGAGTTGGTGAGTAACGGTAAGGTCAGGGAATTCCACGGCGGCAGTGAGAAGGTCTACATACATAAAGGGTACTATTCCCATTTGCTGTCAAAGGCGGTTTCCATTCTCGGACAGTTCCACAGTTGCTATCCCCTGCGCAGCGGTATGCCTGTGGAAGAGTTTAGAAGCAGGCTTTTTGGAAGTGGGAAGGGAAATTATACCGATGATATACTAAAGTCTATGGAAAGGGAAGAATGTATCAGGGCTAAGGCCTATGCGGTTTTCCTCCATGATTTCAGTATTGACCTTACCCCAAGGCACCGGGAAATTAGGGACCATTTGTTGGAGATGTTGGAACAGGGAGGGTATTCTCCCCCGGGAATGGGAAAAATACTCGAAAGCGCATCCTACAGGGAAGCTGAACTAAACGAAGTTTTGGATATGCTGGTGGAGTCGGGGGCTGTTAAGCGGATAGACGAGGATGGTTTATTTCTGGCAAAATACTATAAAAGTGCAGTGGATATTGCTGTTAATCACATCAGAAAGGAAGGCAGCATCAGTCTTGCCACTTTCCGGGACCTGTTAAACACCAGCAGAAAATATGCCATGGCGCTGCTGGAAGAAATGGACAGGGACAAGGTAACCCGAAGGACCGGGGACAACAGAGTTTTGTACCGGTAGGCCATATATAGGGCTTATCAGGGAGAAAAAAATCAGACAAACAATGAAAGGAAGGGTTGGAATGGCAAAAAAGAAGAGTGTACTTGATTTTAAAAGGATGAAACAGGAAGGAGAACAGGTGGCATGGGTAACGGCTTATGACTTTCCCATGGCTTCCTTTGCGGAACAGGCGGGCATGGATATGATACTGGTCGGGGATTCCCTGGGCATGGTGGTTCTTGGTTATGACAGCACCATCCCCGTAACAATGGAGGATTGTATTTCTCACTGCCAGGCGGTCAGGAGGGGCGCACCCAACACCTGGATTATAGGAGATATGCCCTTTATGTCATACCAAAAATCCGATGAGCAGGCGGTTGAGAATGCAGGCCGTTTCCTCAAGGAGGCAGACACCGACTGCATAAAGCTGGAAGGCGGCCGAAGGGTTGCCAGCCGAATAAGGGCTATAACCGATGCCGGCATTGTTGTCATGGGGCACATCGGCCTGACACCTCAAAGCTCTGGGCAGCTGGGAGGATTTAAGGCCCAGGGCAGGGACGTGTTGAGCGCAAGGGAGCTTATTAAGGATGCCCTTGCAGTACAGGAGGCGGGAGCATTTTCAATACTACTCGAGGCAGTACCGCCCGAACTGACGGAATTTATTGCAAAAAAACTGGAAATTCCCGTTTACTCTATAGGTGCGGGTCTGTGTGACGGTCAGGTACTTATCTGCGGTGACATGTTGGGACTATTCGAGGCCTTCACTCCAAAATTTGTAAGGAAGTATGCCAATGTGGCGGAGATTGAGATAAATGCATTTAAGCAATATATCAAAGAAGTTAAAAGCGGAGAATTTCCAACCGATGACCATGTTTACCATATTATTGACAGCAAAGAACAGTTTTATGAGATGTTCAGGGAATTTGATGAATAACATGGCATATTGAAATAAATACGAGTCCATGGTATAATACAAAAAGTCAAATCCGGGGGTAGATGGGTGCTGGTGTGCCTCCTGGTCTTCAAAACCAGTCGCTGGGCGTTAGTAGCGTCCGGGGTGGGTTCAATTCCCACATACTCCCGCCATTTAAACAGGTTTTGCGTTCATATGAGCGCAAAACCTGTTTTGTTTTTTGGTCAATTAACAAATTGTACGGTATATAAGTATTATGGTAATAGAGAGGAGGATGGGATATGGACAAAAAACAAGCCAAAATAAAAAATAAACAAAAAAAACGAAATGAAAAGGCAGCAACGGCAAGTGTAATGATAGAGGCTAAGGTGCCCTCAGCCTGCTATGAATTATCTGTAAAACCGGCGAACCATTCAATCCAAAAACATGAATCCGGATGATATAAGCGGAATGGTTAATGCCATACCGCTTATTATGATATATATAGTGCCCGGATACATTATCCTGCGGATCAGCAATTTTCAACTGTCAAGGAAAACAGAGCATAACCAGTATATACTGGTTAAAAGCCTGGTTATAAGCTTTGTGTTTTTATCAGCAGCAGAGGCTGTGTGGGGAATCATATTTCCCGGCAGCCATGTATTGGGTGACCCTGTATTCAGGAATGCGGTTATTTTATCTTCGGCAGCCGCAGGGGTTTTATTATCCAGGTTTCTAACCAGCATACTTTTCGAAAAGCTTTTATTAAGGCTTGGGATCTATAAGACTTTGAGAGCGGGTATCTGGAGTGATGTAGTGGATTTTGAATATGGTCTTTGGCTTATGGTGTATATGTCAGTAGATAGGGTGGTCTATGCCGGGAAACTGAGGAGGTATGTGGAGACCGAGAACTTGGGCAGTTATGTAGTATTTCTCAGTAATTATACACTGTATGATTATAATGCGGATGTGTTGAAGGATTATGTGGAAGACAACGATAAGTGGGTGGCGCTGCACTCCAAGGACATAGGCAGGATAGAGTTGTTTTACCATGAAAGAAGCAGCAAGATTGCACATTAGGGTCTTATGGGAAGACATGGGGAGGTGAAACGAACGGTATGACTAAGGAGCAGTTTATACAGGAAATTCTGCCAGGAGCATTGGACGGGCATAAGGAGTATAATATTTTACCTTCCCTTACGCTGGCCCAGGCAGCTCTGGAAAGCGGCTGGGGCAGAAATCATATACAAAACAACCTGTTCGGGATTAAGGCGACGGATTCCTGGAAAGGGAAGGTAGCCGAGGTATGGACCACGGAATATATCAATGGGCAGCCGCAGAAGGTTAGAGCGTTGTTTAGGGCCTATGACAGTTTTGCGGAAAGCGTGAGGGACCACAGCAGGCTGCTGGGAGAGCTGCCAAGGTATATAAGTGTAAGGGAGGCAAGCAACTATAAAGAAGCCTGCTATGCGGTACAGCAGGCAGGATATGCCACCGATCCCGAATACGCTGTCAAACTGATAGGTATAATCGAAACAAACGGATTTGAAGAGTATGACAACCAAGTCAAAAAAACCCACTGGGCGGAAGGGATATGGAAGAAACTAAACGAAATAGGTATCCCCGTCTATGAAAAAAGATATGATGAAAGGGCTACCCGGGGAGAGGTAATGGCTTTGGTTCTGAGGGCGGTTCAGCGTATAACGGGGAAATAAGGAATATGGGTATACACGCTAGAGGACATTTACAAGAAGTATGCTTACATCGTCCTCCAGCTTTTTGTCCAGCACAAAACATGAGAATCTGTCGAAGATTTCATAATACAGTCCCTCAGCAGATTTGTATAAATTGCATTCCAGTATTTCCATAAGCCTTTGGTCGGAAAAGGCAATACCCTCCCTGTTAACCGCTTCCACAAGGCCGTCGGAGTACAGCAAAATCCGGTCACCGGGCTTTAACTGTAATTTCTTGTCACTGTAAGCCGGCTGCAGGTATTCGCCCATTTTACAGATAGGAAAGGTGTCTTTGTTAACCAGATTGTAAACCTTCGAACCGGACAGCGCCACCGGCCGGGTGTTGAGTCCGGCGGAACAGTAGGTAAGTTCCCGTGTCCGGCTGTTGTACACGCCATAAAACATAAGCATATACATTTCGTCGGGGAATCTGGAGCTATTGAATTGCCGAAACAGGTCTGCCAGCGCCATGGAAGGGGACAGTAGAATCTGCTGTCTGTATGTGTCAAGCTTATTTGCCAGAATTGTTCTGTCGTTAAATATTGTTATAATGGCAGATGATATTCCATGTCCCGATACATCCGCCAGATAAAAACCAATATTCTCCTCATCAATCTGGAATACATTGAAAAAGTCCCCGCTCAGGCTTTTACATGGGACAAGGGCTGAATAAAATTCTAATCCGGTGTAGATAAGCTTCCGTTCGGGGAGTATGGACTGCTGTATCTCCCTTGCCAGTTCAATGTCTTTATACAGCTGGCTGTTGGCCTCCATAATCTTAAGCCTTGCCCTTTCTATTTCCTCCTCCAGAGTATCGGCATGGCGTTTGAGCAGGATGTCGGCTTTTTCCAGCCTTTCATAGGGCAGCTTTATGTTTTGCATAAACAAAATATTGAACATAATGGAATAGGCTATTATTTTAAATATATGGCCCGCCAGGTTGTACATGTCAAATACGCTTATATATAATGTGAAACACAGTTCACTGAATATGCTTATTATCAGTGCGGTGGCAAACATAATGGAAGCAGTGCTGCCGGTTTTTCTGAATTCAGATACAGACAGCACCACTGCTATTGCCTGTACTGCAATAATAGCGTATTCCGCCTGTATCTTTAACGGCGTAAGCCCGGTACCCTCAATATATACTTTGGGCAACAAATCCGAATGGAAGGTCACTATGTAAATTAACACAAAGGAGACCGAAAGGGATGTAATAAGGGCAATCCAGCGGGAAACCCCGGTTGTTTTATCCGGTTTAATACATGCTGTCCACAGGAAACCCAGCGCCATAATAAGACGGGCAATCACCCAGTATGTGGTCGGAATGGAGGCGCCGTTAGGAGCGAAAAAATCCGGCATTCCTTTAAATGACATGGTATGGAATATATCAAGGAAGCCGCCTATTAAGAATGCACAGGCCAGCACTATATATCTGAGGCTGGAACTGCGTTTGTATATATAGAAAACTATCGTGAAAATGGCAAAGGAAAATAGTATACTGATGAATTCCAAAAGGGAATGTAAAGACAGAAACCGTGATTCTCCTATGGAGGTGTGCATAAAGGCTCCGGCTCCCCCTAATAGTACCATGGATAAAAGACACAGCATAATGGCCATTATGGGATACAAATAATAGTTATTTTTGTAATCTGCGATTTTGTTAAGCATAGACAGCCCCCGATATTTTCTGAATCTATGTTAAAGATTTCTACAGGCGCCGCGCTTTTTCCTTCCGGGGCCGGAATAAACGGTAAATAATTGTCGGTTTGAGACATTAATTGTCGGGCAGCCGGCTGTTTTTTTCTATGCTTTCAAAGGCCGGCGGTATTATATCGGATACCCCGGAATCTTTTTCACCACCGGGGTTGGGACCAGATGTGATCGTATCCATCAGGCGAAAGATTTCTATCATTTCAATGGCTTTACACGCGATATTCATCGCAGCCTGTTCGCCGGGTTCAAGGTGTGGTTTTATTGCGGTCAGCATACCCAGGGAAGAGCGTCTATTGTCCGACTTGGAGGCAACCTTGTCGGAATAGAGCTCAGGATTCATTATATTCTTTAGTTCAAGGCATTTTGCCACAATGTGCATTAGCTGCTGATATGTAGGGTCCAGGTAAGGGAGAGATGCTTTAATAATTTTTATTTTTTTATCCTCTGCGAGGGAATCCATGCTAAAAACCGCCGGCCCGGGATGCGAATGCTTCCTTTCGGGACGATGGGTGCTATCCGTTACAGTCTGAGGTTTGGCCCCACCCGTTTGGGCGAACATTTTTGAGACCATCATAGCCAGTTTCAGCATTTGTCCCATATCCGGCGCCTTGTTTTTCTGCGCTGTTATTCTGTAATGACATTTTTCACACATTTCATTCATTGGGGTATCCATATGCTATCCCTCCAAAAAATGCTATCTTTATATAATATGCAAAAGCATCATAAATGACATTGAAAATCCAAAAAAAATCGGGATGACCCGACCGGACATCCCGATTAGCGGCAATATGTTATTCGAAGGATTTAAGTAGATTCTTAAGTTGTTCCACTTCCTCCTTTGAAAGGATTGGTTCAACAAACTGAAACAGCTTATTCTTTTCCTCTTGGGTGATTTCCTTTTTGCCGGAAGCCTCTTTAAGTTTCTTTGCCTCCTCAAACAATTCTGCCTCGCTCATATGTGAATACTTATCCAACATGTCGCTTATCAGTTCGGGGTTAATATAGTCCAAATTAATACCTCCCATCTACTCCTTATTAGTATACGCAGAACTTCCTAATGTGTTTCTAGAAAAATAAGAAGAATTATCAAAGGTATCAAAACGCTTAAGTTGGAAAACCCAATACCACCGGTTGTATCCGGATGGAGCTTCGTGCTTACGGAGGCGGAGGCATTTGCATATCGCCGTGAGTGCAGCAGGTCCTCCGCCATAACCTTTGACAGAGTAGCTAAGCTGTACGAGTAAACAAGCTTATCTATCACAGCACAGCATTCATTATCCACAAAGGGCTTAAGCGCAGAAAGAAGCCCTATCTCAGGGGGCGGGTTTTCGCTTAATATATCGCACTGGTTTTTGAGCATTTCTTCAAAGGGCTCGACATATTTTTTGTGCAGGTTATTGGTTATCAACTCCACTATCTCAACAGTATCCTGTTGTATTCTACTATCTATAGGTAGCACCTCCCTCACCGACCTTCACTATTTCCGCAAGGTCTATCAATCCTTTGCCCTGGGCATAGGCAGGGAAGTTTAAGTCCTTAGCGGTTGACAGCATCAGTTCCTTGACCTGTTCATTGGTATAGCCCGGAAACATTTCATGTATCAGGGCGGCGCAGCCGGATACAATGGGAGTGGCCATCGACGTGCCCGACAGGGATTTATACAGGGTTTCGTTATTGTCCGCCGGAACGGCCAGCGAAACAATATCCACCCCCGGCGCCACGATATCGGGTTTTGCCACCATTCTCCTGGTGGGACCTCTGCTGGAAAAGTTGGCTATGGTATCATCCTTGGTAGAAGTGGTTCCCCGGTCATCCAGGGCGCCTACAGTTATTACCTCGGGACATATACCCGGGGAGGAGATGGTATGCCTGGACGGGCCTTCATTACCGGCGGCACAAATCACGGTCATTCCCTTTTCCCATGCCGCTGCCACAGCTTTGTCAATGGGAGAATAGGACAGGGATTTAGGCTTTGAGCCCAGCGAAAGGTTCAGCACCTTTATATTGTATCGCTCCCGGTTATCCAGGACCCACTGGATGCCTGCAATTACGTCGGAGGTATCTCCGCTGCCCTCGGCGTTTAAGGTTTTTATCGCAATTATATTGGCTTCAGGCGCTATTCCGGAATATTTTCCCTCCGAGCCAAACCCGTTTCCCGCGATACAGCCTGTCACATGGGTTCCGTGGCCATTATCGTCGTAGGGCTCTCTTTTTTCATTTACATAGTCCCTGAATGCGGTAATTCTGCCCACTGGTTTCCAAAGGTCGGGGTGAAGTGTAACGCCGGTATCTATCACAGCCACACCAACGCCCTTACCGGTATATTTTACCGGTTCCGGATGGGCTTCCTTTATTGTTTCCCTGGCCACATCCATGTGTATAAAAACCTTGGTGTCATCGGTAACGTATTCAACCTCTTCCAGAACGGCGAGTTCCTCCACCAGGCCGGCGGGCGCCTCCAGGGCTATTGCATTGATTATGGGGAGATGGCGTTTAATCCTTACGTCGGGATGGCGGCATATGCATTTTTCCATATGGGACAGGCTGTGGCCTTTATAGTAAAGAATGACCGGTATTTTTTCGTTTTTATTTGTTCTTATTTTCGGTACCAGGGCAGGATCGATATAACGGTTGCGATATTGATTGGTCATCAGATTTTTTAAAAGAAGGAGCAGAAGGATTTCCCTTGAGTAATTCATTGATATTCACCTCACAAAAATACATCTACAATATTCTATGGGTTTAACAGCGAAATTGTTAAAGGAGTTAAGGGGCTACATGAAAAATCATCCATGGACTATAGGACCAATACCGTTTATAATAGTGATATAACATTATGTAAACCGAAGGGTGATTAGATGAGACGAAAAAAATTCATTATCATATTGTCCGTCGTCCTATTGCTGGCAGTTGCTGCCGGCAGTGCATATTTTTATGGGCAAAGCGTTAAAAATATTGAGACAATAACATATTTGGATTTTGTTGAAAAGGCGGAGGACGGCAAGGTTGAGGTAATCTATCTTGGTGACAGTCCCAGTTTGGATGGCCAGATGACAGACGGTACCAGGTTTATTACCGAGAATCCACGAAATGAAGGCTTTAAAGAAAGTATGCTTGTGCTTGGAGTGAAGGTAGAAGAGGGCCAGAGAAGCAGTGCGCTGCTGTCGGTTTTGCGGGTGCTGCTGGTTTTTGGCATAGTGATATTTGCCGTCTGGGGCATTTCTAAGCTTATGAACAGGGGAACAGCGGGACATAAGAGCCAGGCTGACAAACTGACCACGATGCAGTGCGAGACGGTAAAAGACGCTGGCGTTGTTTTTGATGATGTTGCAGGGAATCAGGAGGCCAAGGAAAGCGTTAAGGATATAATTGATTTTTTGAAAAACCCTGACAAGTATGCACGGATGGGAGCGCGAATGCCAAGGGGTGTTGTTTTTTACGGTCCTCCCGGAACAGGTAAAACAATGCTGGCAAAGGCGGTGGCTGGGGAAGCAGGGGTTCCTTACTTTGCCTTTTCAGGTTCGGATTTTGTACAGATGTATGTTGGAGTGGGAGCCGCTCGTATACGGGATGTGTTTAAGAAAGCCCGGGAAATGGGCAGATGCGTAGTGTTTATTGATGAGATTGATGCCCTGGGTAAAAAAAGAGAGGCATTATCCTCCGGCGGGAATGACGAGAGGAGTCAGACCCTCAATGCCCTGCTTACGGAAATGTCCGGGTTCAATGCCAATGAAGGCATTATAGTAATTGCGGCCACCAACAGGCTGGATGTGCTGGACCAGGCCCTGCTGCGGCCGGGAAGATTTGACAGACAGGTGGAAATAGGTCTTCCGGATATTAACGGAAGGTTCGAAATAATAAAAATCCACAGCCGTAATAAACCCCTAAGTCAGGATATTGATTTAAAAAGCCTTGCGCATCAGACGGTATTTTTCAGCGGTGCGCAGCTCGAAAATCTGATGAATGAAGCCGCGATTTTTGCTGCAAAAAGGGGTTCAAAGCTGATCGAAAAGGGCGATATTGACAAATCCTACTATACTGTTATTGCCGGCGCGGAGAAGAAGGACAGAAGCGCTATTTCCCGGTCGGACAGGGAGATAACCGCATATCATGAAGCGGGGCATGCCCTGGTTACCAAGCTGGTTGCGCCCGAAAACCGCGTTACCAAGGTTACCATAATACCAAGCACCAAGGGAGCCGGTGGTTTTAGCGTATCGCTGCCGCCGGACAGGATGTACAGAAGCAAAAAGCAAATGGAGAGCAGTATCAAGATTGCCCTTGCGGGGCGGATAGCCGAGGAAATTATATTTGGCAGGGAAAACGTGACCACCGGAGCTTCAAATGATATAGAGAAGGCCACGCAGATTGTAATGGCTTTGGTTAAACAGTTCGGTATGGGAGACAGTACCGGCATGCTGAATTACGACATCCTCTTTCATAACAGTGTTGCCAATCAGGAGCATATAGTAGAGGAATGCAGGGCCTTTATGGACAAGTATTATAAGGAAATCTCCAACCTGCTGGTGGAAAACAAATACCTGCTTGACAAAATAGCTCGTACACTGCTGGCGGAGGAATCGATAGATGAAGAGTGTCTTGAAGGCATATTGTCCGGTGAACGGTGTGAACCGACCGTTCCAGCCGGTGACCATGTACCCCAAAAAAGCGGAGAAAAATCTGCGGCAATGGCATAGCAAACAGTAGGACAGGCAGTGTGTTTGGCAAAGCTTAATCGTAAGTGTTCAACGGCCGGATGGAGGCCTTTGTTTTAGGAAGTATCCCAGCGTAGAGCGGGCAAGGGCCCTCTCTAACAGGTTGTCCGACTGCACATTGAGTTCTGATACCGGCTTTGTAAACAGTACCGGGAAAAAGCTGCCAATCTGCCTGCCGTATATATCCATACACCGGTTGGGCGTAACGCCCGGCCAGGCGTTGCAGCTGGCAACAACGCGTCTGTGGCCTGCATCTATGTATTTGCCAAGGTCAAGGTAGACAGGGTGGTCGGTTTCGAATATATACCCGTCCAGGCTGCCTGTTGGAATACCCTCTATGCCCTTTACCTGATAAGGCCGTGTATCAAAATCATAGGGGTCGGCGGTTAGGTCCAGTATTACAGCGTCCTTTGGCAAACATCCTATCAGGTGGTTTCTGATTATCGGGACTGTGGGGTCGTTTCTTTTGCTGGTATCTGCCAGAATATCCGTAGCTTTAAATAAATCCTCTAGACTTTTATGGTCCCGGGTGATGCTTCTGCCTGCACATTGCACAAGCACACCCGGGATTTTTCGTTGTTCTGATGTTTCATATAGTTTTAAATTGCCATATTTGGAGGCTGCCCTTGCGGCATGCATACCCACCGCTCCCATTCCTATAATGGTTACCGTTAAATAGGGCTTTTTGGCACTAATAAACCACGGTCTGTCCTTAAGCAGTGCCTGGAAGGCCGCATTCATTCCGTTCCATGCGGTACCGGCGATGTTTTCCACCAGCCTTTGGTCATTATCATCTTTAACTGCATCCAGGGAAACACCGGTTATGTTCCGTTTTACGAGATTTTCTATCCTGTCCGGCCTTGTTTCATAATGTATCATTGATACCAATATGCTGCCGGGTTTTAAAAGATCCAGTTCTCCGGCACTGGGGAACCGCAGCACCATTACAATGTCCTGATTATATGCCTCTGCCAGTGTGCCAAACCTTGCCTTCGGATTGGCTTTTGTATAGCTTAAAGGGTTGATATCCATCCCACGGCCGTAATCATGCTCCAGTACAACTTGGATATCGTACTGCGCAAGCTTTTCTACAAAGCCGGGCAGAAAGGCCCGTTTTTCACCGGCTTCCTTATGCATTCCGGGCAGTCCAAGGCTTCTGGCGGTCATTTTTTTCCTCCTCTATGAGTTTACTCATTAATTTTATTATACCCAGAAATCTATATGTGAAAATTCATATGCGCAGTTGCTGATATAATCAATTATTCGTTGGATTTCATAGTATAATATAGTGCCAATAAAGTTTTGGAGGGAGTACAGGCTAATGGATGACCTGAACAACCAGATAGGTTGGCTGCTGGCAACCGATGCTTTCAGAAGCCTTCTGGAAAATGATTTATTGAGTACGGCCAAGCTGAATGCGGCTATTGCGCTGCTTATTAAGGCACGTATTCCCTTTGATGTAGTCTTCACACCGGGAACGAGAAGGGTGAGGCCCCAGGCTGTTATAACCATAAATATCAACCCGAATACCACAATATCCTTTACAGTAAGGTTTGAATCTCAAATTATTTAGACCCGTCTTTAAATAAAATACCCGTTTAATGAAATACTATAGTAAGGAATACATGCAACAGGCGCCGGTTCTCGTTTGCAGCAAAAGCCCACCTTGGGACCGCCGGAACCTGGTACATGTGATCTGAAAGCGACAAAAGGGAGGAATGGAATTGCTGGGAGAGGGGATTGTAAAAAATATAATAGATGAAATGCTCGAGAGAATGCGTGAACTGGAGACCACCAAGAGTCCCAATCTTGTCCATGGTTTTTCGATGCTAAAGATTGCTGCAATAGCAGAAAGGGCAAAGCACGGGGTTCCCGTAAGGGAGATGTACGGTTCAACCAGAAAACTCCCTACCTTTGAGGAACTTATGTTTGTCCCCGCTATGATAGATGTGCTTCCGGTCAGCCCAAATACGGTTAACACCGAGGTGGTTATAGGAAAAAATACAAGTAAGCCGGTTAAAATATCCACTCCAATAATGCTGTCTGCAATGGCTTTCGGGCTTTCGGTCAACCGCCGGACCAAGATATGCTGGGGAAAGGCTTCGGCTGCCGCCGATACCGCCTGTAATTCGGGAGATACCGGTTTTTACCCTGAAGAACGAAAATATGCGAGATATTACATAGTCCAGCTTAACAGAGCCCGTTACGGCAACTCGGAGGAGGAAATAGAGCAGGCGGATGCCGTGGAAATACGCTTCGGCCAGGGAGCGATGGGGGCACTATCAGGGACCGTTGACGATGCGGATGTCGACAAAGAGCTTGCAAAGCAGTTGGGTGTAAGACCCGGTAAGAGTTCAACCCGGCCAATGCTGCACCCCGAGATAGATCAGGGGAAAACCTTAAAGGATATAGTTCAAAACGTCAGGAATATCAATCCCGACATACCGGTGGGCGTAAAGGTTGCCGCAGGGAATATTGAAAAGGACCTTGACGCTGTCATAAATGCGGGATGCGACTTTGTTACCATAGACGGCGGCGGAGGCGGGACCGCAAACTCCCCCGAGGTAACCATAAACAACCTGGGCGTTCCGCTGGTATACGCCGTTGGCAGAGCCCACCGCCATTTAGTCAGCCGTGGTGAACGCGGCAATATAGATCTGATAGTAACTGGAGGCTTAAGGGATGCGGGGGACTGCCTGAAGGCCATGGCCCTTGGTGCCAATGCCGTTTATCTGGGCGAGTCGGCCCTTATAGCCATGAGCTATTCCCAGTGGGACAGGGTGCCGCCGGGAACCGCACCTTCCGAGATGTTCCTTTCCTTTGGCGACCATGAAGAGCTGCTGGATATCGAGGAGGGAACAAAGGCTTTGGCCAATTTCATTAAGGCTTCCACGTCCGAGATAGCTATGCTGACAGGCCTGGTTGGGAAAAATGATATTAAAAAGGTCAGTATTGACGATATGATAGCCCTTACGGAGCATATGAGTAATGCCACCGGTGCACGCCTGGCATGGCAGTAGAAAAGAAGTATCCAAAAATGCCATGGATAAATATATAGACCACCGGAAAAGGTGTGCTTTTGTTTGCGCTTATTATCGGCAGCAATAGAAGTTGCTGCTATTTTTGTCTATTTAGAGGAAAATATAAACAAATGTAGAACTCTTATGTATAACACCTAGATATATCAGTTATGGCACTGTAATATGTTAGTGATGCCATAGATAAATCTAATTGACTTTTATTCTAATTGGCCGCATCCAATAATACCAAATAATTATTCATTATATTTTCAAAATATCTTCAAAAAAAATAAGACTATGATAAAATTAATTTGCGTAAGTAAATTGAGAAAGGGGTGTGGAAATGAGTTCAAATAATAATATTATCTTGAATAGAGTTTTCACCCGCAGTACTTTTACGGAGTTGCTTAAAGAACAATATAGTAATACATACTACCAAGTCATTAAACGCTATATAGAAAATATTGAGACTAAAAGCAATCGAATTCTAATAAGTGAAATATACAAAGTTATGGCGCATAATTATCGAAATGAATATGTGTATAAGAATACTCTGCTAAACAGATTGTTAATTGCCAAGCATAGCTTGAAGACGACTACAGCATTAACTGAGATACCGATAAGCAAATCAAAGGCTGATTTTGTATTGATAAACGGTAAAGCAATCGTTTATGAAATCAAAACAGAATTAGATAGCTTTGATCGATTGGAAAACCAATTGAGCAATTACTATAAAGCCTTTGATAATGTATGCGTGGTAACCTGTGAGGATAATTTTGAGAAGTTAGATAGATTGCTGAAGTATAGCCCTGCTGGCATTTATATTCTGACGAAACGAAATAGACTTAGTGCTAGAAAAGAGCCTATTACTGATAATACTAACTTAGACTCAAATATTATGTTTAAGATTTTAAGGAAGCGAGAATTTGAGAATATATTAAAAATCCATTATGGAGAGCTCCCTATAGTATCACAAGTTAATTATTATAATGAATGTTATAAACTATTCGGAAATATTGATATCCAAGAAGCTTATCAGTATATGTTAAAGGAGCTAAAAAAGAGAGCCATAATTAAAATTGAGGAATATAAAAGAATACCCTATGAATTGAAATACCTGGCTTATTTTTCAAAATATAAAACGTTAGATTACCAGCGATTAGATAATTTTTTGAATAAAAAATTTGGAGGTTAGTCTTATGTATTTTCCATATTTACGTGGAAGACAATATGAGTTGCTTGCCTTATGCGAATTGGTAGATGCTCACCGCCTTGGCAAACAATCCATCCCAATTATTGAGCCAGTGAAACCATCCTCGACTTTAATTAAAGTTTTGAATTCCTTCACAAAGAATAATCAAGAAATAGCCATTATTCATAATCCGCAGGTAGGATCTTTCTCTAAAGATATACAAGACGAAAAGAGAAATGAATTTAGAGAGAAATATAAGGAATTATTGCAGAATAAGTTAGTAATAAAAGCTCATATTTTAAACAAACATTCTAAATTGGAACTTAAGCAATTAGAAACACAAGGTTTTGACAAAAACGATCTATTGATAATAAGTAATAAACGTGATTATGTAAACTTATATCCAGAAGAGTTTCGCACATCTATTCCTCGCTATATACTAATACCTGACGAAAGCATATTCAGACGTAAAATAAGAAGAAACCGGGTTTTACTCGCCGATAAATTCGAAAAACAAAACCGAAATATTGATTATGCAATAGTTGACGATGAGCCCTTTTCAGATGATCATTTATTCTATAGAGATGATGGTTTTATTGGATTTTCAGACTACTCAATTGTAGGAGATACTTTCTTGGAAGCTGGCTTCGCACCCTATGCAGTAGCGTTACATATTGTTTATTTTGCAGATGATGAAAGTTTGCGTATTAGGCATTTTGTTTCTATTTCAAACGAAGATATCACGAATCCAGCAGGAAAATTCTATGAAGCATTAATAAAGCTAAACGATTGGGATATGTCACACAAAATGGATACACTTGGCCTGTCAGGGCTTTTAACACATTTTGAAGACGAGACATACCCTGGACTGGGAACAGTAAAAAAGCTTTCTATGATGCATCATATTGAATTAGTTGGACGATATCTTAACGAGGTATAATAACGATGATATGTTGTGAAAAATGTTTTAAAGATATAGAAATTAAAGCCATTCTTAAAAGTTTAAATCAAGTTGGCATATGCGAATTATGTGGAAAAGTAAATGTAAATATTTATAATACTGATACAAACAATGAACTAGCAGAGATGTTTGACGACTTATTAAATATTTACACTATTAGAGAAAACTTACCCGATGGTTATCCACGTGAGAATGTAAATCTGTTAAAAGATGAACTTTGCAGACGATGGAATATTTTTAATATCGATAAAGACTTAGCATATAGAGCTATTACTGGTATTTGTAGCGAGAAATATCATGAACATCCGGAAATATTTGATACACCTATTGGAATTTTGGAATTACATCAGACAGATTATCTTGAAGAACATTCAATAATGAAAACCTTTGAGTGGGAGAATTTTGTTGAAGGAATAAAAACTAATAACCGTTTCCATACAGATTATATAAATAAAGAAGTGCTTTATTCTTTCTGTAACTATATAAAAAAAATATATAAGACAGGAGCTATATTCTATAGAGCAAGAATTTGCTCAGATGAGACAGGCTTTACTATTAACGAAATGGGGGCTCCTCCTGTAGGAGATGCCACTGGTGGTCGAGCTAATCCCATAGGAATAAGCTGCTTATATCTTGCTGATACCGATATAACTGCTCTTAATGAAATTAGAGCGGGTATTTATGACTATGTTGCAATAGGTAAATTTGTTCTTAAACAAGATATTGAGGTTGTTAATCTAACAATTGTGGATCAGATCAGCCCTTTTGGGGGGATAGATAATACCGTTCATGCAGTAAATAAAAAGCATTTGCAGAAAATAAGTGCTGATATTGCAAAACCTTTACGAAGACACGACAGCCCACTTGATTATCTTCCTACTCAATATATTAGTGATTACATAAAAAGCAGAGAATTTGCTGGTATAGAATACAAAAGCACGATGAACCAAGGTGGATATAATCTGGCAATATTTGAAGGAAAATTATTTGAATGTACAACTGTGGATGTTTACGATATTCGCGAATTGAAATATGAATATGATAAGTTATAGCATATAAACAGCTCAAGGGGTTTCAGTGTTTTCAATTTGTGTAGCGAAGAATTATTCAAATACTTTAGATAGTCTTAGATACTGGCTCGGAAAAAGTGAGACTACAGAAGAAGTAATTATTGCATCATTTGAAAAAAACAATAAGTGATTTCATCCATAAGCCATACGATATTGTTGGGGAAGTGGCTAACAGAGAAGCTTATTAAAACAAGTTAATAAAGATAGAAAAACTGTATATGAATCTGTCAAACAGACAAATTATTATACCAGGTATATGAACGGCTTTATTGTCCAAAATTGTTAATATATCTGTCTATAAGACACTTATGGTATATTTTATGTAATGTATAATAAAATAGCTATAAATTAGATTGTCTAATCCATAGATTGTAAAAAATAAGATTTTTCATATAGACGGAGGAGATTTAATATGAGTTTTGACGTTGTAAGAGGAAAAGTTAATAAAATAAATCCGACTCAAAGTCTTGTGAAGAACATAACAAGATACTTTGAAAATAAACATGATAGTGGGACTTTATTTTTAGGTTATCCATTATCAGCTGGATCAGAATCCAAAGTTACAATAGATGCACTACTAGTAAGTAAAAGGTGTGGCTTAATTGCATTCATTTTCCCGGAAGATAGTAATAGCCCTGAATTAATAATGGAAGAGCAAGATACGCTTTATTATCATCTTGATTACAATTTTAAAAAGTATATCAGTCTTAAGAAAGGAAGAGATTTAGCCTTTGAACCTATTGTAGTTTCAGTATTTCCAGATGACAGTTATCCAAATATTGAAGGAGAGTATACACTTATATCCATTGAAGAAATAGAAAAAGTATTGAATGAAAACCAAGATTTTAGTTTTGATGTTTATAAGAGATTATGCGAGGTACTTCAAAGAGTTGCAAATATAAAACCAAAGAAAAAACGTCAAAATGTTAAAAAGGAATTATCTTTTGGTGGTAAGATTAAAAAAATTGAAAGGGAAATTGCTAATCTAGATCAGTGGCAAAAGAAAGCAGCATTAGAATTACCGGAAGGGCCTCAAAGGATAAGAGGGCTAGCGGGTTCCGGCAAAACCATAGTTTTGGCACTTAAAGCAGCATATTTACATTCTCAATTTCCAGAATGGAATATCGCAATTACATTTTACACAAGGTCATTATCTCAGCAATTTAAAGATTTAATAAGACAATTTTATTTTGAGTTTTCAAGTGAAGAACCTGATTGGGGAAAAGTAAATATTGTTCATGCATGGGGAACAAGTTTCGAAAATGGCATATATTCAATTGCGGCAAGGTCAGTGAATGTTACACCGCTTAACTTTAACACTGCAAAAATGAAATATGGGAGAATAAATGCTTTTAGTGGTGTTTGCGAAGAGCTACTTCCATATTTTGGTGATGATTATGAACCAGTTTTTGATGCGGTCCTAATTGATGAAGCTCAAGATTTACCTAGTACGTTTTATAAGATTATATTTCAATTAACAAAAAAACCAAAAAGAATAACTTGGGCGTATGACGAGTTGCAAAACCTTAGTGAAATTGAAATGCCATCTCTTGCAGAAATGTTTGGAAGAGATTCAGAAGGCAATTTAAATGTTATTTTAGAAAAAAACCCTGATGAAGCGCAAATGGATATAGTACTTCCAATATGCTATAGGAATCCGCCTTGGGCATTAACATTAGCTCATGCATTAGGATTTGGTATATATAGAGATAAAGGGATGATTCAGATGTTTGATGAACTTAAGCTATGGGAAGATATTGGGTATCAGCGTATTAGTGGTAGGTTGCAATATGGAAATAAGATCATATTAAAACGAAGTACAAAATCAACACCAGAATATTTTGCTGATTTATTAAAACCAGAAGAAAGCGTTCAATCAAAAGTATTCAAATCTGCCGAAGAACAATATAAATGGGTTTCAAATCAAATAAAGAATAATATTGAATATGATGAACTTGACCCTGACGATATTTTAGTAATTTTCCCTGATGCATACCGTTCTAATAAAGAGTCCATAGATTTTAGAAAGTCTTTAAATCAATTAGGCATTAAGTCTGTATTAGCTGGAGTAGATACAGATAGAGATACATTTAAAATGCCTGAATATATATCTTGTTCGAGTATATACCGAGCTAAAGGTAATGAAGCCCCCATGGTATATATTGTGAACGCAAATCATTGTTCTGATGGTTTGGAGTTAATTAAGTTAAGGAACATACTATTTACGGCGATAACAAGATCAAGAGCGTGGATAAGAATATGTGGAGTTGGAGAAGGAATGGATTTACTCCAGGAAGAAATAAACAAATGTATAGAAAAGGGATATATTTTAGATTTTAAGTTGCCTACCAAAGAAGAGTTAGAATCAATAAGAAGAATAAATAGGGAAAGAACACAGGAAGAAGTGAAAAAGATAAACCTCGCTCAGAGCAATGTAAAGCAACTTATTGAAGGTTTTGAGAAAGGAGAATTAGATCCTGAATTGATACCAGAATTAGAAGTGTTACTAAATGTGTATAAAAAATCAAAAATGAGTGATAACGAAGATGAGTAAAAAAATTGTTAAATACAATAAGAACATCCAAAATACTGCTGAAGAGATGAACAATACAATGATTCTATTATTTGGTTTGAAATTACTTTATTACTATAAAGAAGTAAGACCTCAATTTTCGAATGGAAAACAAATCATTACTTGGGATAATCATATACCTGATAGAGCAAACTGCGGCCCATTTTTTACTACTTTAAAACAATATGAACACATTCTTAAATCCGGTGCTTTTCACTGTATTTTGTTCGATGGTTCAATTATTAGATCTGCCTTTATATTTGATAGTAATAACTTGATTAATCATAGCCACCTGTGGTGGCCAGCACCTTATAATAATGAGAGTTATATTGAAGAAGTTACACCACAAAGCAAATATGAAGATTTTATAAATGATTCTAATTGGAAAAAAAGATTGAGAATGAGAAGCCCTATTAGAATAGATTTTGATCCAAAAAATATGAATGATAATCATCCATTGGTTCATATGCACATTCAGCACCAAGAGACAAGAATTCACATAGATAAGCCTATTTGTTTTAATAAGTTTGTAAAATATATTTTTCAAAATTTTTATTCTAGTATTGATCTGGATTTTAGAAAATGGAATTTATTAGACTTTTCATATGAAAAATCAGAGATATATGGACACATTTCTTCTAGAATAATAATTTAAATTTGAAGCTCTTTGAGTATCTAATATATTTGTTGTTGGCGCAGTTCTGTTGCTTCTTATAATCGGGGTTCAGGCGGTATTGTCCACTAGAAAGCGCGTGGTATTTAGGTATATTATGCCAGTGCTGTTCCTCATTCTTGCCGGATATAATTTGTACAAATCTTCTATATACAATCCCTATCCCACCATGCAAGAGGGTATGCTTATGACCTTTGGCATAATGGGATTTGGAATTTCTGCTGTTACGTTGGTCATTTGCAGGATAGTTCAAAAATATAAGGCCGGAAACAGATAAGAAGGCTTGGCCTGGACTATTTCATATTTTTCATCCTTTTGCCCCAATCGGCCAGGGCTTTGAGGGCAGGGATAAGGTCTTTTCCGTTATCGGTCAGGGAATACTCAACCCGCGGGGGTATCTCCATGAATTGCTTCCGGTTTATGATACCATAGGCTTCCAATTCCTTTAGCGATTGAGTCAGCATCATGTTTGTAATTCCATCAATGCTCCTTTTCAATTGATTGTATCTCATAGTCCCATTTTTACTTAATGCCCAGATTATTGGCAGTCTCCACTTGCCGCCGATAAGGTTTAAAGCAAATGTTAACGGACAGTTGTCAAAGCTGCTTTTATACAATCCTTTGTCATTCATAATACCACTCCAATACTCAGCTTAAACTTCCTTAAGCAGAAAATACTGCATACTTGTCACAATCATTGTAACTGATACAATGATATCAAAGCTGACCTGGCAATCAAACATGTTTTTAATTTTTTAGAGAGGAAGATTAGTATGAATATACATTATGAGGTAATTTCCGAAGATAATATCAATTGCATTAGGGACTTGTGCAATGGCTTAATGGATTATCAAAAATCCATAGCGCATATCCATCCTGAGTTTTTCGATGGCATGTGTTTTGAAACCAGAATGGTTCCGGCTGTCAAGAGTTCTAAAGCTAACTACATAGTAGCAGCTAAAGACGGTGATGAAGTGGTTGGGTATGCCTATAGCACCATTGCGCCAAAGGAGACATACTCCGGCGGTTTTGCTACTTTACAATGTGACGCCTTTTTTGACTTTGATTCTGTAGAAAATGCTGATGTGGGCTGTCTTTCCCAGTTTTTCATAAAAGAGGATTACCGTAATGCAGGAATTGGAAGCGTTCTGTTTGATAAGTCTATGGATTGGATATGTTCATTTAAGTCAATAAGAGATGTATTTATATTTGTATCAAACGGAAATGACGGTGCGTTGAAATTTTATGTGGATAAAGGTTTCAAAATCAGTCACCGGATACTGGATGGGTTTATCACAGTGTTAAGGAATAACTAAGCCCTGCTGCTTGATGTCTTAGGTTATTTATATTAAGTCTGCCTTATCGGGTGGACTTAATATTTTTTTATTATTTATTGTACAATTAATAAAAAAATACGTTAAACTATGAAGGGATATTGAAAATATTTTCGTCTAGTTTAATGAAAGGGGACACACCGCTACTTGCGGGAATTCCTTGCTGCGGAATGTCCCCGAATGATAGACTTCGAGGTCAGGGACACACCGCTGCATATAAGGTCAGGGGACACACCTTTATAGCTGGTATTCCTTTATGGCCAAGGAATGTCCCCATTAGAACTCCTTGTTGCGGAATGTCCCCGAATGATAGACTTCGGACTAGAGACAGAGGAAAGGGGGGGAGAGATGAACTCAGAGGATATCATAATAAAAAAGGCGGCCGCCGGCGATAAAGCCGCCTATGAACAACTGGTGGATAAATACAAAGGATACGTATACGCAATCATTCTAGGCTTAACAAGGGACAGCTTTCATGCCGAAAACATTGCCCAGGAGGTATTCCTGAAAATTTACATCTCTTTACCCCAGTATGAGTTCAAAGGTTTTAGGACCTGGATAGGCAGGATTGCAACCCACAAGGCAATAGACTGGAAAAGGAAGCAGCAGAAGATACAGGCAAAGGAAAAGCTTGTGGCGGTGGAGGAGAACTTGCCGGCACAAGAGGCCGGTAACAGCATTGAGGATGCTGTTATAAGGCAGGAGGATGCTATTAGAATCAGACATCTGTGCAGCCAATTGCCTGATAACTACAGAACGGTGGTTAAAAAGTACTACTTTTCGGGGAAGAGCTACCGGCAGATAGCCAGCGAGGAAGGTATAGCGGTTAAGACGGTGGAGACCAGACTCTACAGGGCAAAACAGAAATTAAAGGAACAGTGGAAGGAGGGTGGTTAGATGATGCATTTTACCCGGGAGGATTGGAAGGCCTTTTCGGAAGGTCTGGTAGAAGAAAAAAGGTATATAGCAATGGAGGAGCACCTGCTAATATGTAACACATGCGTTGAAATATACTTATCCTTTTTCCCCGAAGAAAATGCAGCCGGTTTCGCTAAAGAGCTCAGTCCACAGTTTACCTCCAACGTTATGAGCAGGATTGGCGGCTTGAAGCCACAAGGAAGGAGAGCAAAGAGCAGACAGGGAATCATTTCCTATTATACCGCAGCAGCCTGTATAACACTGCTGCTAATGTCTGCGGGAGTATTTGAGGGCTTTGCCCATATGATACCAGTAATAACCCAGGCAAAAATACAAGCAGAACATCCATTAGAAACTGATAACGGGAATCTAATCGAATTTGGATGGTCGGATAGGCTTTTAAACAATACTTTGACATTTATAGACTCGATAAAACCAAAGGGTGAAGAGGAGGTAATGTATTGAAAAAAAAGAGTAAGTTTGTAGTGTTTGTTTTATCGATTATACCGGGATTAAGCCATATTTATCTGGGGCTAATGTATAGAGGGTATATATTTTTAGGAACAGCGGCCGCAGCCGTAGCCATAATTCTAGGACTTTCCGTGTTGTCCCATAGCGAGGGACCTTTGGTATTGCTGGCAGGACTGCCGGTCTTGTGGTTGGTTGCTCTGGTAGACAGTATGTCCCTGACTGCCAGGGTTAATGGCAGACGGGAGCTAAACGATGATACGGGGGACAGTCCCAGGATTGATATAGATATGGGGGAAAACAAAATGAGCGATCAGAACAGAAAAATTATAACCTGCCTGCTGTCTGTGGTTCCGGGGGCCGGGCACATGTTCATGGGCTATCAGAAGCTTGGGCTGGAATTGATGACTCTGTTTTTCTTCTCCTTCTTTTTCATCGACTGGCTGAGGATTGGGTTTTTCATGTTCATAATACCGGTAATATGGTTTTACAGCATGTTTGATGCCCTTAACAAGGCTTCCGGTGAAAGGGCCCCGGTTGAAGATAATCTTTCGGTACTGGATTTTATCGGCGAAAACAGATATAAGTGGAGCGGTTCCAAGCTGCTGGGATACGGGCTTATAGGTATAGGATTGCTGCTTATATTCGACAGGATAATCTCACCGATGATACCCTACGAAATCAGGAGTTATTTGCAGACGGGAATAGTTGCCCTGCTGTTTATATCAGGCGGTATTAAAATACTTATGGGCGGCCGTAAGGAGCCCAGTGTTAACCAAGAGGAGGTAGTCGAGCAATGCGAAGATGGAGAGTAGGGACCCTGTCCTTAGGAGTCTTGCTGATTGTCCTGGGTGTTATTATGCTGTCTGCACAGTTCAGGCAGGTTGCCATACTTGATATGCTGCTTACATGGTGGCCTTTGATACTTGTATTGATTGGAGGGGAAATACTTATACATGTCTATGCCGCGAAAGAACCCGAACCCAAAATAAAATATGATGCCTTCAGTATTTTTATAATAATGGTTATAGTATTTTTCAGCATAGGAGTATATTCCCTCACAGCCACCGGTGTCCTTGAAAGAGTTACCTGGATGGTGGAGAGCAGCATTATTCCGGTGGAGGTGCCTGATGACAGAATTGTTATAGACGAAGGGATAGAAAGGTTAGTGGTATCCGCTCCCCGGGGAAAGCTTAACATTAAAAAAAGCAGCAATCCCGAAGTGGTAATTTTCGGGGAAGCCTTTGTAAATGCAGCCGACAGGGATGAAGCCAAAAGCTTGGTGGAGCAGAACCGAGTGGTTACCCACCGGGAAGGGGATACCCTCTTTGTACAGTTTTTATCCAATACCTGGTCGGGGGACTTCAAACCAAGCATCAGGGAAATACGACATACCATATTACTGCCCTCAGACAGGAACGTGGAGATTAGCGGACCCAATTATTTCAACCTTGATATTGACGGCGAGGCCCTGGGGAATGACTGGCTTATAAAAGGAAATGGAGTGCTCAACATCACAGCTGTAAAAGAGTCAGATCTAGCCATATCGGCACAGGTTAAAAGCCCCGGTCACCTTGGGGGAAACGTAAATTGGGAAACCGATGAAACAGCCCTTTCGATGAATGGAGGGTCTGTTTTGAAAGGACAACTCAAATGGGGGGAAGGTAATAACAAAGTAAATATTATAATTGATGGCGGTGAATTAGCGGTCAATGAAATATAGTATGTAAGCCAAGCCAAAGGCTCAGAATACTCAGTTCTGAGCCTTTGGTGTTTTTTAAACCCGGACTGTTTGTTAATCGTTGTCATTGTTATCTTGTCTGCGTGGTATACAAATAACTTGCCCTATTTGAAGGTTATCAGGGTCTATACCGGGATTAGCCCGTCTTATGGCTTCAACCGTTGTGTTAAATCTTCTGGCCAGAGCAAACAGAGTATCCCCTGACCTTATGGTATATGGTCTTGTATTCGCAGGGCACTCGTCGGGTGGTTCAGGTGTCACAGCCCGGGGGATGCAAATTATCTGGCCTACCCTCAGGGCTTCAGGGTCTATACCGGGGTTAGCCCGTCTTATGGCTTCAACAGTTGTGTTGAATCTTCTGGCCAGAGCAAACAGGGTATCCCCTGCTCTAATTGTATATGGCCTTGTGCCGGCAGGACAGGTAACCGGAGGACCAGGACGCGGTATGCATATCACCTGACCGATCAGCAGCGCATCGGGATTTACTCCGGGGTTTGCAGCTATTAGCGCTTCCAGAGAAACATTGAACCTTTGAGCTATGGCAAAGAAAGTATCTCCCGCTCTTATTGTGTAGGGCTCTGTGCCGTCAGGGCATTCATCCGGCGGTACTGCCAGCGGTATGCATATCACCTGGCCTATCATAAGCCTTTCGGGATCAATTCCCGGATTCGCCTCCAGCAAATCGTCCAGGGACACATTAAAGCGGCGGGAAATGGCAAACAGAGTATCCCCGGCGCGTATTGTGTAGAAGTTGCCTCCAGGACAGGATGGGAAAATAGGCTGTCTGGGGATGCATATCACCTGACCAACCTGAAGGAAATTGGGATTCACATTGGGGTTGGCCGATATTAACGCCGGCACCGTTGTGTTAAACCGCTGCGCAAGTGAGAAAAAAGTATCACCCGGCCTTATGGTATATGCTACTGTGTTTGGGGGGCATTGTCTCCCCATAAAGTTATACACTGAAATATCACCTCCTCAATATAAGGTATTCAAAGTATGAAAAAAAGTTCTGAAAAGGAAAAAATTATTAGCTGTACACAACCCGACCGAAAAGTATTGACAGGTAATAGGCACTGCGAATACACATAAAGGGAATTGGGATAAGCTGTCGAATTAGATTATTAATAGATAATACAGGGGAGGTAAGAGTGTGGCGAAATCGCGGATTCTATTCGTGTCAACATACCCTGAACTGACTGCCATGGCCAGTGATATTTCAGATGAACTGCGTATACCTTTGAGCATATACGAAGGTGGAATAATGAGAAACGGCCATCTTTACGCCAGGGAAAAGGAAAGGGAACTGGATGTGATAATAAGCTGCGGGGCCACAGCTGCAGCTATCAAAGAGCTTGTCAGCATACCCGTAGTCTCGGTGGAAACCGGCACGGTGGATTTTCTAAATGCACTTATAAAGGCCAGGGAGTATGGAGACAGGATAGGACTTGTCAGTTATAAAAGTGAGAAGCTTGAAAACCTTGAGAGTTTAAAAAATGCGCTGAATATAGACTTTATTGATTTCCCGTATTCCAACAAAGAGGAACTGGAAAAGCAGATGGAGGGCGCACTGGCCTTTGAAAAACTTACGGTGGTAAGCATGGGCAACTGTGTTATGGAGGTTGCCACGCAAAAGGGCCTAAGGGGCGTACTGATACATCACAGCAGGAGGTCTGTAGAGCAGGCGGTGATTGCAGCAAGAAATATAAGCGATTTAGGCAAAAGGGAGAAGGAACGGGCTGAGAGGCTAAAGGCGGTGATAGACTATTCCGGCGAAGGCATAGTAACTACCGACAAAAACGGCATTATAACAACCTTTAACCCTGCAGCGGAAAGAATATTCGAAATAACTGCATCAGGCATAGTGGGGAAACCCATCAGAAAGCTGGAGACAAACAGCAGCTTTGACGTTTTCTTTGGTGAGGGCAAACAGGAACTGGGAAGGCTTATCAAAGTCAACAATACACAAATCATCCTGAATAAAGTGCCCATAATAGTGGACAGCGAACAGACGGGAACCGTCTTTACCCTTCAGGAGGTCTCAAGGATACAAAAACTGGAGCATAAGGTAAGAAAGGAGCTGTATGCCAAAGGTCTGGTGGCCCGGTACCGCTTCGACGATATAATAGGGCATGGCAGTGTTATAAGGGAGACGATAAACAAAGCCAAAAAATTCGGCAGAACGCCTGCAACCGTACTCATTGAAGGCGAGACCGGCAGCGGTAAGGAGCTTTTTGCCCAGAGCATACATAATATAAGCCCGCGGAGGGATGGCCCCTTTGTCGCAATAAACTGTGCAGCCCTGCCGGAGAATTTGCTGGAGAGCGAATTGTTCGGCTATGAAGAGGGAGCCTTTACCGGGGCAAAAAAGGGAGGTAAACCGGGGCTGTTTGAGCTGGCCCATGGCGGGACGATTTTTCTGGATGAAATAAGCCAGATTTCTCCGGGGCTTCAAAGCAGGCTTTTAAGGGTTTTGCAGGAAAGGGAAGTGCTGAGGATAGGAGGGGAATACATTCTTAACGTAGATACAAGGGTTATAGCCGCTACCAACAGCAACCTGTATGATCTGGTACAGAAAGGCAGGTTCCGGGAAGATTTGTTTTTCAGGATAAATGTACTCAACCTGAAGGTTCCGCCTCTAAGGGCAAGAAGAGATGACATCCCGATGCTGATAAGGCATCTTATTTCTAATGCCAATCATCGTCACGGCGCCCGTATAAGCGATATAACCGATGGCGGTATGGAGCTTTTGAAAAAATATAATTGGCCGGGGAATGTCAGGGAGCTCGAAAATTTTACCGAGAAGATGGTAATACTCGCCGAGCAACCGGTGATAGGTGAGGATTTCATCCAACAGCTGTTGTCCGATCATGTCGTTTACAGGGATACAGGCATTGAGACAGATAAGGAAAGGGACGATTTGATAGAGATTAGCATAGGCCCTTTAAAGGAAATGGAACTGCAAATTATTGAAGCCATAAGCAATAGGGTAAGGGGAGATAAAAAGCTACTTGCCGAAAAACTTGGGATTAGCAGGACAACCCTTTGGAAAAGGCTCAGGGAATTGGAGACCGGAGACGAACAGTAAAACAGCTTGTTTACTGTTCCCGCGTTCAAAATATTAACATATATCCATGATTTATTAATAATTCAAACAACTATAAGTCCTGCGTTAAAAGGCAGGACTTTGTTATGGCAGGAAAGAGGAGGCTGGTCATAGGTTTTTATTATAAAAAATACCGGCTGAAAAAGTGGTATGGATTTTGCTACTATGAATCAGCGTAATGGTTCTGGAATAATACGCATTTCATCGAAACAGGGGAGGAAGGATGGAAAATGTCTATACAGTTTTTAATTATTATTCTGTACTTTGCGCTGACGGTAGGCATTGGGGTATACGCACAAAAAAAATCCACAAGCTCGGATGCCTTTCACGGAGCAAGGCTTGGTGTACTTATGTGCGTAGCAGCCGGGACGGGGGAATGGCTGGGCGGCACCTCAACCACCGGCGTATCCGAATACGGATACTCTTTCGGTATATCGGGGGCATGGTACTCAATAGCAAATGCCATCGGGGTAATGGTGCTGGCTCTTTTTTTTGCCAGGCTCTACAGGAGCCTTGAGACGGTAACGGTACCCGGGGTGGTGGAAAGGTTTATAGGTGTTAATGCAAGGGTGGCAGCCAGCGTGCTGCTTATATTTGTAATGATAGTGGTGGGGACGTCCCAGGTAATAGCAGCCGGTACCCTGGGCGTAACGGTACTTGGTCTTGACTTCAACACATCGGTAATAGTACTTGGTATCGGCTTTATTATTTATACCCTTGCGGGGGGTATGAACGCTGTGGGATACACCAATATGCTGCATCTGTCTGCTATGTACGGAGGTGTAATACTGGCGTTAATACTGGTGGGCAGAGATATTGGAGGCATGCAGACATTTCAGAATGCGCTGCCGGCGCAGCCGTATTTCAGTTGGACGGGGATAGGTATGCCCAAGGTATCCTCCTGGATAATAGCATCCATACTGGGAGCGTGTACCGCCCAGGCCGGCATACAACCAATCCTGGCGGCGCGGGATGTCAAAGTGGCAAAAAGGGCTGCCATAATCACCGCCTTCGCCGTTGCCCCCTTTGGCATACTAACCGCTGCGCTGGGAATGGCGGCAAGGATAAAGTTTCCGGAGCTTGCCAATGCAAAGCTGGCCCTGCCCATGCTGATGATGAACATGCAGCCGTTGGCGGGGGGTATAGTGCTTGCATCCATAATGGCTGCCATACTTTCCACAGTTTCGCCGATAATTCTGGCGTCCGGCACCATGTTTACAAAGGACATATATCAAAGAATACTAAGGCCGGACGCCCCCGACAAAAAAGTGCTGTTTATGTCGAGGCTGTCAACAGGCATTTCGGGCGGGCTGTGTATAATACTTGCACTGCTAATGTATGGCAGCACCAGGATACTGGACATGGTATACTTTGCATACACCCTGAGGGGATCTCTGTTCGTGGTCCTTTTGTTCGCAATCTATTGGAAAAGGACATCTCCAAAGGGTGCCGTTATAGCTATGATAATCACCGGTATAGTGGGTTTATTCTGGGTTGCCTACAAAGCCATGTACGGGCAATTCCCCATTCACCCTGCCGTTACCGAGACTTATGCATCGGTAATTGTGGCCTTTGTATCCACCATTGTACTGAGCTTCATATATAAGGATGGTAAACTCCACCATCAGACATCAAAGCATTAATAATTTGCGGAAGGGAGTTAAGAATTATGAACAGGGTAACAGTAAACAGGTTGTGGTGCAAGAAATGCGGCATATGCATAGAGTATTGTCCCGTAAAGGTGTTTACCGGGGAAATAGACGGCACACCGGTACCAACCTTTCAGGAAAGGTGTACCGGCTGCAGGATGTGTGTACTAAGGTGCCCGGATTTTGCACTCGAAGTGGAGGTGGACAGCGATGACGGAAGAAAACAGGATTAGATTTATCCAGGGTAACGAGGCCATAGCCGAAGGGGCAATAACGGCGGGTGCGAGGTTTTTCGCCGGATATCCTATAACCCCGTCCTCCGAGATAGCCGAGATATCCTCAAGGCGTTTGCCTGGAGTTGGCGGTGTGTATGTACAGATGGAAGACGAAATAGGCAGCATAGCTGCTATTATCGGGGCCTCGGTCGCCGGCAAAAAATCATACACCGCCACCAGCGGACCAGGGTTTTCGTTGATGCAGGAAAATTTAGGCGTTGCGGTAATGGCGGAAGTGCCCTGCGTAATAATAAACGTACAGCGTTCAGGACCAAGCACAGGACTTGCCACAAAGCCCGCCCAGGGCGATGTGATGCAAAGCAGATGGGGCACCCACGGCGACCACGGTATAATAGTACTATCCCCGTCTTCGGTACAGGACTGTTTTGACCTAACTATAAGGGCCTTTAGCCTTGCGGAGAAGTACAGAACGCCGGTGGTGCTTCTGGCAGACGAGATTGTAGGGCATATGCGGGAAAAGGCGGTGATAAGAGAGCCGGGACCCGGGGAGTTAACTGAACGCATTAAACCTATCTGCCATCCGGATGAATACAAACCCTTCGGGATGGATAAAGGGGGAATTGCCCCGTTGGCGGCCTATGGCGGCGAATACGTTTTCAGGGTTTCCGGATCCACCCATGATGAACTGGGCTTTGCGAGTAACAGACCGGAAAACGCCGATAGGTTCGTAAGACATTATACCGACAAGATAGAAAAGAACAAAGACGATATAGTAACGACAAGGGAGTACAACCTGTCGGATGCCGAATACACCATAATAAGCTTCGGCTGTACTGTGAGGTCCGCCCTGGAAGCGATGTCAATTTCACGTCGCCGGGGTAAAAAGGTTGGTGTGCTGGAGCTTGTTACGCTATGGCCCTTTGCCGACGGCAGGGTAAAAAGTGCATGCGAAGGCGCAAAGGCGGTAATAGTTCCGGAGATGAACCTTGGACAGGTGATAAGGGAGGTTCAAAGGGTGGTCAGGAAAGACATACCCATAGCAGGCGTCAATAAAGTGAACAGCCAGGCCATAACACCTGTGGAAATACTGGGCAAAATTGAGGAGGTGGCGAAATGTCTGTAATAAAATACGACGACTACCTGCTGAAGGAAAAGCTCCCTTTATTTTGGTGCGGCGGGTGCGGTAACGGAAATGTATTGGGTTCAATACTGCGCGCCTTTGCCAAGCTGCAGTTTGAAAGGCGCAATACCGTGGTGGTAACCGGCATAGGCTGTTGGGGAAAAGCGGACGACTATATAAACACCAACACCTTCCACGGTACCCATGGCAGGGCCCTTGCCTTTGCCACCGGTATAAAGCTTGCCAATCCAGAACTTAAGGTCCTTGCGCTGATGGGAGACGGTGACGGCGCCACCATAGGCGGAAACCACCTTATACATGCAGCCCGGCGTAATGTGGACATAACCGCAATAGTGGTAAACAACTTCAACTACGGCATGACCGGCGGGCAGTACTCGGGGACAACACCCGAAAACGCTTTTACATCCACCTCGAGGTACGGACACATAGAGGAGGGCTTTGACCTGTGTAAGCTGGTGGAAGCGGCGGGTGCGCCCTTTGTGGCAAGGAGTACGGTATATAACATAATACAGCTTGACAAACTGGTGGAAGAGGCCCTGAATAAAAAAGGCTTTTCTTTTCTGGAAGTCATAGCGCCGTGTCCAACCCATTTTGGCAGACTAAACCGCATGAAAACAGCGCCGCTTACGCTAATGTGGATAAAGGAAAACAGTATTACCCAAAAACAGGCCGGGAAGCTGTCTGACCAGGACAAACAGGGTAAATTCATAACAGGCAAATTCGCAGATATAGATAAAGAGGATTACAGCACCAAATATGAAAGACTGCAGAAGCTGGTGCAAAAATCAGAAGGAGGGGAGGATTCGGTAAATGAAGGATAGGTGGGAGATAATATTAAGCGGGGTAGGCGGCCAGGGCCTTATTATGAGCGGTACCATACTGGGCCGGGCGGCAACCGTTTATGAAGGCAAAAACGCTACCCTTACCTCTTCATACGGAATCGAAACCAGGGGTACCCTCGCAAAATCCGATGTAATAATCAGCGAAGAGGATATATACTTTCCCGAAGTTATGAAGGAAGACATTGTATTGGCGCTGGCTCCCGTTGCCTATGAAAGGTATATATCCTCCATGGACAAAGATGCTATGCTGATTTATGACAGCAGTCTTATTACTGATATCAGGGAAACGGGTGTAAAGCAATACGGCTATCCAATAACCGATATAGCCCGTCAGCTAGGCAATGCCGCTGCGGCCAATATGGCAGCCCTTGGTATTATCGTAAGAAAGACAGGCGTGGTATCCGAAGCCTCGGTTATTAAGGCTATAAATAATAGTTTTTCCAATAAGCCCCAGGTTATCGAATTGAACCACAAGGCTTTCATGGAAGGTCTCCATCTGGTACAAGTTTAAATATAGAGGGCAGCATCTGGTTATCAGGTGACAGACGGCAGATACACAAGAAAGCCTCCAAATGGCTTTCTTGTGTATCTTGTTATAAAATCGGATTGCTGTGGAATATATTAGTAGAACAGATGAAATACAGAAATCAAAGCATGTTTTTGAAGGAATCCTGTCCGTCATCCGTAAGGCGGCAGAGCTTTTAAAAGATGGCAGGGCGGCTAAAAAAACGGATCTGGAAAATATATTCCCGGGACTGTGGACTAAACTGGAGGAACGTCTATACAGCCCCGATCCAGGCATGCCGGGCAATGTAGTGGCCATGGAGGCTTCCGGAGACGGAGGCGGTAAAGCTACTTATTTTTTCAGGATAATGGACAGAAATGAATACCGGCAAAAAAGGGATAAATCAGAGCTGGCGGATATAACCAGCGAGTTTTTGATTAAGTTAAACCGATGCATGCTGGAAATAAATTTCAGAAGGGAACCCATATACCTGACGGATGAGAAGATAAATCAGCCTTCGTATTCGAGGTATAGGGAATCCATCAGGCAGATACCTTATTTGCAGACTTTAAGAAAGCATTTTATAGGAAGAGTTATACATGGTTCTTCAGAACAATGGGAGAAGGATGTTTTGGACCTGATGCAGTTTAATATAAACGCCAGGGATAACGGGGAGAAGTGGAGCAAATCCTTATCCAGGGAATAGCATTAACCATTAAGGAGGTGAGGCCTATGGCAGGATACAAACATCCCTGCCGCTACTGCAACGAATTTATTCCTCCGGATTCAAACTATTGCCCCCTATGCAACAAGGTTAATCCCCTTGGGCAGCTGAGATGCCCCAAATGCAAAAATCCAATCAGAAGAAGCTGGTCAAACTGCAGCCACTGTGGCATATCATTGACAATTACCTGTCCCAAATGCGGCAGTACAACCTTTTTCGGGGATTACTGCGACAATTGTGAAGAAAGACTAACCGTTACATGTCCCAACAGCAAATGTAATACAGTACAGCCTCCCGTTAGCGAACTATGCATAAAATGCAAGCAGCCGCTTTAAAATTAAAGGAAAGGATGGATATTAAGTGACATTAAAAGCGTTTACCAGTAATTATGCTGATAATAGTACCGAGGCAGGTTTCCAGTTTACTTTTTTTTGTGATATTTGCCGTGATGGGTATAAAACAAGCTTTGTCGAGTCCAAAACCCATAAGAAAGGAAAGCTTATAAAAGGTCTTGGAGCAGCTGCCCGGGTGGGGGCTTATGCCCTGGGTAAGCATAGTATTGGTTATAGTATTGACAGGGGCTCGAGTGTTATAACCGAGCGCTACAGGGGTATGTCTCCCGAGTGGCATAAGGAGCATGAAGAGGCTTTTGAATTGGCCCAGAATGAAGCAAAGGGACATTTTACCCGCTGCCCTAAATGCATGAAATGGGTATGTGAAACTGACTGGAATGAACAGGAGGGCCTCTGTGTTGTCTGCGCACCGCGCGTTAATGTGGAAGTGGTGCTGCCAAAGCGGAAAAAATGGTCTCAGATGTAAGGGCAAAGGCTTCCCAGACACAGGTGTTCACCGGTGAGATTGAGAGTAAGCAGACAGTATGCCCGCGATGCGGCAAACCATCGGGGGAAGGAAAATTCTGCAATAACTGCGGAGCCAACATGTCATTGACAGCGTGTGAAAAATGCGGTGCGGAAAGTCCATCGGGTACAAGATTTTGCGGAGAGTGCGGAAACCGGTTGGAATAGGCAGGTGTTGCCCCGGGTATTATCTGCCGTTAAGCTACGGGAGTGCTCGGGAACTACCCGCCCCAAAAGCTTAAAAAAGTATACTATATTTGTTTGATGACAGGACATATTATGAATACATGGATCTTATATATCCATTCAATTAAAAATTTTCGGATGGTTAAAATGCGACAGGGAGATGGTTCTCAGACTGTCGCATTTTTGGTTTACATGTTAGCCATTTTTCTGCATTCGTCTGCGCATGTTCGGCAGATATCCGCGCATTTCTGACAATGGTCGTCCTTGAACATGACGCATTCCTGCGCACATTTATCGCAGACTTTAGCGCACAGCTGGCAGTGTTCCTTGGAAAACTGTCCCAGCATTGACATGGTTGATGCCGACATCTGGCACATCATGGCACATTCAATCAGCATACTCACACAGCTTTTTCTGGCGCCCAGGTCGGGCTCATTAAGGCATGCGGAAAAACATTCATAACAAGCCTGGGCACACTTTGAGCAGGCATCTATACATGCCTGAAACTTATTGGTTGCCATTGTTACCATTCCCATTTACATCCCTCCCCGAACATTTTGTTATTCAAAGATATTGTGCGGATTCCAATGTATTTTATACCTTAGGAGATAACATACATTATTTTTATCAAGACATTATCCATCTAAAGAGACGGATAATGCTGTCTATTTTTTGGGAATACTGTCATATAGAAACCTGAAAATCCGGATAATTTATCTTTGCAGATAAAACAATAAATGAGGTGCAGAAATGCTGAAGATTGAAGTTAAAGGTTTGACCAAGGTTTTTGGCAGAAATCCCAAACAGGCTATAAAGCTATTGGAAAAGGGAAAAACTAAAACGAATATATTAAAGGAAACAGGAATGACGGTAGGAGTGAATCGAGCATCCTTTGAGGTACACCTGGGAGAAACCTTTGTGATTATGGGGTTATCCGGGAGTGGGAAGTCTACGCTTATCAGACTTATTAATCGTTTAATAGAGCCCAGTGCAGGCAGTGTGTTAATAGACGGCGAAGATTTAGCTAAAATGGATAAACACAAATTGAGAGAAACCAGAAGAAAAAAACTAAGTATGGTATTTCAAAAGTTTGGGCTGTTCCCCTATCGTACTATTTTAGAGAATGCCGGATACGGATTGGAAGTACAAGGAACAGATAAAAAGGAAATCCATGAAAGGGCTTTTAAAGCGTTACAAATGGTAGGCCTTAAAGGGTACGAGGATCAATACCCCAGACAATTATCGGGAGGAATGCAGCAAAGGGTAGGGCTTGCAAGGGCGTTGGCCAATGATACAGACATTCTGTTAATGGATGAAGCATTTTCAGCCCTTGACCCACTAATTCGCAAGGAAATGCAGGACGAGCTTTTGGAGCTGCAGTCATCCATGCAAAAAACAATAATATTTATAACCCATGACCTGGACGAAGCGCTCAAAATTGGGGATAGAATTGCATTGATGAAGGATGGAGAAATTGTACAGATTGGCACTCCAGAGGAAATAATGACCAATCCTGCAGATAATTATGTTAGAAAATTTGTTCAAGATGTGGATAGATCCAAGGTATTTTCTGCGCAACACGTTATGAAGCATCCGGAAACCATTAATGTAGAGAAGCATGGGCCGCGGGTTGCGCTGCAGCGTATGAAGCAAGCCGGGATTTCAAGTATTTATGTTGTTAATAAAAATAAAGAGCTGCTGGGAGTGGTAACTGCGGATTCTGCTTCCGAAGCAGTAAAGAATGGAAATAAAGATATTTATGATGTAATGGAAACGGATATCCCTGTGGTTAGTCCGGATTTATCGATAAATGATTTATTTAATATAATACACGATTCTCCTGTGCCTGTAGCTGTGGTTGAAGAAAAGATATTAAAGGGGATTATAGTCAGAGGTGCAGTATTGGCGGTTCTTGCCGGAAATGAGGTGGATGACCGTGACACAAATTCCTCCAATACCAATAGTTAAATGGGCTGACATAATTGTAGCATGGCTGAGAAGAAATGCTCAGTGGTTTTTTGAACCGTTAAAGAATTTACTCGATTGGGCGGTAAGCAGGTTGAGTGGGGGGTTAATGGCTGTTCCGGCGTTACTTTTTATTGCCATTATGGCAGGGTTAACTTTGCTTGTAACCAGAAAAAATTGGCGTTTATCAACATTTGTTTTATTTGGATTATTGTTAATACAAAATCTTGGATACTGGGAAGGGACCATGCTGACACTTTCATTGATTTTAACATCCAGTTTAATAGCCATACTAATAGGCATACCCCTGGGAATATGGATGTCAAGGAGCAGAGCAGCACAGGATATAGTGACACCTATATTAGACCTTATGCAGACTATGCCTGCCTTTGTTTATTTAATACCCGCCGTATCTTTCTTTGGTATAGGAATGGTGCCCGGGATTATTGCATCTGTAATATTTGCAATGCCTCCGGTTGTACGATTAACCAATCTTGGTATCCGTCAGGTTTCTGTAGAACTGATTGAAGCGGCAGATGCATTCGGGTCAACCGCTGCGCAAAAACTGTTTAAGGTACAAATCCCAATGGCTAAAAGCACTATTATGGCGGGCATTAACCAAACCATAATGTTAGCATTGTCTATGGTAGTTATAGCTTCTATGATTGGGGCCGAAGGTCTGGGGGTTGTGGTTTTCAGGGCTGTTACAAGAAATGAAGCAGGACAAGGTTTTGCTTCCGGTTTGTCTATTGTTATATTAGCAATAATCCTGGACCGTATTACTCAGGCACTTAATGTAAATAAAGAGCATTAAAGCTTTAAGGGTAGCATCTGCTGACACTATGATTTGCTGTTATTATCAACCGACTAGGATAAAAAAGAAGGAGGAAAACAAACAATGGTAAGAAACAAGTGGAAAAGACTCGCAGTAATAGTATGTGCTGTATTGGTTCTGATTGCTGTAGGCTGTAGAAATAACAATGAACAAAACCGTCCGGAAAATGAAAACGGTTATACAAATATAGGACAACAGTTGGACTATAAGATTACCGGAATAGATGCCGGGTCAGGAGTAGTGCAAGCTGCTGAACGGGCTGTTGAAGACTATGATTTGGATTTTACTGTACAAACCAGCTCAGGAGCTGCTATGACTCAAGCCCTTGCAGACGCAATTGAAAATGAAGAGCCGATTGTAGTTACCGGATGGTCACCCCATTGGAAATTTGCTAAATATGACTTAAAATACCTGGATGACCCTAAGGGGTCCTTTGGCGGTGCAGAGCATATAAATACAGTTACACGCTTGGGGTTACAGGAAGATATGCCAAATGCCCATGGTATTCTGGACAGATTTTATTGGACCTCTGACGATATGGAAACTGTTATGCTAAAGGTTAACGAGGGAGAAGATGTAAAGGAAGCTGCCAGACAATGGATTAATGATAATCAGGAAAAAGTAGAAGAATGGACAGAAGGGGCAAATCAAGTAGAAGGAGAAAAAATCAAGCTTGCTTATGTGGCCTGGGACACTGAAATAGCATCTACCAATGTTATTGGAATAGTATTGGAAGATATGGGGTATGATGTTACACTTACACAGGTAGAGGCAGGGCCAATGTGGGCTGCGGTGGCCAGTGGGGATGCAGATGCAATTGTCGCAGCATGGCTTCCGGCAACCCATGAGAAATATATGTCAGACTATAATGAACAGGTTGAAGATTTAGGTCCAAATCTTGAAGGAGCTAAGATAGGATTAGTTGTCCCTGAGTATATGGAAATTGACTCTATAGAAGACTTGGCAAATTAATGTAAATATTTGTAACCGGCAATGCCCGTCATCCGTAAGGCGGCAGAGCTTTTAAAAGATGGCAGGGCGGCAATAAAGCGGATTTAAAAAATATCTTTTCGGGGCTGTGGGTTAAACTGGAGGAACGTCTATACAGCCCCGACCCAGGCATTCCGGACAATGTAGCGTCCATGGGGGTTTCCGGAGACGGCGGCGAATAAAACCGGCGTTTTTTTGATTCAGTTAAACCGGTACATGCTGAATATAAATTTCAGGAGGGAACCCACCGGGCAGATACCTCATTTGCAGGCTATAAGAAGATATTCTGCCGGAAGAGTTTTGCATGGTTTTTGTGGACAGCGCAAGGGCGGCCGGGGTTAAGGTACATATAATAAACAGGGATGCGGAAAACGAAGTTCCGGAATTTATGAGGAAGCTAAGCAACGAAGCATAGATGTTCGCAGGACAAATGGGAAACGACTGAGAGTTGATGCGCGTCCGAATAATATGGCCGTATTTATAGCATGCTACTGGTATGCCTTGATTCGCAAACTTTTGGGAGTGTTTATATGAACAGGGAAAAATTAATATCCAGGTTGAATTGGTTCTTCAACCTGGAACTAAACCAGGTGGATTTGTATACTTCCCAGAGCAGATACAGTCATGACCCCTACGTTAAGATTGCTTTTGAACGCATCTCATATATCGAGCAACAGCATGTTGACAACATTGCGGACAAGATTAAGGAACTCGGCGGAAAACCCAGTAAGATCGGTGATGTGCTCGCTCCCATAGCGGGCGGTGCTGCCGGTACCGTATTGTCACTTGCCGGTCTGTCAAATGTACTAAGGGCCAATATACTAATCGAAAAGAAGGCGATGAAGGACTATAAGCATTTAATTCATGGGTTAAAGAGAACATACGGCGATATTGAACTGGTCACGTTGCTGCAGAACAACCTTTTCGATGAGGACCTGCATACCGCCTGGTTCCAGAGGGAACTTTCCAGGCTGAAGAACTAGCCGCACTTGTACCCAACCTCATTAACGGGCTGAAACAAGAGATGTTATGACCAGCTTTCAGGCTGCCGGCTATCGTGTGGGAATAGATACTCTGAATGTGCTGCCCCTACCCGGCTTGCTGTCTACATCCACGTCTCCACCGTGCAGTTCCACCAACTGCCTGGTAATGGCAAGCCCAAGACCGGGGCTTTTTTTTGCGTTACCACGGGCCTTGTCTACCTTATAGAACCGTTCCCATATTCTACCTTGTTCATCCGGCGGTATGCCGACACCCGTATCCTCTATCTCGAAAACAATTCTGTCCTTGTCGGCTGCAGGGTAAGCGCGCAGCCAGACGGTGCCTCCTTCCGGGGTATACTGGACAGCGTTCCCCAAAAGGTTAACCAATATTTGATGCATTCTGTCCCTGTCGGCAATAATGGCTGGCAGTCTTTCGCTTACCTGGAGTTTTATTGAAATATTTTTACTGTCTGCCCGGGTTGAAATGCTGTTATAACTACGTTGAGCTATCTCTTGCGCCCGCAGGTATTCCTTTTTCAGTTTAACATCCCCGCTCTCTATCGAGGACAGTTCCATCAAATCCTGTAACAAACGGTCCAAGTGCTTGCTGTTGTCCAATATCAGATGCAGGTATTTGCTCCGGTCTTCAGGAGGCAGGAGCCCATCCAGCATTAACTCCGTATAACCCTGAATAGCGCTTAAAGGTGTCCGGAAATCATGAGAAACGTTGTCCAGTAAATTTTTGCGCAGGACAGCCAGTTTTTTCTGTTCCAGCACTGTTTTTTCAATTTCTGCTGCGGCGTAGTTAAATGCGCTGGTAATCTGTCCGATTTCGTCATCGCGCTCTACGTGAATACGGCTTTTAAAATTACCTGCAGCCAGCTCTCTGGCAGATTTATTAATCGCCCGCAAGGGCTGGGCAATTTTCCGGGATAGTGAGAAAGCGATAAAGCCTGCAATAAAGGTGGCGCCTAATCCGGATAAAAGAATCAGCTTGCTCAGGTTGGCAATAGTATCTTCTATTCCTTTCAGAGGGGCATCCAGAGTAATGATACCAATTATTTCTTCCGGGTTTTCCTCTTCATCAACCATCTTCGGGATAGGAAGGGGCATTGCCACCAACAGGCGCTTGGCCCCCGGGCCAAAGGCTTTTTTGGTAAGGGCGTTCCCCTTAAATACTTGCTCCAGCTCCTGTTCCTCAAAATTCAGACCTTCTACCGTGGGATTATCTCCCCCTTCAGGCAAAGCCCTGGCAACGACCTCTCCATTGATATCCAATACTTTAATCTTCATATCCAGGGACTTGGCAAGGGGTGCCACAACGTCAGGTATTATTTCCGGGGTATTGTCCCCCAGGGAATCCTGGATTAAGTTGGCTACAGTTTCAGCCTGCTGTTTGATTTCAAACTCTCTCATGCCGTAAAAGTATTTTTCCACAAGGTAAGATAGCAATGCCCCTACGGCTATCAGAGTGATCAGGATTACAATAAGGAAGTTGGTCAAAAGCTTGCCAAAGATGCTCCTGGGCTGGAAAAAATACTTCATTTTGGCCTCACCTCAAACTTGTATCCTATGCCCCATACTGTCTGAATATATTGAAACTGGCCGGTATCGAGTTTTTGACGCAGCCTTTTAATATGTTCATCCACTGTGCGGGTATTGCCTTGATAGTCATATCCCCATATACGCTGCAATATTTCTTCCCTGGAAAAAAGCTGACCGGGTTGTTGGATGAGCAGTGCCAGCAGCTCAAACTCCTTGGGTGACATTTCTATATTCTTATCGCCGGAAAGCACCCGGTAACCGCTGATATCAACGGTCAGGCCCGAAACATTGATTACTTTAGCCTTGTTATATTCTCTGGAACGGCGAATGAGTGCCTGGACACGGATGGTCAGTTCCCTGGGGCTGAAGGGCTTGACAACATAATCATCGGCACCGATCTGGAAACCAAGTATTCTGTCAGCTTCGGATGTTTTTGCCGTTAGCATTATAATAGAAACTCCCTTTTGTGGCCCGCTTCGAATCCGGCGGCAAACTTCCCAGCCGTCCAGAACCGGCAGCATAATATCCAGGACAATAACTTCATAGTTATTATCATTCATAAGATCCAGGGCGGTTTTCCCGTCAAAGGCTGTATCAACCTGAAAACCCTCCGCCTTCAGGGCAATGGATACCATATCACAAATATCCTTATCATCATCAACCACCAGCACCTTGCCAGTCCACTGCATATATTACACCATCCCTGCATTAAACTTTATATAATATTAACCTTCGCTCATGCTACGCTCAGCTCCTGCTTTATGCTGCAAAAATTTCCCTGACAAATATAACCACCACGGTGCATTGCGCAGGGAGCGGGGCCTTAATACGAGTTGGAAAATCCATTCCATGATACCGTAGACTGTAAAATCATTATTGTATTGACGCCATTCAGCCATTCTTATTATCCCTAAGGTCAGCAGACCTGACTGGAAAACCGCCATCGGCCGGTTAAAGGTATTCAACAGATCTGTTAGATATAAAGGGGCGAAAAAAACCAGGTAGTGGGCTACAAAAAGAAACAGGGCATCTTTTCCTACACTAATCAAAGATATCACCGGGTTACTCTTTTGCAGCAGGGTAAAATTAAAAACATAAAGCAGCAGCATTACCATACCCATCCCGAGCAGCATAAAGGCAAGGCTCATGTCAATGCGCCGAATCGGCTGCAGCCAAAGGTGAAGCACTAAACCCGACGCTGTCAAAGCTATCCCCCAAAGGCCGGTCCACAGACCAAGACCTCTGCTTTTAAGCCTGTGTCCCAGACAAAATCCCAGAGCATTCAGTGCCAATACTGCCAGTATTGGAAAAGGCCCCTTAAGAAAAACAGCCGGAAAACGTGTCAATGGCAGTCCGGCAGCTATGTAGTGTACCGTTAAAACTACCAGCCCGGCTGCGAAAACAAGTTTAACGCTTTTTCTGAGATTATTATACCTGCCCGCCAGTAGAAAACCGGCAGCCACCAGGAATAAGGACACTGCCTGGGCCTGCAGCACGCCCCAGGTTTTTGAAAGGGCGACGCCTACCAGAAACAGCTGGCCAAACCTTCTGGCATAAGATGCAAGTAATTCCTGAAAGTTTGCCTGTGCCCTGATTCTGGATAAAACTGAAAGGTAGAGCGCTGCTCCGGATATGACATAGAAGAAGGGTGTGGCCATATCTCCCACGGAATTTACACCGAACAGGCTTATTACATCGTGGGACCTGCCGGTAAAAAACCAATGCAGCCCGTGGCTGAAAACCATCATAAGGATAGCCAGTCCCCTGACTGCATCAATAGAGACAATTCGTTCTCCTATTCCGGAATAAAGCGCAGCTTCTGAAAACATGTTTTGCTGTGGATTCAAATTATTTTTTTGTCTCATCGAAATCCCCCTTACTATAACAACTATAACGAATAAGTTTAAAGCTTAATTCAACAAATTTTAAACAAAGTGTAAACTTTTATGGAAAGGGGAATTTTAGTTTTTTGGTATAGCTAATAAAAAAAGCCCCATCGGTGCCTGGGGAAAAGTTTGGAAGCGCCTATAATTTAACCTGCCGGCTCAAACGGTTGCTAAACGCCAGAATTTGCGGCGCTTTTCATCGGCGGCATAACCCGACCCTATGACGAAAGCTTCACTTTACCTGCTTTGGGCTGCTACTTTTTTGGAAACTGTCTTAATCGAATCCTGCTCCAGGTTCTTAATACCATAATAAAACCATATGCCCGTCAATAAAGCCGAGAAAAAGTCTGCAAAGGGTGTTGCATACAACAACCCGTTAATACCCCAGAATTTGGGGAAAATAATGAGTGCCGGAATAAGAAGGATTACCTGTCTTGTAAGGTTTAAAAACATAGCGGATTTAGATCTGCCGATGGCTTGGAAGAAATTAGAGCCAATAAAATGAAAGCCAAGTACAGGCAGGCACAAAAACCATGTTATTACTGCATGTCTTCCGAATTCCACTAGCTCGGGTTCGCGGTTGAACAGAGAAATCAGCTGTACCGGGAAAAGCCTTGTTATTATATAGCCTGAAACTACAATTGCGGTAGCAGCAATTATCGCAAGTTTTGTGGCGGTTTTTACCCTGCCGTATTTTCTGGCTCCATAATTAAAGCTGATTATTGGCTGAACGCCCTGTCTTATTCCCATAAGAGGCATCAGCAGTAAAGTCCGGATACTGTTAATAATGCCCATGCCCGATACTGCTATATCGCCGCCGTATATAAGCAGGCTTTTGTTGAGTATTGCATTCAAAAGGCTGTTAGCAAGCTGTATGGAGAAACCGGGCAGTCCCAGGAAGGTTATGCTGGCTATAATACCCGGCCTTAGCTTCATAAATTTGAGCTTAAGCTTGTTTCTGCTGCGTTTGCCTATAAAATATGACACAACCCATACAGCCGAGATCGATTGTGCAAGGATGGTGGCAAGGGCCGCTCCCGACATGCCCATCCTGAAAACATAAATAAATATAGGGTCTAACAGGATGTTTACACCTGCCCCAATAAACATGGTCATCATAGCTATATTGGGATTGCCGTCGGCACGAATAAAATTATTCATTCCCATGCTTACCACCTGAAAAACCGCTCCAAAGAAGATTATTCTCATATATTCCATGGAATAGGGCAGTACTGTCTGGCTGGCACCGAACAGGGACAGTATGTCTTCAAGAAAAATCTGGCCCAAAATCATGAATGAAAGGCCGGAAATAATAAGCAGTACAAAAGCATTCCCGAGGGCGTTTTGCGCTCCTTCATGCCGTTCTTCTCCCAGTCTTAACGAGAATAGGGTAGCTCCACCCACCCCGAATAAATTGCCCATTGACATGAGTATTATCATGATTGGAAAACAAATTGTTATTCCCGCCAAACCGTAGGAGCCCAAATCGGGGCTGTTTCCTATAAAGATCCGGTCAACAACATTATATAGAGAGTTAACTACCATTCCTACAATGGCGGGCACAGAAAACTTTATCAAAAGTTTTAAAACTTTTTCCTGGCCCAGTGGGTTTACATATTCCATGTCATAGTTCCTCCATTGTCTTTTTCAAACTTGTGCGTTCAACTTTATCCACCATATTTTCCAGTGCAGTTAAGATAATACCTATAGTTTCCTCATCCATTCCTTCTGTGAGGAATTCACCCCAACTACGTATCCTCTGCCATATTTCATCCTTGCAGTCCTTTGCTTTACCGGTAAGATAAATCCTGTTAAATCTTTTGTCTGCATTATCCTTATCCTTTATGACATAGCCTTTCTGCTCCAGTGATTTTATCGCCCGGGCCGTTGCAGACTTGTCTATATATAAATATGAAGATAATTCGTCCTGGGTCGCACCATCTTTTCCATACAAATAAAGGAGAAAGGAATACTCCGCCGAAGTGATACAAAACTCCTTTAAGGAATAATTAATATAGACCTGTTTCTGCCGGTGCAGAATTGACATTAACCGCCCGAAACTTCTTTTCAAAATTATTTCCCCCTTAGTTGACTTATCAACTATTATAGTACAAATAATTGATTAGTCAACACTAACAGGGCAGGCAGGAAAAAACGCCCCCTGCTTTGGTAAAAGCACAGGGCAGAAGGGGAGAATCCAACTTAATTTTCTATATGTTCCATAAGGCTGCTGTTGCTGGCTTTAAACACTGCAACCCTTTTATCATAAAATATCTTCAAAGTGGCTATAGTGGGTGATGCCAAAAGCATTCCGATAATGCCGAAGTATCCTCCGCCTATTATCAGCGCAAGAATAATGAAAAAGGGCCTTACTCCAACTCTGTGTCCAACTAACTTCGGATCCAAATACCAGGCGTCAAACTGCTGTAATGCGAACAGGAATAGAAATACAGTAATTGACATGACAGGGGATACTGACAGGCCAATAAATGCTCCCACAACCTGTCCCACCAATGGTCCGACATAAGGAACCATATTGGTTATACCTACAAACAACGCTATTAATCTGGGATAGGGCGCTTTAATTAGTATTAATCCAATAAAAGCAATAAATCCTATAATTGATGAATCCACAGCTTTTATCCCTATATAACGACCTACCATTCTGTTGTAGATTCTCATCCACTCTATAAGTTTATGGCCTTTATCCTCTTTAATGACCATATAAATAAAAATCTTGGTCCCTTTGACAAGCCTTTCCTTGTCCAGCAGCACATATATTGAAATTAAGAAGCCTATAATTATTCTGACTAAAGTTGCGGTTGCCAGGAATATTGAAGATAGGGATCCTTGCATAAACCTTACAATTGTTGTCCCGGATCTTGAAGATAATTCTGTCAGATAACTTAATAACCCGACATCATTTAACAAACCGTACAGGGTTTCATTTCCCAATGCACTGTAAATCCATCCCTGTATTATTTGGGCATACCTGGGTATTTCTGATGCTATCGAGATTATACTGCTTATGATACTGGGCAGAATGAAAAATACAATTAAGACTACCAAGCTGGATAAAAATATATAGGTTGATGCTATGGACAGTCCCCTTTTAAATCTGAACCTTTTCTCAAAAACCTTCATTATCGGGTTTAAGCAGTATGCAATTGCCAAAGCATATAAGAATGGAGACAGTATGGAAAAAAGGTGCCTTAAAAATGCTAACAAAACACCAAAGTTTTTTATAAGGATATACCCTATTGCTGCTATTAGCGCAAAAATTATTAAATCTCTGTATTTTATATCCCTGTCAAATAGCAATTCGCATACTCTCCTTTTTCTTAAAGTCATTACTCCGTCATTATATCATGTTTTAAGCAGGGGATACAGGAAGCGCTCCATTTGTATCTTTTTTATTGACAAAGCAGGTTTATCCTGATAGACTAAAAATATAAAGGTTTATTCCGGTAAACCTATTGGGAGGTATTATTGTGGAAGAGTTAAAACTGTTTAATGCGGAATATAGATTTATGGATATCATCTGGGAACTTGAACCTATCAACTCCACCGAGCTTACCAAGATCTGTATGCAAAGCCTGGGCTGGAAAAAGTCCACCACCTACACAATGATAAGAAAGCTATCCGAACGTGGCATTTTACAAAACGAAGAGGCAACGGTTACGGCCCTTGTGAAACGGGAGCAGGTACAAAAATATGAGAGCGAGGCGTTATTGGAAAAGGCCTTTGATGGCTCTTTGCCTGCGTTTTTGGCTGCATTTTTGCAAGACAAAAAGCTGTCCAAACAGGAAGCGGAGGAAATCGAAAAAATGATAGAGGAGGCAACCAAATGAGCAGTATGTTCATCACCGTACTGAATATGAGCCTTATAGCAAGTTATGCGGCTTTGGCTGTTATTCTCGTCCGGCTGCTTATTAGCAAGGCGCCGAAGATTTACTCGTATGCTCTTTGGGCGGTGGTGCTGTTTCGTATGGTTTGCCCCGTTTCGTTTAAAAGCACTATTAGCCTTATACCCGGTAAAACCGATGTTATTCCCCATGATATCGTATTTTCCCAAAACCCTGCCATACAAACAGGTATCCGGAACATAGACAATACACTAAACCAGTCTGTCGCCTATTCTTTGCCGCCGGTCAACCCTGCTGCAAGCGTAAACCCTATGGGCATTTTTCTGGAAATTGCAGCTATAATCTGGCTGCTCGGGATAGCCGTGCTTTTGTGCTACAGCGCTGTATCCTATATAAGGATTAGATACAGACTTTCGGATGCAACCCTTGTCGAAGATAATATTTTTGAAACCGACAGGGTTAAGACACCCTTTGTCCTGGGGTTTACCAGGCCGAAAATTTATATACCAACAGGGCTTGCCCGGAATCAACTTGATTATATACTGAAACACGAAAAAATACATATCAAGCACCGGGACTACTTAATAAAGCCTATTGCGTTTTTCGCCCTTGTCCTGCACTGGTTTAATCCGATAATGTGGGTCTGTTATTTCCTCATGGCAAAGGATATGGAAATGTCCTGCGATGAAAGCGTAATGAATCAAACAAGCGAGGATATCCGTGCAAACTATTCGAATTCTTTGCTTTTGCTTTCTGCTAAGCAGAGCGGTCTTTTAAGTCCGCTGGCCTTTGGGGAAAGCAATGTGAAGTCCAGGATAAGAAATGTGCTTAACTATAAAAAACCCGCATTTTGGATAACTGTCGTGGCTGTTGCTGCCGTAACAGCAGCAGCAATTGGGTTGATGGCCAATCCCGCAGACAGGGTCGTATCTTCATCAACTGCCGATAAACTGTTCGATTGCAAAACGGAATACGTCGGTGATGCGTCAAAGGTTGGAAGCATAGCTTCATTACTGGGATATCCGGAAAGAATAAGCTATGATTATATCGAGCTTCACACCGGCAGCACTCCCTACGCTGTGACTGTACATTTAAAGACGGATACAAAGACAAAGGATTATTACAGCCAGGCTGCGTATCAGGCACCCTTTGAAAAAAACGCCATTATTATGTTTTCGCTTATAGGTAATGCCGACTATATAAATTTTAATATAAGCGACGGCAGCAGTGATTATATGGTGCAATATTCAAGGGACCGGGCAAACAAAAACATGGGCAGGGATGTGCGTGAATTTGCACAGGGTCCGGAGGAATTGGAACAGTTATTGGGAATGGCAGAGCATTTTGATAATACCGGTATTGGCGGGCATCAAAACAGTCCCGGTAATACAGCGGAAGGGGAAATCCGGCCGGTTTCAGTTATTATAGAAGAAAATATCGATATTATAATGTCTTCACCGAAGGAATCATCCAATCCACAGGACTATATTAATGCACACCGGAATGAATATGAAAGCATTCTGAAACTGGGGGACCAAGCGCTGGACTATCTCCTGTCACAGTTTAAAAAGGGCGGCACCAACGATTTACGAGGGCATATTATGATGCGGCTTTGTAAAGATATGCTGGGGGACAGACAAAGTGAGAGCGATGATACACTGCTGCCTAAGGAGTGGTACTCGCAGCTTACCATATACGAGGAAACCCGGCTGCCTAATTTTGACTATGACGGCAGCGATCCGATACAGAGTTTGGTCTACGCAATAGAAGTGGAAAACAATACAAGCTCTTACCGGGGCGGATTTGTGGTTGTCGCGCCAAAAATCCACGCCTATTATGAAGCAGGCGGGATGCTCAAAGTGTTTGTCACAACCTACTACGGCAATTATCATTTATATGGTAAGACATTGTCGCCCGACGGGGCAGGGGTAGTACCCGCAGCTATTACCTACGTGAAGGATGGAAAGGGAGAGTATAAGCTGGAGGAATACAGGCAGGCCATGGACGTTTCGTACTTTGCCAAATCAATCGAGGATTTTTGTACCATGCCTGTATCAGGCAAAAAAATAGAAGGGTTGGCGGAACTGATACTAAACCATTACGGTAACTATGACGATGTCACCGCGTTGCACAGGGAAAACCTTATTAAGCACCTGAAAGCAAACAATCAAACGGGAGTTAAGTATAGGCTGCCAGACGGCGAGGTTGTTCAACTTACGTAAAAACACAGAAAAAGGAGTGACTATCAGATTTAAAAATTGTAAGCCACACGTCATATGTATGAAAGTTACGGGTTTGTATTAACCGAGACGAAAAAGAACGATACGTGGACCGTTCAAGTGATAAACGAGGAGCGCTGGGATTTAGCCCAATAATGGCTTCATAAGGAGGAAATTAAATGTCTTTATTCAAAAGAGCTGTATACTTTTTTTGTACCAATCCTGACATAGACCCGGTTGCAGGACGGGTATTTGATAAGTTGTCCGAAATATATAATCTGCATGAGACGGATATCATTGTTGACGACAGCCCGGTACTGGAATATTCAGATGAAGGAGGAGACCGGTTCTACTTTGTTGGAACCCATAAAGTTATTTGCCACGATTACAATAACTATCTGCCGGTAATAAACAATTACTTTTCGGATTATGATATGACGGGCCTTATCACGTGGCACGAAGGGCATAATGCGCCGGACAGAATATTGTCTGTTCATACGACGGGGGATGTGGAAACAGGTTGCTTCGGGCCTGCCAATCCAGTTTACATGCATAATCTGTTGCTGAGCCTGGAAAATAACCGTACCAACGCCCAGCTGGCCGATTTTACGGTCACCACCGAAGCTACCCATTGGTCGGGCGTTATTTATGGTGGAGGAACTCCGGATATGATACCTCAGTTTCCGGTACCTATTGTTGATATCGAAATAGGAAGTACTTCGGAATCATGGTCGAATGAGACAGCAGCAAAGGTGATTGCCCAATCCCTGACCGGGATTTTTACTGTCAATGAAAAAAGTTTTAAGAGTCTGCTCTGCGCGGGAGGAGTTCACTTTGAGCCATCCTTTGCAAATGCAGTATTTCAGACTTGGGAGGATAACGCTTTCGGCATATCACATATTTTAGGAAACCATTGGTTGGTTACCGGACAATACGAAGGGGAAGACGGCCAGGCAAGGCTCGAAGCCTGTGTGAATTCGATTCAGGGAGGAATCAATGGCATTGTATTTCATGATAATTTGAAAGGTGCCTATAAAGAGCAACTCAGGGTACTTGGAAGAAAACTAAATGTTCCCGTTTTTAAACATAAACTGCTGCGCCGACCTTGGGATATCTCTTTTTAGTTCTTAAAGACAAGGGAAGACTGTCATTGAAAAGGCCGTTTGTGAAGAAGCGAGAAACGTCCCCGTGTCTTAATAAAGGTATTATCAATTTTCTCGGAAGTCACGTTCAGCTTGATGTTGTATGGGCTTGCCGGTCAATCTGTAAAAAAGGGAAATATTGCAGGTCCTGCAACTTCCAAATGAGCAAACCAATAGGACTTGACAACATCCTGCTTTTGGTACGTCTTAAAATGGTCAACGTCCAAGTCCTTAAACCCATAGACCAGCACTACTTCCTGTTCAGGATCGATAACCCAATACTCCTTTACGCCCGAAATCATGAAGGTGCTCAGTTTATCCACCATATCCTTTGAGCGGGTATTTGGTGACAATATCTCAATGACCAGATCTGGTGTGCCCATGTACCGTCCTTTTTCATTGGTACTCTCATCCACATCACAGGCAATAATCAGATCCGGCTGCATAACATCCGGCTCTTTAAAGCCTTCTTTATTAAAATGTACATCAAAGGGAGCGTAAAACACCTTGCACTTTTTGCCCTTGAGATACTCTCTCAATTCAACATACAGGTTTCCGGAGATCTCCTGGTGGGTTGCAGTGGGCGAGCCCAGCAGCACAATTTCACCATTGATGAATTCCATTCGCAAATCGCTTTTCTCATAGATTTCCATGAATTCCTCATAGGAGACCTTTTTGCCGCCGTACTGGTAATCGGGGGCCTTTTCTTTGACGGCGAGATAGCGGTCATAGTTGGTTAAATAAGGCGCCAGCCGCACTGCCTTCTTGCCGTTTTTGCTAATTACCACTTCATTATCATTCATCACATGCTCCAGATACATACCAAGATTTTGCTTGAGTTCGGTGGCGGTTATGATTTTTTTGACTTTGTCTTTATCTCTCATAGCTTCAATCACCTCGCACGATCATGATAATATATCGTACGATAATCATAGCATATCGTACGATATATTTCAACCAATATTCAGGCGGCTGCAAATATAATTTACCCTTGACTATATAACATATATTATATAAAATAACATATGTTATATGGGATGGTATTTGAAATTAAGGAAGGTGGTTTTATGGTTCAACCAAGCGTGTATTCCCGGCTTCAAATCATTGAGGCGGCCTTTAAGCTGGTACGGGAGCAGGGCTGGGGAGCAGTTTCAACAAGGGCTATCGCAAAAGAGCTTGGCTCGTCCACCATGCCAATTTATTCCCATGTGCAGTCGGTGGAAGAACTGGAAAAGGAGCTGCACATAAAGGCCCGCACTCTCCTTAAGGATTTTCAGCGGCGGATGTATACTCAACATACCCTTTTGAACCTGGCATTCGGGTATGTGGCCTTTGCCCGGGATGAAAAAAATCTGTTCCGCTTTCTCTATCTGGAAAGGCCAAACAGGATTAACATGGAGGATATATCGGCTGTGAAGGAATGGTTTTTTGCAGAATTCGGTGAGCAGGGCGGTGAAGCAAAGGCACTGCTGGAGTTACAGGCTTCCGGGCAGGAGGCATTGGTCGGGTACACCTGGATTTTCACACACGGTCTTGCCGTGTTGGTTAACTCCGGTGCCTTGGGTCGGTGCTCCGATGAGGATATTCTTGACTTTCTCATGAATGCGGGGGAGGCATTCTATCTCTGGGGAAACGAAAAAGGAGGGGTTAGTTTTGGAAAAGATAGTGAAAAATAATTTCTGGGGATACAGCGGACGTTTCATATTGGTTCATCTTATAACCTACTTTGTGATTGCTGTGGTGTTCTTAAGCATACAGCGCGCACTGCCTGTGTCACAACGGGTTGTATTAGATTTTTTCAGAATATATCGTTCTCCGGATTTAACGGCAGTTACAGCGCAGACAATACGCGCAGGGGTCATGGCTCTGGTGCTTTATCCGTTTTATGAGATTATCATAAGAAACAAAGGTGGTTGGTTAGTACTATTTGGGGCACTATGGGGGCTTGCCCTTTTGGGCAGCCTCGAACCCTTTCCCGGGTCCATTGAAGGGATGATCTATACCAGAACCACGGCAGTTGAACATTTACTAGTAGTGGCTGCCGGGGCCGTCCAGGTGATGTTTTTTTGCTGGCTGTTTCTGAAATGGGAACACCACAGCAACTCGCAGAAATGGGGTGAGATTCATGGATAAGAAGCTTTGGGGTTACGTTAGAAGGTTCACTCTTGTTCATGTAATGGTATATTGGATTGTCGGAAGTGTACTTTACCAGATAGCGGGATACGAGGAAGCCATGGCTACAATGGAGGTTTTTGAGCATTACCGCCCGTTAGAAAGCTTTACAATGGTTGTAGTAGTGTTCCTTGGGCAAATAATCCGTGGTGGAATCCTTGCACTGGTGGTGTACCCTTTTTGCCAAGTATTCATGAAAAACAGGCATGGTTGGCTGTTGCTGTTCGGACTGTTGTTCGGCCTAAAGGTATTGGGCTCGCCAATCTTTATCAGTGAATTTTTAGCACCGGTGGAATCGATGGCAGAATTTTTAAACTCCTTGAAAATAGGAGTTCTTGAAATCATCGCCCAGGTCTTTGTTTTCTCCATAATATTTTTTGTATGGGAAAGAAAAAGTGGTGTGGTTAAGGTTGAATTTTTCCCTGCCAGCTATGACCAGTAAATTGATTAGGAGGAGATTGTATGAAAAGGTTTATAATTGAAGATGATTTTTGGTCTGTATTCCCCAGTGCAAAATTAGGTGTTGTTGTATGCCGGGGCATTGACAATTCAATAGGGGATGCGGCCAAATATGAGGTAATGCTTATGCAGGCGGAAAATGAAGCTCACAAATTTTTTCAGAGGGAAGAATTCAGCGCTAACCCTGTAATAGCGGTTTGGAGAGAAGCATTTAGAAAATTTAAAACCAAGAAAGGAGCAAGGTCTTCAATTGCAGCATTATTAAAAAGGGTTAAAAATGATAATCACATATCAACAATAAATCCACTCGTCGATATATATAATTCAATTTCACTAAGATACGCTCTCCCATGCGGCGGAGAAGATATAGATAAGTTTACGGGGGATATACGTCTTACAAAAGCAGTCGGGAACGAGCAGTTCATTCCCCTTGGAAGTGATGAGAACGCTCCGCCCTATGAAGGTGAAATAGTTTATAAGGACGATGCAGGCGCTGTATGCAGGTGCTGGAACTGGAGAGAGGCGCAAAGGACAATGCTTACCGAAAACACGAAAAATGCATTCCTCTGTGTAGAGCTGGTGGATGAAACAAGAAGCTGTGAGTTTCACGAAGCCCTCAGCGGTTTGGCGGACTTGGTTTCAAAAAACCTTGGCGGCATAGTAAAAACCCGGGTACTTGATATAAATAACAGGGAAATCATAATTAACGGTTAGTATAAATGGGTTTTGCTTTACATCAGAATGCCTGTTTTTATGGAACTGCCCGTTTAACATCGTTCTGTTAATCATGGGCCGATGCCGGAGCCTATCCGGATAAATATCATGACCGGGCAGAAAATGTGACGTGCGGCTGCGAGCCCGGCAGTAAACCCGGCACATATGGCCTGTGCCGGGTTTACTGTGAAAATGTGCAGTATATCCTATTTTATGTTGTACTCTTTCAGTGTGGAGGTAACATTCATGCCTTCGGTAAGGAATTCCCTCTTTACAAGGCCTATCCCTTCCTTGTAGTATTCATACATGACAGAGTGCTCCGTAGTGATTTCAATCTTTATACAGTCTTCGAATTTCCCGGCTGGTGTATCCACCTCCGTACCGGTTCCGATTATTTCCCTGACACCGTTTGAAGTCTCCCATTTTGTACCCGCTTCAAGGGGTGCCTTAAGAAGTACCAGGTCGTCGTTGGCCTCCTCGTCAAGAAGGTTGTTCCCGTCGTATTCCTCGCCGCGGAAGAAGGTGCGCACTATCTGGCCTTCTTCAAACCCGAAGACCGACGCGCTTACGGTACCGCCGTTGTCCTCGGAAACCTGAGACCTGTCTCCGTCGACAAACAGCACCTCGCGGCTAAACGAAGCGTATTCGTTCCCTTCGCCTAGGTACTTCCATGTGCTTCCTCCGGTCAGGGGGAAATAGTTCTTAAGGCTTAATTTATCAGGCTCCGCCTCGTCTTCTCCAGGGTATTCTGTTTGCTCCTGGTCCTTATCTTCGGCCTCGATAATAACAATTCGAAGGTCACTGTCCCATTCAACGTTAGCCCCCAGGGTTTCGCTTACAAAACGTACCGGGATAAAGGTGCGGTCATTTACCAGCTTTGCAGCGACGTCTAGCTCCGCCGTTTCATCACTTGTTGCTCCGTCAACGGTTTTAACCACCTTTGCGGTGTTTTCACCTATAACAAGTTGGATACTTACATCCTTGGTAAAAACACTGACGGCGCCTGTTTGCTGGTCCCATTCAACGTCAGCTCCCAGTCCCTCCATTACTCCGCGAAGGGGTATCAGAACGCGGTCGTTTTCGATGAAGGGCTCGACGTCAAAGGAAAGCATCCGGCCGTTAAGCCTAACTCCGACTCCAAGGTCCTTACTTATTATTATATCGTCCTCTGCCCTGCCGGCATCAACTTCCACATCCGGCTCCTCACCGGTGGTCAGCGGCAGCGTAACCGCCTGCCGACCCTCAACCACCCTTACCATATCGCCGCCGAATATTTCATAGAGGTAGTCTGCGTATCCTTCGCTGTAGGGCGTGATTCCTATTTCTATAAACCCGTCCCGGGGCCCGGTATGGGTAACGCCAAAACCTTCAAGCCTGATTTCGTCGGCATGGTCTTTAAACACATATTTGTCAATCTCCCTGTGCTTTTGATAGAGCTCCTCACTTGGGTAACCCAGCTGCCATTCTTCATCAATGGCCCTTTTCTCCGGTGTCAGATCCGAAACCGGCGTATCCATGCCCATATCCATCGGCTGCTGTACCGCATACGGGGAAATGCCTTCTCCCGAAGCAGCCAGGGCCGCACCCGGTGATAACAGCGCCAGGCACGTAATTGCAATAAACACTCTTAAAAACTTTGGAATAATCATTTAGTAGTCCTCCCTCTGCAAGTTATGGATTATAGCTGCTGTTGCAAACTACCGCGTTACAACTGCCTACATTCCTTTGACTAATGGATTTATGGTTTTGTTCCCAAGAATCTAGGAACGCTGGAAAATCCACAGGAGTATCTATTGTCCTTTACGGGGTTTCCGTCTCCTTTGAGGAGCCGGGCACACCGCTTTACGGACGTTAAGGGTGGAAAAGTGAGGTAAGAGCTCACCCTTGATGCGAGGACAGAGGTAACCGGAAAAGGGGACATAGGGACCGCATATATAAATGCCGACGGGCCGGCCATAGAGCAATAGCCCGACAATATCGAGGTGGCAGACGGCGGATTAGATGTTGTAATTCCGTCAAGGATAAACGGAGTTACGGTAACCACTATTGGTGAAGGAGCATTCAGTGGCAAGGTCCTTACCAGCATAGCAATCCCTAGTAGTGTAACAAAGATTGGCGATAATGCGTTCTCGGATAATGTACTTACCAGTGTTGAGATACCTGACAGCTTAACAGAAACTGGTTCTTGTGCGTTCGGCTCCAATAACATTACCAGCATAACAATTGGTGAAGAGGTGACAACAGGAAAAAATCTCCTTGAATCCGATAACAATTATTTACGTGATGCATATACAGATGTAAACGGTGGTGCCGGCACCTATATCGCTGAAAGTTCTTATGAAACCTGGACCAAGATAAATATAGATAATGTACAAATAGACGGAGATGCAGAATTCGGAGTAACGCTTACTGTTACAGGCATAGAACCTTCTTATGCGCCAGTCACTTATCAGTGGATGAGGAACGGAGCTGCCATAGAAGGAGCTGCAAATTCAACCTACGTATTAAGACTAGATGATGTAGGCTGGCGCATTAGTGTAGAAGTTGCTTTTTTGGTTATTATATATCGATATTCGGCCCTTTTGTATGGTTTATCGTACAGATTCTTATAATTGTCATAACTTTCACAGAAAACCCTATACATTGTATCTCTCCTTAAAGACATGCAGGTTATTAAAACTATTTTACGCCTTTATTATTTCATACTAATGCAGTAAACAGCGATGGCACTATGAAACTCCGCCCCCACGTCCTGCGTTGCGAGACTGTCTGTTCGGCAAGCTTTAATAAAGCTGCTGCGCAGATGGTTTTTTGTAGCAATATATGGTGATGTAAATATGCTGTTAGTGGAAGAACGCAGTGAGTTAAACAAAAGGAGGAATAATAATGCCCGGTTTTGAGAATTTGACACCAATTAATGGCTTTGACATCAGTAACCTGAATAATGCAAGACAAAACAATTACGCATGGTCCATGACCGATCTGGGTGATTATATTTATGTGGGTACAGGCAGAAATATACTTGTAAATGTTATAAGGACGATTGTGCCGAACGCTCAAATTCCTGCACTGATAAGGCCGGAAGCTATAGATAACCTGGCAGAGATATGGAGATACAAAAAAGACGGAAGCCTGCCGTGGCAAAGGGTTTATAAAGCTCCTGATGACTCCGGCATTGTGGGTTTTAGGTTTATGCTCAGGCACATGCCCTTTGGCGGCAGCCCCTGTATTTATGCTGCAGCCTTTGGAACAAGGGCGCAGGTTTTAAAAACAACCAACGGAGTTGATTGGTTTATACTGCCGGATACCGTTCTACAGGGAACCTCCTCAAGGGCAATGATAACACACAGGGGGAAATTATATGTGGCTACTATAGATGAGACAGGAGATGTGACAGATCCCAGCGCAGCCCCACTATTGTACAGCAGCAAGGACCCCGAATTTTATCCGTGGGAACCTGTTATTGACAGCAGTACACCGGGTTTTGACCCTGCCAGCAATCCTGGGGGCGCAATAACCAATATGGCTGTTTTCAATAACAGAATCTATATTGCTACAAGTAATTCCGATAAGATACAAGTTTGGAGAACAAACAGGTCAGAGCCGGGACTTAATGACTGGACACTCGTGGTTGATGGATTTGGAGTTCCCCCAAACAGGTATACTCTAAGCATGGGCGTGTTTAAAAACTATCTTTATGTAAGCGGTACAAAGCAACTGCCGCTGTCGTGGCTTATTCCCATGGGCTGCGATATCATAAGAATAGATACGGATGATAACTGGCAGCTGGTGGTAGGCGGAAACCCGTTGACGCCTTTTATACCGGCAGGGGAACAGGGTAACGGAAGTCTTTCGGGCCTCGGGTCCGGGTTTAACAATCCCTTCAATGTATACGCATGGCAGATACAGGAATACAAGGATAGGCTGTTTATAAGCACCTTTGATGATTCCAGCAATATGGAAGTGATACTGACTACCCTTCTGGCAAACAGGGCTGCTCTGGAGCAGATGATAGGCTCAGCCATAACAAACTTGCTGATAGGAATATACATGGCAGTGGTGGCAATACTAAGGCAAATAAGATATCCCATTGGGTTTGATTTGTATATGTCCGAAGACGGGATTAACTTCCAGTCGGTAGTCTTAAGAGGGCTTAACAACCCGAACAACTATGGAGGAAGAATACTCTATGTGGACAGCGACGACGGATTATATCTCGGAACTGCCAACCCGTTCCAGGGCTGCGAGGTTTGGGAATTAAGCGATATTGAAAATTTTGAGCTGCGTCCATGCGATAATAAGCATTATGAGGACCTTTGGAAAGCCTGGGGAGAGCTGAACGAAAAATACGGCATAGTAAACGAAAATTTGCCGGCCATTCAAAAATTAATGCCCAAAAATTATTATCACAGGCCTATAGGCGGCAAGCCTTTCCGTGCTGGACGGACTGGTGGTTATAATCAAAATGACGGTTTTAACGGATCGCGGCGCTCGGTAGCAGACCTATGGCTGGCCAAAGAAATTAGGAAGAATAAAGTTTAATAGATGAAGAAGTCTAACTCCCAAGCAAATCAAAGGAAACCGAAAAGCCCGTGGGAAAGTATACAACTACTTACCCATAGGGCTTTTTTATCAGTTGCCCATTTTTTTGGGGTGAGCACTGCCCAATATATAATTACTGAAAGCCGGTACTTGAAAGGTCAGCGGTTTTCTTGAAAAAATTTGATTATTGGGCTAACATTATACGGAGGGGAAAAACATGAAAAAGTTTATAGTTGAAGACGGGTTCTGGGAGTTGTTTCCCGGTGATAAGATAGGCGTGGCTGTTTGCCGGGGATTTGCCTTGAAACGGCGGCGGGAAACGAGCAGTTTATCCCCCTGAAGAGCAGTGAGAATGGGCCGCCCTATACAGGCGAAATAGTATACAGAGACGGCAAAGGCGCCGTATGCAGGTGCCGGAGCTGGCGGGAATTGCAAAGCACAATGCTGACAGAGGATACAAAGAACGCATTTCTTTGCATTGAGCTGGTGGACGATAAAAGGACGGATGAATTTTGTGCAGCCCTTAAGGATTTGGTCCATTTTGTATTAAAGCATCTTGGGGGTAAGGTGGAAACATATGTGCTTGATATAAACAACAAGGAAGTAACGATTTCCGATTAGATAGGGAAAGAAGCGAGGCAAGCAGGTGGAATTAGGGTCAGAAGCTTTGATGAAAGGAGGAGCTGCAAATGGCCGGATGGAATCCCTGGCACGGATGTACCAAAATAAGCCCCGGCTGCAGTCACTGCTATGTTTACAGGCATGACAGCAAGTACGAACGGGATGCCTCAAGCGTTTACAAGACTTCATCCTTTGACCTGCCTGTCAGGAAAAACCGTAAAGGCGAGTATAAACTGCAGCCCGACGGTGATTATGTATACACCTGTTTTACATCGGATTTTTTTCACCCGGAAGCCGACAAGTGGCGCATGGACGCCTGGAGATTTATGAAAGAGCGTTCTGACCTTATGTTTTTCTTTATAACCAAACGCCCTGAGCGGTTTCATGTAAGCCTGCCGTCCGATTGGGAGGATGGTTACCAAAACGTTCACGTTTGCTGTACCTGCGAAAATCAGGAAATGACCGACAAAAGGCTGCCTGTTTTTCTGGAGCTGCCAATCAAGAAGTGCTCCATAATTCACGAACCAATGCTGGAGGCTATTGACATAAGGCCCTACCTGGAAAGGTATAAAGACCGGATACAGAGTGTGACCTGCGGCGGCGAATCCGGTCATGAGGCCAGGGTGTGCGATTATGAATGGGTGCTTTCTAGCAGGGAACAGTGCATCGAATATAACGTGCCTTTTAGTTTCAGGCAGACCGGAGCGAAGTTTCGCAAAGGGGACCGGATATACAATATTAAGAGGAAGCATCAAATGGTCCAGGCGGCCAGGGCCGGAATCGATTATAAATAATGCACGGTACAGGAGGAGAGACTTGTGGGCACAGCTTTACCAAATCAACCGATGGGATAGGCTCGCTAGCCCAAAATATCTCCGAAAATATCTGCGCCGTAATGATTGCAACTATTACGGTACTCTTCATAATGAATAAGTTATTATTAGCTCTCTTTTCCCAATAAACCATATAAAAACAGCCGAAATATTCCCAGTTTATATTCGTAGCTGGTTTTAAGGTAATCGGGTTCCTGCATGATGGATATTGACGAATGAAGATATTTTAGTATAGCGTCGTTTGGAATATGCCCGTCAATTGCCCCTTCTTTTTTTCCCAGTTCGATGAATTTTAAATAGATATGGTTGGATTTTATCACTGCCGCTTCCCAGTATATCTGCCGCAGAGTTTTGTCGCCCCACGCATACTCGCTAAAATGGGAACGGCTTGCTTCAATCATCGCATCCTGTTTTTTCATCATGATTATCTTAAGCTTTTCGGGGAAAGGAAGTTCTCTGCCCAGTATTTCTTCATACTCCTGAATCGCTTTATCCAAAAAGGCGATCAGCACCTCCTTGGCAAGGGTATTCTTGTCACCGAAATAGTTATAGATGGATACCTGCGAAACATGCGCTTTCGCAGCTATTTCACCTACTCCGACGTCTGTTACGCCACGCTCAATAAAAAGCTCCCGAGCCGCATTGATGATGGCTTTTTTCTTCGCTTCTGTTCTTCTCTGATAACCATTCATATTTATCACCTGAGCAATATTATAGCATTGTTATGAAATATCGCAACATAAATTTCAAAACTTATTGACAAGGCAGTTTCACCGGTATATTATGAAATCATCCATTTGATATTTCAAAACATTACCGGAGGGTGATCTTATGAAAACATATATTCTAAACTTCCTTGAAACAGACAAAACGAAGCTCGCGGATGTGGGCGGAAAAGGCGCAAACCTCGGGGAACTGGCAGGAATAGACGGGATACGGGTTCCCGCAGGTTTTTGCGTTACAACCAGGGCCTACAAAAAATTTACGGAAAACAACATACAATTAAAAGAATTACTCAATCGTCTCGCCGGACTGAAATACGTTGATAGTTACGGGATTTCGGAAATCAGCGGCCAAATCCGTAAAGTCATAGAAAACTCAAAGATGGAAAAAGAGATTGAAAAGGAAATCATTGAAGCACTGTCCACCTTTGGCGAGAAGCAGGCTTTTGCCGTACGTTCAAGCGCTACCGCAGAGGATTTGCCCGGGGCTTCCTTTGCCGGTCAGCAGGATACGTATTTGAATATCAGGGGCAAAGAAGAAATACTCAAAAGTGTAATCAGGTGCTGGGCGTCCTTGTTTACCGACCGCGCCGTTATTTACCGCATAAAAAACGGTTTTGATCACCGTAAGGTGCTGCTGTCCGTTGTGATACAGAAAATGGTGATGGCAGAAGCGTCGGGCATTCTGTTTACGGCTGATCCAATGACTTCAGACAGAAAAACTATGTCAATTGACGCCGGCCTGGGGCTCGGTGAGGCGCTGGTGTCCGGTCTCGTAAACCCCTACACCTATAAAGTCCGGGACGGGGTAATCGTTTCAAAAAGAACCGGTACACAGTCGTTTGAAATCAGGCCTGTCGAAGAAGGCGGCACCAAAGAGACGGAAATCAAAGACAAAAGACAACAGGTTCTTTCAGACGTCCAGGTAATTCGACTTGCCTCCATCGGGAAGAAAATAGAAGACCATTTCGGATATCCGCAGGATATCGAATGGTGCCTTGCCGACGGTGAATTTCACATTGTTCAAAGCCGTCCCATCACTACGCTCTTTCCCTGCCCCGAAAGTCCCGACAGTGTGAAACGCGTCTATATGTCGGTGGGCCATATGCAGGTAATGACCGACCCCATCCTCCCACTCGGCATGTCACTTTTTGGGTTGGCGTCACTTTTTCCCCTGGATAGAGCCGGCGGGCGGCTTTATGTAGATATCACTTTTGACCTGACCACACCGCAAGGCCGTAGGATGATTAAGCAGAAAGTTGACACCATGGACCCGCTGATGGCGAGCTCGGTCAGAAAAGTCATGGCAGATAAGGACTATCTTAGGAGTCTTCCGAAGGGCAAAGGCAATCTGTTAAAGGGGGTCAGTCTTTTACCGTGGATAAGGGAGGCGTTTAGGATATACCGTAAAAATGACCCTTCAATCCTTGACGAAATGGTTCGAAATAACGAGGATGCGCTGAATAAGCTTGAGAAAATCTTAGAAGGCCTTTCCGATGACGAAGTATTTGATTTCATCCAAAAAGACAAAACGCAGTTACAGGCAAAGTTGTTTGATGCCACAGCCTTCGGTGCGGTGATTGCCTGCCAGTACGTATCAGGCTGGCTTAACAGGAATATTAATAAGTGGCTGGGGGAGAAGGGTATTACCAACTCGCTGTCAAAATCGGTGGAGCACAACGTTACTTCCGAGATGGGGCTTGCTTTATGCGACGTTGCAGATATTGTTCGCATGTATCCCGAGGTCTGTGAATATTTGGCGCAGGCGGATGACGAAAGCTTTTTCGATGAACTTGCAAAGCTTCGGGGTGGTGCAGAAACATTGACGGCTCTCAAGGCTTTCCTGGAAAAATACGGGATGCGTTGTCCGGCGGAAATTGATATTACCAAGCCGCGCTTTTGCGAAAAGCCGACGCAGCTCATTCCGGCCATCCTGAGCGATGTAAAGCTTTTAAAGCCCGGAGAGCATATTGAGAAGTTTAAACAGGGCAAACGCGAAGCCGGGGAAAAAGAAGACGAAATCATCAGCCGTCTTCTGAAACTTCCCGGAGGCGCCAAAAAAGCTAAGAAAACGAAAAAAATGATTAGCATATATCGTAATTTTGTTGGGGCAAGGGAGTACCCGAAATATTTTTGGGTTCGCCGTTATGCAATCTACAAACGGGCGCTTTTGAAAGAAGCCGGTAAGTTGGTTTCTGCGGGTGTCATCCCTAAAAAGAGCGATGCATTCTATCTTTATTTTGACGAGTTTCGCAAGGCAGTTGCAACAAACAGTGTGGGCCGGCCGCTGATAGAGAAACGCAAGAAGGAATATGCCCGTTATGAAAAGCTGACGCCGCCGCGCATTATCCTGTCCGACGGAGAAGTCCCCTCCGGCGAATATGACGGAAGCAAAATTCCCGGGAACGCGCTTGCAGGTGTTCCCGTGTCACAGGGTATTGTAGAAGGCACTGCGCGGGTGGTTTCGAAGCTTTCAGATGCCCAGGTGGAAAAGGGCGACATTCTTGTGACCGCCTTTACCGATCCAAGCTGGACACCGGTTTTTGTTTCCATTGCGGGGCTTATTACCGAGGTGGGCGGTGAGATGTCGCACGGCGCGGTAATTACCCGCGAATATGGTCTTCCGGCTGTTGCCGGTGTGGAAAACGCAACAAAGCTGATTAAAAACGGGCAGAGACTCCGCCTAAACGGTACGGATGGATATGTGGAAATACTGTAACATTCTTTATTTTCGAAAGCTCTGACGGTGAGTCGGAGTTGATTGGAGGATTATTTCTTTAATATTGGAAAAAATATTCCTATACGTATTTTTCTATAGGGAGTTGATGGCAATGACAACTAAAACAAGAACGCCTAATAGATTGGCCCGGGAAAAATCACCCTACCTGCTGCAGCACGCCCATAATCCTGTGGACTGGTACTCATGGTCTGAAGAAGCCTTCCAAAAGGCCAAAGCGGAAGACAGGCCTATATTTCTAAGTATAGGCTATTCAACATGCCATTGGTGTCATGTGATGGAGAGGGAATCCTTCGAGGACAAAGAAGTAGCGAAGGTGTTAAACGATTACTATGTATCGATAAAGGTGGACAGGGAAGAGCGTCCGGACATTGACAGCATATACATGTCGGTATGCCAGGCCGTTACCGGACAGGGCGGGTGGCCCCTTACAATAGTTATGACGCCGGATAAAAAGCCCTTCTTTGCCGGCACCTATTTTCCCAAGACCGGGAGATACGGATACCCGGGCATTGTTGAGCTGCTTTTGCAGATAAAGGATGCCTGGGCTGCCGACAGGGACCAGTTAATCGAAACAAGCAGCAGGATAACCGATGCGATAAAAAATTCCCCCCGCAGGGGTAGCGGGGAACAAGCGGGGGAGGAGACTGTACATAAAGCCTTCCGGGGTTTTCAAAGCTCTTTTGATGAAGTCTACGGCGGCTTTAGCGGAGCGCCCAAGTTCCCTACACCCCAAAATATATTCTTTTTAATGAGGTACTGGAAGGCAAAGGAAAACCACAGGGCTCTGCATATGGTCGAGAGAACCCTTGAGGCGATGTACAAGGGGGGAATATTTGACCATATAGGTTTTGGATTTTCAAGGTATTCCACCGACAAAAGATGGCTGGCACCTCATTTTGAAAAGATGCTGTACGACAATGCCCTACTGGCTTATTCCTATACCGAGGCCTATCAGGCAACCGGCAAAACAATCTACAAAGATATTGCCGAAAAAGTATTTACATATGTATTGCGGGACATGACATCAAGCGGGGGAGGTTTTTACTCGGCGGAGGATGCGGATTCCGAAGGTGAGGAGGGCAAGTTTTATCTGTGGCAGCCGGAGGAGGTGAAGGAAGCCGCAGGCCGTGAGGACGGTGAGTTTTTCTGCAGCTATTACGATATTAAGCCGGAGGGGAATTTTGAGGGGAAAAGCATCCCAAACCTTATAAATGCAGACCTGGAGAATCTGACCGAGAGCGGTGACCTAGCCAGGCGGCTGGATACAATAAGGGAAAAGCTATTTGAGCACAGGGAAAAAAGAATCCGTCCGTACAAGGACGATAAAATACTAACCTCCTGGAACGGACTTATGATAGCCGCTCTCGCACTCGGAGGAAGGGCCTTTAACAACGAAGATTATACCCGGGCGGCGGAGGCGGCGGCTGGTTTTATACAAAAAAACCTTGTAAGGGATGACGGAAGACTTCTGGCAAGATACAGGGACGGTGAAGCGGCGCTGCCCGCGTACCTGGATGATTACGCCTTCTTGGTATGGGGGCTTATTGAGCTGTACCAGGCTACCTATAAAACGGCCTATATTAGGAAAGCGCTGGAACTTAACGGTCAGATGCATGAGCTGTTCCGGGATGATGAGGATGGCGGCTTATTCTTGTACGGAAAGGACAGCGAGCAGTTGATTATGCGACCAAAGGAGGTATATGACGGCGCTCTGCCTTCGGGCAACTCGGCAGCACTTTACAATATGCTGCGGCTATCCAGGATGACGGGAGATACGGGGATAGAGGAAAGGGCCCGGCAATTAATCGAAGCCTTTGGGGGCCAAGTGGGTCATAACCCCAATTCCCATTCCTTCTTTTTATCGGCACTGCTGTTTAGCATACAACCCACCAGGGAGATTGTGCTGACAGCGAAGGCAAAGGAGGATGCCCGGGATATGTTGGACAGGATTAACGGCAGGTTTGTGCCCTTTACCACAATCCTTTTGAATGTGGGGGAAGAGGAACTTTATAGAATAGCCCCCTTTACGAGGGAACAGAAGATGATAGAAGAGAAACCCACTGCTTATGTGTGCAAGAACTTTGCATGCCTCCAGCCGGTTACCGAAGCCGACACCCTGTCGGGTATGCTCCGGTGAATTATTATATTTTCGGGAATGCCGGGGTTTAATCGGCATCCATGCCGAGCAGGGTGCATACATAAAACTTAAGCAGTTTGGGAGCTATATTCAAATAAAAGCTGCGGTTTAAGCGTTCGGTGTATTTGTGCAGGTCCTTGCCCCAGGGGCCCAGTATTATACCGGGCACGTCCAGCTTTTTTATCTCTTCCACCGGTATTGAGTAAGAATGCCCCCAGAGTGGCATATTCGGTTTTAATTCATTTATAACATTACCGGCGTCCTGTATCGAGCAGTAGCTTAAATCCGATATCCCGTCAAAGAAACGGTTAACCCTGAGCGTCATGCCAAATTCACTGAGCGAGTATTCCTGCAGCAAATCCACAGCCTTCAATACATCGTCGTTCCCTGGCGATTGTCCGTCAGTTGTGACGTGGGGGTAATAGGGAGGAGCAAGGGCGATTATTATTTTTGGGGACCTGTCCGGGCAGAAAGAATGCAGTTCGTTAATTATGCTCATAGTAGCATCCCGCCAGTCCGCGTCCCTGACGGCCCGGCTTTCCAAAAAACCCTTCATGTGTCTTTCCAGTGCACTTCCATGCTTCTTAATGCACACAGCAGAAAGCTCGTCATATGTATAGACCTTGGGGGGCCAAGCAAGTTCTTTTATACTGCTGTCAGAGTACGAATTGTATTCTGCAATCCTTATGTTTACTGTGTCTACTGCCCTAGTGAAACACCCGGCAGCTGTTTCTTTCAATACCGATATAATTTCGCCTGGGGGGCGTCGGTAGGTAAGCATGTTAAAACAGCAGGCGGATGCCGACGGTGTGGATATCGAATACCCCTTTCTCAGGTCCTTTGCTTTAAGGCTTACAGGGGGCATTGTAAAGGTATCCTTATACCTGTCCGAAAAATGGGGATTGCCTTCAATCTCTCTTACTATTTCAGCCATTATCAGGTTCGGATTGATACCCTCAAAGGGTTCCCGGGAATGGGCTTCCCTTCCGAAACAAAAAACAAGTGGCAGCATTTTGCCTATTGAGCCGGTATATATATTATAGGTGCCGTCATCGTTAAAATTGCAGGGTTCGGAATCAACAAGGCATACATAATTTAGTCCCTTTTCCTCCGAAAGTATATTGAGGAACTCAATTGACCCGGTCATACCGGCGGAATTGGTCTCTTCATCAGGAACGGCAAGGAACAGTATGCTGCCGTTAATGTTATCCGGTCTTTGGCTCATCTGTTCCACAAGTGACATGAAAAGGGCAAGCCCTGCCTTCATGTCCGCGGCGCCCCTCCCAAATATCCAGCCGCCAGAGTTCCGGTCGTCCAGTGCATCCGCCGGTAAGGCCGATGGATCTAGGGCGTCGCCCAGGATGTCGATATTTAGGGCGTGTTTTCGACAGGGGCCGTAATCAATCGTATCAACCACATCATAATGGCCTGACAGAATAACGGTCCTGCTGCCGTTTCCCTTTACAAGGGCGGCTACCGCCGACCTGCCGTGCTTGTCTCCGGGTATGGGGTTCAGCATAAGGTTTTGGGGGTTAGCCCTGAAGTATTCCATTTCGGATAAAAGCCTTGCTATCTCCATGTACATTCCTGCCTCTTCATGAGTGTCGGTGGTACTGGGGCAGGCTACCAGGGTTTTTAAAAGGTTTAACAGCCGCCAGGCATCCATGTTTTTTTGCACCTCCATAACATATATTATATACAATCACACCTGGTGTACACAACGCCTGTGGGATATCGGTAAGACAACCGACGCATACGGACAGTGCGGGGGGATAATTGACACTTATTTAACACTGTGCTATAATAGCATATGCCAATAAACATATATTTGGTGCTCCGAGCCTCAACATCTAAGGCTGCTGCTAGGATGGAAGGCCGATAAGGTAATCCTGGAAACGGGGTTGCCCCCCATACTTGGAAAGGAGTGGTCAATATGGATATTTTATTTATAATGCCTCCTTAAGTTTTGTTAATTTACTAACGAAACAACAACAACGATAAGGAGGATTATTTTATGTATATTAATAAACGAACAAGGTTTGGACATACAACGGCAATTATGTTTGTTATGGTTTTGCTTATTTTGGCTGCCTCTGGCTGCAGTACTCCCAAGACCGGTGATACGTCGGAGGGTTCCGGGAACGATGGCCCTCTACAGCTGTTTGTGGCTGCAGGCATGAAAAAGCCTATGGATACCGTAATCGAAAAATTCCAGGCAGAGAAAGAGATAAAGGTGGCACCCAATTACGCTTCTTCCGGCGGGCTATGGGCCCAGATCCGGGAAGGCCAGCCCTGTGACTTGTACTACTCGGCGGACTGGATGTACATAGAAATGGCCCAGAAAGAAGACAAGCTAACCGATGCCAAAGAGTTTCTGTCCGACTGCCTGGTGCTGGTAGTATCGGAAACGGGTGACAGGAAAGTGAATAATATGGATGACCTTACAAATCCGGATGTAACCTTTGCAATAGGTGACCCCCAGGCCCCGGTTGGAATGTATGCCGAGACCGCTCTTAAAAATCTCGGTCTGTGGGACAAGGTTGGCGATACGCTTAAGGCCATGCCGTCAACTGTAAACCAGGTCGCAATAATGGTAAAGGAGGATCAGGTTGATGCCGGGCTCATATATTCCAGTGTGGCTAACGGAAACGACCTGAAGATAGTACAGAGGCTTGACGAAGAAATAACAGGCGAAATCATATTCGGAGTGGGCGTAATCGAGGGGGGCAATCAAAAGCTCGCCGAGGAATTTATGGATTTTGCTTTTGAACATGTGGACGAATTCTGTAGCTACGGATGGGAGCCCTATGAGTAAGGGCTCTATGCAAACAAAGTCCATGCCAAAGAATTTGGTCAGCTGGTTTTTTCTGCCCCTGTTTCTGCTGCTTGTAGTATTTCCGCTGCTGGCTTTGGTATGGAATCTCAAACCGGACGGAATTGTTAGGACCTTAAAGGACTGGTTTTTCTGGCAAAGCTTTAGGAATACCATATTGGCGGCTTTTGCAGCATCCGCCCTGGGATCGGTTTTAGCCATAGGGTTTGGTTATTATCATCTGTTCCACAAGAATGCCTTTACATACAAGCTGGCAAACCTGATGAATGACCTGCCCGCTGCTATACCGCATACCGTGGCGGGGCTTGCCCTGCTTTTGGCTTTCGGACGCAAAACCTGCGGGTTTATTAGCAATACCGGCCTGGCCTTTACCCTTTTTGCGGTGGTACTGGCCATGTTCTTCGTGTCCTATCCGCTGTCTGCACGGACCATAGCCAGCGGCGTAGACGGTATCGACCAGGAAATGGTGGATGTTGCCCGTACCCTGGGGGACAATCCGGTACAGGCCTATTTCAGGATAGTGCTGCCACTTATGGGAAAATCAATTTTTGCAGGGTTTGTACTGGCCTTTTCCAGGGCTTTGAGTGAGTTTGCGGCGGTTGTAATGTTTGGCGGCAACCTGCCCGGTTCCACCCAGGTCCTGGCGTCATATGTATTCACAAAGGTTGAGGAAGGGGAGCTGGAGATGGCGGTTACCGCCAGCGTGATATGTATCCTGCTTTCCCTAATAATAGTTGCTTTGATAAGTATCAGGAGGAGGGAACATGCTTAAAGTAAACAGAGTTTATAAAGCGTACAGGTCTCAGGAAGTTCTTAAAAGTGCATGCCTTGAAATCGGATCCGAGATTAAAGTGCTAATTGGTATAAACGGTTGTGGAAAGTCCACACTGCTCAAGATAATCGCCGGTATAATTAAACCCGATAAAGGAAACGTCCTGCTCAGGGAAAAGGATATAACCCATATGGCTCCGGAAGAAAGACGGGTAGGCTATGTACCGCAGCATCCGGCGTTATTCGGACACAAAAGTGTTATTGACAATATTAGATATGGAATGCGCAGTGGCCTTGGTTCTGAAGAACTTTTGAAAGACCTCATAAGTATGCTTGCCCTTGAAGATATACTAAACAAAAAACCCGGGGAGCTGAGCGGCGGTTATAAGAGCAGGGTATCCCTGGCCCGTGCCCTTGCTCCCGAGCCCGGGATGATACTTCTTGACGAGCCTTTGAGTGATATTGATGCAGCGGTAAAGGAAAAGCTTCTGCCGGAATTCCGACGGGTAACCAAACTGATGAATGTTCCGGTGTTATACGTGACCCACGACCCGGCGGAGGCCGGACAGATAGGGGATACTTTTGCGGTTATGCAGGACGGAAAGGTAAATGAAATCGATTCGGCGAGTGAGGCCTTTAACATAATAAAGAAAGATAAATTTATATCCGCCTTATAGAAAGAAAAAGAGGTGCCGGATAACCGGCATCTCTTTTTCTTTCTTGTGTGCCCGGCATGGGCGCAGTTAAACGGGTGAAAGTTCCGAGTGTGGGTTGATAGTGTCAAGTACATAGCAAAGGGCAAGGGTGTCCGCCACGAGATGGAATCTGAAGGAAGCCGGCGGCAAACTTCTAGCCTGAAATAAAGGTATTATTAATGAACAGAGGAAGGAATCTGCCTTTCATTTCAGAATTAATGGATAAGGGGAAATAGGGTTAACGGAGGTGCATATGATGGTTGGATGTGAAGGCGTACTGAGGGCAAGGGAGAGGATAAGAGAATACGTATACCGTGTCCCCCTTGAACTGTGCCCGTGGCTGACTTTGGATAATGCAAAGGTGTATCTGAAGCTGGAATGCCGAAACAGGCTGAAAACCTTAAAAGGAGGAAGCATAAAGTGAAAATCAAAAAATTTTTGGTTGAAGAATGGATGAATACTTATGAAATGGATGCCGTGTACAATTTGGCGGAGACCTGTGTGGATTCCTTTACCTTAGGCGAACTCATATCCATGTCGGAGGACCCGGACGCTTTTGTGAAGGGTCTTTATGACAAAAAGCTTACCTATGGTCATATAGAAGGCTCGCCCGAACTCAGGGAATTAATAGCTTCGCAGTACTCCGGCATAAACGCAGGCAATGTTCTTATAACACAGGGCGGAATAGGGGCAAACTTTTTGACGCTTTTTTCGATGGTTAAACCGGGGGACAGGATTGTGTGTGTACATCCCACCTACCAGCAGCTGTATTCGGTGCCCGAGAGCTTTGGCGCCAAGGTCAGCCTTTTGAAGTTAAGACCCGATAATGGCTTTCTGCCGGACCTGGATGAACTCAAGTCTATTGCCCGGAACGGGGTGGACATGATTATTCTGAACAACCCCAACAACCCCACGGGGGCATTAATAGAAGAAAAGATGCTAAGGGAGATTGCAGAGATTGCATGGTTCAGTGGTGCCTATGTATTATGTGACGAGGTTTACAGGGGATTGTTACACGACAGCAATGCGGCGGTTCCCTCCATCGTTGATATTTACGATAAGGGCATAAGCACCGGCAGCATGTCCAAGCCATATTCGTTGGCGGGGTTGAGGCTGGGTTGGACAGCCGGTCCTGTGGAAGTTATAAAAGAGTGTTTCAGTCACAGGGATTATATGACCATTAGCTGTGGTATGCTGGATGATATGCTTTCGGTACTTGCGCTCAAAAATCACGACAGGATAATGGATAGGAATTTAAGCCTTATCAGGAAAAATGCAGCCATCCTGTACGACTGGGTTTCAAAGGAGGAGCATATAAGCTATGTGAAGCCGGAAGCAGGAACAACTGCTTTTTTGAAGTACGACCTGCCCATAGCCTCGGATGATTTTTGCCGGGGACTGTTTAAAAGCAGCGGGACCATGCTGGTGCCCGGAAAGTGCTTTGATATGGACGGCTGGCTCAGGATGGGATACTCCTGTGATACCGAAATGCTCAAAATGGGACTGGAAAATATATCTGAATACATTGAAACCCTCATATAATAAAAAGAAACCGCCGGTGGCTGGCGGAAAGAGGCGGAATATTGGATTATTCGAGCTCTTCCCACAGCCATTCGGCTACCTGCCTTATAAGAGGGCTGCATATGGTGGCTCTTATGTGCTGTTTGTCCCGGATAATCTTATCCGGGTCCTTTGGATCATATCCGATAATATCAATGCAGTTTGCACTTCCATACTTTTCGACAAATTTCTCGACTATTGTGCCGGCTCTTGAATATGAAGGCTCTCTGTCATCCACGGCGGTGTTTCTGCCATACTTTAACCCTAACGCCATGACCGCTCCCGAAAGGGCGCCGCACATATGCTTTCTCTGGCATATACCTCCCCCAAAGGGTGAGGCTATTTTGGGTATAATGTCACAATCCACGCCGAGTAATCCGGCGGATGAAAGAAGCACGCTCTCACAGCAGTTGTAATCTTCGTTAAAAAACTCCACGCATTTTCCGATTAACTCATTCTTCCCATCTTTACCAGATTCCATAATCAATTGCCTCCATCTGATGAAATATAGAACTGACTGGGCTTTTTTTTAATTCTTATTTACATGATACCAGAAACAAAGATAATTAACCAGCTTAGTAACGGCGGCATATTATACTACTGGGAAACCGGCGGGCAGGGGTTACCGGGCAAATGGATTCTAAAGTTTTTAATGGAGGCTGTAATTATGAAGCTTTGCATGATAGGTACGGGATATGTAGGACTTACAACGGGTGTATGCCTTGCTTACCTTGATAATAATGTAATATGTGTTGACAGGGATAAAGACAGGATAGGGCTGCTGAAAAAAGGGGTCATGCCCATCCATGAGGAAGGTCTCGCGGAATTTATGCAGCAAGGCGTGTCAAAGGGTAGGCTGGAGTTCTCCGAAGACCTTGGCTATGGCGTAACCAATGCGGATATTATATTTATTACCGTGGGGACACCGTCTGTTAACGGCGGAGAAGTTGATCTTACTGCCGTAAAGGAGGTGGCAGGGGGTATTGCGAAGTGTATGGACAGCTACAAAATAATAGTTGTTAAGAGTACGGTACCCGTAGGCACACAAAGACTGGTGACCGGCATTATAGCGGATAACTTAAAGGGCCGGTCAAACTTTGATGTAGTGTCAAACCCCGAGTTTTTACGGGAAGGAAATGCCGTTTACGATACGTTACACCCCGACAGGGTGGTATTGGGCTCGGACAATTTTAAAGCGGCAAAGGTGCTGGCAGGGCTGTATATGCCAATGGGCGGAAGGATGGTTTTTACCGATCCTGAAAGTGCCGAAATGATAAAATATGCTTCCAATGCGTTTCTGGCAACCAAGATAAGCTTTATAAACGAGATAGCCAACCTTTGCGAAAAGGTGGGTGCGGACGTGACGAAGGTGGCTTTGGGCATGGGGCTTGACAGCAGGATTTCGATGGATTTCCTGGAGGCAGGGCTGGGATATGGCGGGTCATGCTTTCCGAAGGATACTCTTGCTCTGATTACGCTTGCAGACAGGCATGGCTGCAGCCTGAAGACGGTGAAAAGTGCCATCGAGATTAATGAGAGCCAGAGGATGAAGCCGGTAAAAATGCTGCAGGATTGTCTGGGCAATCTGGAGGGCAGAAAAATCTGTATTCTTGGGCTTTCATTTAAACCCAATACCGATGATGTAAGACAAGCCCCTTCGATAGACATAATAAGGGAGATAATAAGGCTTGGGGGCAGGGTTACGGCCTGTGACCCCATAGCCATACCCAATGCAGGGAAGGTGCTGGACGGAGTTGAGTTTTGTGAAGATACCTATCAGGCTGCCGAAGGTGCGGACGCTATTGTCCTGGTTACACAATGGAATCAGTTCAAAAAGCTGGATTTGGCCAAAATCAGAAAAATAATGAAAAGGCCGGTATTCATAGACGGAAGGAATGTTTATGATGTGGACACCATGCTCAAACTAGGTTTTGAATACTATAGTATCGGCAGGAGGAATTACGGGTGACCGGAGAACCTGTCCCGTTCCCGGGCACAACAGACTGGCCGCCACAAAAAATGAGAGCATGTGAAAATCATACTCCCATAATCAGAATATTCTATGTTCCTAATCGTCGTCTTCCGTTTCTGCATCTACATTGAAAACTTCCAGAGTATCCATAATGGTTTCTTCGTCCATGCTTCTTTCAGCGTTCTCCTGTTGGTATGAAACCACGTTGAGCATAGCTTCTCCCATTACTTCTACCCCCAGGCCGAATTCAACCTGGACGGATATTGAAGGCGATCCGGATTTATTGACCACTGCAGTTCCGAGGGATACGGGTTTTTGGGAAATCCATGCCAGTATCTTCTTGTTTCGATAGCTCTCTCCGCCAAGGCATCTTACAGGAACAACTTCGGAAAATCTGGCATTGTTTTTAGCTACATAAGTATCGCCGCCGGCTTCATACCAAACATGTACTTCAAAAATTCCATTGGACCTGACGTTTACCATTTTATCCATAATCTCTTCAAAGCTGCATTCTTTAATTTGGACACCTTTTAGCGTACATCCCAAAACCTCTGTAGGTCTCTTATTGTCAACAGGACTTATATATATAGTGGTGTTGCATATTTTGGTTGCGCTGCCGTAAACTGCATTGGTTATTATCGTCCTTACCCTTCCGGGTTCCGGCTGAATATTATTGTTTTCATTCACAGTTTTCACCCCTTTTGTCAAAATTAAAATCTATTTCTATACTATAGTATTCTGCTGTATTATTTATGTGATAAAAGGGCAGCAAATTTTCCTTCGGCTTCACGTTTTGTATCACGGCAAAATAATATACTTAAGAACAAATAATTAATAAAGGAAGGAATATATATGTTCAGAAAAGCACTGGTGACCGGCTGCGCCGGGTTTGTCGGATCCCATCTATGCAACGCTCTTGTCTTGCAGGGATGGAGCGTAATTGGCATAGACAGTTTCATGGACAATTATGATAAAGGGATTAAGGAGAGAAACCTGTCAGGATTGTTATCCAAGCCAAATTTTAAGTTTGTCGGCCAGGATCTGATGAAGGTTCCCCTGGATAGGCTTATTAAGAAAATTGACTGCATCTTTCACCTTGCCGCCCAGCCCGGGGTCAGGGACAGTTGGGGGCAGCAGTTTGACAGCTATGTAATTAATAATGTCCTTGCTACCCAACGGCTTTTGGAGGCAGCAAAAAATATCGATATGAAAAAGTTTGTATATGCGTCCTCATCCTCGGTTTATGGCAATACAGATATTTTACCCGTCAGCGAGGCACATCCGACCAGACCCTATTCGCCCTATGGCGTAACCAAGCTGGCAGCCGAAAACCTGTGCAGCCTGTACTATGAAAACTACGGAGTACCGGTGGTGTCGCTGCGTTACTTTACCGTTTACGGGCCGCGTCAGCGTCCCGACATGGGTATAAGCAGTTTTATAAATGCTATTCTCAAAGGACTAAACATAGTTGTATACGGCGACGGAAACCAAAAACGGGATTTTACCTATGTAGCTGATGTGGTCAGTGCCAGTATACTGGTAGCAAAATCTCCGGTTGTGGGCGAGGTGTTTAATGTAGGCAGCGGACAGCCTGTGGCTCTGATGGAAGTAATACGGATACTGGAGAACCTGACAGGTCAAAGGTGCCGGATAGAGTATATACACAGCCAACGGGGAGATGTGAGGCATACTTGTGCGGATATCAGAAAGATATCCGGAATGCTGGGGTTTAGGCCATCCTTTGAGCTTGACAGGGGCCTTAAGGAACAGGTCGCATATATGAAGCAGCTTATCAGAAAAAGGTAGGCACATTTTAATGCTTGTGAATACTATATGTACTGGAAAGGACGATTCTTATCCAAAATCAGAAGGGAGATATGGTATGAAGTATAAGGAAGATTATATCGGGTCAAAACAGGAGTGCCTTGCTTTTTTAAGTGAAGCCTTCACCAAGCTTCTTAAAAACCAGCTGTCGGTGGATGGGGAAGCAGTGGAAATACCTGAGGATAAGGAGCTGAATTACAAAACAAAGTACGAGAATGATGAATTTGAAGGGGAATTATCACTGAAAATCACATGGGTAAATGCGGAAATGCCGGAGGAAGAGCAGCAAGAAGAGGAGGCAGAATAACAGATAGGGGAGGGCTCCCCTATCTGTTATTCTGATATGGTCAAACCTTAAAATACGCAAACGGGCAGTTAGCATTTCTTTAAGGAGGAGGAAGCATGGCGGAAGCGTACAAAGAGGATCTTGAAAGTATATTGGTGCGGTATGACATTGAGGTTATTGATATACGCACAGAATCCTATAAGAATAAAAAGGGTGTATGGTGGATAAAAACCCCCGGGGGTTACAGCATTTTAAAGAAGCATTCCAATTCCGATAAAACCTTGGATTTCATAATAGCCGCGGTAGAATACCTGCAGGGCAAAGGCATACGCATCCCGAAAGTTATCCCTGCATCCAACGGGGAAAAGTACGTCTGTCTAAATAACTGCTGCTATGTCCTAAACGAAGCCATCCCGGGGGTAAATCCAAGCTATAGCAGTCGTGAGCAGCTGGAAAAAGTAGTGCGGGAGCTTGCCGCGTTCCACAAAGCTTCAACCGGCTTTGTTCCGCCCCAGGGCTGTAAGCCAAGGATACATCTTGGGAGCTGGCCTAAGACCTATCGTGAAAGGACGGATAAATTAAGCAGCTACCACGCCCTGGAAAACTCGGCTGCTGTGCACGGGGATTTCGGGACAACAATCCTGGAAGAGTTCGGCTATTTTTTGCAAAGGGCCCGGGATTCCATAATAGGACTTGAGAGCTCATTTTATTGGCAGTGGGTTGAAAATTCCAAAAAGACCGGGGGCCTGTGCCACCAGGATTTTGCCGCCGGCAACCTCATTTTAACAGAGGCCGGGGAGATGTATGTTTTAGATATTGATTCGATAACAATGGATATACCCGTCAGGGATATAAGGAAGCTGCTTCTAAAGGTTATGAAAAAGCGGGGTTGCTGGGAAGCAGGTCTTACAAAGGATATCCTGGCATGGTATCAGGCGGAAAACCCCCTGGAATACCGGCAGTGGCAGGTTTTGAAATGGGAGCTTATGCACCCCCATCTGTTTTCGGGCATTATGACCAAATACTACGAAAAAAGGGAAGAAAGCTGGACCCATGCCAAATACCATAGGAGATTAAAGGAAATGGTCAAAGTAGAAAAAACCATACAGCCGGTTATTGAAGGCTTTGAAACGCTGATTCCGCGATAACTATACGAATGGAGGCTAAACTTATGATGGACCAACAAAATGCCAGTATGCTGGTTGAGCTGGCCCAAAACGTGCTGCTGGATTATGGCATAGCCCCTGAAGGGCTTGAAATTATCCAGAACAAAGGTTTAAAGACGATATGGAAGTTTTCCCATAATGGTGCGACAATGTGCCTCAAAAGGCTCAGGCATTCGGAGGAAAAAGCGTTGTTTTCAGTGTATGCCCAGATTTACATCCACGATAACGGCGGCAATGTACCGGGGGTGATATTAAACTCGGCAGGCAGCGCAATCACCCGGCGTGGAGAACAGTTGTTTGTCGTGTACAGTTGGATTGACGGAAGGGATTTGAATTTTGATAATCCCCGTGACCTGGGCATGGCAGTTGAAGGATTGGGCAGGGTACACAAAGTATCCATTGGATATACTCCGCCGGAAAGAGCAAGGGTTTCTTCAAAGCTCGGCAAGTGGCCGGCACAATATAAGTCCATGCGTACCAAACTGTCCGAATGGAAAGAACTGTCCCGGCAAAAAGCGCAGCCCCAGTACGGTTGTTATCTAAAATGCGTTGACGGGGTAATAGATATTGCGGACAGGGCTATAGGCGCTATACACAGTTCCGGGTACGGACCTTTGACCAGTATGGAATTCAAGCAGTGCCCGCTGTGCCATCAGGACTATGGTAAGGGCAATGCACTTTTGTCGGGCGGGGATGTTTGCGTTTTGGACTTTGATGGAGTCACCCATGACCTGGTGGCCAGGGATTTGCGTAAAATTATAGGCAAACAGATGGAAGACGGCGGTGGTTGGAGGCAGGACAGGATAGACGAAATAATAGGATGGTATGAAAACGGTAACAAACTGTCAGATGAAGAGAAGGAAATTTTGACGGTCGACCTGTTGTTCCCCCATTGGTTTTTTGCCGAGGTAAAGGATTTGTTTAAAAAGAATAAAGCTATAGCCTCAAACAAGATAGAGAGGGCTGCGAAGTTTGAACAGTCAAAGCTTTCAGTTTTACGGGGTTTGCCCGGGGGCGACAAGTTATGAAAATTGCGCTGGTTTGCACTGAAAAGCTTCCTGTTCCGCCGGTTTCGGGAGGAGCCATTCAGATATACATTGACGGTGTACTGCCATTTTTGTCCAAACACCACGAGCTTACCGTATTCGGCCTGCAAAGCGACAAACTCCCCGACGAGGAAGTTTTGGAGAATGTACGGTACAAAAGGCTTGCCGGAAGAACCAAAAATGAATATGTTAATAATCTTAAGGCCCAGGCCTGGGATGAATACCAGTTGATACACATATTCAACAGGCCGCTGTGGGTGCTTCCGATAAGCGAGGCGGCGTCGGGCAGTGCTATAAGCCTCAGCCTGCACAATGAAATGTTTTTGCCAAATAAGATAGATGCCAACAAAGCTGTAAAGTGTATAGGCAGAGTAAGCTTTATCACAGCCGTCAGCCGGTTTATTGCCGACGGGGCAAAGGCTTTGTATCCTGCTGCCGAAGATAAGCTGCATGTAGTGTATTCAGGCGTGGACTCAAACCTGTATAAGCCTGTATACCTGAAAAAGAACTTTATAGCCAGGAAAGTCCTGCGCCGGAAATACGGTTTGGATAAATACAAGGTTATTCTGTTTGTGGGAAGGCTGAGTAAAAAGAAAGGTCCCCATGTCTTAATTGAGTCCATGAAGAGTATAATGGACTTATACCCGCAGACGGCGCTGATGATTATCGGAAGCAAATGGTATGGAGGAAATACCGGCGATTCCTATACGCAGCACCTGCAATCCATGACCAAAGAGCTAAAGGGCCCGGTTGTATTTACCGGCTTCTTGCCCCCCGCCGATATTCCAAAGCATTTCAGTGTGGGCGATATTTTTGTATGTACTTCGCAGTGGAGAGAACCGCTGGCCAGGGTACATTATGAAGCGATGGCGGCGGGCATCCCTGTTATAACCACAGACCGCGGAGGCAACGCGGAGGTAATCCAGCCCGGCGTTAACGGATTTGTAGTTAAGGAGTATAACAGGCCGGAAGCGCTGGCTGAAAAGATTATATATCTGCTGGAGCATGAAGATACTGCCCTGAAAATTGGAAAAAGCGCAAGGAAAACTGCTGAAGAAAAGTATAACTGGGAGAGGGTGGCCAATGAACTGCTGGCCCTGTTTGACAGCATTTAGTCCCGACAGGTACCACCGGGCAATCCGGGCAAAACATCCCTCAAAGCCTTCCGGACTGATGCTGAAATACAGACAGTATTTGAATAAGGTGCAGGATAGAGCAAAGGGCAGCCCGAAAATGGGCTGCCCTTTGTGGTTTGCCCGATATGAGAAGGCCGATCCCTCCAGGCTGTGCTTTCATGTGCTGTGTGGCGGGTTGAATCCTATATCAGCAAGTGCAGACAGGTAATGATGTTGGTTTTTGTACGATGGCCAGACCGGCATTATTATTTATTGTAAAAATAAAAGGGAATATATGTTACTTATAGAATTACTTAGGGAACTTGAAATCATTTCATGAGAGCTCTTGAAAAGAGGAGATATGGTTTGATTGATATTAATATAATAAATGAAAAGGAATTAAAGGTTTGACTCCTATATAATAGCCTGTTAGTGAAGAAGATAAGGTATATAATTCAATGAACGATTATTTTTGCTTGCGCAGCCTTCAAATTTGGGTCGATACGCTTTATCTAACAATTGTTTTCCATCGTGCCACACCCCTTCGCCGGGTGCAGGCATCACTGAGGGAGATAGGCCGTGCGGGTCCGGATCAGGGGCATCGGGAAGCCGTGAACGGTTTCCGTAATCAGGTGCATGTAAAAGCAAGGAGACCGTGAATAAAGGAGGATATAACGTATGAAAGCAAGAGAGTTATACGCAAAGATGGATAACGACTTTGAAATTGAGAGTCTAAAAGATGACTGGAGCTTTATGACATTCAATGACTATATTGCTCCTAGTTTTAAAAGGCGTTACATGGGAATCGTGTTAGACAACGCAATTGAAGTGAAAAAAGTCTATACTGCAGTATTTCCGGACCTGGATATTCTCGATAAGTTAATTGATACTGAACAGACTGACATATTATTGTTTGCTCACCATGCAATGGGTTATGATCCTACAATCAGTGGGTTCCCGTTTTACAATATACCTGAAGAGTATCTTCTAAAGCTGAAACAACAACGGATTTCCTTTTATGTACTTCATGCTCCTCTTGACAAAAATAGTGAATTCTCAACTTCAGTAAACTTAGCGAAGAATTTAGAACTTGATATAATTGATGAATTTTGCGAATATGAGGGAATTAAAGTAGGCATCCTGTGCAAAACTGAACTAAAAACGATAACTGAACTAGCGGAAAAGGTTAAGTCTGCCATAGGCCATGAAGTGAAACTATTGGCCTATGGTGATAACGTGATTCATGAAGGACGGGTTGCGGTTGCCGCCGGCGGGGGAAGTGTCGGATTTGTAGCAGAAGAGCTATCTAATCTAGGAATCAATATGTATATTACCGGTTGTATCAGACATGTACCCTCATATGAACCAACAGAAGAATTCCATAGAATTATCTGCGAAAATAATATAAATGTAATTGGAGCAACTCATTACACTACCGAGAAATTTGCATGTATCGCTATGACTAAATATTTTAATCGGATTGGGATTCCGGCTGATTTCCTTGAGGGTAGATACTATTTGGAAGACATGTAAGAAGAATATGCGCACCTATAGCCTTACAGCGGATTCCCAAAATCTGATATAATATGAACGTAATAACCGGGCCTCGGGAACCCGCAAGACGTCAGTACGTCAAAAGTATTAATGGGGAGTGGTCAATGTGTTAATAACAACAGATGCGCAAAAAAAGAGTTCGCATCCCCGTCAAAGAAATAACGAAATGGGCTTTACAAAACAATATTACTATAGGAAAGTATAATAGCTATATACAATAATTATTTTGGGAGGCAGAATCATGGAAAACAAAAGGCCTGATATTTATAAGCTTAAAACGATGGAAGTTGTAAAAGAAAGTTTGTATTTGTATAAGAACAATTATAAGCTTTTACTCAAAATATCACTGATAAGTTTTCTTATCTCTATGATTAATACTGTATTTTCATATTTTTTAACTATTTCTGAAATAAGCGCGGCAAACATAGTAATTACTCTGGCAATATCTCTTCTTGTAATTTATTTTAAGGTGATGTTGACTGTAGCAATGTATATTAGTATCTCCAATCGTTACAGTGGAAAGTTAATCACATTTAGGGAAGCATTTGAAAAGTCGAAAGAGAGTGTCTGGACTTATATCGGAACAGGTATTCTTTTTATACTTATTATGTTACCATCAGTACTCATCGGACTTGGGGTGTACCTTACTGCAAAAACAGACTTATTAAAGTATTTGCTGCTGTTGATTGTTGCAGTACCTTCCATATATTTAGCAATAATATATGAATTTGCACCACTGGCTTCGGTTATCGAAAAAGGTAAAGCATATGAAGAAGGAAAAGCAAGTTACTTTAAATTAAGTAAAAGACTTGTCCAAAATAATTTTTGGAGGATAACATTATTGATGGCATCTATGATATTGATAATAAACCTGCCAAGTCTTTTTATTACAAATATTAATCCATGGTTTAAGGCGTTAAGCGCTTTAAATCAAACAGTTATGAACTTATTGCATGATTTTCTCTTTGTATTTGTATCTCCTGCCGTATCTTGCTTAATAGTAGTGCTGTATTTGACATTAAGAGAAAAAGTAGTATTTAAGCAACAGTAGAATACTAATATAAAGTTTACAAGATGATAAATTGCGGATGTCATTAGAATTGAGGAACCGCATTCTTTGGATATGCCTCCGGACCCAACTCCGCATCATAAAACACGGCATGAACGTTCGTGCCGGGCTAGCAGGCCCCGGAGCATAACAGCACACATGCTTTCACCAAGACCGGAGTTATCTAAGTCCCAAGCGTGTCGGCTACGCTCATCGTCCTGCAAAACCACACGCAATGGCAGCGGCGTCCTGCCGAGAATTATACAAGTATATGGTTTGGTGTGTATTGATTCATATTTGCAGTAAAGTGTGACACAATGTAAATAGTGTATTTGTGAGGAGGGGAGTTTAGATGAATAGAATAAATATAGTTTGTCTGGGTGTAAGAGATATGGACAAATCAATTAGATTTTACCGTGATGGTCTTGGCTTCAAAACTGATGAAAAAAGCGATAATCCGGAAGTAGTATTTTTTAATACGTCCGGAACAAAACTCGAATTATACCCGGTAGAATTATTGGCAAAGGATATTAACAAAGACAACCCACCTGAAATCACTACTGGTTTTGGGGGAATTACGCTTGCATATAATGCGAAAAGCAAGGAAGAAGTATGTGAGGTCATTGAACTTGCAAGAAGGGCTGGAGCAAAAATTGAAAAAGAACCACAGGATGCATTTTGGGGAGGATACCATGCATATTTCAGTGACATCGACGGATATTATTGGGAAGTTGTATGGGGGTCCAATTTTACTTTCGATGAAAATGATATGTTGGAGTATTAGCAATATATACTCTTGTTAAATTGTACATAAAAATACGCTCAAAAAATAAACTTATAGGCGCCGGAGAGCGGTATGAATTTAAAAGAGGGTGGGTTATTTGAAACAGAAAAGAATACACATATTTTTATTGATAACGGTGTTGATGCTGGCAGGCTGTTCCCAGGTTGAAGGTGACCTGCAAGCGAAGGATGCAAAGCCCCCGGTTTTTACAGCAAGAGATGAAAACTTTGAAGTAAAGACATACATCGATAAGCTGGAATATGAGCAAAATGAAGAGATCAATATATACTCAACCATAGAGTATATAGGCGAAAACGAAAGCATCAGTATATGGTCGGGAGAACCGTATTTTCACCACCTGATATACAACGGCAAGGAGTACATCAATGATGGAGTTGTTTTGGATGTGTTAAAGGAGACGGTTTTTAAGAAGGGTGAGGTATACACAATACCGTTTTCCAAAAGCGGTGGATTTACACAGGAAGACCCGGACATTGAGTTCTGGGAGCAGTACTTTTCGGAAAAAGAATTGAAACTGCCCGGTGGAGACTACACCTTTACCGCAACAACGGACTTTTGCCTGGATGCCGATCAAAAGGAAAAGGTAGCATTAAAAACAGAATTTAAGGTCAAGGTAAACTAACACCCAATGTATTACTTAAGCAATCACAATAAACTAAACACAATAGGCAATTTAAGGGGGATATTGCAGACAACATGAACATTAAATGGACAAGGGATTGGAACGGACCAGAATACTGAAAAACGTAAACGGGTTTAATATTAAGGATACTGAGTACAATCCCAAAGCGTTGCAATAACAAATAAGGTTAAAGGAAAATAAGAGGGGATGCGTTCCCTCCCTTTTTTTTGCAGTTCGAAGAAATAAAATATCAGGGTGGAGGGATATACTAATCCCGAGGTGATTATTATGGAAAAAAGGCTGATAAAAAAGTCATTGCTCTATATACTGTTAGCCATATTGCTGCTGGTGAGCACAGTTTGTGCCTGCGGGCGCAAGGAGCAGCGGCCCGCGCCGGAGGAAAAAAAGGAAAGCATACCAAAACCGCTTCAGCAGATTGGGGAAAACTCCCAGGCCATTATTGAACAGATGGAAAAACTGCAGCAGGAGATGGAAAAACCGGCAACGCAACAAGGAGAACAGCAGCAGGGCAGCCGGGGCGGAGGCGGAGGGGAAGAACAACAGGGCGGACAACAGGAAGAGCAAGGCGGGGGCCAGCAGAGTCCGCCGGACCCGGAGGAGGAGAAAAAGCAAAGAATTGAGAAAATATGGGAAGAAACCTTAAAGATAGTGGAGGATACCCACAAACAATGGAATGATTACGAGAATACGGCAGTCAAGGATAAGGCCCGGAACACTGCAATATCAGGGTTTGAGTCTTCCCTGAACGCCCTGACCGTTGCTGTTAACCAAAAGAAGCTTGAAGCGACCATGGAGCATGCAAACAGAATGTCCCTTGTCGCAGCGGATTTTCTGGATTTATACAAAAACAACCCGGACGGACAGATAGCAAGGGTCAGGTACTATCTGCAGCAAAGCTGCATAGATGCCCGGAAGGGCAACTGGGACCAGGCGCAGCGCAGAGTAAGGGACGGGAAGCAGGCGGTGGAAGAGCTGGAGCGTGAGGCAGAGCTGGAGGAAGCGGACAAGGGTCTTATGGAAAAACTGAGCCTGTCGGTAGACAACATGGGCAATGCAATGGAGGACAGGGATTTGGACCTTTTAAAGATTAAAAAGGATATTGCACTGGAAAACCTTAAGGCAGTGGAAGAAAAAGCAAAATAAGGCATGTCTATTTTGGGAGGATGGTGAATAGAATTTTATAGTAAGGCAAAACCCTATCAATGCAGCATGTGTATATAAGGCGCAATTACAACCGATTAAGCCTGTTTACGGGAAAAAGAACAGAGGATTAAAATTCAAAGGCGATATAGTGAACGGGACGGTTCCATATGCCAAATCATGCTGCCCATACCATGGTCTTTATAATCTGTGTGCTGATTATTATGGTTTTGTATTCGGCTGTGTTTCCCGAAACGGTTGATTGTACCGGGCGGGGAGAAGGGCTTGCCAAAGGCCTTGTTGATGACAGCATAGAGACTGAACGCGTGGAAAGGGAACAATCAAACAGGAAAAAAACAATTGTTATCTCCTTTGCAGGGGATTGCACAATAGGGACGGACGAGAACTTTCCCTATGAGGGTTCCTTTACCCACAGGCTGGTAACAGAAAACAACGATTTTGGCTATTTTTTCAGCAATGTGTTGCCGGTATTTGAGAAAGACGACTTAACCCTTGTTAACCTCGAAACAACGCTTACCCGGTCGAAGTTCCGCATACCCAAAAAGTTTAACTTCAAAGGGGACCCCTCCTATACAGGTATTCTCAAAGCAGGCTCAATAGAGATGGTCAATATATCCAACAACCATATATACGATTATGGTAGGGAGGGGTTTATGGATACCCTGGCAGCTCTCCGGCGGGCGGAAATACAGGTCTGTGGAGAGTCAAACATTGCATTTTACAGGGCAAAGGGGATAACCATTGCGTGTATGGGCTATACAGGTTGGGACGACAGCGTGATGGAGCATGTGGAAAGGGATATTGATTATGCAAGGTCAAGGGCCGACCTTGTGGTTGTATCCTTTCATTGGGGAACCGAAAGGAGCAATTACCCGAATAGCCTTCAAATCCGGCTGGGACGTTTTTGTGTAGACAGGGGAGCGGATATTGTGGTGGGGCATCATCCCCATGTAATACAGGGTATAGAAAAATACAGGGACAGGTATATAGTCTACAGTCTCGGGAATTTCTGCTTTGGCGGAAACAGGAATCCGTCGGATAAGGATACATTTATATTCCAGAATTATTTTACTTTGGTGGATGGAAAGGTTGTATCAAGCGAAGAACGGATTATACCCTGCAGCGTATCTTCGGTACCCCATGCAAACGATTACCGTCCCACTATCCTGGAAGGTACCGACGGAGAGAGGGTATTGTCAAGGATTTACAAATACAGCGACCGCCTTGAGCACGGAATCTCCGGGTAGAAAAAGGCCGGCAGGGGAATAAAAACCCCGCCAGCCTACACGTCTCCTTCTTCAGGCACTATACATATAATGGAAAGTTTCTCCGCACCGGTATTGATAAAGGTGTGCTCTTTGCCGCCGGGGATATAGGCAAAGGAACCTTCCTTTATATCATAGTCCACACCGTCAATATGCAAAATTCCTTTTCCACCCAGTATGTAGTTTATGTGGGGCCAGTCGTGGGTATGTCTTGGAGTATTGCCGCCTTCCACGGTTTCAAACACCCTCATTACATAGCCTTCCCAGCCTTCGGAGGGAGAGATCAAAACCTTCTTCTCTGCGCCGCATGATCCCGGAACACAGACCTTGATTCCTTCAACGTCATTAATATGAGATACTATCATTGAGATACCTCCTTTATTTCTTTATTTATAATTATTATATAACATCCATAATAAAAACCAAACAGGTAATTGTCCGGCGGCAGAAGGAGGAATTTACCCTTCAGGTGATGAATAGTACAGAGGGAGTCAGGAAAAAACACTGAAAGGGGTGCTGTGGATGAAGCTTGAATGTGATGACATTGTGGTTTTTGAAACCCCGGGCAAAATAGCCAAATCAAGGGTATCAAAGGTTGACGGGTATGTGGTAAAGCTTTTTGAAGAGGACGGCTCCTACAGGCAGATGTCTTACAAAAACCTTGAAGACATGGTGAAGCAGGGTTTTGCTCATATAGAGAAACCGCAGCTTTAATGAACTAATAATATGTTGTTCTTATCAAAGCAAAAATTCATAACAGGAGGATAATTCATGTCAATAGAAGAAAAAGCGCTGGAAATGCATAAGAAAAACCAGGGCAAATTAAGGGTGGAAAGCAAAGTACCGGTTAAAAACGATGAAGATTTAGCGCTGGCATATACTCCGGGTGTGGCAGAGCCCTGTAAGAAAATCCATACCAATAGGGATGCCATTTATGATTACACTTCAAAGGGCAATCTGGTGGCGGTGGTATCCGACGGCACTGCAGTGCTGGGCCTTGGGGATATAGGTCCTGAAGCAGCCATGCCGGTAATGGAAGGAAAAGCCGTACTTTTTAAAGCCTTTGGCGGAGTGGACGCCTTCCCCGTATGTCTTGGGACAAAGGATATTGATGAACTGGTCAGGACGGTTCAATTGCTGGAACCCACTTTCGGAGGCATAAACCTTGAGGATATAGCCGCTCCGGCATGTTTCGAAATCGAAAAGAGGTTAATTCAGCAGATGAATATTCCTGTCTTTCATGACGACCAGCATGGCACTGCGATTGTAGTTCTAGCAGGCCTGATAAACGCACTGAAAATAGTAAAAAAGTCGATTAACGAAATTAGGATTGCGGTCAACGGAGCGGGAGCTGCCGCCATGGCTGTGACAAAGCTGATAATGGCCCGTGGAGCGCAGAATGTTGTCATGTGTGACAGCAAAGGCATAATATATGAGGGAAGAAAAGAGGGTATGAACCCCTATAAAGAAGAAATGGCCAGGATTACAAACAGGAAAGGATACCGGGGAGATTTGAAAGAGGCCTTAAAGGATGCGGATGTATTCATAGGCCTTTCAAGGGCAGACACGGTGACAAAGCAGATGGTAAAGACTATGGCTCCAAATCCCGTTGTATTTGCCATGGCAAACCCCGTACCTGAAATCATGCCGGACAAAGCAAAGGAGGCAGGGGCAGCCGTCATAGTAACCGGAAGATCGGATTTTCCAAACCAGATAAATAATGTCCTGGCGTTTCCGGGAGTTTTCCGCGGGGCGCTGGATACCCGGGCCAGACTCATAAATGAGGAAATGAAGATTGCGGCAGCAAACGCCATAGCAGGGCTTATTTCGGAGGATGAGATAAGGAGCGATTACATTATACCCAAGCCCTTTGACCCGAGAGTAGCTCCCAAAGTGGCAGCTGCCGTTGCAAAGGCGGCTGTGGATACCAAGGTTGCCCGTATAAATGTTGATACAGAGGAGATTGAAAGAAGAACCCGGAAACTGGCTTTAATATAAACCAATAATAGATAAACATAACGGCCGGTTGACGTTTTAATGTGTTGTGAAAGGCTTGACAGAACAGCGGGTTAGGAGGAGGTACCTTGACGGCAATTAGTTTGAAATACGGGAAAAGCATTGTAAAGATTGACGTTCCGCCGGACAACCTGATGGGTGTGTTACAGGGAAAATTCGAAGAAGGGCATATTGATGAAGATTATGAAAGAGCTCGGATTGAACAGGCTTTGCAGCACCCCGTAGGTGCCAGAAAGCTTTCGGGTTTGGTACAAAGGGGACAAAAAATTGTAATTATGGCCAGTGACATAACCAGGCCTTCGCCTACAGGGAAACTGCTTCCGCCTTTGCTTAACGAACTGGAGCAGGCAGGGGTGAGCCATAAGGATATAAAGATAGTCTTTGGAATGGGGATCCACCGGTCCCATACAGAGGAAGAACAAAGGGCACTTGTGGGCGAACGGATATATAACACTATCCGGTGCGTTGACAGTAACAGGGAAGACTATATTAACACAGGCAAGACTTTGCGGGGTACTCCCTTAAATATATGCCGTTCGGTGGTCGAGGCGGATGTGCGGATTTGCACCGGAAATATAGAATATCATTATTTTGCCGGTTATTCGGGGGGCGCCAAAGCCATTATGCCCGGAGCTGCCAATTATGAAAGCATAAAGCATAACCACAGTTTTCAATTGGAAAACGGTGCGGTGACGGGCAGGCTGGAAGGTAATCCTGTCCGGGAGGACATAGATGAAATTGGCCGGATATTGGGGATATCGTACATCCTAAACGTTGTGCTTAATGAGAAAAAACAGGTATTAAAAGCCTTCGCGGGGCATTATCTGGAAGCACATCGAGCAGGATGCGGATACCTGGACAGCCTGTATAAAATAAATATCTCCGGGCCCGCTGATATAGTAATTGTATCCGCCGGAGGCTATCCAAAGGATATAAACCTCTATCAGGCCCAGAAAGCCCTGGATAACGCAAGCCATGTGGTTAAACCCGGCGGCTTTATAATACTGGTGGCTGAGTGCAGTGAAGGCTACGGAGAGCATATTTTCGCCGATTGGATTGGGCAGGCGGCTTTGCCCCAGGACCTTGTAAACCGGTTGAAGAAGGAATTTGTTTTGGGTGGGCACAAAGCCGCCGCCATAGCCAGAGTGTTAAAGAAGGCGAAGGTATTTATGGTTTCAGCAATGGATAAAAATGATATCCAAGCTGCTTTTTTTGTTAAAAAGGAATCCGTTCAGCATGCCCTTAATGATGCCATAAAGGCTGTGGGTCAGGATGCCAAGGTATTAGTTATACCCCAGGGCGGTTCTGTATTCCCGAGCGCAGGACGATAAAAAGAATACTATTGGCTGTATATACGGGCGTTACCGGATACCGTTTCAAGGGCAATGCTATTGTCACCGCTGCTTACCGTGCCGCTTAAGCCCCGTTTGGACAGGGAGCCGGTAACGGTAACAGGAAATCCACAGTTAATATCCCCCGAGACGGTCTTGGCTTCAAGGGTGAAGGCTGCATCGGCGGGAAGTATAATTTCTAAGCTTCCGGAAACTGTTTTTCCCCGGATATCCGAATCAAAGGTATTGTATTGGACATCAAGGCCGCCTGATACGGAATCAAAGTCGAGGTTCCCTTCAAAACCGTCTAACCGGACCCTTCCGGATGTGGTTTTAACGGAGGTTTCGGCTGTATCCACCGAGGATATTTCAATTGCGCCGGAAACCGATTTGGCGGCCAGCCGGTTAAGATTTAAGTTGTCTGCAGCGATGTCTCCGGACACCGTTTCAAGCCGCATATCTTCATTATAGCTGCCGGGTACAAAGACATCCAGAGTAACACTGCTGTTACCAAACAAGGATATATTAGGCCTGTGTTTTACTTCAATTGCCAGTTTGCTGCCACGGGTTTCTGCAATCAGCTCCACAACCGGCCCGGTTACTCCGGATACCGTTTTTCCATACAAATGGGCTTTTATTTCCGACCCTTCAACTGCGATTATATTTATGTCTGAGCTTATGGCTTTTACCTGTATCTCCTTTATATCACCGGCGGGAAACGCCCTTTCTTCTTCCACCGGAGTGGCAAACCGGCCTGCAGTGCTTTCCGGCATTAGGTTGCCCGGCGTGTAGCCGGAAACCACGGCAACCACTGCTGCTATTGAAAGGCTTGCAACCATTATCACCACAAGCCAAAGTACAATTTTTTTGATATCCATTCTACTTCCTCCCTATTTATTGATAATATTCAGGTTAAATTTCAGATACCTTAGTGTAAGCCTGTAGAAAAGCTTAGCAAGGTAATAATCCCCTATCAGAAAAAGCATTCCAAAGGCTGTTGCTCCGATGGATGCAAACAGCATAATCACCTTGTTTACCCCTAAACCGGTTGACACCGTGAAGGTGAAGGGCAGATGCGGTTGCAGCAAAACCCCGAAGAATGTAGAAATCCCTGCTACCGTAATACCAAAGGCAGCGGCGGACAGCCCGGCCAGTATACCTAAAAGTCCTATAAAAGGCCCAAGAACGAATACAAGGTTAAAAAATCCAAGACTTACCGAAGCGATTACCGCCCTGAATACGTTTCCTGTGGTAGCCTTTGTTTCGGCTTGCTCTAATGCATAGTTGGCGCGGTAGTGTCTGGCGATAACCCGCGGTTCTCCCAGGGCCTTCGCGATAGCGTCTTCTGATTTCCCTTCTTCCAGCCCGTTTCTGAAATGCTCTTCATAATCGTAAATAATGTCCTTCCTGGTAGCTTCGGGCAAATCCCCCAGCAGCCGGTCCAGTTCTTCCAAATACTTGAGTTTATTCATCCGACTCCCTCCTTACTATCCTTGTAACTCCTTCAACGAATAAAGACCACTCTCTGCAGAGCTCATCTCTGGTTCTTCTGCCGTAATCGGTCAGACGGTAATACTTCCGGGGAGGGCCTTCCTGGGATTCCTGCAGGTAGGTGGTGAAGTACCCCTCGTCCATCAAACGCCTCAGTAGGGGGTATATGGTGCCTTCAGAAATTGATATGTTTTTTGAAATCTCGTTTACCAGTTCATAGCCGTAGCAGTCCTTGCGGGCAAGAACCGATAAAACGCATAATTCAAGAACACCCTTCTTAAATTGTATGTTCATATTGGCTCCCCTTTGTCTGGAATAATTATAATAGTGGTGCCACAACGGAATACATTCTATCACAAGCTACCTTACAATACAAGGTATTAAAAAATTTTTTTACAAGGCGAAGTAATTGACATATGCCAAAAATTGCAATACAATATATTATGAACATAAGTCAATAATATGTCCATACAATAATATAAACAGCCGGTAACGGCAGGATAACCGGTGGGTTTGAAAGTATATGGGCAAGGCCGGTGAAGGGAGCTAAACTTTATGAGAGGGAGTGATTCTTTGGAGGTTTTCGGACCGGTTCCTTCAAGGCGATTGGGTCAGAGTCTCGGGATTAATAACATACCCCCCAAGTTCTGCTCCTATTCGTGTATATACTGCCAGTTGGGGAGAACGAATCAAATGCGGATTGAAAGGGCAGAGTTTTACCAGCCTCAAGATATTTTTAAAGAGACAAAGGATAAGATGGACGAGTTGGCAAATGCCGGTAAAAGGGTTGATTACATTACCTTTGTGGCGGACGGAGAGCCTACACTTGATAAAAACCTGGGACAGGAAATTGAATTGCTGCGGTCGTTAGGTCCAAAGACAGCCGTCATTTCAAACGCTTCTTTGATATGGATGGATCATGTGAAGGCAGACCTTAACAAAGCCGACTGGGTATCATTAAAGGTGGATGCCGTGGATGAGGATATATGGCGGTCGGTTGACAGGCCCCACGGGAAGTTGGATATTAGTAGAATATTGGAAGGGATTATGGATTTTGCCGCCGGTTATAAAGGTACCCTGGTCACCGAAACCATGCTGGTAAAGGGGGCTAACGACAATCAGGAGTCCATATCAAAAACCGCCGATTTTTTAGCCCAAATCAAGTCTTCAAAGACATATCTTCTGGTACCCTCGAGACCGCCATCGGAAGGATGGGTAAAGCGCCCTGATATGGAAAATTTGAAAAAGATATATGCAGTGATGGGACAAAAATTAGGTCCGGCGGTTGAGTTGGTAGGAGGGGATGAGGGGGATAACTTCTTCTTTACCGATGATATAGTAAAGGACATTATGAGTATTACTTCGGTTCACCCTATTAGGGAGGATGTGATAGATAAACTTCTCGGCGAGAGAAGATACAGTCGGGATGCAATCGAAGATTTGGTTGAGCAGGGAGTGTTGGAGCAGTTCGATTATGAAAACAAGAGGTTTTATGTGCGAAAAGTGGGTGAAAGAGGGAAAGGGTAGAAATTTATATCTTTTGCCAGGGAGATGATGATGATTGCTTAAAGAAGCTTATCAGTTGCTGAAGGAGCAGAATGTGAGGATTACTACTCAGAGAAAAGCTATTCTCGGAATTCTCTATGATTACAGGGGACATCATCTGGAAATAGAAGATATACACCAGCTGCTTGATGTCAAGGAAGCTGGCGGTAACAGGGCGGGACTAGCCACCGTGTATCGTGCTATGGAAATTTTCTGCAAGGTTGGTTTGGTTTCGAGGCTGCCAATGGAGAATTCTCCGGCCAGGTATGAGTTTATAAGCCCCAAGGCCTCAGGTCATCATCACCTCATTTGTTTGTTATGCGGAAGAGTGGAGGAAATTGACGATGGAGCGACCGATAGCTTGAGAAAGCAGGTGTTGCAGGATAAGGGCTTTTTAATGGCGGGAAGGCCTATAAAGATATATGGTTATTGCAGCAGTTGCAAATAGAGTTTTTTTTTGAAAATATATTGATAATGATTACCATTAGCAGAGGGGAGCGCATAATGAAGACACAACAGAGCATTATTCTTGCTTCGATGAAAAACGGCCAGTCCGGCATAGTATCCGGCATAAACGGAGGCATGGGTATGATTTCAAAGCTTGAGGGAATGGGGATACACAAAGGAGCCAGAATAATAAAAAAAAGTACCATCTTTGGAGGCGGACCGGTTGTTGTTATGGTGGGAAATACCGAGGTGGCTATGGGCTATGGCATGGCCCGTAAAATTATTGTAGAGGTGGATGTACAATGAACATACTACTGGTTGGCAACCCCAACGTGGGGAAGAGCGCAATATTTACCCATCTGACCGGTATAAATGTTGTAACTTCGAATTATCCCGGTACTACGGTACAGTATTCCAAGGGTAGTATGCTCCTTATGGGGGGACATCATACGGTGGTTGATGTCCCCGGGATGTATCGGCTTAATCCCCAGGCCGAGGCTGAGAAGGTCGCCGTACGGATGATAGATTCGGGTGATGTGCTGGTAAATGTGGTGGACGCCACCAATCTTGAGAGGAATCTAAACCTTACTCTACAATTGATGGAACTGGGCAAGCCCATGGTGCTGGCATTGAACATGTGGGACGATGCAAGACGCAAGGGCATTGAAATTGACGCCGGCAGGCTTGAGCAGCTGCTTAAAATACCGGTTATACCTACAAACGGTATAACCGGGGAAGGATTGAAGCTGCTGCAGGAACAGTGCATCAAAGCAAAGCCTGTAAACCGACCAAGGATTACTTCAGGGCGGAGATGGGAAAACATTGGGCAGATTATATCCGGGGTGCAGAACCTTTCGCACCGGCACCGGACCTTCATCGAAGCGGTGCAGGACTTTATGATCCATCCTTTTTTCGGCGCCCCCGTAGCCATTGTGGCGCTATACTTGGTTTTCAGGTTTATTATTGCAGTAGGCGAATTCCTGACCGAATACATCCTTGAGTTATTTCAACTGGTTTATCTTCCTATTGTTATGGGGATAAGCGGACTGTTAGGGGGGGAGGGGATTATCCACTCGCTGCTGATTGGAGAGATTGTTGACGGTGCGTTGGACTTTGAGGGGGCAATGGGGGTTCTTACAACCGGTGTTTTTGTCATTTTTGGAATTGTCCTTCCCTATATAATTCTGTTCTATATGGTCTTTGGGTTTATTGAGGATTTGGGATATCTTCCGAGGGTTGCCGTCATACTGGATAGGCTGCTCCACAGAATTGGGCTGCACGGCTATTCATTTATACCCATGTTGCTGGCATGCGGCTGCAATGTTCCCGGAGTGCTTGCCATAAGAAACCTGGATACCAGGCGGGAGCGGTTTATCACCGCTGTGGTTACCAGCATAACCATTCCCTGTATGGCGCAGACCGCGCTGATAATAAGAGCTGTGGGCCAATGGAGAGGGTTATACCTAGGACTTACCTTTATGACCCTGTTAACGGTATGGTTTGTGCTTGGGCTATTTCTCAAACAGATGGTAAAGGGCACTACGCCAACCCTTCTTATGGAGGTGCCACCTTACCGCCTTCCAAGCTGTAAAGTCCAAATAAAAAAGCTGAAAATGCGTATTGAATGCTTTTTAAAAGAGGCGGTTCCATATGTGTTCGGCGGCATCCTTTTCATCAACCTTTTTCATGTTACAGGGGTTATAAAGGTCGTTGGTAATTTGTTTTCACCCCTTGTAAGAGGGATATTCGGGCTTCCTGAAGAGACGGTGTCGGCCCTTATAATCGGTACGGTTAGAAAGGATGCGGCAATAGCGCTTCTTGAGCCTATAGGCCTCAACGCTTCCCAGACGGTTATTGCAGCGGTAATTCTCACATTGTATTTCCCGTGTATAGCTACCTTTACGGTTCTGCTTAAGGAGTTGGGAATAGCAGACACGGTCAGGGCCGTTGGCATAATGTTCATGGTTACCATTGTTACAGCAGGAGCCCTGAACTTTTTGACACAGATAGGCCTAACCCCGGGAATTTTGATAGCAGGAGAGATAATACTAATACTGGTATGTACAGTAACTGTTCCGTTACTGTTCAAAGGTTTCAGGGTTTCGAAGGAAGGGAATCTGGAAGCCGGTATTTAGGCCGGGGTTTTTAAATTTGGTGTTGCAAAATCTGAGAATTAGTGTATAATAATAACATTAAAAATAATACTTGCACGGGCAACGGCGTCCGTTGGGCATGGGGTGCGACCCCTGTACCAAAGGACGCTTATTTTATTTCTAATCAAAAGGGAGGATGTATTATGTCAATAACAATGAGCAAAGAAGATGTATTGAAAAAGGCGAGGGAAATGGATATACAATTTATTCACCTGCAGTTTACCGATATACTTGGTGTAATGAAAAATGTGGCCATTACAATCGAGCAGCTGGAAAAGGCGCTGAATAACGAAATAATGTTCGACGGTTCTTCTATAGACGGCTTTGTCCGTATAGAGGAATCAGATATGTACCTTATTCCCGACCCTTCCACTTTTGTTGTTTTCCCGTGGATTTCCCAGGAAAGGGAAGCAAGGCTTATCTGTGATGTATACACCAAGGAGGGGGAACCCTTCGCAGGGTGCCCGAGAAATACTCTGAAGCGGGTGCTGAAAGAGGCTGAAAAAATGGGCTACAAAATGAATGTGGGTCCTGAATGTGAATTTTTTCTATTCCATACCGATGAAAGGGGTAAACCCTCACTGGAGACCCATGACAATGCAGGCTATTTTGACCTGGCTCCGGTAGACCTTGGGGAAAGCGCCCGTAGGGATATGGTACTTACCCTTAAAGAGATGGGTTTTGAAATTGAGGCTTCCCACCATGAAGTGGCTCCGGGTCAGCACGAAATTGACTTCAAATACGATGATGCCCTTACAACGGCGGATAATATTATGACCTTTAAGATGGTTGTAAGGATAATTGCCCAGAGGCACGGCCTGCATGCCACCTTTATGCCTAAACCCATATTCGGCATACCCGGCTCCGGGATGCACGTCAATATGTCCCTTTACACCCTTGACGGCAAAAATGCGTTTTATGATGAGAAGGGCAAGCTGCAGTTATCTGACACTGCTTATAATTACCTCGGGGGACTGCTGGAGCATGCCCGGGGGTTCGCAGCCATTACCAATCCGACGGTTAATTCCTATAAGAGACTGGTTCCCGGATATGAAGCTCCGGTTTATGTTGCATGGTCGGCTGCCAACCGCAGTCCGCTGGTAAGGGTGCCCACCAAGAGAGGGAATTCTACCAGGTTTGAGCTTAGGAACCCGGACCCGGCAGCAAACCCGTACATTGCCCTTGCGGTTGTATTAAAGGCAGGCCTCAATGGGATTAATAACAAAATCCAGCCCCCGGCACAGATTAACGGCAATGTATATAATATGGATAAGCTGGACCGGGAGGAGAAGGGCATAGATAACCTGCCCCACAACCTTTTCGAGGCCCTCAAGGAACTTAAGAAGGATGATATTATCAAATCAGCCCTTGGGAACCATATTTACAAAAGGTTTGTGGAGGCTGCCATGATTGAGTGGAATGAATACAGGACAAGGATAAGCGAATGGGAGATAGAGAAATACCTTACCAAATTCTAGCAAAGGTGCGTTTATACGGGTACTATTATCAAGCACAATTAAAGAAGACGAATCAAGAAATTTTGTTTGGAATGGAGCGTAGATACGCTCCTTTCTTTATTATAATCATTTGTTCTGTACCTGCCCCGGACCTGTTACGGCGGCCACAACCCAACGGATTAATTTACGCTTAATTGGGCAGTATAAGTTAAAGGAATGTCTTCCTTTCAAAGGCAAGCTCATATAACGTTTTATTACAAAGGCAAGGAGTGGTCATCATAAAAGCTGTAATAATGGCAGGCGGCGAGGGAACCAGGCTCAGGCCGTTAACCTGTGACATGCCAAAGCCGATGGTTCCCATACTCAACAAACCGGTTATGGAGTATACCATTAAGTTGCTGAAAAAACACAATATAAATGATATATCTGTAACACTGGCATACCTGCCTTCTGCAATCACCGAATACTTTGATGATGGAAAAGAATGGGGAGTAAGCCTTAATTATTTCATTGAAGAAACACCCCTCGGAACCGGAGGCAGCGTAAAAAATGCCGGAGAGTATCTGGACAGCACATTCATAGTAATAAGCGGAGATGCATTGACAGACCTTGATCTGGGAAAAGCGGTAGAATACCACAGGACTAAAAAATCAAAAGCTACTTTGGTTTTAAAGAGGGAATCGGTACCCCTGGAGTATGGGGTAATAATAACCGATGATAACGGCCGAATAATCAGATTTCTGGAAAAACCGAGCTGGGGCGAGGTTTTCAGCGATACTATAAATACCGGGATATACATACTGGAGCCCGAGGTGCTGGAGTATTACAAGCGGGGACAGAATTTCGATTTCAGCAAGGACCTGTTCCCCAGACTGCTCCTTGACGGTGTTCCAATGTACGGTTATATAACACAGGATTACTGGTGTGATATAGGAGACCTCGAATCCTACAAGCAAACACAGTTTGACATACTGGACGGTATGGTCGGGATTGACATTGAGGCCCATCAGGTGGAAAAGGGGATATGGATGGAAGATGGCGTAGAAATCGGAGATAATGCTGCCATATCGCCACCGGCATATCTGGGCAGGAACTGCAGTGTGGGAAATGACTGTGATATACATTCCTATACAATAGTCGGCGATAATAGTAAAATTGGCCGCAATACAACGCTGAAGAAGAGTATTCTATGGAGAAATGTACGGGCGGGAGAAAACTGTCATCTCCGTGGAGCCGTGGTATGTACAAATGTGCATATGAGAAACAACGTAAATCTTTTTGAAGATTCGGTAATCGGTAAGGACAGCAGAATAGCCTCCGGCGTAACAGTCAAACCGGGTATAAAGATATGGCCTCATAAAAGAATTGACGAGGGCATGAGCGTGAGTCAGAACCTCATCTGGGGTACCAAGGGGACCAAGACCCTCTTCGGATACAGGGACATAAAAGGGGACATTAACACGGATATTACCCCTGAATTTGCCTCCCGTCTCGGGTCGGCCTTTGCTACCCTGATGAAGGATGATGCGGTAATAGTGGTAAGCTGCGATAATACCGGCAAGTCGAGGCTGGTCAGGAATTCTGTCGTGTGCGGGATTTTATCCACCGGAATCGGTGTAATTGATATACAGGACGCTTCTGCGCCGGTAAACCGTTTTGCGGTGACTTACTACAAGGCAGATGGCGGAGTGCATGTCAGGAGCGACCATTCCGAAGAAAATCTGGTACATATAGAACTTGTGGGGGATAATGGTGCCAATATCGACAGAAGCGTTGAAAGGAAAATAGAAAACCTGTTCAACAGGGATGACTATGAGCGGTGTAATGCCAGCCAGATAAGCGAGCCGGTAAGGGTTGACAACTTTACAGCCATATATGTAAAGAACGGGGCTATGCTGCAGGGCAATATACGTCAAATAAAGGTCAAAGGCCCCAGAATACTGGTAAGCGCCAGGTCCGGGACCATACTGGAACTGGCAATGCAGTTTTTGAAATACATAGGATGCCGGGTCAGTGCCGATTATTCCGGCAGCAGCCATATGTCGGTTGACAGTTACAGGAGCTTTATGTCCGGACAGGTGCTCACAAACAAGCTGCAAATGGGAATAATATTCGGTGAGAATGGGGAAAATTTAATTCTGATTGACGATAGAGGCAGGGTGATAGACAGTGAGAAATATACCGCGTTGGTTTCCCTTATCCTGTTAAAAACCAAAGCTGCCGATAGCCTGGTACTTCCGTATACCGCCTCTGCGACCATAGAATCCATGGCAAAGAGGTACGGCGTGGATGTGATAAGGACCAAGTCCAACCCGGCCTGTTTGATGAACGAAATACTTAAGACAGGCGGTCTGGACCAAAGGGTCAGGCTCCAATATGCACTGAACTTTGACGCCATATGGGGTGCCGGGAGCATAATCAACTTTTTGGTTGAAAATCAAATGGAGTTGAGCCATTTGGTGGATGAACTGCCTGAGTCCCATTATATTAAAAAGGAAATCGAATGCGACTGGAAAGACAAGGGCAGAATCATAAAGGAGATAATTTACCAGAACAAAGACAGGGACATAGAAATGTTCGAAGGGGTAAAGATTAAAAATAATAAGGGATGGGCGTTAATACTGCCGGATTCCGAAAGGCCGGTATTCAATGTGTATGCCGAGGGATCTTCGGAGGAGTACGCCAATGAGCTCTCGGTGTTTTTCAGTAAAAAGGTAAAGGAGCTGATGGAAAATCAGAGACAATAAAATGTCTTTGATTTTTTCCGGAGGGTAAAAGGTTGATACCGTAGAGGAGGAAGGACATAACCGTTATGGAAGTTTTACTGTTTATACTGGTCACCGGCCTGCTGCTGATAGGCCTTAATAGATATATAAAAGTCAGGGATGGGGAGGCAGGGGCAGTCAAGGATGTGCTGCTCCAGCCCGAGCAGCTCCAAAACCACGCTGCTCAAATAGCCAGGGAGCATACCGTATCAACAAGGCCGAAGTTTGTCAAATCCCTTACCGGACGACTTGACAACAATTTTAAAGCCATAACAACGGTGTATAAAAGTATAAACTTCTATGCAAAAAAGGACAGGGAACTGTCTCCCGCCTCCGAATGGCTGCTTGACAATTACTATAAAATAGAAGAGCAGGTTAAGGAGATTAAGCAGAGCCTGACAAGGGAAAGGCTGCGTAAACTGAACATATTGGACAGCGGTATACTGAAGGGGTATCCAAGGGTATACGCTATCGTTCTGGAACTTATATCCCATACCGACAGCAGGTTGGACCAAAATCTCCTTATAGATTTTGTGAAGGCCTATCAGCGCCACAGCAAACTGTCCAGTGAGGAAGTCTGGTCATTGTCCCTTATGACCAGACTGGCCCTTATTGAGAACATAAGATTTATATGTGAAAGGATACATAAAACACAGCTGCAGTGGGAAGAAGCCGAGCAATTTGTGACGGCAAACAGTGCCAATCTGCTGCCTGCTCTTAAGGAGCGAATGAAGGAGACAAAGCGGATTAACCCAACCTATATAGAGCATCTGCTGCGAAGGTTAAGAAAGGATGGAATTGATACCGGGGAGATAATAGATTTTGTTGACGGTAGATTATATGACTACGGTTTAACAGTAAAGGACTTGATAGAACAGGAGCATAAGGACCAGGCCGCAAGAAAGATTTCGGTGGGCAACGCGATAACAAGCTTAAGCGTCGTAGCAGTACTCGACTGGAACGATATATTCGAGTCGTTGTGTGCCATCCACGAAGTATTAAAGGAGGATCCAAACGGCGTATACCCCTTAATGGATTTCGAGTCCAGGGATTACTACAGGAAACTGGTAGAAAAAATAGCAGACAGGGCGGGGTTACCCCAGTATAATGTGGCGCGTAAAGCGGTGGAATGTGCCAAAGAGGCCTGGGCCAATGGACTTGGCAAAAAAGAATGCCATGTAGGTTACTATATTGCCGGAAGTGGCAGGCTGCAGTTATTCAAACGGCTGGGGATGGACAGGTCTGAGGACAGGTTCCACAACTACAGCGTACCCTTTTACCTGTTGTTGATAATGCTGGCAACCCTTATTATTATATCGGGGTTATTTTGCTATTCGCGCTTTTATGCAGGCGAAGACAGTATAGCACTTAACTTGCTTATAGTGTTTACTGTACTGATACCGGCCAGCGACGTGGCCATATCCCTTGTTAACTGGGGTTTTAACCACAGCACGCTGCCCACTTTCCTGCCAAAGCTTGAATACAGGGATGGTATACCCGAGGACGTCTGTACCCTTGTGGTAATACCAACCCTGTTGCCGGACAAGAAGAAAGTAAAGGAACTTATCGAACGGCTGGAGGTTTTCTATCATGCCAACAGGGAAGATAATCTGTATTTTGCCCTGGCAGGGGATTTTAAGGATGCAGACAAACAAACCATGCCGGGAGACTGGGAAATAATAAGCGAGGGCCTGGCCGGGGTAAAGCGGCTGAACAAAAAATATTCAAAGGACAGGGAACTCTTTTTTTTCCTGCACAGGCACAGGCAGTACAACCAAATGCAGGGAAAATGGATGGGCTGGGAAAGAAAAAGGGGAGCCATACTGGAGCTGAACGGGCTGCTGGGTGGTGCAACGGATACGTCCTATACAACGGTTTCGGGGGATGTTTCCCATTTGAAGGCTGTACAATATGTAATTACGCTGGATGCCGATACTAATCTTACAATGGATGCTGCCAAAAAACTTATAGGAACAATATCCCATCCGCTAAACAGGGCTGTTTATAATGAAGGGTCGGGAATAATAAGGGACGGATACGGGATAATCCAGCCCAGAATCGGTATAGACGTGGAGAGTGCCAACAGGTCTGTATTCACACGCATTTTTGCGGGACAGGGGGGTATCGATCCCTATACCACAGCCGTTTCGGATATTTACCAGGATTTGTTTGGTGAAGGCATATTTACCGGAAAGGGAATATACGATATTAACATATTTAATAGGGTAATTAAGGACGCCTTTCCTGATAATACGGTACTAAGCCACGACCTGCTGGAGGGAAGCTTTGCGCGGGCGGCTCTGGCCAGCGATATTGAACTGATAGACGGATATCCTTCAGGATATGGTTCCTATATGATGCGATTGCACAGATGGGTCAGGGGAGACTGGCAGCTGGTAAGATGGCTGTGCACCCGGATTAAGAACAGGGAGGGGAAGACGCTTCGCAATCCCCTTTCACTTTTGTCACGGTGGAAAATTTTTGACAATCTGAGGCGAAGCCTTGTACCGGTATTTCAGGTTTTGTTGATTATACTGGGACTAATGGTTTTCCCGGGCAGCGCTGCGGTCTGGATAGCCTTTGCGGTGATTACGGTAGCTTTCGGGCTTTTGCTCGAAGCGGTAGATCATATCGTCTTCGGGTCTAATACGGGCTTTGGGCATAAGCTGAACGGTAACGTTATACCAGGCTTAAAGGGCTCGATTTATCAGGTTCTGCTGATATTTGCATTTTTGCCCTATCATGCCTACATAACGGTGGACGGTATTATAAGAACTTTGTACAGGATTTTCGTTTCCGGGAAAAATATGTTGGAATGGGTTACTGCATCTGAAGTTGAAAAAGACTTCAAGAATAACCTGATGGGCTATGCTGGAAGGATGAGAATACCTGCAGCGGTATCTGTTGCTGTACTTGCAGTCACTGTGGTTGTCAGGCTGCACAGTCTTCCCTATGCGCTGGCAATCGGAACCGTATGGGTGATGTCGCCCCGCATTGCCCACAGGATAAGCGGTATGGAGGATACAAGGCCCAAGCAGGCAGACCGGGAGGATATTGAAGAATTAAGAAAGCTGTCAAGAAAGACATGGGCATATTACGAGGATTTTGCGGGGGCGGAAAACAATTATCTTGCGCCGGATAACATTCAGATAGACCCTCCCAATGGAATTGCCCACAGAACATCTCCTACCAATATAGGGTTTATGCTGATATCCATACTTTCAGCCAGGGATTTCGGATATATCTCTACCTTGGATATGGTGGACAGGATAGAGAGGTCGATAACCACCATTGAAGGTATGGAGAACTGGAGGGGACATTTGTATAACTGGTATGATACAAGGACATTAGAGGTTTTACGTCCGTATTTTGTTTCCACGGTGGACAGCGGCAACCTGGTGGGATACCTGATTTGCCTGAGACAGGGGCTGGAGGAGTACCAGAATAATCCTGTTATTGCTTTAGACCGGGTGGAAGGGCTGCTTGATACCGCCCGGCTTATTAAGAGCGGGATAGGTCCCGGCGAGGATATATTTCACCGGGTGCTGGAAGAGGAAGATTTCACCCTGGCGGCGTGGCGGAAGCTTCTGGAACAGCTGCAGGGGTACGAATTTGACGGCGATACCTGGGCATTAAAACTGGAGAAAGAGGTAAGTTCTTTTGTTGAAGAAACCCGGGAGCTGTTTCCCGGCCAACCGCTGCTGGAAAAAGCGTCCTGCCTGGCAAATCAATCCGACGACTACAGCAGGGTGGTATCGCTTATAGAAGGATTGGACAGGGGTATTTCCCTGAAGGGTCTGCTGGAGGTGTACAGCAGTCTGATTAATCAGGTGGATAATTTACAAAGTACCCGGCAGGACAGTCAGGATGCGGCCGATTATATAGCAAAGCTTAAGGACGAAGTGACGATATGCCGGATTAATACAGCCAACCTCCTTACGCGGATGGATGGCCTGATTGACAGGATAAGCAGACTTATAGAAGCAACGGAATTCGCCCCGCTGTATGATACCACCAGGCACCTTTTTTCTGTAGGTTATAACGTGGATGAGGAGAGACTTATAAACTCCTATTATGACCTGCTGGCATCCGAGGCCAGGATTACAAGCTATATCGCCATCGCACGGCGGGAGGTACCCAAAAAGCATTGGTTCAAGCTGGGGCGTGCCCTTTCAATATCTGACGGGTACAGAGGCCTTGTTTCCTGGGCAGGGACAATGTTTGAATATCTTATGCCACTGCTTGTAATGAAAAACTACAGGAATACATTGATGGACGAAACCTACGGCACAATTGTGAAGGCCCAGAAAAAATACGGAGATAAAAGGAATACTCCCTGGGGCATATCGGAGTCGGGGTATTATGCCTTTGACATGCTGCTGAATTATCAGTACAAAGCCTTCGGGATTCCTGATTTCGGACTCAAAAGGGGTTTGGCGGAGGATATGGTTGTATCCCCCTACTCAACCCTGCTTGCACTTCCGGTGAGCCCAAGGCTGGCCATAGAAAATCTGAAAAAGTTAAAGTCGGAAGGCCTTGAGGGGGAATACGGATTATACGAAGCGGTTGATTATACACCGGGCAGGCTTACCCGGGGCAAGAAAAAGGTAATAGTCAACAGCTATATGGCCCATCACCAGGGTATGGGGTTTATTTCCCTTAACAATTATTTGAACAGCAACATTATTCAAAACAGATTCCACAGGGATCCTGTGATTAGGTCTGCGGAGATTTTACTCCAGGAGAAGATTCCTCTGCAGGTAATCATAACCAAGGAATATAAAGAAAACATACAGCCCCTGGAGGAAGTTGTAAGGGAAGAAGTAAAGGTTATAAGGATATTCGGCGTACCGGATACGCCGGTTCCCCAATGTCATATGCTTTCCAACGGACGTTACTCACTGATGCTGACAAATGGAGGCAACGGGTACAGCAGGAAAGATGCCATGCAGATTACCCGGTGGAGGGAGGATGCCATCGAGGGTAAGCATGGAACATTTATTTTCCTGAGGAACCTGAACACAAAAAAGGTCTGGAGTTGCGCCTATCAGCCGTTGCGGGAGCGCCCTGACGGGTATATGGCCATTTTCTCCCAGGATAAGGCGGAATACTACAGGACTGATGATAATATAGATACCCACAGCGAGATAGTGGTTACCACCGAGGATAATGCTGAAATAAGAAGAATATCTCTGACAAACCATGGCGGCGAGCCGGCGGTTATTGAGCTGACCAGCTACCTGGAGCCGGTACTGGCCGCCCAGGCAGCCGATGTGGCCCATCCTGTCTTCCAAAACCTGTTTGTGAGGACCGAGGTGGCTTCGCAGTACGATACAATCCTGGCTTCAAGACGGCCGAGAGAACAAAAAAATATTCCGTTGTGGGCCGTTCATACGGTGGCGGTGGAGGGCGAGGTGGCCGGCAGCCTGCAGTATGAAACGAACAGGAGCAACTTTATAGGACGGGGGAGAGATATAACAAACCCGGCAGGGCTGACCCAACCCCTTTCCAATACAACCGGCATTGTTCTTGACCCCATAATGTGTCTTAGGAAAAAGGTAAGGGTTGAACCGGGGAAGGTTGTAAGGGTAAGCTTTATAACGGGCGTTGCCGACAGCAGGGAAGAGGCCCTTGCCCTTGCATCAAAGTACCATAACCCGTCCTCCATAGCGCGGGCCTTTGATTTGGCACTGACAAGGAGCCAGGTGGAAACAACATATCTTAACCTGCGGGCGGGCGAGATAAAGACCTATCAGAATATGTTTTCACATATAATCTACCCCGGTCCTTTGAGAAGGAAATACCAGGAGATTATAAGGAAGAACGAAAAAGGCCAGTCAGGGCTGTGGTCGTATGGAATATCCGGTGACACGCCTATTGTGCTGGTGGTTATCGATAGAACCGAGCATTCCGAATTGGTTAAGGAATGCCTTAAGGCCCATGAATACTGGAGGACAAAGGGGCTGCAGGCAGACCTTGTGATACTCAACCGGGACCAGAGCAACTATCTGCAGCCGCTGCAGGAGTTGGTGAATGAAATAGTGCTTTCAAGCAACGGCAGGGATGTGATTGACAAGTCCGGCGGCGTACATGTACTGAATGCCAGCATAATGCCCGAGGAGGATATTGCTCTGGTACACGCAGCGGCCAGGATAATACTAATGGGTGGGGCCGGGCCCATTGACGTGCAGCTTAAATACCCTGACGACCGGGACAGACTTCCCGGGGAAAAGAGTTTTAACCGCTACGATATAGAGTATGAGGACAGGGATTACCCGCTGGAACTAAAGTATTATAACGGGTATGGAGGGTTTGCCACAGATGGAAGACAATATATTATAAGGCTGAAGGAGAATAGCCATACACCGGCACCGTGGATTAATGTAGTCTCAAACAAAGGGTTCGGGTTTTATGTTTCGGAAAGCGGTTCGGGCCTTGTGTGGTCAGAGAACAGCAGGGAGAACAAGCTGACCCCTTGGTCCAATGACCCTGTATCCGACCCGCCGGGAGAGGTAATTTATGTAAGGGATGAGGAAAATGGTGATGTATGGTCTCTTACCCCTCTTCCTATAAGAAATAAAGGGAGTTATACCGTAAGACACGGACTGGGCTATTCGTCGTTCCAACACTTTAGTCACGGTATTGATCAAAACCTCACCATGTTTGTACCCCGAGAGGAACCCATTAAGATTTCGATGGTGAGACTGAAAAATGACAGTAACAAGAAAAGAAAACTGAGCATCACTTATTATATAAGACCGGTTCTGGGGATTAGCGACCAAATAACACAACAGTATGTGAATACGACGTATGACAGCAATAACCAGACAATCTTGATGAAAAACCCGTTTAATTACGATTTTCCGGGGCGTATTGCCTTTGTGGCAACCTCCGGGAATGTGAGTAGTTATACGGGTGACAGGGTGGAATTTCTGGGGATAGACGGTGATTTATACAATCCCAAAGCCCTGTCAAGGGAGGGCCTTTCCAACAGAACCGGTGTGGGCTATGACCCGTGTGTGGCACTTCAAACCCATGTTGAGCTGGATACGGCGCAGGCAAAGGATCTGATATTTCTGTTCGGACAGGTTTCGGACGAGAACCTGGCATACGAAATAGCTGAGAAATACAGGAACCCGGATAACTGCCGGCAGGCTCTGCAGCAGTCCGCTAAATACTGGGAGGATACCTTAGGGGTAATAAAGGTGAAAACCCCCGATCTTTCAATGGATTTGATGCTCAATTACTGGCTTATGTATCAGACAATTTCATGCCGGCTTTGGGCAAGGACCGCATTCTACCAGTCGGGAGGCGCCTATGGTTTCAGGGACCAACTGCAGGATGCCGTTAATGTTGTATATGCCATGCCGCAGACCACGCGCAGGCAGATACTTATACATTGTGCCCACCAGTTTGTTGACGGAGACGTACAGCACTGGTGGCATCCGGGGATACAGGAAAAGGGCATCCGCACCCGGTTTTCGGATGACCTGCTGTGGCTCCCCTATGCTACGGCAGAGTATATAAAAAGAACCGGTGACTACAGTATTTTGCAGGAAGAGGTGCATTACCTGGAGGATTTGCCGCTGGACGAGGCAGAGGACGAAAGATACGGTACTCCATGGATCTCAAGGGAAAGATCCTCTGTATACCAGCACTGCATAAGGGCTATAGAAAGGGCGCTCAAATTCGGAGTTCACGGTATACCCCTTATGGGCTCCGGAGACTGGAACGACGGGATGAACACGGTGGGCAATAAGGGTAAGGGGGAGAGCATATGGCTGGGATGGTTTATTTGCGATACCTTAACCAAATTCATTCCCTTATGTGACCGGATGAAGGATTTGCAGTGCAAGGAAAGGTATTTCCGGGCCATTAAGGATATATCAAGGGCCATTGAAGAAAACGGATGGGACGGCTCATGGTACAAAAGGGCGTACTTCGATGACGGGACACCGCTGGGCTCATCCGAAAATACCGAATGCACCATAGATTCCATAGCCCAGTCATGGGCGGTGATAAGCAATCAGGGGGATCCCAAAAGGATAGTAGAGGCAATGAATGCGGTTGAACACTATCTGATAAAGAAGAACGAAGGCTTGATTCTGCTGTTTACGCCACCCTTTGATGAAAGTGAACTGGAGCCGGGATATATTAAGGGTTATGTTCCGGGGGTAAGGGAGAACGGCGGACAGTATACCCACGCTGCAACATGGGTGATAAATGCCTTTGCCATGCTGGGATACGGAGACAAGGCCTGGGAATTCTTCAATATGATAAATCCGATAAACCATGCCAGAACCCCTATAGAGTGCTCCACCTACAAGGTTGAGCCATATGTTGCTGCGGCGGATGTATATGCTGCGGGCTCCCATGTGGGAAGGGGAGGGTGGACCTGGTACACTGGCGCTGCCGGCTGGTTGTACAGGGTAGGGCTGGAATATATGCTGGGCTTTATAAAAGAAGGCGACAAACTGATAATACGGCCGTGTATTCCCAGGGACTGGGATGAGTATTCCATAGAATACAAATATAAGACCACAAAATACAATATAAAGGTAAAGAATCCCGAAAGGGTCAACGGAGGTATCCGGGAGATAACCCTGGATTCGGCTGCCCTGGAAGAAGGGTATATACCTCTTAAGGATGACGGCGGCGAACATAGGGTACTGATAGTCCTGGGAAGCAAGGCCGACAAATAATACTGCCGGAGCAGCAGCCACCGGAATATTTGCTTTAGGGGTGAAAAGATGGAGTATATAAACGAATATAAAAACTGGGTAAACAGCCCGTATATAGATGAGCATACAAAGAAGGAACTGCAAGACATTAAGAATAACGAAGAGGAAATTAAGGAAAGGTTTTGTGCACCCCTTGAGTTTGGCACAGCCGGGTTAAGGGGCCTGATAGGTGCGGGCACCAACAGGATGAATGTGTATACCGTGGGAAGGGCGGCCCAGGGCCTTGCAAAGCACATTGGTTCGTTAGGAAGGCAATATGCCGGCAGGGGCGTGGCAATTGCTTATGATACCCGGCGTTTTTCTTACGAATTTGCATTAAGGACGGCGCTGGTGCTGAACGCAAACGGGATTAAAGCCTATCTGTTTGACGGTATCAGGCCTGTACCGCTGTTATCCTATGCTGTGAGGGAACTGAAAGCTACGGCGGGGATAGTGGTGACCGCCAGCCATAACCCGTGCGAATATAACGGCTTTAAGGTATATTGGGAGGATGGGGGCCAGATAACCCAGGACAGGGCAGAACGGATAACACAGGAGATATACGGGGCTTGTGATTATTGTGAAGTTCCGGTAATGGACAAAAAAGAGGCTGTCCGGGAAGGCCTGCTGACTATGGTGGGCACCGAGATTGACAGGAAGTATCTGGACAGGGTGCTTTCACTTTGTCTTGATGCAGAAATGATACGCGCAAAGGGAGATAAACTGGGCATCGTGTATACTCCGCTGCACGGTACCGGCAGCAGGTTTGTTGCATCAGTGCTTGCCAATGCAGGGTTTACAAGGGTGAACACCGTTAAGGAGCAGCAGGAGCCCCATATGGATTTTCCCACAGTCAAGTCGCCCAATCCCGAAGACCGTGAGGCCCTGGAGATGGCGATAATGACGGCGGCGGAAAGGGGCAGCGACATAGTTGTGGGCACCGACCCCGATGCAGACAGGATAGGCATAGCGGCGAAAAACAAAAAAAACCAGTTTGAAACCTTTACAGGAAATCAGATTGGGGCTTTACTTGTGGAATACATTCTATACCAGAGGAATAGGATGGGATTAAGCACTGACAGGGATACCATAATCAAGACAATAGTTACAAGCGAAATGGGAAGGGCTATAGCTGCAAGTTACGGTACGGACACTTTGGATACTCTGACCGGTTTTAAGTATATCGGGGAAAAGATTGAAGAGTTCTCCCGTACCCGGGCGAGAAATTTTGTGTTTGGCTACGAGGAAAGCAACGGATATCTTTTGGGGGATTTCGTAAGGGACAAGGACGGCATTATAGCCACGCTGCTTGTGTGCGAAATGGCCCTGTACTATAAGAATAAGGGAATGACTTTGGCCGAGGTGCTGGAGGATTTGTACAGACAACACGGATACTATATTGAGGATGTCGTTTCGGTCAGACTGGAGGGCTGCGAGGGACTGGAAAAGATAAAGCAAATAATGCAATATTTCAGGGGGAAACGAAAAGAAATGGCCGGGATACTTGGTGAGCCGGTGGAAGAGATAAGGGACTATCTGAACCGGGTATGCTATGACGGAAACGGGAACCCGAGCGGGGAAACCCATCTTCCAGGCTCGGATGTATTGTATTACAAACTAAAAGACAGGGCATGGGTTTGCATACGGCCTTCGGGTACCGAGCCCAAATTAAAGCTGTATTTTTCAATAACCGACGCAAAAAGGGCAGAGGCGCTCAAGAGGCTTGAAAGGATTAAGGCGAAGACCGACGCCCTACTCACTCAATTAAAACAATAGTAAAACAATAGGGACGGTTCTTTTTGTTATATTAATTGCGGAGGTTCTTTGATATAATCGGGAACCGTCCCCTGTCGCATAAGGAATGGGGACACAGGGATGTTCCCGATTATTGATGGGAGGCAGTATCTATGGATTATAAACTTAAACTGGATTTTTCTAATATGCTGCAGGCGAATCCAACGATAGAAGAGGAGATAAGGAATGCCCGGCCAAAACTTGCTGTCGCTGCCGAGGAGGTATTGGCAAAAAAGGATGCAGGGCTTTTGGGTTTTTTTAACCTGCCATATATGAAGGAGGATGCCCTGGGTATAAGGGAGCTTGCAGGATATATTAAGAATAATTATAAAAACATGGTTGTTATAGGCATAGGGGGCTCCGCTCTTGGCAACAGGCTGTTGCACGGAGCTCTCAACCACCCGTATTACAATAAGCTCTCAGATAGTGAAAGGAAGGGGTGTCCCAGGGTATTTGTGCTGGACAGCATAGATTCCGACCAGCTGCAGGGGCTTTTTGACATACTGGATTTGAGGGAAACGGTATTCAACGTTATTACAAAGTCTGGTACCACGGTGGAGACCATGGCGAACTTCCTGGTTATAAAGGATATGCTGGAAAGGGAAGTGGGTGAACAAAGGGCAAAGGAAAGCATAATAGCCACCACCGATGCTTCAAGGGGCAGCCTGCTTGAGATTGCCCGGCAGGAGGGCTACAGGCTTTTGTTTATTCCTGAAAACGTGGGGGGAAGATATTCTGTTTTGTCTGCTGTGGGGCTTTTGTCGGCGGCGGTATCCGGGATTGATAATGAGGAGCTTTTGTCCGGGGCAGCATATATTGCCAAGGCGTGTACAGGCGAAGACCCGTACAAGAACCAGGCACTGCTGGGGGCTGCCCTTCAATACGTTGCCTATGGAATGGGAAAGTCCATATCGGTTGTAATGCCCTATTCGGATGCCCTGTATTACTTTGGTGACTGGTACTGCCAACTGTGGGCCGAAAGCCTGGGCAAGACTGTAAGCACCGGCGATACCGTCATGCAGGTGGGACAGACGCCGTTAAAGGCCATAGGGGTTAGGGACCAGCATTCGCTGCTGCAGCTGTTCCTTGACGGCCCCGACGATAAGGTCTTTACGTTGATAGAGGTTGATGAAAGGAAAAGTTCCTTTGTTATACCGGCGGCGGGGCAAGCGGGCAGGGACCTTGAATACTTAAGCGGCAGTACGCTGGAAAAGCTGCTGAAATCTGAATTTAAGGCCACCGGGAGCGTGCTGACAGGAAGGGGAAGACTCAACTATAAAATATCCCTGGCCGAAATTTCACCATATACAATAGGCCAGTTAATTTTTCATTATATGCTTATGACGGCATACATGGGAGAGTTGCTTGGGGTTAACGCCTTTGACCAGCCGGCAGTGGAGGAAGGCAAGAGAATCACGTACAGGCTGATGGGAAGACGGGGTTATTGAAAACAAAAGGGACGGTTCTTTTTGTTCTTCCTGCGTCCGTTAGCTACGAAGCCGGCACATCCGTTACCTGGATATTTATCTCAAGAGTCTGGGTTAGCAGTATATACCTGACCCTTAACTGGCATTTGTTAGAATCAAAGGTTAGTATCCTGCCGTCAAACACCCGGACCACCAGTTCCAGGTCTACGCTTTCCACCGGCTGGCCTATAAGGTGGCCTACCGCTTCCCTTATATATTTTTCAACCGATGACATTTCTATTTTATGCCCATCGTATTGGAGAACAGGCACTATATTTTCGATAATAAGTTCCTTTGGGGGGGCCTCCATATCCTGCAGCTGTTTTAATCTGTTCTCTGCATAGCTGAGCTGGGATTTGAGGTCATTTATTGTGCTGTGGGCATTTTCCAGCTTGTATCCGTAGAATAGGTTTATAAGTACTGCCCCCAGGATAATTCCAAGCAGCAGGAAACCGGCATATTGGATTGGTCTGCTGAAGGATTTTGACTTTTCCATTTTTAATCCCTTCCTTTGAGCAGATAAAGTATTGTGTAACCCAACTGGGCTCCGCCCATGGCAAAAAAGACATAAAGGAGCTGTCTAACCAGGGATTTTATCTCACCTTTAAAAAGTCCCTGTTCAAGTACCCGGAAGGAAGAAAAGGTACCCCCGAGGGCCACGGCAACCGCCCAGATTTTTATGTTTTCGGCTACGGTTATCATTGTTTTAAGGGGCGGCTGGTTGGTCAGGGTGGCCGCCAGGGCTCCGAAAACAGAGCCTCCCAGAACAACTCCCAGTGCGATGAAAAAATTGAGGATTATATTTGCAACAAATCCAGGCATCCACATCACCCATGTGTTTTTTTTATATGTATTCCGGCGGCCGTGAGTTTATGAATAATGGTGCAGACAACTGCCTGGTAACCATATATATCAATTTCGCATTATTATAAGAAGATTAATAAATGTGTTGACACAGGGAGAAATAAGTTATATAGTTAATTACAGAACTAATCAACTAACCAACTGACAAGGGAGGTTGGGATTTATGCTTCTTGATTTTAGCGGCGAAAAGCCTATTTACCTTCAATTGGCCGAGGCCATTGAGGACAATATTCTAAAGGGAATTTTCCAAGAAGAAGCCCAGGTAATCTCCACTACAGAGATATCGGTTAAGTATAAAATAAACCCCGCCACCGCCGGTAAAGGTGTGAATGTACTGGTGGATGAAGGCATCCTTTACAAAAAGAGGGGTGTGGGAATGTTTGTTTCCACCGGGGCAAAGAAAAAAATACTGAAAAAGCGCAGGAAAAACTTTTGTCAGGGGTTTATACTGCCCTTAATCGATGAAGCCTCTAAGCTGGATGTAACAAAAGAAGAGATAATTGATATGATAGAAGGGAGCTTTAAGAATGAATACCATCGAGATTAAAGGAATAACCAAATACTACGGGGACGTTAAGGCTCTTGACAACGTTACCTTTACAATGGAAAAGGGTAAGATTTACGGACTTTTGGGAAGAAACGGAGCTGGAAAAACCACGCTTCTAAACCTTATCACAAACAGGATATTTCCGACTGAAGGCGAGATCAGGATTGAAGGTGGGAGTATATATGAAAATGATAAGATGCTAAGAAATATATTTTATATGACCGAAAAAAACCTTTATCCGGGCGATGAGAAGCTCAAAAATATTTTTAAGTGGACCCGCCAGTTTTACCCTGCATTTGATATTGACTACGCCAAGGGTCTTGCAGAGAAGTTTGGGCTGAATATAAATAAAAAGGTAAAGGATTTGTCCACCGGCTATGGTTCAATATTTAAAGCTGTCACTGCACTGGCCTCAAATACGGGTATTATCATATTTGACGAGCCAATTTTAGGCCTGGATGCAAACCACAGGGATATGCTTTACAAAGAGCTGCTGGCAAATTACAGCCAGAATCCAAGGACGATAATAATATCCACCCATCTTATTGAGGAAGTGGCCCAGGTTTTAGAGGAGGTTGTGATAATCAAAGAGGGAAAACTGGTTACAAAACAACCGGTGGAAGAACTATTGTCTGGTGCATATACGGTGACAGGCGAGGCCTCAAGGGTTAACAGGTATATTGAAGGTAAAAAACACATAGGCGGCGAGACAATAGGGAACGTCAAAACCGTTATTGTACTGGAAGATATTAATAACAAAAACAAGGCACTGGCAAAGGAACTGGGTATTGACTTTTCCAAAGTCCAGCTGCAAAGGCTGTTTATCAGCCTGACTAATTGATGGGGAGGGGTAAACCCGTGAATACTGCTTTTAAAGTAACAAAATACCAACTGTATTATTCTTATAAAGGTGTAATGGCATTTTACGCCATAATATTTTTGATAGCATCGGCTACGGCAGTCTTAAGCATTAAAGCGTCGGGAAAAGTGACCTTTGGAGGCCTGGGAGCGGCAACGGTAATATTTCTGTTTATAGCAGGATTAGACTGGTTTAAATCAAGCTTTAAGTTTACTATGGCAAATAATGTACCAAGAAGGGAATTTTATTATGGCACTATGGCTGCTTTTGTGATATTGGCTGCATTTATGGCATTGGTGGATACGGTGTTAAGCGGTATTCTTAGCCTGATAATCTCCTATGAAAGTCTCGTTGTGCAGCTTTATGGGAGCAGTACTTATTTGGCCGGGCTTTTATGGTCTTTTGGGTTATATACCTTATTTGTTTGCCTGGGCTGGTTTATTACTATGATATATTACAGAGCTAATAAGCTCATGAAGATTATCATCACTATTATTCCGTTTGTAACGGGCATATTATTTGGATATATTGAGAGGCAGACAGGAGGAGTAATGAGCAGAGCTATTTTAGATTTTATTGGCAGGGCGATGGGTTTTGCTTATAATAATAACACCTATATGGCAACATTTAGCTTTTTGGCAGCTGCAGCGGTGCTGCTATCATTCTGCTTTTTACTGATACGCAGAGTTCCCGTAAAGGACTAAACAAAAGTGAAAAGCTCATGCCCAGGCATAACTGGGTATGAGCTTTAATTTTTTTGCGCAGGATTTGCATGTATCTAATAACTGCTGTAAAAAGTCGGCCCTCCGAAGGTTTCATTGCCGGCAGCTTCCTCATTATTGGGCTTTATCCTGTTAACAGGTTCAGGTGTTTTGACGTTTTTTACTGATGCTGGGGACAATTTATTGCCGGGTCGCATATTCTCCGGCTCTGACACCAATCCCCCTTCATGGATAATAATGTTGTCATATTTTATATTTTGACAATTCACCCTGCCCGAATGGAATACCTCGATATTTTTGCTTTCCAGACTGCCGTTTAGCACACCATATACCTCTATGGATGTGGTTGCTATAGTACCCTGAAAAATACCGGAATCCGCAATAATTACTTTTTCTGCATGATTAATGGAACCATCTATTCTCCCGCGTATTATAACAGTTCCCTGATCTTTTCCAGGATTACGATTTTTTTTGCGGTTTATTTTAAACATTATGTGCCTCCTAAGCTATTGACGGCTATTAACGAACTGTAATTTTAAAGATAAGTTATTCGTTCAGCGAACCCCAATACCGGTTTGCCCATGCCAGATAGCCGCGGCAGTTTGCCGTTATCGGTTCGGGCGTAAGCTGGGCCTGCGACAGTTTCGGCAGTACATAGGAACTGACTGCCTGACCTCCGCCGCCGCTGAGGACTAAATTGTCAAAATCGGTGGTTTTCCAGTTGGAGTTAATTGTTACCAGGATATTTATCGCCAGCTTTTGAAAGGCGTTGTTAATAATATCAGTAATGTCAATGGTTTCGCCGGCAACATTTATTTTTCCCCTTATTACTATACTGTCCAAGTCATAGCTTTCCTTTTCCAATCCATACGTTGTGGCAAGGTATGAAGCAATATCGCCGTAGGCTGTCACCAGTCCGAGGGGAACGGTTTTACTTTTTTCGGGTATGTATTCCGAGTCTTCAACGGATGCCAGATCAGTCGTCCTAAAGCCCACATCAATTATACCGGTACGCCCTTCCAGCGGGTCGGTTATCTGACCCAGGGAATTCAAGTATACCGACCAGTATGTGCCAAGGGGCTGCGGTACTACTTCCACAGCATCGATGTCAATTTTAACCTCCTGTGGTTTGCCTTCGCTGTGGATGGTTATCATCTTTTCACCCTTTACCCTTTCGGCTAAGTCGTCGGCCAGATGCATTCTTTCTACCGGAAGGCCGGTTATAACCCTGAACTTATTGACCGGGTTAGAGCAAAAAGGACTAAGGGCACTGAAGAAAAGGGTTTCGAGGTCATCGCTTATTGCCCTTGTATACGAGAGGTCCCGGTGCGCAAATTTTGAGTGTCTGATTGCGGATTTCCCAACAAAATAGAGTTCATCGCCAATACTGATTTTCAGGTCATCAACTACAGACAGTTCTGCAGCCATTACATTAAAGGTTGGTTTGCTATGTCCTTCACCAACAACGCTTGGAAAGGAATAACCGGTTTTTCCGTCTGTAACCTTAACGAACCCATAACCAACATCAAGTCCTATTAGCTTTGTCATAATTATACCTCCTTAATATTTTTTGTTTTTACATCATAGTGATAAAACTGTTAATAATAGAATCAGGATAAGTGCCTGACAGCACAATCTGTGCTCTAAATCGGCTGCCCAGGGTATGATTTCAACCTATATATCCTCTGAAGGATATAAAAATGCGCATATTCTAGTATAATTATCGGCAAACATAACAAAATATACTAATTTTATTATAACATTTTTCAAATAATTATCAACAATGATATATTACGACAAAGTTTTTAGCCATGCATAGAAAATATTCACAAAATCAAAATTTGAAAATAGACTGATAGTATGAGAAAAAATTATGAAAGGATGATTGCCGTGGCAGGAAGAGTAAGAAAAATGTTTCCCGGGGGCAATACTGCCCAGGGATTTTATTCATATTACAGATATATTATATCCGGGGATGCAAAGCGTATCTTTGTAATTAAGGGTGGGCCGGGGGTAGGCAAATCCAGCTTTATGAAAAAAATAGCCGTAGAGATGACAGGGCTTGGCTTTGATGTGGAGCTGCACTACTGCTCTTCGGATAACGATTCCCTTGATGCGGTTGTTATTGAAAACCTTAAAATAGCACTGCTTGACGGTACCGCCCCGCATGTGGTGGATCCCAGGTATCCCGGGGCCATTGATGAGATAATAAATTTTGGGGAGTTTTGGGATGTAGAAGCATTGGAGAAATGCAGGGAGAGTATAGTAAAATACAGCAGGGAAATCAGCGGGTATTTTGCCAGGGCCTACAAACTGCTGGCAGCGGCAAAACTTGTTATGGATGATATAGAGGAAAAATACGGTTTATGTATGGACAATGGCAGGGCAAACCTTGTAGCCGAAGAATGGGCCGGGGAAATATTTGATGGATGGCCGGTTTCGGCTGTGCCCGGAAAACAGCGTCATCTATTCGCCAGCGCATATACGCCGGGAGGCTTTGTTGATTATTCGGATTCTATAATTAAAAGTGTTCAGAGGATATATAGTATTGCAGGATATCCCGGGACCGGGAAAACCTATTTTTTGAATAAACTTGCCGGCAGTGCGATAGAAAGAGGCGTTAAGGTTGAATATTTCCACTCGCCTTTAAAACCACATAAGTTAAGCACAATAGTGCTCGATGAATTGGATATAGCTGTCACCTGCAGTGCCGGGGGCAACAACGGAGTCCACAGGTTCTTGGACTTGAATTTGATGCTGGACCGAGACAGACTGAAGGGTATTACAGAGGATATTGAAAGGGATATGCATCTGTATGAGGAGTTGATAACGGAAGCTACAGCAGCCATTTCGGGCGCCAAGAAGACACACGACAGGCTTGAGGAGTACTATATTGACAATATGGATTTCCAAGCCATAGACAGGATGAGGGATAAAATCCTGGAAAGGATTTTGGAATACAGATAACCACCCAGACCGGGGCAGTGAAAAAAGACGCTACCCCGGTTTTTTTGGTATTGACAAAAACGGTTATTTCGTTTAATATTTAGATATAAATCTAAATATCTAAATATCTGTTGTGGCAGGGGAGGGTGATGTTTTGCTTGGAGATACCTTTAAGGCATTGTCTGATAAAACCAGAAGAGAGATACTGCTCATGCTAAAAAGTAATGATATGACCGCCGGTGAAATAGCCGAAAGGTTTTCAACAACCCACGCAACTATTTCCCATCATCTCAAAATGTTAAGGGATGTAAATCTTGTATCGGTGGAAAGGCGGGGTCAGCACATAATATATTCGTTGAATACGACAGTTTTTCAGGACCTGTTGACCTGGCTTGTTAATTTTAAGGAATAGGAGGTAAATTACGTTGAAAAAATTACGCAATAACCCCATAATGCTCATTATACTGGTTGTGGTATGCGCTGTGGCCATCTATGCCTATGTAAAGCTTCCCGCTGACGGTCAGTATCCTGTACACTGGTCCTTTAACGGTGAGCCCGACAGGTACGGTTCCAAGTTTGAGGCTGTATCTTTAGGCCCCATAGTTTCGGTTTTGATATATGTTTTGGCTGTGGTGCTGCCCGGGTTGGATCCCAAAAGGACCAATTATGATAGGTTCAAGAAGGAGTACATTCTACTAATGCAGGCAGTAATGGGTTTTCTGGCGCTGGTATATATAATCTCAATTATGGCTGCCTTTGGCAAGCAGGTGAATATCACCCTGTGGGTCAACGCAATGGTAGGTGTATTGTTCATAGTTCTGGGCAACTATTTGAGCAGGATTAAGCAAAGCTGGTTTGTGGGCATAAAAACACCCTGGACTCTATCCAACGAAAAGGTCTGGGATAAAACCCACCGTTTTGGCGGCAGGATGTTCGTAATACTTGGAGTTATTTTTGTAATAAACGCATTTGTAGGTTTTATCACCAATGGTATAATATTTCTTGTACTGATCCTTGGATTAGCGTTTTCTCCGGTTGTATACTCCTATATAGTATACAAACAGTTGGAAAGGAAAGCATGAAGAGTGTCCTTGAGGGGGCATTCTTTCGGTTAATACCTGTTTACACTGATAAGAACAGTGGTATAATATATTTATACCCCCATACCCTATATTATGAATTATTTAACAGCAGTGGAAGGGAGAGATATCGATGCCGATATACGAATATGCTTGCGAGAAGTGCGGTAAAACCTTTGAAAAACTGGTCAGGACTTCGGACGGGGAGAAAAAAGTGGAATGTCCGGGTTGCAAAAGCAGTAAGGTAAAGAGAGTATTTTCCGTTTTCGGAGTTGGCGGAAACGCAGGGGGCAAAGGTAACAATGCGCTTCCCTGTGGCGCCGATAGGGCCAATGGTCCGGCCTGTGGCGGCGGGTGAGGTTTATAGAGGTCCCGGTCCGGGACATAAAAAGGGCAGCCTAATGGGGCTGCCCTTTAATTGTTGCGCCTATTATACAATCTTAACAAGGTGGTATACTTTTTTACCCTTTCTGAGCATAAGGGCTCCATCGGTAAAATTCTTTTCTGTAACTGTAAAGTCAATGTCCTCAACCCGTTCTTCCCCCATATACAGGCCGCCCTGCTGTACAAGGCGTCTTCCTTCTCCCCTGGAGGCTGTAAGTCCCACATCCGCCAGAAGGGTTAATATGTTGATGCCTTCCTGCAGTTTTGACCTGGGGATTTCTGTGGTTGGAGCCGAAGCCAAATCCGAACCGCTCGAGAAAAGTGCTCTGGCTGCGGCCTGGGCTTTTTCCGCTTCTTCTTCGCCGTGGACCATTCTGGTAAGTTCATAGGCAAGGGCTTCCTTGGCCTCATTTATACGCGCCCCCTCCAGGGAACCCAGCCTTTTTACCTCTTCCATCGGGAGGAAGGTTAACAGGGCGAGGCATTTTTCTACATCCCTGTCGTCAACATTCCTCCAGTACTGGTAGAAGTCATAGGGGGGCGTCTTTTTCGCGTCAAGCCATATGGCTCCGGATTCGGTTTTGCCCATCTTTTTGCCTTCGCTGGTGGTGAGCAGCGTAAAGGTAAGACCATAGGCCGGGGCGCTCTCCACCTTCCGTATCAGGTCAACGCCGCCCAGTATGTTGGACCATTGGTCGGTTCCTCCCATCTGCATCTTACAGTTATATTTTTTGTAAAGCTGCAGAAAATCGTAGGACTGCATTATCATATAGTTGAATTCAAGGAAGGTAAGGCCTGTTTCCAGCCTTTCCTTGTAACACTCCGCCGAAAGCATCCTGTTAATTGAAAAATGGCGGCCAATATCCCTAAGGAAGGAAATGTAGTTTAGATCCAGCAGCCAATCGGCGTTGTTGGCCATTATTGCTTTGTCGTTACTAAAGTCGATAAGGCGGGAAAACTGCACCTTAAACCTTTCGGCGTTATGCCGTATTTGCTCCTGGGTGAGCATTTTACGCATATCTGTTTTGCCCGAGGGGTCTCCCACCATGGTGGTCCCTCCGCCCAGCAGTACTATGGGCCTGTGACCGGCCCGCTGCATATGCGCCATTGTTATCATCTGAAGGTAATGACCTACATGCAGGCTGTCGGCAGTGGGGTCAAATCCAATATAGAAGGTCACGGATTCTTTGCCCAGCAGCTCCCTTATCTCTTCCTCATGGGTTGCCTGCTCGATAAATCCCCTTTCCGTAAGGGTATCGTATACGTTTTTCATTCTAAAACCTCCCGTAGGTTGATGTGAAATAAAAAGGGTTTTCCCGTCTAAGGACGAGAAAACCCGTGGTACCACCTTACTTTGCATCTTCGATGCCTCTTTGCCGCGTTAACGTGCGATATCCGCCCCTTTTCGGGGAACTCCGGAGTTGTAATTCGCAGTTCCTGTGTACTGCAGCCCTTTCACCAACCGGGCTGCTCTCTTTTGCTGTAACCACAAGATGCTACTGGCTTCCTTCATAGTTCTGTCGTTATTATAATTGATTATATACTAGCATATTATACGCAGTTATGGCAATAGTCAAAAGAAAGAATCCCAGACCTTGGTGTTTGCAAGTCTAAATCGTCATAGATGGGGTTTAATTGCAAGGGGACAGGTGCTTTGTTTGATAATTGGAATACTATCGTAAAGATAATTGCGTGCTTAATGCCTGTGGAAAGGATAGTGCAATTAAGATACTTTTTATTAAATCAGTCAAAATGCTTCCAATAAGCAAGCACTATCTCCTGAACAGTGGAATCTGGCGCTACATCATTGTTTATTCTGCTTTTGTCTTCTTTATCAGTATCAAAAATAATAATTTTTTCATCCCCTATATGAAACCATCCTCTGTCAAAACTCAAAACGATCATATCTTCACCGATGTATCCCGATTCGTCGGTAATAAGGGTTTCAGTATAATCCTTACCCAATATCCCGACAACGCTATCGGTGGAATCGCCAAGGCATATTCCTCCAAGCTTTTTTGTGTCTTCAAAGCTTAAACTTTCATGGATTTAGTACTATAATAATAGTGACGCCAAAAGAACGGCAGATGTTCCATTTAATATTTAATATATCGAACAGGCAACCTGCCCTTGTGTTTATTGTTCACAAATAATTATGGTTTGGAGGGTTTAAATCTATGAGATTAGCAGTGGTTGGTTTTGGAGGAGTGGGGAAGGCTTTTGTTGAACTATTATCGGCCAAGCGGTCTTACCTGCGCAGAGAGGGCCTGGATATTAAGGTTAATTATGTGATAAACAGCCGGGGAGGTATTTATGCACCCCAAGGAATAGATTACCATGATCTTATAGCGTTTTCAAAAACTTCGGGAGAGCTTGGAGAGTATAAAAACGGAGGCTCCAGGCAAATAACCTTTGACAGTATTATGGATAAAAAAGATGTGGACGTGCTTATAGAAATGACACCGACTGACAAGGAGACCGGCGAACCGGGCATGACGTATATAAAAAGGGCCCTGGCAAGTGGTATCCATGTTATTACCTCCAACAAAGGTCCTGTAATGCTTGCATACAAAAAACTGAACAGACTGGCTGCAAAACACGGTGTACAGTTTGGAATTGGGTGCACATCCGGCGGGGCACTCCCTACGGTAAACGGCGGCTTGATAGACATGGCCGGATCTAACATACTGTCAATTGAAGGAGTATTAAATGGCACAACAAATTTTATACTGGACGAGATGGAACAAAGAGGTATAACATACCAGGAAGCCCTGAAAAAGGCAGTAGAGATTGGCATAGCCGAAACAGATCCGACTTTGGATGTGGAAGGCTGGGACACAGCCAGCAAGCTGTTGATACTTACAAATATTTTAATGAATGAAGATAAGACTATACAGGATGTATTGGTGGAAGGTATTACCGGCATTACGCCGGAGCAAATAGATGAGACTAAAAAAGAGGGCAGGAAATATAAACTTGTGGGAAGAACGGTAAATAGCGATGATAAACTGCATATGACGGTAAGACCGGAAAAACTGGATAAAAGCCATCCCCTGTACGGAATAGATGGAAGATACAAAGCCGTGAGATATGTTTCGGACACACTGGGCGATTTAACCATATCGGGAGGCCCTTCGGGTGTCACACCTGCGGCTGCTTCAGTCCTGAGGGACCTTATGAATATACATAGGGGGTATAGATACTCAAGATAGAGATACAAATGGTAAGGGACAGAGTTGCTGTCATAGGTGCATACAATGTACCTGTCCTCCTGTTGGCGTGTCAACAAACTTCTATCTAAAACAGAAAAACATGGTTTGACAAACTTGTGACAATGAATTAAAATATGATTAATAAAATAGATAACTCCGATTCTGTATGCCTTAAGGCTTAACGCCAATGGGATGCGGAACGACAGGGTATGGCTGGAAACGGCTGTGCCTCCCAATGTGGAAAGGAGACCGATGGCAGCATCTGTGCTTATTAGAAAATGAGTAATGCGTCTTCTCCGGAAGACGCATTTTTGACAGGTGGCCTAATACTCCTTATCCTTTGGTGTGAGGAGTTTTTTTATTGGAGGGATGCTGAATAAGGGTAACCAGGTTATTGGCAATCGTTGCATTGATATGTTTACTTGCTGCATGCGCTTTCCGGTATACAATACCCCAATACATTGATGAATTGGCAGCGGATGGAGAAACCATAAATCGATTGGGAATTTTTGAAGGTGGAAATATAACCGCAGTTTATATAATTCACAGTAAGGGAGGAAAGGCTAGGAGTATTGCACAGGAGGCCGAGGTCGAGGGCTTTAAGAATACAATAAGGGTTTTGACGCTGATTGATGTTAAAGACGGCCTTATAGATAATATAGAAGTGTTGGCACATAATGAGACCGAGGATTACGGCGGACATGTCACAGAAGAATGGTTTTTGGACCGGTTTATGGGTAAAGACGCCGGTATGAAATTGCGGCTTGTCAAAATGGCCGCACAGAGCAGGGAGGACATAGTGGCTATTACCGGTGCCACCTATACAAGCCAGGCTGTTGTGAATGCAGTGAATTCGTGTATGGAAAACTATAGAAAGATTATTGAGGAGGTAGATTAACTAATGGGAAAATCAATGAAGAGACTACTGTTTATAGCTTTGCTGTTGATTTTGGCACTTGCTGCCGTTGCGTGCTCCACGTCGGCCGAAAGCCCGTCAGGAAACGATGGTGAGGTTTCAGAACAGGCAGCAGGACAAGAAGGGGAGAAAATAGTGATTTCAGGGCTTGAAAGTACCGACATAGAAGTTTCGGTGGAGGAATTGAAAGGTCTGGACTTGGTCACAGTAGACGCTACGTCAATTAGTTCGACCGGAGAGGAGAACCAATATACCGTGACAGGTCCGTTGTTCGACGACCTGCTGAAAAAGCACGGTAAATCCCAGCATGACCTTGTGGGAATACGTTTGGTGGCGGGGGATGGTTATTCGATAGAGGTGCCGTCCGAGGTACTGCAAAGTCGCGATTTAATCCTTGCCCATACCATTGACGGACAGCCGCTGGATGAAAAGACCAGGCCTATCAGAGCGGTAATCCCGGAAGAAAGAGCAATGTATTGGATAAGGAACCTAATTAGGATAGAGGTGTTGGAAGGAACCCAGCAGGCAGAGGTCGGCAGGGTGTTTATCCTTGAGACCGTTATTTCCCAGGCGGATGCCGAAGATTACACCTACTATGAGAGTACCGACAAGGCCGTTAAGGTGGAGGAACTCTTGGGATTGCTGGTTTCGGATAATCTGCCTGATACAGCTTCCTTTGTAGCAACCGACGGTTTTGAAAAGAACGAGAAGCTGGACATATTATCAGGAGGGTACATAAAATTTACCGGCGAGGACGCTCCTTTGTTCCTAGCCCCTGATTTACCCAAGGGTATGTATATCAAAAACATATTTTTGTGCACCCTCGGTGATACCGCTTTGGTGTCGCAGGAAAAAGCCGCAGAAGTGCTGGGTACCAAAGAGGTGGAAGATAAAAAAGGGGTAGACCTGAAGGAACTGATTAAACAGGCGGGGCTTGCCGACGCCGATAAATATCTGCTGACTGCCGCCGACGGCTATACCGTGGAGATTTTACGAGAGGACAGAGAAAAGGGTGTAGTGTTTAAAAACAACAAGGGACAGATCACCGTTTTCTTCGAGGGCCTTCCCAAGAACACCCAGGTTAAGGACTTTCTTTCCATTGAAGGGATTGAGTAAAACATTACCACTGGATTAGGGGGCCTTACCGATGATTGTACAAAAATTGATAGATGAAGTAAAACAGGATGCAGCCTTAAGGAAACTCGACAAAGTACGTATAGGAATAGGGTATACGGCAGTACTTCTTGATGACGGAAGCTGCGGCGTGTCATATACCTTCAGGAACGAATTGGGTCCCCGGTGCGGCCTTATTGAAGAGGCGGGAGACCTAACAGGCACAGACTGCAGCAGGATAGTAAACTGGGCTATGGGTATTAACTTAGCTAAATGTGCTGTAGGCATGGCCTGTATAAATGCAATCCTGCAACAGCGTCTTGAGGGTTTTTCGACAGGCAATGTGCTGGAGGAAATAGATTTCAGGCCTGGGGATACCGTCGGTATGATAGGCTATTTCAAACCGGTTATCGACAGGGTAAAGGGACAAGCAAACAACATTTATATATTTGAGCGGAATATAACCGATGGCGGTATTATGCCGGATTGGGCGGAGAATATATACCTTCCCGAATGTGATGTTGTTATAATAACCGGCACCACCCTTGTTAACAAGACATTGGACGGAATACTTGACAAGTGCACTGGAGCAAGGGAAATAACGGTTATGGGCCCCACCACGTCATTATGCCCTAATGTTTACAGGGAACATGGTGTTACACTGCTTGCCGGTGTCAAGGTGACGGACGCCGGAAGAGTACTGAATGTGGCCGGAGAAGGCGGTGGCGGATTAGCGCTTAAGGGCAGCGTGGCACAGGTATTCAGACGCCTGAAATAGCATTACAAGGAGGTGTGTATATGGACAGCATTGAATGGGACATTGAAAATCCACTGGTTAAAGAACTCATCGAGGCTGCACGGATTATGCATTGGGGCAGCATAAGCATCGGTCTGGCTCTGGGATTAAGGGCGGGGATAAAGGCGATGGGTGCCCTTGAGTTGCAGAGAAAGCAGGCCGACAGGGTTAATGTACGCGGCAGCTACTGTTTTGCCCAGGGAGTTGAGGTCATAACAGGCTGCAGCATGCTGCGGGGCAAAATGGCCTTTGCACACAGTACAGGCGGAGATGCATTGCTTGATCTGTGGGGTCAGGGGAAGCATATACGAATAAAACCCAATAACATGGTATCCGGTGATGGCCGGCAGATTATGAATGCCAGGGAAAGTGATATATTTGAGGACATGGAAATAGTGAAATTATAGCTTCAGCCATTAGTAAAATACACAAGACCAGCTAATTAAAGTCAAGGGTTTTTGAAGAAAAACTTAATAAAACTTAAGAGATTTTCAGCACAAAAAAGTGCATCACAACAAGACCACCTAAGCGGGGTAGACATAATATAGCCGATCTAA